>Ga0194039_1000014_pt1 | contig 110615 bp, 91 predicted proteins | sample JunL228m_MetaG_FD_148679 | JGI IMG/M metagenome (GOLD analysis project Ga0194039, IMG submission 148679) | Anoxic zone freshwater microbial communities from boreal shield lake in IISD Experimental Lakes Area, Ontario, Canada - Jun2016-L227-8m | ecosystem: Environmental > Aquatic > Freshwater >...
TAAAAGGCAACCGTATCCTGCCCATCCAGGTCGCGGGAGGTCCCTCGATCAATTTTACCGTTACTGCCAACAGGACAACCGTTGCACCAGGGGGACTCCTCACGTACAGCATACTCATCAACAACAACGGGACGCAGGACCTTGTCGGTGTGGCTGCCTATGATGTGCCTCCACAGGGTTCGACTTTCATCAGTTCGAATTATCCTCCGCAGAATATCGCACCGAGCCGTTATGTCTGGACTCCCAGCACATTGCCGGCCGGTGGCTCACTTCCGATCGGAAGCACGATGACGATCAATGTAACTATCAGGGTAAGCCCCACCGCTTCAGGGAATATTGTCGATACAGCCGGGGGTGGCGGTGCGGTCCCGAATAAATATATTACCGGGGAAGGTTCCCTGACAACGGTGGTGAAGAAATGAAAATTCTACCCATTAATGCCGGAATCGTTGCCCTTGCCATTGTGCTCTGTGTATTCGTAATGCCGGGGTTTGCAGACAATCCCGGGTTATTATGGCAGAAGTCCCTCGGAGGCTCCGGTGAAGATAACGCATTCTCAATCCAGCCAACCGATGACGGTGGGTATATCGTTGTCGGTGACACCATGTCGAGTAACGGGGATATCACCTATTCACACGGCATGATGGATGTATGGGTGGTAAAACTTAACGCCACCGGAGGGAAGGAATGGCAAAAAACCATCGGTGGTTCGATGGATGATGACGTAACCTGTATAGAGCGGCTGAGTGATGGTACGTTCCTGTTATCGGGATACACGTGGTCAAATGACGGAGAGTTTTCCGATAACACGAAGCCTTATGCGATCTGGAATATCCAGATCGATGCTTCCGGGCATATACTCTGGGAACGGTGCTACCCCGGAAGAAGCTCGAGCTTTGTCAATGACGGAAAAGAGACCCCGGATGGCGGCATGATCATGATTGGCCAGGCATACCGTGATCCCACAATCCCTGATTACCGTGGGGGCTATGATGTACTGGTAGTCAAATCCGATATGAACGGCACGATTACATGGGAGAAATTACTCGGCGGGACAGGCGATGATTTTGGTGACAACATCCTGCCAGTCCCGGGTGGCGGGTACATCGCCATAGGGTACACGAATTCCAATGACGGAGATGTCAGCGGGAACCATGGTTCATACGATGCCTGGTTGTTCAGGCTTGATGATGCCGGTACACTTCTCTGGCAGAAATGTCTTGGCGGGAGCCTCTACGATGAAGGCAGGGAGATTGTTGTCACCCCGGAAGGAGAGTATGCGGTAATGGGATTCACCAACTCCAACGACGGGGATGTCAGAGGGAATCATGGATCGTTCGACTACTGGTGGGTAAAGATCTCCACGAACGGGAGTATCATCAACCAGAAATGCTTCGGCGGATCAGATTATGACAACGCATACGACCTGGAACGTACCCCTGACGCGAACTATGTTGCGTTCGGGGTATCGTATTCAAAAGACGGGGATGTAACGGGTAACCATGGAGACGGGGATTACTGGGTCATGGAATTTGATAAGAACGGATCGGCTATCTGGCAGAATTCCCTGGGGGGCCCGGGTCTCGACCAGGGCCAGTGCATCAAGCCGGACCTGTCAGGAAAAGGCATGTTCTCGTTGACGGGATACTCGTACGCAAATGGTGGGGATGTTTCCGGGAACCATGGCTTTGCAGACTTCTGGGTAGTCCATTTACAAATCCCGGCAGGCCTCCAGGCGGATTTCACCGTCTTACCTGTGACCGGCGTCGCTCCACTGACCGTAACATGCACCGATAATTCGACCGGGGGTCCGACCCGGTACAATTATGATTTCGGTGATGGGGTCAACGTGTCGGGGCCAAACCCGGTCCACACCTACAAGTTCCCGGGCAATTACACGATATCCCTGACAATTACGAAGTATGACCCCGCAACAGGTTCTGTAACGAGCAGTGTGACAAAGAAAACGAATGTAATTACGGTCAGCAAAGTCCCGTTCGTTATGCCCGGTGCAAAATTCACCGCATCGCCAACAAATGGGAACGTGCCCATGACCGTTAAATTTACGGACCAGTCCACCGGGAACCCGACATTTTATACGTATGATTTTGGAGATGGTGTCAATATGACCGGGGCAAACCCGGTTCATACCTATCGGTTCCCCGGGGTCTACAATGTCACCCTGACGGTCCTGAAAAGCGATACCGCCAACGGGACAATGGCAGGGGATTCAGCCGTTCAAACGGGATTGATTAACGTTTCCAGGAATTAAACATTTCTTTTTTTTTGGAGATGTGACATCGAACGCGAACGGACCGATGGTATCCATCGCGGGTTTTCCAATAATTTCGTCATGGGTATAGCCAAAAAAATGCTGTGCACATTCATTGAAAAATGTGATGTTCCCTATTGTATCCCATTTAATGATGATACGGTTGGCATTTTCAACCAGCTCGCGATATTTCTTTCGCTCTTTGCCAGCGCCTCTTCCAGCTGCCTCCGGGCAACAGCATACAGAATTTTTTTCGAGAGCCCGGCGAACTGCGATTTTGCATCGGAGGCAAGTGCAATACCAAAACACCCGATGATGGCCCCTGATAACACCGCCAGTAATACTAGGTAATTATTCATCCCTAGGAGCTTGCCGGCAATAGAACCCCGTACCCCTCCGCTCCTTAACACTGGTACCATCGACCATGAGTGAAACAGCAGCAAAATTCAGCCCGACGAGCCATGGGTGGCGTGTGAAAAAGGCGCGGATTTTATCGGTTATCTTCGTGAGCAGGTTCCCGAGATAGGGAATTTTATACGCCAGGTCGAAATTGAGCACCATGAAGAGGCAGGTCTCGCTATCGATCATGGCAATGGAAACAGCCATGTACCACCACGATATTCCTGGGGCAATCCCAATAGGGATGATCGATTCTTTTCCCACAGGAGGGAGGATATAGGCAATAATAAGCCCGATCATAAGGAGAAAAAGGGTGTATGGGAGCGTGATGTTCAACACGATTACCTGGACCGCCACAATAAGAAATGGAATGGAGAGGGCGACTGCGTGACAGGGTAATCCTCATAGTAACGGAGGTGTGTCCATGAAATCCCGGGTAACCTCTTTTCTCAAATTGCTACGCAGATCGGTGAAGCACTTCGTTAATCCTTCTGCACGGGTCTCACAACCAGGACCGGGCGGTCGGCTCTCCTGACAACCGTGTAGGTCGTGCTTCCGACAACCAGTTCTTTCAGTCCCCGGCGCCAGCCCTCTCCGAACGGGCTCATCGCAATGAGGGTTACCTGTTCCTGCCCGGCAAGGAGGTTGATCTCATCAGGGGGGTACCCCACGCGTACATAGTCCTTCACGGTAAATCCGGCCCCTGCAAGTTCGTCCCGGATTCGATCCAGTTTCGTTGTTCCCCCCCTTATATATTCAGGGAGCTTTGCATCGGTTTTTTCTGCATCAATTACGTGCAACAGGATAATTTCGTCAATCCCCAACAGTGACTTCACAAACAGGAGGATCTCCCCGGCAGGTACAGAAAAGTCTGTAGGGATCAGGATTTTTGAGAAAACCGGTGGGGATACAGGCACCGTTGCCGGACCGGCCATGCTGTCCGCGGGTGGAAATTTCACCAGAAGTAGGGGAATAGTTGCGTGGTACAGCACGTAGGTGGACACGCTCCCGAGGAGGAGATCATGCAGGCTTTTTCCCCTGGCCCCCATGACAATCAGGGACACGTTTTCCTTTTCCGCTTTTTCGAGGACCATGGAGCCGATAGTTCCCTTATGTGCAGTATGTACCAGTACTTCGATATTGGCCTGTACCGTTAATCCCAGGTTCCCGATGATAGTGTTATATTCTGCCAGGAGAGGTTCAGCCAGCTCGATCTCTGAACCCGGACCAGTTCCGGTTTTTGACGGGCTGCCGGCCTCCGCTACATGGAGCAGCACCACTTCCTGTATACCGGGAATTTCCGCGATGCATCCGGTAATTTTTTCCGAGTGAGCGGAGAAATCAGTGGGAAATAAGACCTTTTTATACATCTGACCAGACCTGTATGGTAACTAGGGCTGTAACTTTTAAAAGTCCTGCTCATGGCCGGATGTCGCATCCCGGGAAATTATTAAACGGTGCAATGTATTCAATTGTCCGGTTTACCTGTGAAAAATAGCATGCATGAACCCTTTTATGAAAATTCTGCCGTGCAACGATTAGGGACCGCATGGGGTCGCAGGATCCGGGGTCACAACACCACATGGGAGGGATTTTCCAGGGGAAGTACATGAGTTGTCCGGAGGTCCGGTTAACGGCCCAATCCCCAGGGGTGTCACGCAGGTGCGAGGTACGGAAGACCGGTTTCGTGACTGATTTTCCGGAATACACCCTTGATGCCAGGGGAAACTCCAGGAGAGAGGAGTAAAAAGGTAATTATTCGCCCTGCCGAAAAACGACAGAGGCTGAATCATCAAACGGGTTCGTCCGCATTGCGAGCGAGAACAGGTACGGATAATGGTCCTTCAGGTACTCCATGTATTTCAGCCACTCAAGGACCAGCAGTGAATACGCACGGCAGGTATCACTTGCAAGGTGTGCCTGGTCCGGCAGGGGCAACGCGGAGAGATCACCCCTCGCCTTCATCTCCTCAGTGAGGTGGTTGATCGCAAGGATAAGATCGGTAAACGATTCGTGTTCAAAAATGACCGGGTTTTCTACTAGCCTGAGTAAAAAATCCTCGTGGAGAACAAGGAACTCACGCAGGGCTTCCTTATCGACCAGGTCAATCGTGATACTGCAGGAATAGTTATGAAGACAGTCCTGCACATCCCGGAACATCTCGTTCCGCCAGTCATTACCGTTAGAGAGACGTTGTTTTACCTTTTCGATAGTTGGATCAGCCCGGGTTAGCTGTGCAAGGAGAGGGGTCCCGAACCGGGAAAAAAAGACCCCGATGACCATGTTCAGCTTGTCCATGCGTCGCTTTTTTTCGCGTGATTCAAGCATCTGGTCTATAATCAGGGTGATTATAAGCACCTCTATCGGAATGAATGCAAGGTCACCAATAAAAAAAATGAACAGGTGATGTGCGTCCTGGAATACCAGGTAATGGACGGTGAACATGGCAAGCGTCAGGGTGACAAGCAGGACACCTGCGACAAGTTTCCACCGGGTATCTTCTTTCATACGTGCATAATAGGGCGTTGATCACCATAAAAAATTCCTGTGACAGTGATTTTCCACCGTATTTGCGGGCAATCGTTGTATCCTGAAGAGAGGTCATGAGAATCCCGCGGGATCAGTTTACCAAACACGGGTCAGTACCCGGATTTTTTTCCCGTTATTTCATCGATGTCAGTCCTGATAACACAGACGTCCAAATGTTATTTTTCTGAAAAATTATGGGGACCAGAACCATAGTGGTTCATGATGCAGCTCCGCCCGGCCTGTTTCTCCTCCGGGAGTGTAACGATATATGCTTTTCCGGAGCAGATGACACTCCTGTACCGCATTCCCCATTTACAGGGATTTTCTTCACGGACGACTTCGCGGCATTCATCGAATTCGATGCAGCAATCCAGGTTTTCCTTAAGAATGGCGATTTTCTTTCCTTCATGTGCAGAATGGATGTAGATCACCCCCTCCTTATACCCGAATGATAGCGGCACGATAGAGGGCCTGCCATCACCAGCATATCCCCGCCTGCATACCGTTGCGTTATGGAGGATCGATTCCATTTCGGCGCGATTGGTTAGTTCCTGGTCCTTTTTCGCATGAGGACCCCTGGTTTTCAACCTATGATGGTAACTGCCAAAAATTGATGGAACGCTCATTTATTAAAAGATAAGCAGTCAGGTACTATTCAGCATGGGCGTCTTCCGGTTTGAGAATAAATATGCTGCACCGAGCAGGGAACAGCGGGAACGATATATGAAAGGAGAGACCGAGGAACACTTCTTTGGTCCTGATAACCAGATCCTGCTGATCGTCTATGACGAGGCTGCGTACCTGAAAGATGATATCGACGGGGTCCGGATCCTCTTCACCGGGGCACAGGACAAGCAGAAGGTGTATGACGAAGTGAGAAGGCTGCTTGATTACCACGCACAGCCGGACGTGAATAAGGATGCATTTAAGACAGGGGATGACGTCTGATATCATTTTACTCTTTGAGATCTCCTTTTCTGGCAATATGGCAAATTGGAAATCTGTGGCAGAATTCCTGTCCACAATTCACGCGTTGTTCCGGGGGAGGACAGGTTCCAATTTGGCCCCGATCGCTTTTCATCAGGTTTCCGAAAAAAACTGCATGTTTTTTCTCCCGTCATAAATGGGCCAGGATAAACGCGGCGAATGACAGAAAAAGGCCTTTTAACACGGTAGCCTAATATAAAAAAATGAGTGACAGGGAATTCAGGTCCCATTCACAACGATCAGGCCATTCCGGACATATGAATCGCTCAACATTGAACCCGTACCTGCGTTATATTCCACGACCAGCAGGCTGACATTGTAGACTCCCGGGAACCGGTAGGTATGCACCGGGTTCCGGGATGTTGAATTGATCCCGTCCCCGAAATCATAAGTATACATGATCGGGCTTGCCATTGATTGGTCGGTAAATGTGACCGTAAGTGGCGCCGGACCGGTTACAGGCGATGCCGTGAATCTCGCGAACGGGGGTAACGGAATTGCCTTGAACACCGTAATGGCATCCGGTTTTGTTGCAACACTACTCATGACGGTATTCGTCGTGGTATTGTACTTCGTAATGGTCTGGGTAATCGTATACGCTCCGGGGAGCCGGTAGGTGTGGGTCGGGTTCGGCCCCATAGCCAGACCCCCGTCCCCGAAATCGTACGCAATCATACCCGGGTTCCCAATGGATTTGTCGTTACATTTCACCGTCAGGGGTGCCGACCCATACACCGGTGAAACCGTGAAATCCGCAAATAACGGGGGTTTGGGAACGGTACCTGCGGTAATGTAACCGATTTTTTCGACCGTGTTATTCTGGCAGGCGCTGTTTGACACGTGGAGACTGACCGTGTAGACCCCGTCAGCGGTGTAGGTATGGACCGGGTCTCTCTCCTCCGAATACGTCCCGTCGCCAAAGCTCCAGTTCCATGCCTCCGCTATGCCAATTGACGAGCTGGTAAACCCGACTGGAAGCGGAACGGGGCCGGTCGTTATATTGGCGCTGAAATCAGGTAGTACCGGTTCCTTGGGCCTGGTGAGGTTGGCATACAGGTCAATGACCTGGTCTTTGCCCGGGTATTTCGTATTGTTCTGTGTCAGGGCGAAGTACCCGCACTTTTTGACGGTGTATGTCCAGACCGGCGTGCAGGTGAGGCATGTTTCTACAAGGAGGGTGCCATTCTCGATTTTACCCTCGTACCAGTCACCGTTGAAGTACACATCTGCACCATCAGCATTTGAATGGATCAGGTAATACCCCTTACCACCACCGTCGATAATCTCTTCCATCGCAACAATATATCCGGGTTTTACGAGTGTGCTGGTCCCTGCACTGTTGCTGACGGTAAGAGTCACATTGTAGGTCCCTTCTGTGGTATAGGTATGGAGCGGGTTTGAACCGGTCATATCCGGTGTCCCGTCCCCGAAGTTCCACAGGTATTCCAGGGGAGGTGTTCCCATCGATGAATCGGTAAACTGGACAGCCATCGGAATAAACCCGGACGTCGCATCCGCCGTGAAATTTGCACCAGGAGATACAGCCGTAAGGTTCCCACGAACGGTTGTGGTCTTTCCTGCGGTTACCGTCACGGTCTCTTGATAGTCCTGGTATCCCGCAAGTTTCAGCACGACAGCGTGCTGGCCGGCACTGACATCCGGCACCAGGAAGGTCGTCGTATGACCCGAGTTGTTCCCGTCAAGGTATATTTGTGCCCCGGTCGGGGTAGAACTTACCCAGATATCCCCGTTGGTTGGTTCAAGCCCGACATTCATCTCCGAGAACGGTGGCGGGCTGTTCACCATCGAAGTTGCTGCCGGCCTGTGTCCCTCAGCTTCCACGTAAACCCTGTAAGACCCTTTCGTAACATTCCACTGGTACTGACCGGCGGAATTAGTTGTCACCGGGTTCTGGTCGGGCTGCATTGGTGAAGGGATTAGCCCGGTCGGGACATGTACCCAGTTACCTTCAGCATCAGGCCACTGAAGCCGGACGTTCGCTCCCTGTATCCGCTTTCCGGAGCTGGTGTCGTAGATGTACCCCGACGGCTCGATAGTGATGGGGATCGTGATACCGGATATGACACAACCCGGCGTCAGGAAGCTGACCGTGGCAGCCCCGTACCGGGGGTAGAACGTTGTTGAATAATTCCAGACCCGTGGACCCCCTACCATCGGCGCCGTGATATCGGGTCCCCCGTCATCGATATGAATGCTGATACTCACCGGTGTTTCTTCCGGGCAATTGGTCTGGTTGAAGGAGAAGGTTATCGGATCGAGCCAGAATACACAGGTACCCCCCCATGGTCCGGGTACAGATGGCGCGACTGATATTTGAGACGGCAGCCATTTTTCCTTCACGGTTGTCAGGGTATACGCCGTATTGTCATCACCACGGGTTTCCTTCGTGGTGGTCGTGATAGTAACGGTGTTGTTAAGGACCCTATCGTACGAGACTGAAGAAGGAATAAAAACGGTAATGGATTGTGACCCGGTGGCAAACGAGGGGATACCCCCCATCTCCCAGGTCACGGTCCTGGTACCACTGTCATAGACCGGGCTTCCCGTCCCGGACAGGTACACGACAGAAGGCGGGAGATGATCTACCAGTACAACGTTCTCTGCAGGACTATTACCCTTGTTCAGGTACGAGATCGTATAGTTCATGGCGCTCGCGTTCTCGTGGAACGCAGATCCGGATATCCCGAGCATGAGGTTGGCAGCGCCGGGGGCTGAGCCGACCGAATAGATGTTATTGTCCAGGCTCCCGAAATATACGAGGCCGTTTGCAACAGCCGGGCTCGAAAATACGACACTACCCGTTGTGTAATTCCAGATCTTCTCACCGGTCAGGGCGTCCAGTGCGTACAGGTTGTGGTCCCAGCTGCCCACGTATACGACGCCGTTCGCAAACGTCGGGCTCGAAAATACGACACTTCCGGTCGTGAAGTTCCAGATTTTTACACCGGTCGATGCATTCAGGGCATAGACATTATTGTCACCGCTACCGAAATAGACGATATTGCCGGTAACAGCCGGGCATGACTGTACATCCCCGCCTGCAGTATAATTCCATATTGTTGCACCGGTCGATGCATCCAGGGCATACAGGTTGTCGTCATTGCACCCCACGTAAACGATATTATTTGCAACAGACGGGCTTCCGGAAATTTTTTCATTCAGGGTGAAACTCCACAATATTCCCCCGGTTGACTCATCAAGGGCATAGAGTATCTTTTCGCCACCGGTTACATATACCACACCGTTCGCCACTGCGGGACTTGAATCTACGGAGGGATACGCACCTAACGATGCGTTCCAGAGTTCGGTCCCTGTGGATGCATTGATCGCATACAGCTTGTCATTCAGGCTTCCACTGTAAACGACGCCATCCGTCACAACAGGGTCGGCCGTGACCCACCCTTTCATAGTAAAACTCCAGAGTTTCGTGCCGGTCGCTGCATCGAGTGCGTAAAGGTTTTTATCGTAACTGCCCACGTAGACAATGCCATTCACGACGGCCGGACTGGTAAGGACCCGTCCACCAGTAAGGTAACTCCATTTCTCAGATCCGGATGCGGCATCGAGAGCATAGACCTTGTTGTCATCGCTTCCCACATACACAACACCATCGACCACGGCCGGACTTGAGTATACCCTGTCTCCGGTGGTGAACGTCCAGTCCATGCTACCGGCAGGCCTTATCCCTCCATCGTCATTGATCCCTGAATGCCAGGGGTCCGCATGGAACATCGCCGGATTGTGCCCTGGCACATCTGCAGCCTGGTCCGCATTTGCACATCCGGCAAAAACACTTGCACAGAGAAAAAAAAGAATGAAATACCCTGCCACGTTTCGCAGGGATGAATTGCCACCTTGATCGTTGAGCATGGATGCACATATATAACTGATCTATAATAAGTATCGCAGGTCAACGATGCATGGTCCTTGTGTACCGGGACCGGGACGGAATCCAGCTGCCCGGCTTTTAGTCCTTCTTCGCCATCCACAACCCGGCCACGACAAAAACAAACCCAGTTAACGCGAGAATGGACCACGAAAGGTTGTACAGGAGGGAGGCCCCGATCACGGTTATGAAAACAAGAATGAACCCGGTGCCCGCAATCCGGATACCTCTTGTTCGTCGCTCCTCCTCCGGGTTACGTGGTTCATTGTCATCCATCTGAATCTCCTTTTCCTAATTATTCTGCCAGGGAATTATTAATGATGTTTCAGTAGGGTTCCCGGTATCTTCTCTCCTGCCCGGCGTTCAACGTCTCCAGGAGCGTGGTAAGGGCGGAAACCGGAAAATTTTCGGGCGGAGCCGGAACCCCGGGGAAAGGGGCGAAATTTGAGATCATGGTGCCAAAGGCAGCCTTCAGGTAGAGCTCGTAATAACTGACTCCGGGGATATGCAGGACCGCTCCACCTTGAGGCCCAGACATACCCACACCTTCCCACCAGGTGTATGAAAAATTAGGTTTCCGATATCAAGATATCACCCGGATGCACCAGGGATTCCATACTATTTCCCGGCGAAATGCCACATCCCCTTCGGCACCGTTATCTCGAACCGTGCCCCTTTGCCAGGCACACCGGTCTCTTTGATCGTGATGCGGGTGATATCAAGAATTTCCCGGACAAAGATGAGACTCCGCATCGAGGTACGCATACCGCCACTCCGCAAAAAGATCTGCTCCTTCTGCTCCCCGGGAATACCGATACCGTCATCTTCAAAGACAATGGTGGCCCCGGATGGAGTGACCGTATACCAGACCCGGATACAGGTTACATGGCCCCCGTGTTTCAGCGAGTTCTCGAAGAGGCGCTGGCATACTTTTTCCAGCAGGGGATCGGCAAAAACCTCGAGGTCTCCTGTTTCAATGCTATGTCTGATATTCCCTGTGGAGACATGGGAGAGCCCGAGTAACAGTGCCATTTTTACATTCTGCCATTTTGGAGGTTTTGCACCCATTTCCTGGTAATCCTTTGAATATTCAATGGTCTCGTGGATTGACCGGACTGCATCAGCAGCCTTTTCTAAGTTCCCTATGATGTGTTCCTGCCCGGCTGACTGATTTTTTGCAAGCTCAAGGTAGCTGCTCATGACAAAAATCTGGTTGGTTAAATCTTTTCGTGTCAGCTGGGAGAGGACATTGAGTTTCTGGTTCACCCGGAGCAGGGTGGTTTCGGCGAGTTTGCGATCGGAAATATCATGGAAGATTCCCTCGATACCCGCGACAGCGCCGCTCTTGTCATAATACAGGTGGCTGTTTGAAGATACGAACAGCGAAGACCCGTCCTTCCTCTGGAGCTCGACCTCAAAATCCTTCACGGAACCGAGCCGGTACACGACCTCGCGCAAGGTATTCCGGTCGGCAGGACGCATGTAAAATGTTTCGGCTATATTTTTACCGATGCATTCTTCATCGGAGTCATAGCCGAGCAGGAGTGCCAGGCTCGGGCTTGCCATGACCAGGTTGCCATCACTGTCGGAGCGGTAAAAAATATCCTGGATATCGTTAAGGATAGTGCGGTATTTTTCTTCGCTCTCCTGCAGGGCCGCCTGGGTGTTCTGGAGTTCGGCAACCTTTTCCTCAAGCCGTCCAATCAGCTCCCGCAGCCGGGCGGCCATGTTGTTGAACGCGTTGGCGAGGACACCCAGTTCTCCGTCCTGGTCGGGCACATGGACATCCAGGTCACCGGATGCAATCCGATCTGCCGCCCTGCTCATGGTGACAAGAGGTCCTGAAATATTTCTCGCAACGAAAATAATGATACCCCCCACAACTACGATAGAGAACAACCCAATCAGCAGCAGGATCCTGCCAAGCTGCACCATCCCTGCAAGCATCTCGTCGGTGGGAGCGACCACGACCATACTCCAGTTACCTGTCCGGATCGGACTGTAAAACATGACAACGTTTTTTCCGGTGAACGGGTCAGCCATCCCGGCGTATCCTTCTTTTCCCTCGCGGATATCAGCTGCCATTGCCGCCAGATGGGGGTTATTCGTTCCCCGGCTGAGTTCATCGAGGGACATCCTGCCGATATATTCCTTTTTTGGGGATGAAACGAAAATACCGGTGTTGCTTACGAGGAACGCATAGCCGGTGTCAAATACTTTCACCTGGCTGACAGTCCGGTCAATACTCTCCAGCGCAACATCCATGCCGACTGTACCGGTAAACGTGCGGTTCCGCATGATAGGGGTAATGTAGGAAGTCATCAGCACATCTTCGTAGAGAAGTGGCTCCATGACGACCTCTTTCTGTGTCCGTTTCGGAATCGTGTACCAGTCAGAGGTCTCGATATCAACAACGGGAATAAGTGATTCGGTACCGTTCAGCCGGTTCCAGTAGGTTGCAAACCGCCCGGTTGCGTCAAAACCGGGAGTATTGGCGTACCGGGCATCCTGTCCGTCGAATGCCTCCGGCTCGAATATTACCCCGATCCCGATCGCCTTTGGGTTACTCTCGAGCAGGGTGTGCTGGATATCAAGCACCCCTTCCCGGGTCATCCCGGTATCTTGATCAAGGACCGATGAAAAGGTCCCGGATTTTGCCAGGTTATCTGACATCTCGGTGTTGAAATCGTGGGCATAAGCCCGTGCAGCGTTGAGCGTATCATCATATGCCGCATCCTTCTGTGCAGCACTGCTAAGCTGGAGCGAGAAAAACGTTGCTATGATCAGGACTACAATAATGGCAGGGATGAGAAGAAGGATCATCCTTGTCCTGATACTCCAATTCACCATTGATTACACCCTCATTTATTATTCCCTGTTGTTCGCCACATCCCCTTCGGCGCCGTCATCTCAAACCGTGCTCCCTTGCCTGGTTCACCGTTCTCTTTGATGGCGATCCCGGTCAGCGAAAGGACTTCCCGCACAAGGAACATCCCAAGACCGGTATTCTTTCCGAATCCCCGTTCAAAGATCTTTCCTTTTTCATCAACCGGGATCCCAACGCCATTATCCTGCCATATAATTGTTAACAAATCATCAGATTGACAGGATGAAACCCTGATTTCGGACACATGCTCACCGTGCCGGACAGCGTTGTCAAGCAGGTTGAAGAAGACACGTTCAAGCATAGGGTCAGCGTACACTTCGATGCCTTTCACATCTGCATTCAACTTTATCATTGAGGGGAGGCGTGAACTGATTGCAATGATTATATTCAGGTCCTGCCACTGGGGTTCATGCGTGCCAAGGTTTTCGTAGACCTTTGTGAACTCGATCTGGGAACAGATTGCCCTGGTAGCCAATTCAATGTTACTCAGGTAATCCATAGCCCTAGGGGTTTTTACTTCCATTTCTGCCAGGGAAAGGTACCCGAGAATGGTCGTTATTTTATTCATGATGTCGTGCCGGGTGATGCCCGAGAGCAGGGTCAGCTGCCGGTTTGACTTGATGAGTGCCACTTCGGCTTCCTTTCGTTCCGTGATGTCCAGGACAAACGCCACACCTTCAAATCGCTTATCATCGAGCATTGCTCCTGCCAGAATAACCGGGATTCGCATTCCGTCTTTCCTGATGTATTCCTTCTCAAACGCTACCTTGTTGACACCGTTCGCTTTGAGTTCAGCAACAGAACATTCATCTATATGCGCGAATTCCGGAGGGGTGAGAGTGAACCCATTAATCAGGCCGTTTGTAAGGTCTTCACGGGAGTAACCGACCATTTCGAGGAATTTGTCGTTGGCATCGGTTATTTTTCCGTCCATGTTCCAGAATATCACCCCGAATAAACCAGATTCAGTGAACCGGCGGAGACGTTGTTCACTCCCCCGCAGGGCCTCTTCCGCCTGCTTTTGTTCCGTGATATCCCGCATATAGACATCAACACCACCACCCTGTCCATGCACAAACACCTCATACCATCGCCCGTTCAGCGGGGACGGGACATCATAGTGCGCCATGCTGTTGTTTTTCGCACAATCCAGGTAATGCTGGTAGCTTCTCGTGCCCACCAAACCCGGATATAATTCCCAAATTACTTGTCCGAGCAATTCGGTGGCCGGCCTTCCAAAAGGAGCATGTTCAGCTGCAGGATTAACCGTTGTGAACCGCCATGTATCATCCAACGAAAAGAATGTATCCACGATACTATCCAGAATGGTTGAAGTTCGTGCCTTTGCTTCAATCAACGCAGCCTCCCCCTGCTTCCGTTCAGTTATATCGCGCCCCTCCGCGATAAGGGAAGTAACGGTGCCCGGAGCACCCCTTACCGGTTTCAATGAGAAATCAATGGTAATTTCCTGGTTATCCTTCCCCAGTATTTCTACTTCGTACCGTACAAATTCACCTGCTGCAACACGTGCTACTGCATCCTTCAGCCGGGTCTGGGTATCAGGAGAGATACTCCACCAGTGGATTTCCCAAAAGAGTTTTTGAATCACATCCCGTAGCGAAAAACCTCCAAACTCCAGGGCTGTCTCGTTCATTCCCAGGATGCGACCATCTGGCTGTAGCAGGGCCATAAATTCGAAGGTTGAACCGAAAATCGTCCGGAACCTGCATTCGCTTTCTCGTAACGCCTGTTCAGCAATTTTACTATCAGTGATATCGCGGATGACACAGATGATATGCATCCTTCTGTCGATGGAAATGGTATCAGCAGAGACTGATGCATGGAACAATGTTCCGGACTTCTGGCGTCCACATAACTCGGATCGTTCCACCCACCCTACCGTTTTCACCCATTTTGTGAAGGCATCCCAGTCCTCCTTCTTGCGCCAGATACCAAGTTCGAGTGCACTCTTTCCGATCATCTCATCCCGGGGATATTCGAACATATGGGAGGCCGCATCGTTTACCTCGACAAACCACCCGGTTTCCAGGTCGCTGATCGTTATCGCATCAGGGTTGGAGAAGAAGACCTGTGTGTATTTATCCCGGGTAATCCGCAATGCTTCTTCTATACGCCTGCGTTCGGTTACATCCTCGACAAACCCTTCGTAATGGCCTGGCTTGCCCTGCTTATCCGGAACAATACGCATATGCAGATTTCCATGCCACAGGGTACCGTCTCTGCGAAGATAGCAGTTTTCTACGCTGATTATACCCCCGGAATCCAGTACGGCGGCTGCGGTGGAGTCGTACAATGGGGGTTCGGCATAGAGCTGGCCGGCAATGTTGGAGATCGAGGTTATCACCTCTTCCGGAGAGTTATACCCCAGCATCGTCGCCAGAGCAGGATTTACATCGATAAATCTTCCTTCGAAGGTAGAATGGAAAATACCGATGGCGGAATGAAGATACAGATTGTGATATTTTTCCTCGCTCTCCCGCAACGCTTCCTCAGCAGTTTTGCGTCCGGTGATATTCCGGGCAACCAGTGTTACACCGGCATATGCCGCATTCAGAGAATACCGGGGCGATATTTTCGCATTAAACCACTCAGTTTTCCCCTGTATTGGTAAGCCATACTCAATCTGGTGCGTTGCACCGGTAATTTTTACCTCCTCGATCGTTGTTTGTACCAGATCAGCCAGTTCTTCTGGCAATACCTCCCGGATGGATTTACCCATGAACTGTTCCGGAAGGACATAGAGGTTCGCTATGACCGGATTATACGAACCTGTAAAAATATCATGTTCATCTAAGGTGAGCACCAGGTCGTCAATGGAAGCAAGGGTTGAACGCAGATGTTCCTCACTCACCTTAAGTAACTCCTCCGCCCGTTTACGTCCGGTAATATCCCGGGCAATCCCCTGGAATCCGGTGATCTCTCCCTTGTCATTCGCTATCAGAACAGAACGGACCTCAATGACTAAAGAATTACCATTTCGGTGGTATGCAGGAACTTCAACCAGGTTAAATGATTTTTTATCCCGCATATGGAGGAGGAACTGATTTCGGATCGATGCTACAGATTCCGGCTTTATAAGAGAGAATATGGGTTTTCCAATGAGTTCCTCCGGGGCGTAGCCAAGCTGGATGGCACACTGGGGGCTGATATAGAGAAAATTTCCCTGTGAATCCATCTCCCAGACCATATCGGGTGATGCCTCGACCAGCATCCGGAACTTCAGCCCGCTGAGCCGGAGCGCTTCTTCAGCCCGCCTGCGTTCGGTGATGTCCTCGATTGTCCCTTCGTAGGCAAGGATCTCTCCATTACGGTCCGGCACTGCTTTTGCATTGATGGAGATCCAGATGGAATGACCGTCACGGTACCGGTTTTCTGTCTCGAAATTCCGGAATTCTCCAACAGTTGAGAGCAGCTCCCTGATGGTCTTCCGGTCTTCCGGATGGACATACAACTGCTGCTGGATATCACTGATGGCAGATTTCATCTCTTCAGGAGAATTGTATCCATAAATCCGTGCAAAAGCCGGATTCAGATCAATATATCTTCCCTCAGGTGTGGTCTGGAAGATACCAAGAATGGCATTGTCAAATAAGGAGCGGAATTTCGTCCCGCTTTTGCGAAGTTCTTCTTCTGCCTCTTTTATTTCCGTTATATCATGGCCGACAGACTGGTACTCGATGACAGAGCCCGACGGGTCGAAGATTGCACGGTCACTCCACCGCTGCCACCGGATCGTGCCGTCAGGCATGATGATACGGTGTTCAATCGTATCGACCGGATTATCCGGTGTCAGGGACCTAAAAAATTGGTTTACCCGCTCCCGGTCCTCCAGGGGGATCGCAGGCCTGAACCGGTGACCGAGGAGATCATGCCGGGTGAAGCCGAAGTACCGGCAATACGCTTCGTTCACAAAAATATGCGTACCGTCCGGGAGGAAACGGGAAATAAATTCTGTCTGGTCTTCGACGATATTCCGATAGCGTTCCTCGCTCTCCCGCAGCGCTTCTTCGGCCCGCTTTCGTTCGGTAATGTCACGGGCCGCGGAATAAATGAATTCCCCGAACGGGTACGAGCGCCATTCAATCCAGCGATACGAGCCATCCTTGTGCAGGTACCGGTTTGAAAAATTGAGGATCTCTTTCTGGCCACCAAGTGTCAACATGGTTTTGAGGGTCGGTGCGAGATCCTCCGGGTGGACGAGATCAAGGAATTTCAGGCCTTCAAGTTCGGAGAGCGGATACCCGAGCGTACGTTCCCATTCGGGATTCAGCCTGCGGAAATGTCCATCGGTATCGGAGATACACAGAAGATCGGGACTACTGTTGAAGAACCGGTCAAGCTCGCTGGTCTTTTCACGGAGAGCTTCTCCTGCCCTGCGTTGTTGGATAGCAATCCTGATTTTATGGCTCAGTTCAGCAAACTGCGCCTGCGGATCTCCCCCTTTCTGGAGATAAAAATCCGCCCCTTCGTTTAACGCCTGGATGACGACCTCTTCTCGCCCCTTCCCCGTGAAGATGATGAACGGCGTTGTATTGCCTGATTCTTTGAGTTGTTTGAGGAACTGGATGCCGTCTATTTCCGGCATCTGGTAATCAGAGACGATAGCATCGAATTGTTCACTTTTAAGAAGTTCTAACGCATTTGGTGCTGAATCAATGGTTTCTACAGAAAAATCTCCGGATTGCTCCAGGAACAGCTTACCGATCTGAAGAAGACCGGGTTCATCATCGACATAGAGGATCCGGAGAGCACCCGGCATAGTATGTGAACTATCCTCTTTTCAATACATATGAATTTGCTATTGCCCCTGGGGAGAATGAACTCCTGATTCCCGGGAGCTGTTCCACATAAAAAACCGTATCTTTCCAGTTGTTGCCATCTTTCACCACTGCCACCAGGATGTATGCAGGAACTCATAACTCCAGGGACCAATTCAACGTATTTTTTTCGTGTGACAGATTAAGGGTATGGCTGTTTATTTCTTGTTGCGGCCCGGTTTTCTTTTTTATTTTGTGAACGTAATACAAATTTAGATGGCCTTTAATCTAAAACCCGCTTGAAAGTACTCAAGAATGGCCGGGAAGGAACTCTCCAGGTGTTGCCCACCAGCGATATCTATTAATATGATCGTGAAGAGAGTGCCAGCTATGGTCATAAAAGACAAAATTATGGAAGTGATCGGCGGACCGCACCCCGCGGCTGTCGCAACGATCGCCGATGGGAAACCGGCGGTAAGGTTCATGGTCCTTGCCGGGTTCGAGGATATGACCCTCGTAGGGGCAACAGGGAAACAAACGAATAAGGTTGCCCAACTTAAGAAAAACCCGGATACCGCCATATCGGTCTGGTCTGGAAAAGAATTCAGTGATCCGTACGTGGAGATGATCGCAAAATGTGAAGTCCATGAGGACCTTGCAACGAAGAAGAAGTACTGGAACCCCATGTACGAAAAGTTCTTCAAATCAGTCGACAACCCCGACTATGTCGTCCTCATCTTTTCCGCCCGGGAGATCAAGTACATATCCATGGGCACGATGGAGTCCGAAACCTGGAAGAGATGAGACTCTCTTCAACTCTTTTTTTTCGTTCGTGTGTTCATCTCTTCTGGTCTGGGAGGGGACAATTGGGTTTTTAGATATCAGTCATACTAGTTAGCGAATGGTATCGTGGACCATATCCTGGAACCCGTGCTTCGTGATCCTGGTGAAATAGTCCTCAGGTGTTGGACTTTAGGTGTATTCCGGAACATATTGTTCCCGAAAACGTCTCCGGTGTCCAATCACCCGCTCTTCATGGAAACCACTTTCAGGTAGAGATGGGATCAGGATGATCAACCAGAAGGTGCCGGGGATGTAGCTACCAATTACATCGCTAAACCAATGGGCCCCGAGGTAGATGCATGAGGGGCCGATCAGCAGGATCAGTGCAGCACATATGGAAATGGTGATCCGCCACATCCAGCCGGCAAGGAACCTGCAGGCGAGGAGTGCCGTGAATCCGAAAAAAACTACAAAGAAGAGGACATGGCCCCTGGGATAGCTGTACTGGCTGATGGAACCGAATATATAGGACGGGTCCAGCGAGAAGCCGGGCGGGCGGGAGCGGCCGACAAGCACCTTGAGTACTCCTGCGGGTATACTGCTGTTCAGGGTTGCGATCACAAATACCGCTTCAATCCATTTCTTCCGGATGGCACAGATAGTACAGCTGAAAAGACCAGTATAACGGGGACCCACCTGTTCCCAAGGAAACTCACCGCACCCACAACTGCAGCAAACCCCGGGCTCTTATCCCCCTGCACCAAGAGGGCAACCTTTCATATCGAATTGAAAAACGCATACGATATCGGCGGCAAAGGAACGTGTGATGCTGATGACAAACAGCAGGATGAGAATACAAACCAACCTTCGATCCATGATTGGACCCTGTATTATATACCCGCACTCCGGTAGTAAGGTAACCAGTCCAGGACGGAATAAAAGTTTGAGGTTCTGTCGCGAGAGTGAATCGGCCGGGTTATTGGTGAGCTTATCCCGTGTAAGGTTTGCCGGGTTATTCCGGCAGATCCCTGACCGTTACGTGATTTTCATTGCTTTATTACATTGAATGGAAGGATTGGATGAAAGTAAATAGTGACAAGGCTTACCTGAGCTCTATGCCCGATCATGAGTGTGCAACAAAAAAGATTCCCGTTTGTCCCAGCACCAGGGAGGAGATCTATGACTTCGCAAACCGGCCAGACCTTCGACCAGGTGATCAGAGAGATGGTGGTTAACGAGAAGCGCCGCCATTTGTTTAAGGATGCAGATCGGAAGATGCGGGACGGTCATTTTGTGGAGTTCAAGCCGTGAATTTTCCGATCCTGGTTGAAGATGAAGTTCTCGAATTCATGGGAAATCTTCCGGAAAATAGCCTACGCATCGTCAAAAATAAAATCGCACGGCTTTCTGAGGATCCATACCCAGGGAAAGACGGGGATACAGAACGATTCACCTGCGCCGGGAAAGGACCCGTATATCGTGTACATATCAGCCACGGTTACACCGCATTTTACCGGATTAAAAACGAGAGAATCTATGTTTTTGGCCTGGTGACCATTGAACAAGCCCATAAGAAATATGGTCTGCTTTGATGAAGAAAAACCAGATTTTTACCCACCGCCAGGTCCATGCAATGCCTGGACATTGTACACCTGAAAAATGGAACCGTTCTTTCGGGGACGTGTGTGTATTGGCGCGGTTTCGGCATGAATCTTATCTGAAAGCTCGACAAACCGCGCCTTTGGTGCGCCGTCTTTCTGGAGATAGAAGTCCGCACCTCTGTTGATTGCCTGGATGATGACCTCTTCACGCCCTTTCCCGGTGAACAGGAAATGGGATCGATCCAAACTGCTTCCCTACTTCAACAAGAAACTGGATACCATCCAGCCCTGGCATCAGGTAATCTGAAACAATCGATCGAATTATTCCCCTTCAAGCAACTGATCGCGTCCAGGGCGTTCAGTGTGGTCTTTATAGCGAAATTTCCGGATTACTCCAGGAAAACCTTTCCAATGCCGAGAAGACCAGGTTCATCGTCGACGTAGAGGATCCGGAGTGGCGCTGCCATTACACACGACTATCAGTTGAACGCCACGCCCCTTTCGGCACCGTTATCTCGAACCGTGCTCCTTTGCCAGGCTCACCGGTCTCTTTGATCGTAATCCCTGTAATAGACAGGATTTCACTTGAAAGGAACAATCCAAGGCCAGTGTTCTTCCCATATCCCCGTTCAAATATTTGTTCCTTCTCCAGGACAGGGATCCCCTCACCATCGTCATCGCACACGATGACATGATCATCACCCAATTCCTGTACAGAGAACCGGATGGTCGTGATCTTCCCCCCATACCGCACCGCGTTGTCTATCAGGTTATAGAAGACCTTGATAATCAGCGGGTCGGCGAAAATTTCCTCACCGGCCGGGATATCGTTTTTCAGGCTGATCCGTCCTGGTGTAACATCTTTGGCCGCCCTATCAGCGAGGTCCCGGACAACCTGCCATACGGGGACATTCACACCAATGCACTCGTAGGTCCTCGTAAACCGGATCATGGCAGAGATCCGGTCACTCACCGTTGTGATCCGGGTGAAAAAATCATCAAGTGTTGGATCGGGGACTTTTTTGTGTAATAAACTTAAAAACCCATTCAATGCCAGGAGCTGGTTATTGATGTCATGCCGGGTGATGCCGGAGAGGAGGCTGAGCTTTTTATTGGCTTCCCGTAACGCTTCCTCTGCCAGTTTCTTGTCGGTGATGTCCTGAACCGTGCCATGAAGCCCGGTGACCTTTCCTTTCGTATCACGTACCACGCCACCGAATGCATGTGTCCAGCGTATGCTGCCATCCGGACGGATGAGTTCCAGTTCAAGGTTATACGGTTCGCCGGTCGTGAGCGCATTTGTCACCGCAGAACTGAGACATTCCCAACTGCTGGATGTATAGATTCGCGGGAGTTCTGCATAGGTGGGCGCTGGAAGCAAAGGATCCCATCCGGAGATATTGCAGAGTTCCTCGGACCATATCACGGTATCGGTCTCTATAACCCAGTCCCAGGTCCCGATATGTGCAAGGTGATGGGCATCTTTCAGAAACTCCTGGGCTGATACTAGTTTCATCTCCGCCCGTTTCCTTTCGGAAATATCACGAATAGATTCTACGGCACCGATACGCTTGCCATGAATATCAAAAAGTGGTGAACCTGTTGCCCAGACATATGCCCCTTTCCCCCCGTATAATGCCGGGGTAAAGACTTCAGCATAGAGTGTCTTTCCTTTCCTTATGATATTCTGGTATTTCGTTTGTAATTCCTCATCATCTGTATCAATGAGGTCCAGGAGTTGTTGCCGTCGCTCGCCGTAGAAGGGAATTGTGTACTCATGATCACCTTTGCCGATCATGTCATCCTTGCTGATCCCGGTCATCTCCTCCATCGCACGGTTCCATGCGGTTACGATTCCCCGCAGGTCGATGACGAACGTGGCGTCGGGGAGGAACTCTATGATATCAGCCATTTCCTGCCTTGACTCACGCAGGGCTTGTTCCTGCCCTGCCAGTTCCACCATATTCTGCCTCAGTTCCTCTTCTGATGCGGTCAGTTCTTCGTTCACTGCGTAGAGTTCTTCGGTTTTTTTAAGAAGTGCTTCCTCCACCTGTTTACGGTCGGTTATATCATTGAACGTGACAATGAGTTTGTCTGCCAGGAAAGCGGCGTAGAGCTCGCAAATGCGAACTGAACCGTCACGGCATGTAACCCGGTATTCTCCGGTGTTGACCGGCTGGCTGGAGTGTTTCGCCTTTTCCAGGAACGATTTCCACCGATCAATTACATCACGCCGATAATCTGGATCCGGGTACGCTATCTGGTACCATTCGAGTGTTGTCGCCGCCGTATGTCCGAAAAGGGTGAGAGCGCTCCGGCTCCAGAACTGAATGTTGTTGTCCTGAACGTCAACCAGGGCAATGGGAAACGGAGTTGCATCCAGAATTGCGCGGAAACGTTCTTCGCTTTCCCTTAACAATTCGGCCACACGTCTGCGTTCGGTGATATTTCGGCTGATACCGATAAATCCTGCAGGGTTCCCGGTCGCATCAACTAACAACCGGGAGACAACCTCGGTCCAGACAGATGAACCATCCTTACAGGGCTGCTCAACCTCGATCACCGTCGGGGCGGGAATGATACCCGGTTTAACCTGCTCCAACGTCTGCCGCATCGTTTCCTCCACGACAGCAACCGATCCTTCGGATAATACCTCGGGCAATGACTGGTGCATCACCTCTTCCTGGGTATACCCCCGTAGTTGGAAGATCGAAGGGCTGACGTAGGTAAAGGCACCATTGAGGTTGAGAGTCCAGATCACATCGGTTGCGTTATCTGCGAGAAGACGATACCGTGCTTCACTCTCCCGCAACGCTTCTTCGGCATGCTTGCGTTCTGAGATATCAATACATATGCCACTCATGCGCAGCGGTTCACCCTGATCATTGTAGGATGTGCTGCCTGCAGCCCCAATCCAGCGCAAGCCCCCTTCCGGGAGGAGGACCCGGTACTCGTTCCAGAGGTCCTTGTGATCTATTACCGACTGATCGATCTTCTCCATAGACGGTTTGCGATCGTCCGGATGCAGGGCTGAAAGCCATGTTTCAAAAGACGGTGGGACATCAGGGGGCAGACCTAACAGTTCAAAGAACTCCGGGGACCATACGAGTTTCCCAGTAGGGAAGTCCCTGTCCCAGGTCCCTGAGTTTGCAGAACGGAGTGCAAATCTCAGCCTTGCATCGGTTTCATGTAAGGCTTCTTCAGCGAGCTTCCGATCGGTGACGTCAACACCGAAAATAGCGAGCCGGCGGACAGTACCATCAGGGTCTCTTACAGGGTAAATCGTCTGGGAAATAACCCTGCCCAGCCGGACATCCTCAAAATGTGCTGGTTCACCGGACTGAATTAATTCCTGTATCTTTATCTGCCGGCTCATTCGGACATCTTTCGGAAGAAGCCGTAATGCATTCTGACCAACCAGGTCATCAGCCTGCTTCATTCCGAGTCGTCTTGCAACGGTTTCATTTGCAGCAAGGACGGTTCCTTCCGGGGTCATAAGGAATGCTGATTCGGTGATCCCGTTCAGCATGGCAGAGAGCGCTTCCTCGCTCGCCCGAAGGTCCGCTTCCGCACGTTTGCGCTCCGTAACGTCGGATATCACGGTCGTGAACTGATAAGGAGCATTCTGGTATACGGTTACTTCAAAGGACCTGCCTAAGTCCCCGGAATAGTTCTCAAAATGGTCCGTGGATCCCGTGAGGGCAACACGCCCATACCGCTCGATCCAGAGGGATTCTATACCCGGTAGCACTTCACGCACAGTTTTGCCGATCAAGTCCTCACGGTGGAGATCGGTCATCCGCTCAAACGCCGGGTTCACATCAATAAAGCGGTAATCCTGAGGCTTGCCGTTCTCATCGCAGATAATCTCGTGGACTGCAAAACCGTTAAGCATCTCCTGGAAAAGGGTACGGAAGAGTTTTTCACTCCCTGCCAGCTCATCCATCGTGTGACGAAGTTCTTCATTCGTTGCATTCAGTTTCTCGTAGGAGGCCCACAGTTCTTCGCTTTTTCTCAGAAGTTCCTCATCAGAACGTTTCCGATCATTCTGATCGTCTATTGTCCTGAGGTAAAAAGAGATATCAACGGCTAACTCCTCAAGAAGATCGATGATCGGCCCGTCAAAAAATCCCGTGACCGGTGCATAAAGGGATAGAACACCAGCGTTTTTTGTTCCGAGGGCAAAAGCGAATGCCGCATTTGCGAGGTAACCACGTTTCAGGGCGTTTTCCCGCCATGGTTCCATGCGTGGATCCATTGTAATATCGTTAGACCAGAAGTACTTGCCTTCCCGGAATGCTGTGCCGGTCGGTCCCCGGCCCCGGGGGACATCTTCGGTGGAGATGTTGATGCTATCAAGGTATCCATCGACATACCCGGCTGATGCAACCGGTCGGATGGTTTTTTGCACCCGGTCAGCAAGCCCAATCCAGGCCATGCGGAAACCCCCGGTTTCGACGAGAATCCTGCAAATTTCATAAAAAAACTCCCTCTTTGTCTGGATGTGGAAAATAGCTTTATTGGTTGAAGAAAGTACTGAATACAACCTGTTCAGTGCGTGTATTTTTTCTACGGCCCGGTGATGTTCGACTGCGATCTGGATCTTGTGGACCAGTTCGGCAAACTGAGCTTCAGGCTCGCCGCCTTTCTGGAGATAAAAATTCGCTCCTTCGTTCAAGGCCTGGATAACAATCTCTTCGCGTCCTCTTCCCGTGAACAGGATAAACGGGATGGCATTGCCCGAAGCCCTTACACTCTTTAAAAACTGTATGCCATCCATGCCCGGCATCTGGTAATCAGAGATGATGGCATCGTATTTCGTGGCATTCATGAGAGTAAGTGCAGTGGGTGCAGAGGTAATGGTGTCAACGCTGAAACAACCGGATCCCTCTAAAAATAGCTTCCCGATCTCCAGGAGACCTGGTTCGTCGTCGACATAGAGGACCCGGAGTGTATCTGGCATCAGTTGCACTTCTCTGCGATACGCCAAGTACTTTTCGGCACAACCATCTCGAACCGTGCACCCTTACCCGGTTCCCCAGTCTCGGTTATCGTAATCCCGGTGATATCAAGGATCTCGCGGGAAAGGAACAAACCCATACCGGTGTTTTTTCCGAATCCACGTTCGAAGATCCGTTCCTTCTCTTCAACAGGGATCCCGTTGCCATCGTCCTCACAGAGAAGAATAGTAACTCCAGCGAGTTCTTTAACAGAGAAACGAATGGTCGTGATCTTCCCGCCGTACCGAACCGCGTTGTCCATCAGGTTGAAAAATACCTTGATAATCAATGGGTCTGCAAACACTTCCATTCCGGCAGCCAAATCGTTTTTCACCACAACATTCCCAAGCGCTACCTCCTTTGCCGCAGCATCCGCGAGTGTTCGGGCATCCTGCCAGGCAGGGGCATTCACGCCGATTTTTTCGTATTCCTTGGTGAACTGGATCATGGAAGAGATGCGCTTTGCGGCGTTGGTAACCCGAAGGAAATACTCTTTCTGTACGGTATCGATCTTCATATCTTCGAGGATTTCGAGGTATCCTATCTGCACAGTCAGCTGGTTGTTGATATCATGGCGTGTGATGCTGTTTAGGAGGTTCAATTTTTTATTTGCGAGATAAATTGCATCCTGGGCCTTCTTCAAGGTATCAAGCTGAGTCTCGGCAACCTTTTTCATTTCACGGTATGCCATCACCTGGTGTGTAAGGCCGGACATGTCCTCGATCAATACCAGGGCGAACTTCCCTGTTGACTGGTGAAAGGGAATAAATGAGATCTTCTCTACACGAAGGTCCCCATTCGGGAACTTACAGGGTATCAGGTGCGGATGGAACGAAGATGAGAACAACACTGCAGGACCGCCATCAAAAAGCTGGGCGATCCTCGTATATACCATGGGATTTTTTAACGCAGGGTATCTCTCGATCAAATTTGTACCTTCTGCCTCATCCGGGGATACACCCGTCCATTCGGCCATGCAGGCGTTCCAAAAAAATATCGAATAGTCAGACTGTATCACAACGATCCCGTTTGGGATCAGGTCAAGGAGCCGGAATAGTACGTTGTCATCCTGGTGTTCTTCCATTTTTTCTGGGACCTCGTCAGGCTGAAGCCCTGTTGATGCTCGTAACAAGCGCTTCAAGGGACCCTATCTCAAGGATCAGGAGAATATCTCCTTCGATATTGAGTTTCTCGACCATAAAATTGGTGCGTGCCAGGAGCACACATTCATCACGTACATTTTTTCTTCTTAATCCTGCAAGAGTTACCATCGGGCCTTCATAATACACGGGTATTGAATATATCAGGTGTTCTGATAGAATGTTTGCAATTGAGCCCATCACCGCGTTAATGATGATATTCCCTACCTCTTTTAATGCCTCAATTCTCATTGCATCAAGTTCAGGACTTTTTTCCTGTTCTCCGGTGAGAAGCATGACAAGCGCTGCTGCACTTTCAGGGGGGAATACCACCGCACTGATCCCGGAGAATGTGCCCTTGAAATCCAGGAGCACAGCCGATAACGTGTCTCCTGAAATGAGGGTGTTCCCGACTGTTGTGATCTCATCAAATGGAACAATCGTGATATTCGGGATCTGGAGGCGTATATGGGACCCGGTCATCTCCTGGAGCTGGCCGGCAGCCCTGCCGACCCCGATATTTACTATCTCCCGGATCGCATCAATCGCTTCTGCGTCGATCTCTTTCATCTCGTTCCACCAGCAAGTGCCTTTCCCATCTCAGACTTGAGAAGGTCCTTCTGGACAGGTTTATTAAGGTACCCGAATGCCCCCAGGCTCATACATTGGTCCTTTGTACTGGTTTGCACATCCGATGTGACAACAATAACCGGAGTTTTTATACCACTCGCTTTCAGTTGTTCAAGTACCCAGATCCCGTCATACTCAGGCATGAGGAGATCACTGAGAATAATTGCAGGTTTATCGTTGAGGATACGTTCAACACCCTCGTGTCCATTGTCTGCGGTGATAATGTCATAACCAAGATCCTTCACAATACCTGAAATGATCTTACGCTGAAAAGCCGAATCCTCAATAAGAAGAACTGTTACCATAACCTGACCTCTGGTATTATACTGATATAACTACTCATAATTATTCTCTGGATACAAAAGAGTTATCAATTATTCCATCCGGGAACCAGAGGGTTTCGAGTTTGGGGAGAACGTGTCATTCCGAGATTTTCCATTTTTTTCTCTCCTGCCCCGGATGGGACAAGAGGCGTAGGGGATGGGTTTGAAGAATAGAGCAGGAAGGGTCGCAAGCTAATACTACGTAAGAAGATACCTGTACATCCCCTTCGGCACCATCATCTCAAACCGTGCACCCTTGCCCGGCTCGCCAGTCTCACGGATGCTAATGCCGGTAATGGACAGGATTTCCCGGGACAGGAACAGACCCATACCTGTGTTCTTACCATACCCACGCTCGAAGATTTTTTCCTTCTCTTCTGCAACGATACCTTCGCCATCGTCTTCGCATACTACCAGGTGGTCATCCCCTGATTCCTCAGTAGAGAACCGGATAGTTGTAATCTTCCCTCCGTATCGCGCTGCATTGTCCATCAAATTGTAAAAGATCATGCGGATTAATGGGTCAGCGAATACTTCTGTTCCTGAAGGGAGATCGTTTTTGATAATAACCGTTCCAAGCGGCGCTTCTGTCGCCGTATTATCCACGAGCAACCTCGCGTCCTGCCAGATGGGAGCACAGACACCGATCTCCTCGTATTCTTTGGTAAACCGGATCATGGCAGTTACACGCTCTGCTGCGATCGCTGTCTTCCGGGTATAATCCTTAAGTGTGGGATCATTCTGTTTCTTTTCGAGAATGCGGAGATAACCCATAAGCACTGTCATCTGGTTATTGATATCATGCCTGGTTATGCCGGAGAGTATACTGAGCTTCCTGTTGGTCAGGAGGAGTGCTTCCTCTGCCCGCTTTCGCAAGGTAATATCTGTCACCATGTTGAGCGTTGCAGGTTTTCCCTTCCAATGGATCACTGCTGCAGACAGGGAGATCCATATCAGGCTCCCTCCCGTGCCGATGATTCTGAAATCGTAGATGTCAGGAATGGTCTCTCCACTGATCCGCTTCCTGTGGTTCTCAGCCACCATCTCCCTGTCACCGGGCCAGATGTAATCAATAAAAGGCTTCCCTTCAAGATACCCTGGCGGCACATCCAGGATTTCAGACATCCTGCGGTTGGCGAAGACGAAGGCTCCATTTTGGGTGATTATTATCGCCTCATTCGCCTGTTCAACCAGGGTGCGATATTTTTCCTCGCTTTCTCTAAGCGCCTCCTCGACCCGCTTACGGTCGGTGGTGTCGCGGGTAGTCCCGGCGATGCCGGTAATCGCGCCGGAAATGTCATGCAGGGGGTTTAATACCACCTCATAATGGCGGATTGTGCCATCAGGCATTGGTGTAGACGTGAAAGCGGTGACGGTCGTCCCGGTTTCATAGACCCGCCGGTGCAGCTCATCCCAGTCCCGGCACTGGGCATCAGGGAAACCCAGTTCCTTATGTGTCCTGCCGAGGATCTGATCAGTACGCAACCTCATTGCAGCGCAGAGACTCCGGTTAGCATTGGTAAAGCAGCCGGACCGGTCATAGCTGTAGATATAATCGAGGCTGGCATCATTCATCAGCCGGTACCGTTCCTCGCTCTTCTGCAGTTCTTCTTCCGCCCGCCTCTGTTCCGTGATATTGAAAGCAAGGCCTGTGACACCGGTAATATTCCCCAGAGCATCGTGAAGGGGTGACAGGTATGTTCTGAACGATATTCCTTCATAGGTATAGTCATACCCGATTTCTTCCCCGTTAAGAGCACGCAGGTGCTGGCTGATGACCGGGTGGGACGGGTCACGTGTGCTGAAGAACTCATACAGGGTCATTCCAACGACCTGGTCTGGTTTGAGGCCCATCTGAGATAGCCCTGCACCCTGTGACAGGGTGTATCTGAGATCGCGGTCAACGGCCCAGGCAGTCCCGGGAAGGTGGTTCATGGCAGAGCGGAACCGCACCTCGCTTTCCAGGAGGTCTTGCTGGGTTTTACTGACCTCATCAAGGTTCTGGCGGAGTTCTTCTTCGGTTGCTGCAAGTTCTTCATAGGCAGCATTGAGTTCCTCGTTTGTACGAGTGAGCGTTTCTTCAGCACGTTTGCGCCCGGTGATGTCCTGCAACGTCTCGATGGCCCCAATAAGGTCTCCCTTATCATCGCAGATTGGGGATGCTGTGAAAAATAGCCATGTACCTCCTTTCATCGTTGGGAAAAAGTCGGTTACCTCATAGGCACCTTCAATTTCGGAAGACCGTGAAAACTTCCCCTCGTACCATTTCGGTATCTCGTCTGATGCCTGGTCTACAATAAGATCTGCAAGCGAAGGCCGGTTAGTTTTATAGAATGCCTGCCCTGCAAGTGGTTTTCCAATGACCTGATCAGCAGATATACCCAGGTAATCCACGAGTGCCCGGTTCCACGAGGTGACCCGGTGCTCCTTATCAATGACAAAGGTCGGGATTGGTGATCCCTGCACAATTGACTGGAGATACTGGCGGCTCTCCTGCAGGAGATGCTGGCCTGCTGCCAGTTCATTATAGTTCTGCCTGAGTTCCTCCTCTATTGCGGCAATCTGTTCGTACGCGGCGCTGAGCTCATCACTTTTGCGTATCCGTTCTTCCTCGTATTCCATGTGGGCAGAAATGTCATCTACCGAGACAATGGTATGCCGTACGCCATCAAGTTCGATCGGTTCGGCATTCACACTGAGCCAGCGATGCTCAGGTTTTCCATGGATGAGAAGGGTGAGATCGATAACTGCCCCGTTCAGGCTCTTTCCTTCTTCCTGAACACGTTCTATCCCATTTCTTAGGGGACATTCCGGGCATGACGTCGAAAAACTGCAACCTCGTGGTTCCTCAGTACTATGAATACACCCGATCCCTTCACCCACCCGCTTTCCGACTATTTGGGCAGGTTCACGAAATACGATGGACGAGAGATACCGGTTTGCCTGGGTAATGACCTGGTCCTGGTTAATGAGCAGGAGACCAACGGGTGCCGTTGATAATATCGTATGAAAATTCTCCCGTTCTCTGATAATCAGTTCTTCAGATTTCTTAACGTCGGTAATGTCCTGAATGACGCCGCTGATATTGATGATTTTTCCCGACGCATCCCTTTGGAGCTGGCCGACCGAGTGAAGAATTTTTTTATCCGATCCGTCAGCAGGACTGATACTATATTCAAGGTTATATTCATCACCGTTTTCGATGAGATTTTTCAGGGCTAACCGGACCCTCTCTCTTTCAGTTATGCATACCCCGATCTCGTCCAGACGTATGGTCCCATCCGCTGTTGATGGGTACCCGAAGATCCGGAACGCTTCCGGAGACCCCCAGAGCGTGTTGGTTACCGGGTCAAATTCCCAGCTTCCAATCCCCCCCATTGCCTGGGCCATGCTTAACCGTTCTTCATTTATCCGTAACCCGTCTTCAGCTCTTTTCCGTTGGACTGCCTGCTGAATTTTGTGACCCAGCTCTGCAAACTGCGCTTCGGGTGCCCCCCCTTTCTGGAGATAGAAGTCCACACCGTTGTTGATCGCCTGGATTACCACTTCCTCCCTGCCTTTCCCGGTAAACAGGATGAACGGAACTGATCCAAATCGTTTTCGCACCTCAATAAGAAACTGGATACCATCCATCCCCGGCATCTGGTAATCGGAGATGATTGCATCAAACCACTCCTGCTCAAACAACCGGATCGCATCAGGCCCGCTCATTGCGGTGGTTACCGTGAAATCACGGGATTGCTCAAGGAACAGTTTCCCGATCTCGAGAAGATCAGGTTCGTCGTCCGCATATAAGACCCGGATTGCAGCGGTCATCTCAAACCATGCCCCTCTACCCGACTGTCAATGGCATCTCTTCCACCCGTTGCCCTTCCGGCAATAGTGCGGGCTGCCGCAAATACACCCTGTATTGTTCCCGATTCATCGCGGTAGATTGTCGCATTATACAGGACCGGGGTTATAGTTCCATCCCTGTGCCGGATCTCAAGCGGGTAATCCCACACAATACCTTCATCAAACACCTTCTGGTATCCTTCCCTGGCTTTCCCGGGATCCGCAAAATATTCCGAAAAATCTGTTCCTATCAGGTTATTACGGGAATACCCGGTAACCCGCTCGGTTGCCGCGTTGACGTCCGTGATCTGCCCATCGGGAGATATCGTGACAAGCGGGTCAAGACTCGCCTCGATCAGGCTGCGGGTGTACCGGGCCGATGCACGAAACGCATCATCAGCCCGTTTACGCCCGGTGATATCCCGGGCTGCTGCAAAGACACCACGGACATTCCCGGTATCATCGTGGTAGACCGTAGCATTATACAACACCGGGGTGATTTGACCTTCGCGGTGCCGGATAGTGAGGGGGTAATCACGGACGCTTCCGTCTTTGAACACCCGCTGATACCCTTCCCTTGCCCGCTCTGGTTCGGTGAAATAGTCCGGGAAACTGGTCCCGATTAGTTCGTCTCTTGCGTACCCGGTTACGTTTTCTGTAGAGTTGTTTACATCTGATATCTTACCCTCACAATTAATCGTCATAAGCGGGTCCGGGCTTGCTTCTATCAGTATACGGTTATAATTGCTGATCGAACGCATTGCCTCTTCAACCCGTTTACGCTCCGTGATGTCTTTTGCAAAACAGCAACAGTACTGTCTGCCTTTGAACTCGAGGTAATCAAGGACCATTTCAACCGGGATCTCTCCCCCCATAGTGGTCATCAGCGCTGATTCTAATGTGTACTGCTGGTGATGCCGGACAGCCTCCCAGATATCATTCCACGAAAACGAGGACCCGCCAGCGATGGTATCGAGAAATGTTATTCCCGGCAATTTGCCGTCCGGGTAACCCAGCACCTGTCGGGCCACCTTATTCAGATAGATCAGCTGTCCTTCGCGACTGACCCACATGATCACGTACGAGGCGTTGTCCACTACAAACTGGGTGAACTGGAGCTGAACGTTGGTTTTTTCATGGCAGTGGATCTCATGATAGATCTGCCGGTTCAGGTCCTGGATAACGGCCTCGTGTTTCAGGACCAGGGCCTCCCGTTCTTCCTCACCTTTCCTTACCATATCTTCGAGATTTTTTATTTCGGTGATGTCGATGCCAGTACCAGTGTACCCTGAAGACTTCCCGTCCTGGTCAGGCAAAATCCGGAACATCCAACGCTGCCAGCGGGAATCCCCGCGGGGGGTGATAACTTTGAACTCCCGTAATGCTACCGGGTGGCCGGAGTCCAGTGAACGAAGACATTTTTTGATCTCTTCATATTCACGTTCAGGTACCGCCGGTCGCCATTTCTGTCCGATGACCTCTGTTTTTTCCATGTGCAGGAGATTGCTGTACGCCTGGTTGACATACGTGAGCGTGCCGTCCGGTAAGAACCGGCAACTATATTCTATCTCGTCAATTTCGTTCAGCGAACTATTTGCAACGTTATCCGCACGAATGGGGCTGGCACATGCAGGTACGTTTGCAATGAGTGCAACGCCCGGGTCACCGCTTTCGAAAAATACCGGGCTGAGGGTTACCATACACGGAATGGAACGATCGTTCTGCACCAGGTCCATTGAAAACCTGTTTTCTCTGCCTTTCAGGCCATCCCTGATTAAACGGGGTAGATCTGGGTTTGAATCAATGAAATAAGGGAGTTGTTCTGCTTTTTTTCCGATGATGTCATTTTTTTCAAGTTGCAGAAGTTCCTGGAATTTCTCATTACTGTCGACAACGGTTTCCCCATTGCAGAATACAATGACGCCGTTGTTTGAGAGTTTCAGTACTGCATCAACCGGTAATTTGCTTGCAAGACCATAGATTTTGGCAGGCCCGATATGTTTGAGCGTGACCCTGCCCTGCATCTTGAGAAGTTGTAAATTTTTTGCGGCAGAATTGCGATTCATGCCAAGCATTTCTGAAATGTCCTTAATCGTCAGCCCTTCGGGATTTTCTGACAATAAATCGCGAATACGGGAGACATCCTCAGAACATTTTCCAACTGCCATTACTATAAAAAACTCATTGGATACTATTCAACATATGTCAGTGCCATGCGAGTATGCAAAGCAGATGTGCATCTTTATACGCACGCAACTACATTTCTATTTTGTAACCCGGCTCATCGGATAATTTCTGGTGAACACCAGTTCACTGACTCGGCATGTACCCCGGGAGGGAATGCTCCTCAGTGTCCTGATCTCCTGTATCGGGGGATTACACGCCGGTACAGGGAGATCATGCATGGCAGATTCAAACGAAACTCATAACAAAGAAGACTCTAAATCCGGAATAGCCCGAAAGAAATCAAGACTTATAAAAGAAGGTGCCCGAGCGATGAAAGAAGAGACTGAAGTGAATTCTATGGATACCGACACATTGTTTGACAAAGCATTTAATGGAGATTCAAATGCGCAGGATGAAATTCGAACTAAGTATAACAATTTGAATAATTTTCTTGTTGAGGCTGTCCCGGTACTTACCAGGATGAGTATGAATGATCACACCCTGAAAATTGAGGGGCATTACGAGGGGCTGGCCGGAGAGGCTGCTACTGGCGTAAACCTGGTGCGGGACCGGGTCAATCATATCGCAGGTTCTATAGTAAAAATCAGTGAGGGGGATATCAGCGAGTATGCAGAGTATAAAGAAATTGGCAGGCGTTCAGAGAATGACAGGATTGTACCTGGATTCTTACAATGCCTGGGTGCTCTCAAGGAACTGACCATTGACGCCAATATGCTGGCAAAGGCCGCAGTTGAAGGTCAGCTTGACACCCGGGCCGATGCTTCTAAACACCAGGGCGAATTTCGTAATATTGTCCAGGGTGTGGATGACTGCCTCGATGCAGTCATCGGACCTCTCAATGTTGCCGCAGAGTACGTTGACCGGATCTCCAAAGGTGACATTCCCCCGAAGATCACCGATAAGTACAACGGGGATTTCAACGAGATCAAGAATAACCTGAACAATTGTATCGACAACATCAATGCGCTCGTTGCTGATGCCAAGATGCTTGAAACGGCTGCAGTCGAGGGGAAACTCGACACCCGGGCGGATGCCTCAAAACATCAGGGAGATTACCGGAAGATTGTCGAAGGTGTCAACTCGACACTGGACTCTGTCATCGGACCTCTCAATGTTGCTGCCGAGTATGTAGACCGTATCAGCAAGGGGGAAATCCCGGCGAAGATCACCGATAAGTACAACGGGGACTTCAACGAGATCAAAAACAACCTGAACGCCTGTATCGACGCCATAAACAGGCTGGTCGCTGACGCCAACATGCTTGCGAAGGCCGCGGTTGAAGGGAAACTCGATACAAGGGCGGATGCAACGAAGCAACACGGAGATTACCGCAAGATTGTTGAAGGCGTGAATGCCACCCTCGATGCAGTCATCGGACCTCTCAATGTTGCTGCCGAGTATGTAGACCGTATCAGCAAGGGAGAGATCCCGGCAAAGATCACCGATAACTATAACGGGGACTTCAACGAGATCAAGAAAACGTTGAATGCATGTATTGACGCCGTCAACGCTCTTGTCGCCGATGCATCCATGCTTGAAAAGGCTGCCGTTGAAGGGAAACTTGCAACCCGCGCTGATGCCACAAAACACCAGGGTGATTACAGGGCAATTGTTGTCGGTGTAAATAACTGCCTTGACTCAGTTATCGGCCCTCTCAATGTGGCAGCAGATTATGTTGATAAGATCAGTAAGGGTGCTATCCCCGACAAGATCACTGACCCTTACAACGGTGACTTCAATGTCATCAAGAACAACCTGAACAACTGTATCGACAACATCAATGCACTCGTCGCTGATGCGAATATGCTTGGGAAAGCTGCTGTCGAAGGGAGACTCGACACAAGGGCAGATATGACGAAGCACCAGGGCGACTACCGGAGGATCGTTGAAGGTGTGAATGCGACACTCGATGCAGTTATCGGACCTCTCAATGTCGCCGCTGAATACGTTGACCGCATCAGCAAAGGGGAGATCCCGGCAAAGATCACTGATAATTATAACGGGGACTTTAACGAGATCAAGAACACCCTGAACGCATGCATTGACAATATTAATTCCCTTGTCGCTGATGCAAACATGCTCGCAAAGGCAGCAGTCGAAGGGAAACTCGACACAAGGGCAGATGCATCAAAACACCAGGGTGATTACCGGAAGATTGTCGAAGGTGTGAACAACTGCCTTGATTCCGTTATAGGGCCACTTAACGTTGCTGCCGAGTATGTAGACCGTATCAGCAAGGGCGAGATCCCGGCGAAGATTACTGACAAGTACAATGGGGACTTCAACGAGATCAAGAACAACCTGAATAATTGTATCGACAACATCAATGCACTCGTCGCCGACGCCAACATGCTCGAAAAGGCCGCGGTAGAAGGGAAACTCGATACACGGGCGGATGCAACGAAACACCAGGGTGATTACAGGGCAATTGTTGTTGGTGTGAATAACTGCCTCGACTCCGTTATCGGACCTCTCAATGTCGCTGCTGAGTACGTTGACCGGATCAGCAAAGGGGAAATCCCGGCGAAGATCACCGACAAGTACAATGGTGACTTCAACGAGATCAAGAACACCCTGAACGCATGTATCGACGCCATCAACGGTCTCGTCGCCGATGCAAACATGCTCGCGAAGGCCGCAGTCGAAGGAAAACTAAAGACACGGGCGGATGCAACAAAACAACAGGGCGATTACCGGAAGATTGTTGAAGGCGTGAATGCGACCCTCGACTCCGTTATCGGACCTCTCAATGTCGCCGCAGACTATGTCGACCGGATCAGCAAAGGTGAAATACCGGACAAGATCACCGACCAGTACAACGGCGACTTCAATGTCATCAAGAACAACCTGAACAACTGTATTGACAATATCAATGCCCTCGTTGCTGATGCGGTAATGCTTGAAAAGGCTGCCGTTGAAGGGAAACTCGCGACCCGGGCAGATGCGACAAAACACCAGGGAGATTACAGGGCAATTGTTGTCGGGGTGAACAACTGTCTTGACTCTGTCATCGGGCCCCTGAACGTTGCAGCCGATTATGTTGATCACATCAGCAAAGGTCAGATCCCGGCAAAGATCACCGATAACTACAACGGGGACTTCAATGTCATCAAGAACAACTTAAACAATTGTATCGATAACATCAATGCCCTCGTCGCTGATGCCAATATGCTTGCCAAGGCTGCCGTTGAAGGAAAACTCAAGACACGTGCCGATGCAACAAAACACCAGGGCGACTACCGGAAGATTGTTGAAGGTGTCAACTCGACCCTCGACTCGGTGATCAACCCGGTCAACGAAGCATTGCGGATGTCAATCGAGTTTTCAAAATGCAACTTCTCAGCCCGCGTTGATGAAAACCTTCACGTAGAAGGCGACTTCATCAAGTTCAAAGACGCACTGAACAGCATCGGCATCGAGGTCTCAAAAGCAGTGAACCTGATCAACCAGCAGGTGCTGGACCTTGCATCCAGTGCACAGGAGGCCAATGCAAGTATTGAAGAAGTTTCATCCGGTGCTGAACAGATCGCAAAGAATGCCGCTGGTGTCAGTAACAACGCAGAACGTGGAAATGAAGGGATTACCCAGGTATTAAGGGCAATGGAGGACCTCAACCAGACGGTAACCGATGTTGCCCAGAAAGCTGAAAAAGTATCTCAGCTGACCGAGGACGCCAACACGCTGAGCGTGAAAGGTACCGGGCTTGCCGAGCAGGCAGAACGTGGAATGCAAAGCATCACCACCTCTTCCAATGAAGTCGACAAGATAATTGTCGATATCAAGGCAGAGATGGACAAGATCGGAAAGATCGTCGGCCTGATCAGCGACCTTGCAAACCAGACAAACCTCCTCGCACTCAATGCGGCAATTGAAGCGGCCCGGGCTGGAGAAGCAGGCAGGGGCTTTGCCGTCGTCGCCACTGAAGTGAAATCACTCGCCCAGGAGTCCCGTGCATCCGCAGAGAATATCGCGGATATGATCGGGACACTCCAGAAGAAGTCGATGGCTGCCGGTGAAGCGGTTGCATCCTCGAACCGTGAAGTGAAAGCCGGGAGCGAGTCACTCGCGCAGACACTCCGTTCGTTCAAGGATATCGCAAAGTCAATTGAAGATATCAGCAAAAACGTGGTGGAAGTGGCCAGCGTGAGCGAGGAACAGGCTGCAACGGTGGAAGAAGTGACCGCAAGTGTCAACGAAGTGCACGGGATGGTCCAGGCAACCGCAAAGGACGCGATGGATGCCGCTGCCGCTTCGGAAGAGGCTTCCGCATCCATTGACCAGATCACCAAGGTCATGGGCGGTGTGAACGCGATTGTGAACAATGTCTCGAAAGAGATGGCCAAGTTCAAGGTCTGAAAGGAGGAACCGCATATGACCGACGAACAGGTTATCCATGTCCCCCCAAGCGGGAGTGTGGCATTTCACCCCACACATGTTGATATCCATGCAGACCAGAACGCAACAACACCACATATTCCCCATGCGAAAAATGGTGAGGTGGTTCAAAAACTGAGTGATAATATCCAGGTAGTCGAATTCCTCCTGGGCGACGAACATTTTGCCGTCGACCTCTTTGAGGTACGGGAAGTGGTGGAGTATACACGGATTACCCATCTCCCGGATACCCCCCCGCACATCCGGGGTATTATTGATTTAAGGGGTGAAATCACCACCATCATCGACTTAAAAAACCTGATGCATATTCACAGCGAAAAGAAAACAGATGAGGCTACGTCCCGGATCATTGTCCTCGATGACCGCATCACCAAGTCGAAGATCGGGATCATGGTCGATGATGTCCTCTCGGTCTCCACCTTTTCAAGGAAGGAGGTGGACACGTCGGCAGCTTCCGTAAACCGGGAACAGAATAATATCATTGGTATCATCAGGAAGAAAATCCGGATAAAAGACAAGGACGTCAACGAGCTGATCATCTGGATCGACATCCAGCGTCTGCTGAAGGAGGTGGACCAGGAGATCCTGAAAGAAGGATATGGCGAGGAAACCGAAGTGCCTGAATAATCTCTTCGCTTACCCATTTTTTGATGTCCCATGCAGGCCGGGGACCTGGGTGCTGCCACGCGGTTGTGTCCCACCGGAAACCATTACATGTTAGAAATTTGGCTAACCATCCAGGTAACCCGGATAAACTATGTTTTTCTCCCGGATACAGGACCAATCCTTGGATACAGGTATATATCTCGACTCCACCCAACCGCACATCTTTCGCTCCTGTTCGTTTAAATCGCCCGCATTTTGCTCCGTTTGGTTTTGATGCGGAATAAGGCTATTTGCGGGGGATTTAGTTTTATTCGCCAATTATTGGCGTTTTATTGAGTGTTATTCTTTTACCGGGTTTCCAAAAACTACCGTTTTAGCCGTGGAATAGACTATTTTCAGCCTTTTTGTGGACAGGGGGCACCGATTGTGAGACCCCCGTCACTGTGGTGACACATGTATCGGATTCCCATAATCCATCATTCGCACCAGATCGGGACTGGATACCGCCGCCATTACCGACCATTCCATCAAAACGCACGGCTATTGTCAGCAGGGCAAAACAAGCGAACAAAAACGTGCAAAAACACAAAGGCCGGAGCGGAACGGCAAAAGATCTTCAGGCGGATCTAAATGGTTAAACTTATCTGGTTAGGAGCGGTTTTGGAAAATCTACAAGAAATGGTCGAACCAGCACCCGGAACTGTAAGTACAATTTGCCAAAAAGATTGTTCAATTTGAAATTGATCCGTTTCATCCTTCCTTAAACACCCATACTTTGAGCGGGGTCTTAAAGGGACTCTGATCGTTCAGGATCACGTACGAGTACCGCCTCGTTTTCGATTTCGTTGATGAAAACCGGACGCAGGTTGTATTGATTGATATCGGTTCACACGAAGAAATGTAGTAGAATTTGAATCTTATTTTGGGCTCTTCGTTGTTTCCGTTTGGGTAGATAACCTGAACTTAGGATATCAACAAATGAAATCAAAAGACAATAATAAATTAGAATTGAAAAATCGCCCTAAATATTGGAAATACGATTTCACAATTGCATCAACACGCATTGAACCGCCGCCGGGGCTTCCTTCTGGGGCGGCGGAACTCTCTTAATCGGGGTTTGGGGCGGAGCCCCATCAATTCATTTTTTTACACTCTCATAATTCCCACTGATAATAGCGAAGAGCCACTTTTCTTCAATAGGGCAGTGTACCGATCCACACCCTGGACACTTTAACGACCCCTTCTTTTTCCAAGCTAACTACTACTTGGGTTTTCGGTGTTTTCGAGACCAGATAGCTTATATCTATTGAAGGAAAATAGGTTCTTGAATACGGTTTCGTATTTACTCCATTTGGGATTCATGGTCAATGAATTATCAAAAACGGAGGTCTATAATACTTCTGATAAATTTTATATCATCCTAATTTTGGAGAAGAACCACCAAGGAGAAGTAGACGATGGAACTACCCAACACAAGTAGGAATGACCTCTTTCTTACAGATAATACCGCAAATCCGGCACCGCTCGGGCTTTGTGCATTCGGTATGACGACGTTGATATTAAGCATTCACAACATGGGATTAACCGCGCTCGCGAGTCCGGTTATTGCGATGGCAATATTCTTTGGTGGGCTGGCACAGGTAATTGTGGGAACTATGGAATGGAAAAAGAACAACACATTCGGCCTCTTAACATTCGGGAGTTTCGGCTTTTTCTGGATTTGTTTCGCTGCCCTCCTCATGCTTCCTGCGGCGGGCCTGTCCAAAGCTCCCGGACCCAGCGAGCTGGCGGTCTTTTTAGGGCTCTGGGGTATCTTTGCGTTCGGACTCTTCATATGTTCTCTCAAGATGCATAAAACGCTGCAAATCACACTCCTTGCACTTGTCGTGACGTTTTTCCTGCTAGTAGCCGCTCAGCTTACCGGCAACAGTAGTATTCTTGTTGCAGGTGGAGTTATCGGCGTAATTACTGGTGCTCTTGCATTCTACATGGGTTTTGGCCAGGTTATCAATGAGGTCTTTGGGAAAAATTTAGTCCCATTATAAAAAGACCATTTCTTATTTGGCGAAATAAAAAAAACCCTGGGCAACATGACTATTTTTGGGCGGGATAATGTTTGATCCTGATCGTACAGGACCAATTGCAAATCATCCCGGATCCTGAACAACTTGTGACTCACAATATGGTGGCGGCCCCTCGCCAGGACCGCTGCCGTTCCCGGGGCTATGTGCGACAACCATCTCTTTCTGTGCTTATAATAGTGCTAATCACAATCACTATCCTTAATGTACATCACATGGAAAAAAAAGAATTTCAGGATAGAATGGAATTCTCACTTCTTGATCGCGGCTTTCACCTTTACCATCATATCCGGGGGGATAGGGTCCATATTATGGGCGGTTTTTGCGTGTTCCGCAATCTTGATCATCAGCTCAGCTTCGGTTGGAGCAGAGGTCTCAAACCCACAGCCCTTACCAATACATACAAAGGATGGCATCTTTTCTCACCAGTGAGAAACAGGCTTGTGGCTATTTATTTGTTGTTATTGCTCGCCGGGTAATCTGATTACCTGCGTTATAATGCCCGCCAGAGCGCAATCGATTAGCGCTGCCAATGGTGCCCGACCTTGAGGATATCGGCCTTGAGATTAGTCCCTCTATTGGCAATGCGGGTTTCGGCATCAGCGTTGGCATCGCCCATGAACCGGAATAAAACGCGTCCTTAGGTTATTTTAAGGACGATGGAGTTCTGGTTGATGTCGTCTGATAAGGTGGAGGTTGGGTTGAGGACCTTTGATGTGGCGGGGTAGCACGGGCCTTTTTTTTTAATAATATTCCCTAAAAAATAGTGTGTATTTATTACATTAAGGGATACGCCATGCACCCTCCGGCTCATAAATCTCAAACCGTGCCCCTTAATTGGCTCGCCTGTCTCTTTGATTGTGATACCGGTAATGGATAGGATTTCACATGAGAGGAATAACCCCAGCCTTTTATTCTTCCCGAATCCTCGTTCGAAAATCATCTCTTTCTCTTCAGCCGGTATACCGACGCCATCGTCTCCGCATACGACGATATGAACATCACCGGCTTCCTCAGCAAAGAACCGGTTAGTCGTAATCTTCCCACCGTAACGCGCCGGGTTATCCAACAGGTTGTAAAAGACCTCGACAATCGGCGGGTCAGCGTAAACTTCCATTCCGGCAGTGAGACCATTCGTCACCATGACCTGTCCAAGCGTGGCTTGTTTTGCCGCTATATCCACGAGTATACGGCAGTCCTGCCTGCAGTGTTTCATAAAACACCTCTCGTTGTTAGTCACTCCGCGTCCATAGGTATTTGAGCAATTGTCACGGTCCGGACCAGAATGATTTTTTTGGTTAATTTGTGTATTCCCGCGTTTAATGACAAATGAGAGGACTGAATTCGGTATGCTGATAAACCGGATAACATGGTTATTTGCGCCGGATTTCCCTCAACGTCCATACATGGACCAGTACCTTACCCCCCTATATTCATTGTAAACCGCCCATGTGCGTTCAAATCGCCCGCATTTGGCTCCTTTCTCATCCGGCACCTAATCCGGCAATTCGCAGCGATTTTGCCCCTATTCCGCCGACAATAGGCCTTTCTTTATGCCTTATCCTTTTTTTGGGTTCCGTAAACGCAACCGTATCCACCCCTGAATTCCCGCTTTCCGGACTTCCGTTCAGGAGTACTTTGTTACCGTACTCGGTACCTTGGTGAATGAAAAAAGAGACAGACACCCGTCATGTCGAAACGGTCCGGGAGGATAGAGTATAAAAGTTGCCCATTAGTCTTATGTTTCGAAGAAAATCATAAGATAATGGATGTCTGATAAAAGTTACGAATCCTTGAAAATTGTGAATATTGTTGCGTCCGGTGTCATTGCCGATTCTATTGATCTTGTAGAGTTGTCAAATAAGGTCGAAGACTGCGAACTGAATACAAAACGGTTCCCCGGTGCAATATATCGCATCAAGGAGCCCAAAATTGCGTCCCTGATCTTTTCATCGGGCAAGATCGTACTAACCGGTAGCCGTAGCAATGAGGCCCTCGCAGAAGGACTTGCAATCATCACCAAATCGTTAAAAGATGCTGGTATTGACACCCACAAAGAGCCAAAAGTTGCTATCACTAATATGGTCTGTTCATACGATCTCGGTATTAAAATCAATCTCAACAGGGTAGCCGTCACGTTCAATGTCGAAAATATCGAGTACGAACCCGAACAGTTCCCCGGGCTTGTCTACCGGATCAAAGATCCCAAAATCGTCGTTCTTATCTTTTCTTCCGGAAAGATCATTCTGGCGGGTGGCAAGAACCTCGTAGATGTAAGGAAGGCGGTTGATATCCTCAAACACAAGCTCGAAAGCATCATGTAAATGAGAAAATACTCTGTATAAACCATAAAAATCCGAATATTTTCAAAAACAATTACGAAATACGAGGTATTTAATATTTAAATACAATATCTGACACTTGTCAGTAACAATAAATCCATTAAAAAAAATTGTTTCAACACGATTGATAAAGGGGGCCAGTACGGTGGCCTGCCCCGCATACTGAGCTAAAGTGTGTTGGTTTTTATGGGGTTTAGGTTGGTATCTGACAGACTAATATCAGTACCGATACGGCCTATATTTTCTTGATTTATAGTAGTGATCATTCTACTATAGTGCCGATGACGAGATGCGGACCCGGGATTTTATAAGTACACCCTTCACTTTCACACCACATACGGTCCAGCTCTAATACCGCACGAGTGAGATGATCGTATCCCATGAAGAAATACTTCGAAATGAAAGAGACCCTGTTCCTCGACCGTGACGTATTCGAAATGGGTTATATCCCGGAACTATTCAGGTTCCGGGAGGCCCAGGTCACTAAAATTGTTTCTGCTCTACAATCGGGAGTTCAAGGCAACAGCCCGGTTAACCTGGTGATCAGGGGTCCACCCGGTACCGGTAAGACAACCGCAGTCCACGGGATATTTTCTGAAATCAGTGCGTCTCATGAGAGTATTATTCCGGTATACATCAGCTGCCATGTGGAAGAATCTAAATTCGATGTTTTTGCCAGGATATTCGAGGAACTTCATATCCAGGAGTCAGTGCCCAGGGGGCAAGCGGTAGGCAAAATGATCGATCTGATCGGTAAGACCATCAGTATCAGATAGGCGGTCCTCGTTGCATGTTTTGACAATGCGGACCACCACCTGCCGAACCATCTCCTCGATGATATTCTCTCCTCATTCCTCGGCATTTCAATGAAATACCCGAAAGCGAAGGTAGGATTCATCCTTATGACGAGTGATATGGAGGTTAACCTGAAGGTAGCCCTGGATTCCTGTTTTACCTCCGACCTCAAACCTGACAAGATACATTTCCCGCTCTACCAAAAGAAGCACATGAGGGAAATCCTCCACGACAGGATTCAGGCCGGGCTTCACCCTGGGGTCATATCCACCGAAATGCTTTCATTTCTTGTCAATCACATCGTGCCGGCCGGGGATGTGCGGGCAGGAATTCACCTGGTGAAGTGGAGTGTACTGGCTGCCGAACGGGCTGGCCGGTCATCGGTTACCGAAGCGGATATTATCGTTTCGAACGAGGTCCCCGGATATTTGAGGGCCAGCCGGCCAGGGTGTGTAAGTTAACATAGAAAATAGGGTAATGCGAAGAAAATTTTAGTATGTATCACCACATGACGGTACATTCCTGATTTATTGCACATCCGGTACAATGACCCCGGGTTTGTCCCCGACCAGCCGGTTGGGATCCCTGTGCATCTGGTTGTCCCTCTACAGGATCTACGGTGAATGTCATATTCCGGGCGATCTTTCCTGGCTGTTCACGGAGATATTGTACCGGAAACCAGCCGGATATTGTTTTTGTGCAGGATTCATCTGATTGCGGGAGGAGCCGGAAACTCGTTCAGGCCTCAATTCTGGTGTCACTGCTCCCACGACCGTATCAATCATTATGTACCGTCCCCTGGTTTCCCATGACCCCCATTCCGCTGCACCATCCCAGGGCCCTGATTATCGTTATGGCATGCATTCTCCTGACAGCAGGATGCATGTGGTATCGGGGAAGATCTTCTCACGATTATAATTAAATACACATACATACACAGAATAGATCATGTCGACAAAAACCATCAGCATAACGGAAGAGGCGTACGATCGGCTGAGGGCATTAAAGAAAGATGAAAAGACAAGTTTCTCTGAAGTAATTGTAAAATATTACCCGGTTAAACGTAAATTATCGGAGGTACTTGCCGAACTTGGGGACTGTACAGATCTGGCCAACAATATTGAATCGGTATCACGGGAGATGCGAAAAGGCAGGATGCGTGAGGTCAAGTTCTGATGCCGCTTGCAGACACCTCATTTCTTGTTGACCTGGTGCGGAGAGACCGTGGTGCGCTTAAACGGTATGCAGCATTTGAAGAAAAGGGAATCGCACTCTCCACAACCGCAATAACTGCCATGGAGTTATACAAAGGGGCATACATTTCGGGGAACCGCAATAACCTGGTCAAAGTTCGGACCCTCCTGGAATTATTCACCATTCTACCTATAGACGAAACAATATTCGAAGTCTTTGGCAGGATTGCAGCGGGTTTATGCATATCGGGTAACCCCATCGGGGATTTCGATGAAGTGATCGCTGCCATAGCTCTCTGTAATGATGGGGAGATCATCACCCGTGACCGGCATTTTGAAAATATCCGTGATCTGAAAATAATTGCATACTGATTTTTTTATCCGGCAGGATGCTATAAATGCAAATGGGTATTGTGGGAGAATGTCCGCCCGACCAGATCCTGTCCTGCTTCCTGGTTTGATACGATTTCAGATATACTACGCAGGCTTACCTATCTCAAGAAGTGTATGTTTGTCATCAACGAAAAGGACAAGGAGGGTACCTGCCATTATGCATCATTCCCTGCCATCCGCCATGCCCCTTCAGGCACGGTCATCTCAAACCGTGCTCCCTTTCCCGGCACACCAACCTCACTGATGGTGATACCCGTAATGGATAGGATTTCCCGGGTAAGGAACAAACCCATACCAGTATTTTTCCCAAAACCCCGGTCGAAGATCTTTTCTTTCTCGTCTGCAGGGAAACCGAACCCGTCGTCTTCGCACACGACAATAGGGTCACCATTGGATTCCCCAACAGTGAACCGGATAGTCGTGATCTTACCACCATACCGTACTGCGTTATCCATCAGGTTGTAAAAGACCTTGAAAACCAGCGGATCGGCGAAAATTTCCTCACCGGTCGGGAGATCGTTTTTAACCGTAACCTTGCCGGCCAGGGTTTTCCCTGCTGCAATATCAACGAGTGTGCGGCAGTCCTGCCAGAACGGCGGAGCGACACCGATCTCCTCGTATTCATTGGTGGACCGGATCATAGCTGATATCTGCTCTGCAGAAGTTGCCATCGTCTGGAAATACTCATCAAGTGTTGGATCATTCAGCTCGTTTTTCAGCATATCCAGGTATCCTAAAATCCCTGTCAGCTTGTCGATAGTGTCGTGCCGGGTGAGGCTGGTGAGGAGGGCTATCTTCTTGTTGGTTAAGACGATTTCGGCTTCTGCATGTTTCCGGGCTGTGATATCTACTAACGTTGTAAGCAGACAGGAAACTTCCCCGATACTGATACGGTCACCAGAGAACAGTCCGTAATGAATGGAACCGTCTTTTGCACGGATCTGGATCTCCAGATCCCTTACCGTCCCCATCTCTTCAAGTATGCGAAGGGCATTTGACCGGTCATCCGGCTGGATAAACAGTCCAAGATCACTTGTATGTTTTCCGATGACCTCGTCACGCGAGAAACCCAGCATTTTTATGAACGCTTCATTCACTTCAATGAATTCCCCATCTTTTATTGCCGAGATTACCATCGGATTTGCATTGGAATGGAAGGCGAGTGAGAATTTCTCCTCGGATAATTTGAGCTTTGAAACATCCGTACTGACACCGAACAGCACCGGTCCCCCGTTCCATTCACCATTCGTAACCCGGGTTTCCACCGGGATCAGCTGACCTCCTTTGGCGATCAATGGTACCGGGCAGAAATCCTTCGTACCCGCCAGCATCTCCTGCACCGTACACCCTGCCTCGTCCCTGAGTTCCGGGGGATGCACCATTAATACTGATTGTCCGATGAGCTCTTCTCTGGTGTACCCGAGCCTGCGGGTGACCGTTTCATTCGTGTGAAGGATGCAACCCTGTTCATCCAGGACAAAGAGGAACTCATTAATGGTGTTAAAAAATGCTTCATAATTACGCCGGGTCTGGATGACCATTTCCTCCGCCCGCTTGCGGTCGGTGATATCAATCAGGAAATTAATCGTGGCGGGCCGTCCTTCCCATATGATAGCGATTACGCTTAGTTCGACCCAGATGGTACGCCCGTCCTTCCTTGCCACCCGGAACGTATACTAGGACGGAGTGTCCTCTCCTTTCATCCGCTTCTGGTAACGCTCCACTACGTTGGCACGGTCATCAGGGTGAATAAGCACAGGAAACGGAATGGACAAGAGTTCCTGCTCCGAATACCCGGTGCGTTCAACTGCCCTCTGGTTGACCAGCCTGAGCATCCCGTCCTGTATTACAACGATTATCTCATCCGAGCATTCGACTAAGTGCCGGTATTGATCCTCGCTCTTCCGGAGCGAATCCTCCGCCTTTTTCCGGGATGTTGCCTGCCGGATCTTGTGAGAAAGTTCAGCAAATTGCGGGCTGGGACCGCCTCCCTTCTGAAGATAGAAGTCCGCTCCGCTATTGATCGCCTGGATGACTATCTCTTCCCTGCCACGTCCGGTGAAAAGGATGAACGGAATCCGTCCAAAGCGGGTCCGCACTACCTCAAGGAACGCTATCCCATCCATAACGGGCATCTGGTAATCGGAGATGATGGCGTCGAACTGTTCCAGTTCGAGCAACCGGATCGCATCAGGTGCACTTATCGCGGTCGTTACAGTGAGATCGCCGGATTCCTCAAGGAATAATTTGCCGATCTCAAGAAGATCGGGTTCGTCATCAACGTAGAGGACCCGGATAACCGCTGACATGTTAGTCACTCCCCCCTATCATCCGCCATGCCCCCTCCGGTACTATTATCTCGAACCGCGCTCCCTTGCCCGGCTCTCCGGTCTCGGTAATCGTAATGCCGGTAATGTCGAGGATCTCCCGGACAAAGATGAGACTCCGCATCGAGAAACGGGTGAGGTCGTCACCACGCAAAAAGATCTGCTCTTTCTTCTCCTGCGGAATTCCTTTGCCATCGTCTTCAAAGAGGATCGTGATCCCAGCAGGGGTCGTCGTGTGCGAGACCCGGATCCGGGTGACATGGCCGCCGTGCGTGAGTGAGTTCTCGAAGAGGCGCTGGCATACCTTTTCCAGCAGGGGATCAGCAAAGATCTCGAGGTCTCCTGTTTCTATGCTGTGCTTAATTTCGCTAATGGATATATGGGACAGCCCGAGCAACAACGCCATCTTCACATTCTGCCATGTCGGAGGTTTTGCCCCCATGTCCTGGTAATCCCGGGTAACTTCCGTAATCTCATTGATTAACTCTGCCGCCCGCTTTCCTTTCTGTATGCTCGAAAGGACCTGGTCCTGCCCGGCTGCATGTTTCTTTGCAAGCTCAAGGTAGGAGTTCAGAACGAGGATCTGGCAGCTTAGGTCTTTCCTTGTAAGTCCAGAGAGGATATTCAGCTTCTGGTTTACCCGGCGCAGCGCTTCCTCTGCCCGTCTGCGTTCGGTGATGTCAACACCCTGGGCGATTGTGGAAATTAACCTGCCATCAGGATCAAGGATATTTGCCGAATTCCAGAGTACAGTCCGGACACTGCCATCTTTGACAAGAATTGGGATCTCAACGGTCTCCCACCATTTGCCCTCAAGGGTTTTTTTTATCTGTAGGAATGATGCATCCATACTTTCTTTTGGGAACAGGATATCAAGCCGCCGCCCGATGACTTCCTGCTCAGATCTTAGGGTCATATCCTCAAATGCATGGTTGAACCGGGTGATCACATACTTCGGATCCCATACAATGATCGGGGCGTTGGCGTAGTCAAACAGGTTGTTGAGATAATCATTAGTCTCTTTGAGTGCTTCAATCTCCCAGATATCGGAAATGTCACTGAACGTAATACGGACCGTGCTCACCCCATCGCTGCCGCAAGTCCGGACCCCTTCCAGACGGGCAGGGAACATTGAGCCATTACTCCGTTTAAGCGTGAGGGTGCAGGTCTGTTTTCCCCCCTGGTCCAGCAAGGTCAAAAAATACCGGTCCCATTGTTCAAGATTTTTTTGAGCAACGAAACTCCTGAACCGGGCCTTGAGCAGTTTTTTCCGATCGGCACCGAGGAGCGTCGCCCCTGCGAGGTTCACCTCAACGATCAGCGCCGTTTCGGTAAGGGAAAGATAGCCGATCGGGGCAAAGTCATACAGGTCAAGGTACTTGTCCCGCGACTCCTCGAGTGCGATATGCGCTCTACTGAGTTCTTCAGCCTGCATCTCGAGCTCGACCTGGTGCACCTCGAGTTCATGGATAAGTTGTTCGGGTGTCTGCCCTTTCAGGTCAGCAGAACGCTTCGGGGAGCGGACGAGCTGCTCCTCTGCATCATCCCGGAGCGTTCGTTCAATATCCGGAGTATCAGGTTCCTTATGTTCCGGCTTCTTTTTTCCCGCTGTCATTTTCAATCCCCTCACCAGCATTACGCCACATTCCCTTCGGCACGACCATCTCGAACCGTGCACCTTTGCCCGGTTCACCCGTCTCACGGATGGTGATGCCGGTAATAGAGAGGATCTCCCTTGATAAGGCTAAACCAAGACCGGTGTTCTTCCCAAAGCCCCGCTCGAAGATCCGTTCCTTCTCATCCTGCGGGACACCTTCGCCATCATCTTCGCATACGATGAGATGATCATCCCCATCACGGTCCAGAGCAGAGAAACGAATGGTCGTAATCTTTCCTCCGTACCGGGCAGCGTTGTCCATCAGGTTGTAAAACACCTTGACCATCAGCGGGTCAGCGAACACTTCTGCTCCGGCAGGGAGATCATTTTTCACCACAACCTGCCCAAGAGGGGCTTGCTTTGCCGCAGTAGCTATGAGAGTACGGGTATCCTGCCAGGTGGGAGCATGGACACCAATCTCCTCGTATTCCTTGGTAAATCGGATCATGGCGGAGATCCGTTTTGCAGCGTTCGAAACCTTCAGGAAATACTCGATGAGTGTGGGATCGGACTGCTTGTTTTCGAGAATTTTGAGGTACCCCAGCAGTATCGTGAGCTGGTTGTTGATGTCGTGCCGGGTGATACCTGACAGGAGGTTCAGCTTTTTGCTTGTAAGAGCCAGTGCATCTTCCACACGTTTTCGTGCGGTAATGTCACGGATGTTACACTGGATGACCTTCTTATTACTCACCATGTAGACATTACTGATAAATTCCACCGCGATCCGTTGCCCACCGGCTGTTTCCAGCGGCATATCCTCGTAACGGATATACTCCTGCCGTTGCAGTTCTTCGAAGTTCTCCTTGTTGGCAACGATATCCTTGAAAAGCCCGATCTCCCATATTTTCTTTCCAAGGAACTGTTCACGCGAGAAGCCCAGCATATCAATCAAAAATGGGTTCACCTCGACGATCTGCCCGCTGCCGGCATCGAGGATGAGAATTCCGTCCTGGGCAGTCTCAAAGAGGCGCCGGTACCGGGTCTCACTCACCTTCAGCGCCTCGATCTGCCAGATATCAGTAATGTCACTGATCGCAATGCGGACGCTAATTATTCCATCGAACCCGTTAGTCCGGATGCCTTCCAGCCGGGCGGGGAACGTTGAACCGTCCCCCCGTTTGAGCGTGAGGATGCAGGACTGGTTGTTGTCCTGCATCAGCAGGCGAATGAGATACCGGTCCCATTGTTCAAAATCTCCGGGGCTTACGAATTTTCTGAACCGTGCCACAAGTAGTTTTTTCCGCTCTACGCCGATGAGTGTCGCACCGGTGAGGTTCACCTCTGCAATCAGAGCCTTGTCGGTGAGCGTGAAATAGCCAAGCGGGGCGAATTCGTAGAGGTCAAGGAACTTTTCCCGTGACTCCTCCAGTGCATTTTGAGCACTTCTGAGCGCTTCAGCCTGCATCTCAAGTTCAATCTGGTGCACACTGAGCTCGTGGACGAGTTGTTCCGGTGTCTGCCCTTCCATGCCAGGAGAACGCTTCGGGGAGCGGGCGAGCTGCTCCTCTGCAACATCGCGAAGCGTTCGTTCAATTCCCGGAGTTTCAGGTTCCTTATGTTCCGGCTTCTTCTTTCCCGCTGTCATTTTCAATCCCCCTCACTGCCATCCGCAACGCCCCCTTCGGCACAACCATCTCAAACCGAGCCCCTTTGCCTGGCTCCCCGGTTTCAGTAATGGTTATGCCAGTAATATCCAGAATTTCCCGGGAGAGGAAAAGGCCAAGCCCGGTGTTCTTTCCGAACCCCCGGTCGAAAATATTCTCCTTCTCTTCAGCCGGTATACCGACGCCATCGTCTTTGCACACAATGATATGGTCACCGTCATGTTCCTCAACAGAGAACCGGATGGTAGTGATCTTTCCCCCGTACCGTACCGCATTGTCCATCAGGTTGTAACAGACCCTGACAAGCAGCGAGTCGGCAAACACTTCCATGCCTTCAGGGAGATCGTTGTTCACCACAACCTGACCGAGTGGGGCTTCCTTTTCCGCTGTATCCACAAGTGTGCGGCAGTCCTGCCATGCAGGTGCATATACACCGATCTGCTCATATTCTTTCGTGAACTGGATCATTGCAGAGATCCGTGTACTCGCCTTCGTGATCCGGGTGAAATAGTCCTCAAGTGCTGGATCAGGGACTTTCCTGTGTAATAACTCAAGAAACCCGTTGACGGATATCAGCTGGTTGTTAATATCGTGCCGGGTAATGCTGGAGAGCAGGGTGAGCTTTTTATTGGTGGTACGGAGGGCGGCCTCCATTTTTCTGATATCACTAACATCACTGACTGCCACCCGGACCGTTTTTACTTCATCTGATAAGCCGGTGAGCCGGATACTTTCCAGGCGGGCAGGCCATACTGAGCCATCACCCCGTTTGAGAATCAGGGTGCAGGTCTGTTTTTCCACGTTCTGCAGCACTTGCATAAAATACAGGTGCCACGGGTCGGAATCTTGTCCCGCAACAAATTTACTGAATGGTGCATTAAGCAGGTTTCCACGTTCAACCCCCATCAGTATCGCACCGGTGAGGTTTACTCCGGTTATGAGTGCCTTATCCGTCAGCGTGAAGTAACCTGTCGGAGCGAATTCGTAGAGGTCAAGGTACTTGTCCCGTGACTCCTCGAGTGCGATATACGCTCTCCTGAGCTCTTCAGCCTGCATCTCGAGCTCGACCTGGTGAACCTCGAGTTCGTGGATAAGTTGTTGTGGGGTCTGCCCTTCCATGCCAGGAGAACGTTCCGGGGACCGTTTGAGCTGCGCCTCTGCATCGTCCCTCAACAAATGGGTGCTGCCTGGACCTTCCGGTTTCTTCTTCCCAGCCACCATTCATTCCCCCTTCCCACCGGGTTTGCGGGATGTACCCGGGGTGCCGGGCGCTGTGATATCCTCAATTGCTAGGAGAAGAAGTTGCGTACTTCCTGCTTCGCCAGGGATCCGGCGTGCGTTTAACAACATCTTCCTCTTCCCTATTCCGGGGAAGTCATGCCCAACTTCGAAATTCTCAAACGAGGTCTTGTTCGTCAGCACGGTCTCCAGCAGTTCGTGGAGTCCGGGAATGTCCCACTGATTGTTCCCGAGCTTATACAACACCTGCCCCAGCGTCTCTTCAGGGGTCACCTGGAATTTCTGGTAGAAGGCCCGGCTGGCAGAGACCACCTCAAACCTGCCGTCCAGGACGATCAACGGTTCCCGGACCGTGTCCACAATACTCTGCGCATAGTCGCGGGAAACCCGGGACTCTGCTTCGACTGCTTTAAGTACGGTGATATCGGAGAATGTTAGCACCACACCATCGATCACGTTCTCATAGGTTCGGTACGGCATGATGCGGACATTATACCATTCGTTACCGGTCGTACGGACCGGTTTCTCCAGCGGAATGAGGGTGTCAAGTACACCTTTGGCATCGGCAACCAGGTCTTCTCCCGGGATATTTGACCGGATATCGGCGAGTGGTCGTCCCATATCCGAGGGGGCAAGCCGGTACACCTTTACTGCCTCGCGGGTGAACCGTTTGATCGCAAGGCGGTCATCCAGAAATATGGTGCCGACATTGACGTTCTCGAGGAGGTTTTTCATATCGTTCTGGATCTCCGTGAGCTGCGCGATCTTTGCCTGCAGTTCTGAGTTCACGGTCACGATCTCTTCATTCACTGACTGCATCTCCTCCTTCGACGTCTCGAGTTCCTCGTTGGTCGACTGGAGTTCTTCGTTGGTCGACTGGAGTTCTTCGTTCGTGGACTTGAGCTCCTCGTTTGCCGCCTGCATCTCCTCGATTGTCGCCTGCAGGTTCTCTTTTGTAAACACGAGTTCCTGTTCCAGCTCTTCAAAGCGCTTTGTGGCTCCTTTTACAGGCGGACGCTTCGCACGGGTGTTTTTCTCCTGAGGGTGCGGCCCGGCGTCCTGGAAACTGATCAGGAGCAGTTCCCCGGTTACCTCCGTATCAGCAAGCGGCCGTACCGCCAGGTCGACCCCGTGAATGCCGCCGTTCGTCCTGACCGGCAGGTCTTTTGCGACAACCGGTTTCTTTTGCCGGGCTGCTGTCATAATGGCGGTCCGGAGGTCGAGCTGGAGCCCTTCGCGTGCCATATCGATGACATTGGTGCTTATCAGCCCGGGTGCCGGCTGCAGGTACTTCCCGGTATCGCCGTGCACGTAGACGATGTTCCCTTTCTCGTCCGTGATGACCGACGGGGGTGCGTAGGACTGGAGGAGCACACGTTTTGTCAGTTCGGCGAAGTTTGTCTTATTTATTGCAACCGGGGCTTCACCCGTCTCCCGTCCAGGCCTGTCGCCGGTCCATGCAAAGCGCTGTGCCACCAATGCCCTGGCAGATACAGAAGACGGTTTCGTGGTATAGATCTTCCATTTTTTGTCGACCGGTGCATAAAGATCGGTAAAATTCCCGATGCCTTCGGACGGGCTTAAGAATAGTACCCCACCCGGCCGGAGGGCGTAATGAAATGCCGGGATGATACGTTCCTGGGGACCGGCTTCGAGGTAGATCAGCAGGTTCCGGCAGCTGATCAGGTCCATTTTAGTAAACGGGGGGTCGGTGATCACGTTCTGGATGGCAAAGATGACCATCTCCCGGATCTCCTTCTTAATCCGGTAGCCGTTCTCCTCCTTTGCAAAGAACCGCCGCAGCCGCCCGGATGAGACATCGATGGAGATGTTCTCAGGGTACATGCCTGCCCGTGCGGTTGCGATGGCATCGTCATCGATATCGGTCGCGTAGATCTGGAACTTGAAGTCCAGGTTGATCTCGTCCATGTACTCGCGGAAGAGTATGGCAAGGGAGTAAGCCTCTTCACCGGAGGCGCACCCCGGCACCCAGACCCGGAAGATATAGTTCTCGGGTTTATCGTCAAACATCCGGGTCAGGACCTCACGTTTCAGTGCGGCGAACGCTTCTGTATCCCGGAAGAAGCTGGTCACGTTGATGAGCAGTTCCTTGAACAGGACCTGGACCTCGGCGGGGTTTTCCCGGAGGTACCGGGCGTATGCGTCCATATCCCTGATGGCGTGTACCACCATCCTCCGTTCGATACGGCGTGTTATCGTGCTCTTCTTGTACTGGGAAAAGTCATTGCCGGTCCTTGAACGGAGGAGCATCAGGATACGGGTCATGGCACCGGTTGCGGCAGGGTTAGGGAGCGCCAGGGGAACACCGGTAAGAACGATGGTTTTAACGTAGGTGACCAGCTGATCCGCGATCTTCTCGACCGGCAGCACATAGGTGGCAAGACCGCTCTGGACAGCGCTTGTGGGCATGCCATCGTACTTGGCAGTTGATGGCTCCTGCACGAACGAGACCCCTCCTGCACCGTGGACTGCCCGGAGCCCGAGCGTGCCGTCCGACCCATTCCCTGAAAGGATAACACAGATCGCTCGTTCTCCCTGGTCCTCGGCAAGCGACCGGATGAAGAAGTCAATGGGGAGGCGCAGTCCCCGTGCCTGTTCGGGGACGCTCAGGTGGATTGTGCCGTGGAAGATCGACATGTCCTTGTTAGGCGGGATAATATAGACATGGTCGACCTGAATTAATGCCTGGTCCTCTGCCTCGTGAACGGGCATCGTGGTGATCCGCTGGAGAATCTCGGAGAGCATGCTTGCATGGCCCGGGTCGAGGTGGGGGACGAGCATAAATGCCATCCCGCTGTCGGCCGGTATCGTCTTGAAAAAGAGTTCAAATGCTTCAAGCCCTCCGGCAGAGGCGCCGATCCCGATTATGGGGAATAGTGGTTCCGACGTGCTGTCCCTGACGTTTTTCTTAGCAGGGGTCTTTTTTTTCGATGTAGTCATGACCTGACCTGACCCGACATTAACTTCATTTGTAGGTTTGATAGTAGATACATTTTTGTTATGGGATCACATTGTCACAAAAGTTATTACACAAGGAGGATGCCTGTTAACTGTCGCAGAGAGACAAAAAAAGCCATGCTTCCCACCGTTAACGTTCATCGGCCCATTACAACCATCAATTGCCCTGTTTGTAATGGAATTGTAACACCAAATATAATTTCAGAAGATTTGTTTGCTATCAATCCCTCTGCTGAAATTGAAGTAAAATGCCCGCACTGTAAACGCCAGATCCTCATTGTTTGTAAGCCAACGATATTCTAATCCTGCCTTTGCTGTGGGTTAAGAACAGTTTTTCAGAGTGTGAATTTTTTTCCAATGTTCTTATTCAACGGGGTTACCATTTTCACATTACTGAATATTGAAGCGTATTAGATCCCGCCGCAAGTACCTTCGGTGTTGATACAAAGTTCCAGCCTGGAGAGAGTATGATGTGGTCATATAATCCTGGTGTAGGAGTAGGGGTTGTTTTCGGGGTTATGGTTGGCGTATAAGTTACAGTTGGTGTAGGAGTGGGTGTTCAGGGGGGGCGGGAATTGCAGGAGCGGCAGGTTCCGGTGTTGTGCTGCCGGCATCACTCAAGGCTGCCCTCTTGGTTTTTTTCATCATCTCACTCAATGCGCTGTATGTTGCACGGTTCCCGGGTAATGATTCCTGGTCCCGGTTTGAGCGGGATTATTTATTCAGGGCAAGTTCAATTGCCACACGAAGGTCATTGTCAACGAATGGTTTGATAATAAACCCGTCAGGATTCGCTGCTTTAGCACGTTCCAGCGTGATACCATCAGAATGTGACGTCACAAATATCACGGGGATGTTAAAACCCTGCTTGATCATCTTGGCCGTCTCGATCCCATCAATATCACCTTTGATGTTGATGTCCATCAGGACGAGATCGGGTTTTTGCTTCACCACCAGTTCTATCGCCTCTGCCGCGGTCGTGGCACGCCCGCAGACCTTATATCCAAGATTTTTCAACCGCCAGTCAGCAACCCGGGCGATAATATCGTCATCTTCTACAAGGAGTATCGATTTTTCAACCATGGTATCACCGGATGAAATTACATGATGTTGTCAGGCGACATCTTATCTTTAACCCATTGGCAATGTGTCACTGCCAGACCGAAATGTGCCCCACGGGACCAGCAGCTCGAACCGTGCCCCCTTGCCCGGCACCCCGTTTTCCCGGATGGAAATCCCTGTAATGGCGAGTATCTCCCGGGTGAGGAACAAACCCATACCAGTATTCCTTCCCACACCCCGCTCGAAGACCCGGGTTTTTTGATCAACGGGTATACCTGCACCATCATCCTCGAAAATCAGAAGGGCGTGATTCCCGGAGGTCTGGGTGGATATCCTTATCGTCGTGATTGTCTCCCCGTACCTCGTTGCATTATCAACCAGGTTGTAGAACACTTTCTCCAGCAGCGGGTCCGCATAGATCTCCATATTCCCGGGATCTATCTCAAAGTGAATGCCGGTCTTTTCAAAATTCTGCAAAACCTTCCCGATCACTCCATGAACGTTCTGCCATAACGGCAGGTGGACGCCGACCTCCTGGTACTCCCTGGTAAATGCAATCTGTCGCTGGATGATGCGGGTAAGGTCCCTGATATCATCGAGCAGTTGCGTCTTTTCTTCAGGGGAAGAGGTTGCGCTCGCCATATCCACGCAACCTAACAACCCGGTGATGGTATTGAGGATATCATGCCGCGTGATGTTGTTCATCAGGTTCAGTTTTTTGTTGGCAAGTTCTATCGCATCTTCAGCACGCTTGCGTTCAGAATCATCACGGAGCACCCCGTAGATCCCGATGGGCATCCCATACTGGTCGAGCCGTAACGTGCCTTCTTCGTCAAACCAGTGGATATTTCCCCATTTATCGAGGATCCTGAACGTGGAATGGAACCGGGCACCCTTTTCGAGGTCCCGGGACAGGTCGTCTTCAACCCGGACGATATCCTCCGGGTGAATGACATCACGAAGCGATTTTCCGATTATCTCCTCTGCAAGAAAACCATATTTATTGATCTGCGGTGAGACATACGTGAAAATATTTGCCATATCTATGGAGAAGAGAATATCTCTGGTGTTTTCCGTAAGCGCCCGGTATTTTCCCTCGCTTTCCACGAGGGCATCTTCTATCTTCTTGCGTTCGGTGATATCGGTGTCGCTACCGCGATAGCCCCGCAGGGTCCCGTCAGGGTTCAGGATCGGGATACCGTTGGTGGAGACATTTACCTGGTGGCCGTCTTTGGCTTGTACAACGTTTTCCAGGTTCCAGAACGATTCCTTCCGCCCGAAGAAAGCGAAGGCGACCGTCCTGAACTCCTCGCGTCCGGATTCCGGGTGCAGGTCGTAGAAATGCATCCTGCCCACTAGTTCGTCCGGGCGGTAGCCCCAGACAGCTTCGGAAACGTGGCTGACATAGATATAAAGACCGCTGGCATCCACTTCCCATGCGATGGTGCCGCTCTGCTCGGCCAACTGGTCGAACCGCTGCTCGCTCTCCCGCAGCGCCTCTTCCGCCAGTTTGCGTTTGGTGATGTCGGTGGCGCTGCCTTCGAACGCAACGGTTGTACCGGATTCGTCCTTGAGTAGGACCAGGTTGGAAGTGTGCCAGCGCCAGGACCCATCGGCATGTTGCACGCGGTACTCGACCCCGGTTAGTTCCTGTCCTGTCTCGATCTTACTCTGCATGAATGCCAGGCATCCCGCGATATCATCCGGGTGGACAAATTGCCCGAATGCTCTTCCCACCACTTCACTCACCGGCTGGCCCAGGAGCGCAGTCCAGCTCTGGGAGACGAAGGTGAATACCCCCTCAAGGGTAAGCATATAAATAATGTTGTGACTGTTCTCGATTAAAAAGCGGTATTTTTCCTCGCTCTCTGCCAGCTTCAGTTCGATCTGTTTCCGGTAGCTGTTATCAATAAATGTTTCAAGCAGGCAGGGCTTGCCATGAAGCATAACCGGAACAACATATTTTATGATCGAAATCTTCCTGCCATCCGGTGTCAGCAGAGTACGCTCGGCATTATCCACCGTCTGGTTCAGATCGGTTATCGGGCATCTTCCCATTTCTGCCGGACAGATCACGTTGTGGCATAGCTTGTTGATAACGGCATCTTTCGTGGCACCTATCATCTCAAGAGCCGCCGGGTTTACATCGATGATCCGGTGGGTCTCCACGTCAATGACAATGATACCAACACGGATTGACCATATCAGCGACTGGAGGTATTCCTCGCTCTCGGTGAGCGCTTCCTCGAGCCGGATCCGTTCGGTGATATCGATAACTATTCCCCTGAACCCGGTAACACTGCCTTCCCGATAGATAAGTGATGTCGACACAATGGCCCGCATCAGGTTACCGTCGAGTTGCGTTAAGGTGTAGATCTCTCCGGGAGATTTCAAACCCGACATCACGGCAGAGAGTCCGCGTTGCATCTGTTCGATATTGTCCGGGGATAAATATTGCCGGATATTAATTCCCTGGGCGATCTTTTCCTCGGTAATCCCGAATATTTCAACGCCGGTCTTATTAACATACAGGAGCCTCCCGATCGTGTCCATCTCGAAGATGACCAGCGGCAGGTTCTCCGCAAGTCCCCTGAACCGTGCCTCGCTGGCCTGGACCTTCGACTGCGTCTGTTCGATCGTATCCAGCATCCTGTTTATTTCTGCCGCAAGCCCGGAGAGTTCGTCATCACCTTCGATCGTGACATGTTCCGTTGTACTGCCTGATTTACCGATCGTATATACCTGGATAGCCAGTGAGTTCATTCTTTCCAGCAGGAAACGGTCCAGCAGGATAATTACCACAAGTCCCAGGAACACCCCGCTCAGGATAATGATCAGGAGGACCTGCATCGTGGTATTTAATCCCTGGTGGTAGATATCGCGGGCTTCAGTAATCTGGAGAACAAGCGCGTCATTCCCATAAATATCCGGGATAAGGGCATATCCGGCAATCTCATTCCCGTTCAGCTGCCGGATGATACCCGGTGCTGACCCGCGGTTCTCCCGGATATGTGAGAGCAGGTCTGGCGTCAATACCGGGGAGTCGGTACGGGTGAAGGCAAGACTGGGTTGCGTGAGTTTTGCCAGCCTCGCTATTTCCTCCCTGCTGAGGTACCGCCCCATGATCACTACTCCCTGGGGTGGGCCGGAAAAATCGGAATGGACAATGGGTTGTGATACAACGAGCATAGGATCATCAGGCAGCATCAAAACTCCCGTTGTTACCTGGTGGGGGTCCGACATGTTCATCAGGGGGTTATTAAGGTCCAGTTTTCCTGAAAAGAACGCCGGGACCGGGGCCATCACTTTATTCTCGAGATCATATGCACCTGAAAAGAGGACCTCTCCCTTCGTGTTGGTGAGGACAATAAGGTTCAGGTTGAGATTATCGAAACCATACGGCTGGAGATTTGAGTTGAGGTACTCCGTATCATTCCCGTTAACAAAATCAACCGTGTCATCCCAGGGTCCCCAGTCAGAGGCGATAGAAGACATGGTAAAAAATTCATCGTCGAGCTTGCTGACCGCCTGGGCGAGGTCTTTCTCTATATACTGCTCTTCAAGGGCACTGTAACTTGCCAGGAGGATGGTGGAAAAAAATATGCTGATAACTACGAGGACCGATATGAGCAGAATAACAAAAACAAGAAGTGTTTTTTTCTGGAGTTTCATGAGTATCGCACAGTATGTTCCCAGTTTCGGTTGATTGGATATATAGTATGTGATGTTAGAACCATGATCCCGGGGCTGGAGGAGACGGACATTTCTGCCCGATCGGTTGACAGATCACGTCTCAATGGGTGCAGAGTTCTGAACGTATTTGCTCATTCAAATGTGGGGCCCTAAACACAACCCGGTGATGAAGTTGAGCAGGATGAAGATTCTGTGGGCAATACGCCAGGACGGGAGACCAGAATCCTCCGGGCTGACAGCAAAGATCCGGCACATCACCCGCAGACGAGTGGACCAACCTTTGAAAATATATCGGGATACCGGAACAATTCCGATAACCCGCAGCAGATCCGGTCCACAGAAGAAGTCGGTAATTCCTTGGGGACCAGTAATAATCGAATGATAGCTATCGCCGATTACGATATGCGGCCATTCCCGGGGATTTTCGAGATATTCTCGTGGAGATCACCCCGGGCACGCAAGCCCGGGCGGTTGGTTATACACCGGAATAATACGGTTACGCTAAGCGGGTAATAACAGACCATTGAATGGTCCAGATAACGGCAATCATTATTTTTGAAGGGATTTCACGTACATGCCAACCGACATCACGGTTAATCTGAATCTCATCTAACGATCAATATGCCATTTCGCGCTTTAATACTGAGATAACCTCAACAACGAGCGTACCATTATACAAGTACTTGAGGACCCGGTACTCACCCACGCATAGCCGGTATAGTGGACGGGATTTATGAGATCCATGCATCTTCTTCACATCATGGTGAGGACCTGGATCGGATGCAAATGCAAAAAGGGCTCCCTCAATCTTATGTCTCGCTTCAACCGGGATATCCATTAAGTTCTTCTTTGCCCGGCGGGTGAAGGAGACGGAGTACTTCAGCATCAGCGCCTCTTCCTCATGTTCCTGATGTGGTCCTCATCGCCAAGTTCTTTCATAACCTCCTCGAGCGAATAGACCCTTCCTGCTTTGATATCCTCCTCACTCTCCTGGGTCGCTTCAAGTTCTTCTTTGGTGAGTGGTTCATTATCATACGCCATTTCAGCCAGGCGTTTTACAACATCATCATAAGTCTCCCTGGGAAACAGTTTCAGATCATCCAGGAGGGCCTTTCTCACCGACCGCCTTCCATCCCGGGAGGTGGTTCATCGTCACCGTAATCGTCTGAAAAAGAACGTATCGGGGTAGAGAACTATCATAAAACGCATTCCCAAACCCGGAATGGAACAAGGGGTGTTGGAGAGGAATTAATAAAACGACAGGTGGAGGTTTTTCCTCACCCTTCTTACGAACGACACTCAATATCCAAGGTATTCAAGCAGCAGCAGGAACCCAATCATCGCGGCTTCCATGATGATAATAGTGAGCCATGTAGGGAGCTTCAGAAATTCCGGCAGCGTGACAGCAGGAAGTGGGCCTTTCACAAGGAACCGTGCCTTAATATCCGGGTAGAATTCGACAAAGACGGCGATACCTGCCAGGATTCCTACCACACCACCGATCAGGGCATCAATAGCTCCCGTCCCAACCGCACCTGCTACCGTTCCCGGGCAGTAACCAAGCAGAGCGAACCCAAATCCGAATATAATCCCGCCGACCACGTTCGAGCCAATGGTCCCGGATGCAGGATGAGGCTGGACATACCCGAAATGTTTCAGCAGTGCAAGGCCGATCATACCCACGATGACAGCAGAGAGCATCACTTTCATCACGGTGAAATCAGTGAGGAGCAGCTGCGCAATAATCACGTTGTAGCTCGTCACCCCGCCTTTCTGGAGCAGGAACCCGAACATGATCCCAAACAGGAGACCTAGGATTACCTGGAGGCCCCGGTCCCTGTGAATGCCGGTAAATAATTCGCCCAATTTAAGCACCCCCGATCACGTAGAACAGAAACATGGCCATCCCGATCCCACCGGCAAAGAAACATGCAGCCGAGATCATGCTGGCAAGCGAGAGCTGGATGGACCCGCTGATCCCGTGACCACTCGTGCATCCGCCGGCCCAGCGGGCACCGAAGCCAAGGAGGGCCCCGCCAAGCATCGCAACGATTATCCGGAGTACCGGGGTGTTGCCAAATGTAGCACTCCATGTTGCCGGGACAATAATGAGATGGAACTGGCCGGAAAGCATAGACGAGATGAAGGCACCGATCACGATGCCCGGGATGAGCATGAACGCCCAGTCCACTTCAGGGATAATCTCCCGGTAATATTCTTTCTTTTCGACATGCGAAGGACTGATGGTTTTTCCTATCAGTCCATCAGCCTTGACAAAACCGGATGAACAGCCTATCGGCCGGTTCGAGAGAAGAAAGGCAAGACAGACGAGAATGCCGATGCCGGCCCCTGCCACGTATGGCGACCATGTCGCCTGGGTTAACATTTCAAGAATCTGGACCACCTCATGTTAGCAACATAACTCCATGACAGAATATTCATACCAGCCAGTAAAGAAAAGAATTGTCCCTGGTTAGTATGCCGGGGATCCACATTCCCGTCTCTTCAGGCATACTTTTCCGGGTCAGCGTCAAATTTCTTCTTGCAGCCCGGGGCACAGAAATAATAGTTCTTCCCCTTGTACTCGCTGACTAATTTCGCGGTTTTTTCATCCACGGTCATCTTACAGATCGGATCAATAGCCATTCTCACTACACCTCAGGTATCATCTTCTGTCATACCCGGTATATACGTGTTCGGCAGGAACGACCCGGGAACGATGGGGAGAGGTATGCCCGGTCTACCTGGGGGAACCCCGGGTTTTGAGAGATAAAAAAACAATCGTAACTGCTTATGAACCAGGATATGGACCCTCATGCATCATTCGCTATAATGCAGAAATCATAATCCTGCCCGACGGCAGAACCGGTAATAACCGTATCCTGGAAGATTCTGCCCCTGCCCTGAAAACCAGGGGGACGGCCTCGTTATTTGTACCAGCTGCACCCATTAGAGGGATCTGCAACAGGGTAGAGACAGCGCGAACAGTATGCCGGGAAGAACGGGTGGTTGACATTATCGGCGGGCACCACCTCCTCTCCCCCAATGGGCCCGCATTGGAAAAAACACGCAGGTATTTGCATGATCTTTGGTTACGTGCCCTCTACGCCTGTCATAGCACCTCACTGCCATCTAAACATATTCCTCGCTTAAAATTGCCCTGTTAAGGAGACCGGTATCGGAACGGCCATAGAATGGTATTAGTTGTAGGCAATTGTACAACCACCATTATTAAGTCCCGACGAGTGCGATTCTCTTTCGTGTGACAACAATGAGTGACCAGAGCCCTCATAAAGGAGTCCCCGGAATACTCCGCCCTTTCAAACAGTATCTTGAAACGAACAAGTTTGGAAAAGGATACCAGATCGTGTATTATGGTGTACCCGGCACCTGCACCCCGTTTATTGAACTGCTGGCGTTCGCAGTCCGCGGGCTCGGCCTTGAACAGGTCTATGTCCCGTATTTTAAGGAAGCACAGGCAAAAAAAATAATATTCGTGGAAGGGGTTGGCATGCAGATCTCACAAGACCACATGGTGCTCATGCCCGGTGCACAGGTCATCATGGGGGGGCTCGCCATGCCGAACGTCCCGGTGACCGTTGGTGATGCAAAACGTATGCTCGCCCGCCACAAGGACTCAGCGGTAATCGGGGTCTGTTTCATGAGTATGTTCGAGAAGGCCAACTGGATGAACGAGATCAGTTTTGATATCCTGATAGATGCCACAATTGATCCGGTACGCGTGTCGGAGCAGACCAGGAAATTATCGGAACGCTCAAAATATTTAATCTCCTCGTATGATCGGATAAATAAAAAGGATAATGAATAAACAAAATTCCAAGGGGGCTAAACGGACCACCGCAATGGGTCCATTCCCTTCCCTGGAATCTGGGTCCTGGCGAATAGTTTTTTGAAAAAGATAAAAAAAGTCAGAAACCAGCCTGCCAATAATCAATGTCCGGATTTGGCAGTGAAGGATAAATATCACCCATCCTCATTTTACTACATCCTGCTTTATCCGCAATACCAGGCGATTGAAACTATATGACAGACCAGGGACCGGCATCCGGTGAATCATGGCTTACCAGCACGAGCAGCGCCCAGCCCTATGTTTTTGCCCTCCTCGTCGCGACCGGACTGTTCCTTGAACTTGTCATCCATTTTTATCTCCATATCACGGTGGTATATACGCAGTTTTTCTACCTTATCGTCGTCGTTGCCGGCCTCTGGTACGGGAAAAAGGCGATCTGGGTTGCACTACTATTCGGGGGTCTCCAGGTAGTGGTGGCAAGCTACATCACGGGGATATTTCCGTTCGAATCGCTCATACGGGCCTTAATGCTGTTCATCGTGGCATTAGTGGTCGGCACTCTTGCCGATTATAAGAATGACTGTCACATTGAGGTTGTAGACCGTAATTCTGAATTGCATGCATCCCAGCGGGCATTTGAAACTGCCAATAAAAAGTTAAACCTTCTCTCGAACATTACCAGGCATGATATTTTCAACCAGCTGACGGTTCTTATCGGGTATCTTGACCTCGCACGGGAGAGAATTTCAGATACCGAAGTAATAAATTTTCTGGAGAAAAGCGAGAACGCTGCGAATACCATAGGTCGCCAGATTGCCTTCACCAAGGATTACCAGGATATCGGTGTCCAGGCCCCGCAATGGCAGAACATCGCTGGATACGTAGAAAAAATAACCTCATTAATACCCCTGCATGATATCCGGCTGACGGATGACCTGGGGAATCTTGAGGTGTACGGGGACCCGATGCTTGAAAAGGTGTTCGGGAACCTGGTTGACAATTCCCTCAGGCATGGAGAACATGTCACCCAGATAAGCTTCTCTTACCAGAAATCCGCCAATAAAGAATTATGTATCATCTATGAGGACAACGGGACCGGGGTGTCTGCAGAGGACAAGGAGCGGATCTTCCATAAAGGATTTGGGAAAAACACCGGTTTTGGTCTATTTTTGAGCCGGGAAATCCTTGGTATAACCGGATTATCGATAAAAGAGAACGGCATACCGGGGAAAGGGGCCAGGTTCGAGATATCAGTACCTGAAGGCGAATTCAGGTTTGTTGAACCATAGTGGATGAAAAGCAAAATTTTTTTCGGTAATGTTATCGTGTAGAGAGCTGACATCATAAAATTCACACTATACATACCCTTTCCGGCCATATAACCGGAAAGATAGTGATCCATGGATTACCGTGATGTCCCCAAATTCCCAAAGAACCCCCCGGAGCAGGTCGTTCTTCTTCTATCTCCTCGTAGCGATGGTGCTGCTCACGGTAATTGTCGTGGGACTCATGAGCATGAATAATTTTTTTACCACCAGGAACCTGATCAATGAAAATTCGGCCCACACACAGGGCCAGACTGAACAGGATATCATCGCAGCGGTGAGACTGGTCGATGCGGGTTTTACCCTTTTTGATAACTCGTTAAACAAGGAAATGAATCGTGGACTCGACCGTGTAATGCAGGAATACCAGCGTGCCGGTAATGATCCTGCCAAGATGGACCTTGGTGCAGTCAGGCAGGAGCTCGGAGACCAGTATGATATCTACATTATTAACGAGTCAGGGGTTATCGAATATACCACGTACCAACCGGAACTGGGGGTCGACTTTAAAGCAGTCCCGTATTTCTATGAGTACCTTACCAGGATCCGGAATTCCGACGGATTTTTCCCGGACCGTGTTGTCAATGAAAAAAGAGGTGACGGGTCTCTCCGGAAATTCGCCTACATGCCCACCCCGGACCACCGGTATATCCTTGAACTCGGGTTGAGCGGGATTGCATTCAGTAAAGAAAGGGAAGCGCTGGACTACCAGAATATCATCAATACCCTTGCCTCAAACAACCCCTCCATAGAGAACATCCGTATTTTCGATATAACGGGACACCTCGTGGAGAATGCCACCTATGTCCCGGACGATGGTGTGAAGGCGGCGCTCACTGGTGTAATCAGCAACAGATCAGGAACGGTCATTACGCAACCGGCGACCGGGAAGTCGGTGACCTATCTTTTCATTGATTTGAAAAATATGGAATACGGGTCTGATGTGAGCCGGGTCGTGGAAATTACCTACAACACAACGCTGCTGGATTCGGTCATTTCCCACCAGTTCCCCAGTATTATCCTGATCGCATTATTAGGATTAATTGTTGGCTTAGGTTTGGCGGTGATCCTCTCCCGCGCATTGTCACAACCTATCGGGGATATTGTTTCTGATGTGGACCGGATTGCCAGAGGTGATTATAATCGCAGGATTGCATCGATGGAAATAACCGAGTTCCAGGTGCTCGAACAGAGTATTAACCACATGGTGACATCATTGCGGGAAGCGCTCGATACAATCCTTCTGAGTGAAACAGCGCTCCGTGAGAGTGAACAAAAATACCGCGATCTCTACCTTTCTGCCCGTATCGCTCTTTTCGAGATAAACCTGACTAGCAATACACTTATTTCCGGGAATCAGCGGTTGTGTGACATGTTCAGTGCACCGTCCCTTGGAGGGGTTATCGGAACATCAATCTTTTCGGATTATGCGAACCGGCAGGACATGGAGGAGGTACGGGTAATCTTATCCCGGGATGGTTTTTTCAATGGATATGAAATGCAGTTCAGAAACCCTGCAACAGGGAAGGTATTCTGGGGCGAGGTAGCGGCCCGGTTAAAAAATAACGGGGACATTGTCGAAGGATCAATCGTTGACATCACCTCCCGGAAGGAAGCGGAAGAGGAACTCCGTACATTATACCATGAACTGGAAACGCGGATCGCGGAGCGGACTGCGGAGCTCGAGACCGCACAGGGAGCATATCGCCAGGCAAATACCAAGCTCAACCTGTTAAACTCGGTGACCCGCCACGATATCCTGAACCATCTCACGGTACTGAAAGGGTACCTTTCACTCTTTGAGATGCAGGCAACTACCTCTGACCCGGAGGTCCGTGAATTCATCAGAAAGGCCCAGGTGGCTGCAAAAAGTATTGAGGAGGAGATCCTGTTCACAAAAACGTACCAGGATATCGGTGTGCATGCCCCGACATGGCAGAATGTGGAGGGACTGATCAGGAAAGCAAAAACCGGTCTCCTGCCGGGAGCAGTCGCTCTTACCATCAACCTTGACAATCTCGAGGTCTATGCAGATCCCCTCCTGGAAAAGACCTTTTTCACGCTGATGGAGAACGCCCTGCGGCATGGAATACATGTCACCACAATACGGTTTTCCTGCCATGTTACCGTTGATGAGACCCTGCACCTGATCTATGAGGATAATGGTGTAGGCATCAGCTTTGATGAAAAAGAGCGTATATTTGAAAGGGGCTACGGAAAACATACCGGTTTTGGATTATTCCTCTCGAAGGAGATACTTTCAATCACCGGGTTTTCAATGACAGAAACCGGCGAACCAGGTAAGGGAGCCAGGTTTGAGATTGCCGTACCAAAAGAAGATTACCGGTTCGCGCCATGATCCGGGAGGGGGCAACGAAGCAGCCCATCCGGGCCTTCTTTTTATTGGCTTTTTGCATTGGGGCGAATTGGATCTGAATTGTCCATTCAATGCCGGACGTCCCGGAACCATATTTTCCCGGATAACCCCGGAGAGGAGAGCAATGCCCTGGATTATGGCCCGGAATGGTACAGTCCCGTATACAGTTTTCCTGGGCCTTGCCGGAATCCATGACAGGCCTTGGTGAAAGTGGTATACCCCGGAAGAGTTCCCAACAGTCAGAAAGCCTCATGTTAATACCTGACAAAATATATCAGGATAACAACACGCCCCGGAGCTCAAGAGGATACAATAATGGCTGATAACCCAATAATCCCGGAGGAAGTATGTCACCGCCGGGGGAGGCCCCGGGTCCGCCGGATGATATCAGGAAGCCCTGAATCACGGTGTTTCCAGCCACGGTGTTCCGGTGATGAAGACCTGGCGGTGATCTCACTGAACCCGGAGGAGATTGAACTCGTCCGGCTCATCGATATCGAAGGGCTGGAACAGGAAGAAGCCGCACAAAAACTCGGCGTCTCGCGGAAGACTGCCTGGCGTGACCTCCAGGAGGTGCGACGGAAAATTGCGGATGCACTCGTCAACGGAAAAGGAATTGAAATAGCCGGGTGCCAGAAAGCGGCCCGGGGACAGTGCCCGTGTAACTGTGCAGGTACTACCCGGAAGCCGGAACAGGACACGACAGATACCGGGTAACCGCCTGGGTTACGATGATACCCTTTTTTATAATTACGCGCATATGAGTGATTAAGACCCGCTAACAATTGGGTCACGGAGCCAGGTACCAATGACCGACGATGCCATGAAAATCCCGATACACTATGCTGAGTCCTCTGAAATCCTTAAAAATGCCCTGAAAATGACAGGTTCTCCGGTTGCCGTCAAATTTGCCGCGACAAAGGAGGAGATCCCTCCCGGGATTGAAGAACTCGACAAGACCATCAGGCATTGCACCATGGTGAACCTTGCGAGAACAGAAGGCCGGATATTCTATTCGACTTCGTCAAGGCATGAATGTAACGGGGGTGCATGGGCTCTCGGTCTCAGGGAAATCACCCCGACACTGAAAAGCGGGGATTTCTATTACAAGCTTGGAAAATTCAACACCCCCGCCGCATGTAAACGGACTATTGAACAGATCCCCCACCTCCCTTCGGGGTCAACATACGCCACGATATACGCCCCGCTGGAGAAAACCCCGTTCACACCACATGTTGTTATCATAATGGCAAGCCCCTGGGCAATGCTGAAACTCGCACAATCTTCATTGTTCAGGCTTGGCGGGCGGGTCACCGGTTCATGCGCAGGTATCCAGTCGGTCTGCTCAGATGCGGGCGCAATGCCGTACCTGACGGGCAAACCCAATTTTTCACTTGGTTGTGACGGTTCAAGGAAATTTTCAGGTATCGCGGACACCGAGATGGTCATCGGGATACCTGGCGAGATGCTCCCTGATTTTACCCAGTCAATCGGGATCATTACCGGGGCAGCCGGTTCAAAGAAATAATTGCCGGAAACCAGTCCTCTGATATATGGGGCCGGGTTTCCGGTACCTTTCACTAATTTTAAGTATTTATGCGCATATGAGTTACTATTACAATCATTTCTATCGGTGGTGCATGTGCCGGATTTGATGGAGCCGGTCCATTGGGAAGAGGGCGTGCAACAGGACGGGGACCTGGCCACATTCAGGGACAGCAGTGCCGGTGCCAGACGTACATCAAACTAGTCCCCGGCTACCGGAAGAAGAGAAAACCAATGGCTGAACAACAGCCCGGGTGAGACCATTGACGTTGCCAATGATTACAGTAAAAGACCTCTGCATGGACTTTGAAGGTAAACGGGTCCTGGATAATGTAACATTTGAGATCCCTGAAGGAGAGATCATCGGGATCATCGGGAGGAGCGGTGCAGGGAAGAGCGTGCTGATGCACCTTCTCCGGGGTGTCGAACAACCTCCGACAGAGGGTTCAGTCATCTATCATATTGCGGCCTGCCCGACGTGCCAACATACCGATGTGCAGAGCGCTGCGGGTACGTGCTGCCCCTCGTGCGCCGGGGAACTTACTGCAATGGATGTCGACCTCTGGGATGAAAGGACAGACGGACTGAAGTCCCGCGTAATGCACCGCACGGCAATCATGTTCCAGCGCACATTTGCCCTGTACGGGGACGACCGTGTGATCGAGAACGTCCTCCATGCCCTCGACGATATCAATTACCCGCAGGAGAAGGCAATTAACAGGGCTGCCGACCTGATCGACCAGGTACGCCTCTCGCACCGGATGATGCATATTGCCCGTGACCTTTCAGGCGGGGAGAAACAACGGGTGGTACTTGCACGCCAGCTCGCAAAGGACCCTGCGATGTTGTTCGCCGACGAGCCGACCGGCACCCTCGACCCGCAAACCGCAAGAATAGTCCATGCAATGCTTATCGAGGCGGCAAAAACGAATAATATGGGCATGGTGGTCACCTCGCATTTTCCCCATGTCATCGAGGACATGGCGAGCCGGGCCCTGCTCCTTGTGGACGGTAAGATTGCAGAGATTGGTTCACCGGCATCGGTAATCCGGTCCTTCACAAAAGACTACGATGACACCGCAGCGGTGGAGGTCCCGGAAATCGGCGAAAAGATCCTGTCTGCCCGGGACGTGACCAAACGTTATATCTCGGTCGACCGTGGTGTCGTCAAGGCGGTAAACATGGTCTCCTTTGATGTCGCAAAGAAGGAGATTTTTGGTATCATAGGAAAAAGCGGGGCTGGAAAAACAACCTTGTCCCAGATTATTGCCGGTATCATTGAACCCACCAGCGGTGAGATGAATATTCTTATCGGGGATGACTGGGTCGACATGACAACCCCCGGAATTGACCAGCGGGGAAGGGCAAAGGAATACATCGGGCTCCTGCACCAGGAATACGACCTGTTCCCGCACCGTACGGTCCTTGATAACCTGACCGATTCAATAGGCCTCGAATTTCCGCGGGAACTGGCCATCCGGAAAGCCCTTATTACCCTTGCAATGGCGGGTTTCTCTGAAATGAAGGCAAAGGAAGTCCTCAACCATTATCCGGGTGAACTGTCAGACGGGGAGCGTCACCGGGTTGCACTTGCACAGGTCCTGATCCGGGAGCCACGGATCGTGATCCTCGATGAGCCAACCGGGACGATGGACCCGATCACAAAAATGGACGTGAAACATTCCATTCTTCACGCCCGGGACGAGATGGATGAAACCTTCATTCTGGTCTCGCATGACATGGAATTTGTCAGGGATGTGTGCGACCGGGTTGCACTGGTAAGAGGGGGCAGGATTGTCAGGATGGGCCCTACGGCCGACGTGCTTGCTGAAACCGGGTTCGATGAGTGAATACGGGTGAAAGGATAATTATTTCAATTGTGAGTCCTGATATAGGGTTGTTTCAAAAATCACGGAGGAACAAGGGATGATACAGGTAACTGATGTAAGCCAGGTAGTATCCGGGCCAAACCCGCATGGTGTCGATGCAAGAAAAATATATGATTCCCCCCATGCTGTTGCGGTAGTCATAACATTAAATCCTGGCGAATCGCTCAGGAAACATATCACCCCGGTTGATGTGTTTTTTTATGTCCTCGAAGGCAGGGCAGATATTGAGATCGGCGATGAACGGGAGACCATACAAAAAGATATGCTCGTCGAGAGCCCGGCAGGAATTCCCCACTGCTGGATAAACGAGAGCAGGCATATATTCCGGGTCCTGGTCGTCAAAGTCCCAAGACCTGAAAAAGAGACGAAACTGCTCTGAATACAAAAGTGTGAGTTTTTTTTTGAGGGGAGGCCCGGAGCGATATGATGCCAGTAAACGAGATAAAAATCTGGCAAAAAATTACTTTGGGGAAATTAGTAAGATCTTTCGATCTTACTAGTACTAATTATCACTTCAGAATCAACTTCAGGTTTATTTTGACTGAACAGCTGAGGAAAAATATCCTGGAAATTCATCCTTTAGCGACTTTAACACCTCATGACAGATCTGGCGAATACTTGCCAGTTCTGCACCTTTCAGATTTCTGTCAATTCCTTTTGGATCCCATGCAGTCCAGGCTTGGGAATTAAACCTTGTCAATGCCGCGTAGGCATCATCTAATCCTGAGTCCATGTGGGCTCCACCCTTTTTGTTGCTCACAGAAAGGACCAGGTCTTTTCGACTGGAGCTGTTTCTCATGGTATCAATTATAATAATTTCATTCCACCACTGGCGGAAGGCTATTTTTTTATTTACGTCAATATATGGGGGCCTGTCATCTAATGGTGCATAATATAATTTTTTTGAGGTCCCCGGATTTACGGGTGGTTTTACACCAACCAACCTGAATGTTGGCATTGCTGTGCCGTTATCGATGGTTGCGGCAGTGCTGTAAAATTGTATATCTTTTTTTCCCAACGAGGTCAATAACGAGGTAGATTGACGAGTATCATGCACCAATATACGAATGGTTGTTGCCATTCGTTTTGCTTCGCCGGTATACCCTTTATCATAGGCAGCAGCAGCTATCTGTAAAAATCCTAGTTGTTCTTCTAAATGCCTCATTAATTCCTGGTCTGGTTGTTTATCACTCAATTGAGGTCTCCTCTACTAACTAGACTCATACCCGGGATTAAACTTCCATAGGAATCAAAAATTCCTGGAAATTATATACCATCCGTTAAGAAAAAATTTATGGTGCCGTATTGCCAACGAACACTCGTTTGAATGGTGCCGTAAAAAATATTATGTAATCAAACGGTTGTATATGGCTCAGATCCCAAGCTCTGTCCGTTTCCTTTCAATGTGGTCTGATATCAGTACTGATGCCTTTACCGGGTCGGGTTCAACCGAGAAACTGGCATTCACAACACCTTTCAGGCCCTCGGTAAGGAGCGAAACAGTAGCTGGGCTTCCGGTGATATGCGGCATAACGCCGAGCACCGTGTAAACACCGGATGCAACGAAGTAGGCCCCGATTGAGACCGCCTTCTGCGAGTACCATTCGGGAGCTGCACCGGCAATGGGCAGCTTGTGGATCGGCACATTGAGCGCATTGCCAAGTTCCGCTGCAAGCACGAGGATGCGGGAGTTATCAACACAGGAGCCCATGTGGAGCACAGGTGGGATCTTTAAGGACTCACAGACTGCCCGAAGATCGTCACCTGCCAGCGATGCGGCTTCCGGCCGGAGGAGCCCGGCTTTCCCTGATGCAATCGCGGCACAACCCGTCTCGACACAGAGGATATTTCTCTTGATCAGTTCCTTTGCCAGTGTCACATGCCCGAAGTCATGCTTCACATGCGGGTTGTTACACCCGACAATCCCGACAGCACCCCTGATCTTCCCGGCAGCAATCAGGTCGATAAGTGGTTTGAACGAGCCGCCGAGTGCATTCTTTATCGCTTCGTTGGAGAATCCCGCCATGACCGGCACAGGCTCTCCCGGGATCAGGACACGCTGATGGTTCCTGTTCTTGTAGTTCTCCACCGCCATCCGTACGATCGCCTTTGCAGTAAGATATGCATCCTCCGCATGGAAATCAAAGAAATACGAGCCTGGTATCGTGGCTTTCGAACTCGTGGAGATTATCTGGGTATGGTAGCAGCTGGCAGTCCGGGGGAGCGAAGGGAAGATGCACTGGTAGTCAACGACCATCGCTTCAAGGGCACCGGTTGCGATGATCAGTTCCTGGTTGAGATGGTTTCCCGTCATCGGGATACCCTTTCTCATGAGCAGCTCGTTACCGGTACAGCACATCCCGACAAGGTTGATCCCCTTCGCACCGTTCTTCAGCGCAAGTGCTTTCAGTTCAGGGTCCTCAACTGCCTTAACAATCACTTCTGAGAGCACCGGGTTGTGGCCGTGCACCGAGATGTTCACGTGGTCCTCTTTCAGCACTGCCAGGTTCATCTTCGAGCTGTTGATCGTGGGAGTACCAAACAGGATATCAGAGACCTCAGTGCCGATCATCGATCCGCCCCAGCCATCCGAGAGCGAGGTGCGGAGTCCCTGGAGCAGGATATTCACATAATCAGCGCCTACACCCATCTGCACGCGGTGCATCGAGTCCACCACTTCGCGGTCAATGCCCCGCGGGGTAATACCCAGTTTGCTCCATATCTCCCGGGTCGCTTTCGGTGCCCGGTTGAGGAACTGGAGCGTGTTCTTCCTCATCCCATACTCGTCAAGCATGGCCCCGCCCAGTTCAGCAGCAAGCTGTTCAGGTTTCTTCCCATCCGTTTTAATATTGTATTCCGTGCAGATCCGGAGGAGTTTTTCCTTATCGGTGATTGTATAATCCGGTGCCTTTCCGGTGCCGAGGAGGTACAATGTCTCGGCAATATCACGGCCGTGGTCAGAGTGAGCTGCCGCACCGGTCGCGATCATGTCCAGCAGGTTCCGGGAAACGATCAGGTCAGCATCAGCACCGCAAACCCCCCGGATACGGTGGGGCGGGATAATCCGGCAGGGTCCCATGGTACACCGCGAACAGGATGTGCCGGCCTCACAGTATTTGCAGGGTGGCTGCTGCATCTCGAACCGGTCCCAGACGGTCTCCATGCCTTCCCGCATCATCAGTTCAAGTAACGGCTTGGCGTTCTCATCGGTCGTACGCTCATTCTTCTTCTGCTCGATTAACACCGGGTTCAACAGGGACATTCGTGCCCTGTCGAGCTCGCAGACATCGAGCCGTTCCCGGATCAGCGTTGGTTTAGGTTCTTCTGCCATAGTGCATCACTCTCTTGTTATCTGAACAAGTCTGTAATCACCACACATGGTATATATACCTGTCCGGGCAGGGTTTTTCTGTCGGATAATAGGTGTCCCCGGGGAGAGATACAGGACTGAAAATAGATGAAAAAATAAAACCGGAATGTCCCCTTATTCCCCGTGGGTATCACTACCCTGTCGCTTTACCATCGTGAAGATATTTTTCCCGTCTTCGCGACGGTACATGACCTCGTCCATGACGTTCCGGATAAGTATCAGGCCGAGGCCACCAATCGGCCGGTCATCCCCGTCCAACGACACGTCCCGCGATACAAAAGTCACCGGGTCAAATTCCGGGGCCCTGTCCTCAACGATGATAACCACCTCCCGGTCGTCAGCCTCTGCAATAACACGGACCTCGCCCTCTTTCCCGTCATATCCGTGAAGGATGGCGTTCGTTACTGCCTCATCTGTCGCCAGTTGCACATCGCTGATCAGGTCATTCGGAAACCCCTGCTCCTCGAGCAGTATCGCAATCCCGTCAAGGATCTCCTTCAGCCCGGACATATCTGCCGGGGTCGTCTGGTCAGTCCGGCCTTTCATAACACAACCATGCTTTCAGACCCTTATCACCGTTCTTATTTGTCTTTTGCTGCCTTCACTACCATCAGCGTTATATCGTCCGACTGGGGAGATCCCGCAGCAAAGGCCCGCACGTCCCGCAGGACCGAGTCCATTATTTCGCCGGCCGGAAGGTCATGGTACCGTAATAACCCCTCCCGCAGTCGTTCTTCCCCAAACATCTCCTCCGCTTCATTATCGGCCTCAGTAATACCGTCCGTATACAGGAGTAACACGTCACCAGGGGAAAGAACACATACCTCTTCCGTGTAGGTTGCCGCATCTAAAATACCAAGCGCGATCCCCGTTGTCCCGAGCTCCTCGATCGCACTGCTCCCGGCCCGGCAGAGCATCGGCGGGTTATGGCCCGCATTCGCAAAGGTAACCTGGCGTAGTTCACAATCGATCACTGCATAGAAGAGTGTGACAAACATCCCGGTCTCTTTTGTGTCCCTCGAGATGATGGCATTCGAATCCCTGAGCAGATCTGCAGGATGGGGGTGCCAGAGTGAATTGACCCGCATAATCACCAGCGATAACGCCATGAACAGGGCAGCGGGGATCCCTTTTCCCGAGACATCCGCAATCATAATGCCGGCCCTGTGATCTTTAAAAGGGACCACGGCAAACGGTATCACGTCAAAGAAATCCCCGCCCACCTCTTTTGCCGGGATGCTCACGGCTGCAATGTCAAAACCAACGAGCGGGCCGATTTTAGATGGCAGGAAACTCTTCTGGATATCAGCAGCAATCTGTAGTTCTGTATTTTTCCGCTCTATATCCCGGAGGTAATTGTCACGTTCAGCCCTGGTCCTTCGCTCATCCTGCAGATTTGTGATGATGAATGAGAAGATGAACATCCCTAACGCATTGGCGACAATCATCGGGATGGCCACAACCGATACCAGGGCAAGGGCCATGGCAACCGGGGTGGCGATAGCAAGGACGAGGAGCATATGAAGCCCCTCCATCATGACCGCAAATTCAACTGCAATACGGGTCCCGGGAAACTTTTTATTATTAAAAAGCCAGATCAGGCCACCGAACAGCCCCGCGAGCACGGTTGCAAGCGAACAGGCATAGACCGTAAACCCTTCCAGCGTCATCCGGTAGGCTGCGCCGATAAGACCGGCACCAAGCCCGACGAAGGGACCACAGGTGAGGCCCGCGACCATTGGCCCGAGGTCACGGACATTGATCGGGGCATTCAGTACCGTGATACCCGACATAGTCCCGTAGATAGAAAGTGCACCAAATATCAGCGTAAGCAGTACCTGGGCTTTTATGGTAGGATGGCCATCAAAAACATCAGTAAAGATGCGGCACCGGGTCAGGAGGTAGGCTGCAACGACGATGACACAGATCATCTGGACCAGGACAAGCAGGTCATTGAACATGAAGAACGCCATAGAGGAGGACTACCATAAAAAAATAGGCATTATTCGCACTAATAGTACACGTCCGATTACTTTCCGGCCATAAGACCGCCCTAAGGAAGAGGGCAACCTCCAGGGTTATAAGGACCAAACTACAATCAGGGATTATCAGCCATTATCAGGGTGAAAAGGCAGGTATTTTGCCATGGATTAAACCCCGGGGAGATCAGGCCAGGGTTACCTTATGGTTAACTTATAAGGAACCGGATCAAAGGTATAGTCACTACAAGGAGATGGGACCAATGGACACCACCACAAGCCACAAGGAGGGAGTGGCCATCATTGCACTCTTCGGGCGGATCGATACCACAGCAGCACCGCAGCTGGAAAAAGAACTGAATACCCTGATGGGGGAAGGAAAACGCAAAATTCTTCTGAATTTCTCAGAAGTGACCTATATCAGCAGCGGTGGATTGCGGGTGCTCCTGTCCACGGCAAAGAAGCTCCGGAACCCGGGAGATAAGTTCGGGCTCTGCAGTCTTGCACAGGAGGTGAATAAAATCCTGAAACTTGCAGGGTTCACCACCATTTTCACGATATTCTCCTCGGAAGGGGATGCGCTTGACGCATGGAAGTGACCTGCTCGAAAACCAGCGCTGGCAGCCGGTCCCCGGTGATGAACATGCAGAAATCTTTCCCTACATCAGGAAAGTAGATACAAACTCATCCAATTCTTATATTATTTCGACCCCGGCCCAGATCATCCTTATCGATCCTGGTGGTTTATCAGGGCAGATGGACCTGCTTGCAATTGAAATTGAGAGGATCCATAATCTGAACCCAAGGCCGGTATTTGTGTACCTGACCCATACTCATGTCGACCATTTTGTGGTGATCCAGTCTCACCCGTTCTTCAAGAGACAGGAGGGGGCCATCATAGCCGCCCATGCCTCGGGGGCAACAAACCTCGGGACAGCTGATACCGCCACCACCCAGGCAGACCTGTTCCAGATCAGGCTTACACCACTGCACGTGCCAATGCAGCTGTTCGCACCGAACCTCGAACAGGAGACTGATTTTTTTGAGATCTGCCCACGTATTGCACCCTGTGTCCGGGTCCAGGAAAGCGACGTGAAGATACAGGACAACCTCGTCCTGAAACGCCAGGTCGTGGTTTCCGGACCTCAGGACCGGATTGAGGTGTACCATCTCCCGGGCCACAGTAAGGACAGCATCTGTATCCGGGTCGGAGGCCTGCTTTTCATCGGCGACCTGTTATTTGCAGCAAGTCCCGGGATTGCCGGCCTCCGGGGGTGGAGCCAGCAGGAGCTCCTTGCATCGCTTCACAAGGTCCACTGGATCCTGGAGCACGAAGACATCAGGATCTGCTGTCCCGGACACGGACGCCTGATCTCTTCCACGACTGCTGAAGCGATCTTTGCAACAATGGAGAAGGAGACCTATTTCCTCACGGAGATCCAGGAGATCAATCCGGAATGGGCCAAGCAGACTGCAAGGTATGCAAACGACCTGATGAACCGTGTAGCCGAGACCTTCACAATCATTGCAGGGAGGTGTTACCGTGCAGCCCATATCCTCGAGGAACTAGAGGAGACCGGGGTAGCAGAGAACCTTTCCGGCCTTCTCTGCCTGGATGCCATCGATTCGATCCTCGCCGATTTCCACCGGTTCAACGAGGACTACCGTGCAGGAAAACAGCGTGACGTCCACCTGGCCCTGAAAGCCGGGCAGATCACGGCGAAACTCGAGGCGGTATACCGGACCGGCCAGCTTGACCTGGTCATCGACCCCCACCTTGTGAAACGTGCAGAACGGCTTCTTTCAGATTACATGACCCTTTTCAGGGGGTTCCGGCCAATGATCGAGAGGGAAGAATTTGACCTGGACACTCTCGTTGGCCATTGCATCGGGACCCTCGTTTCACCCCCGTGCAGCGATGAGGACCTCATATCACTTGCCGATGATGAAACCCTTTACCGGCAGGCACTGGTGAAAAGGCTTGTCTATGTGCCGGTTTTTGAAGAGGACCCGGTCTCGTTTGACCCGTCAGAATATCCATTTGGCGTGGTTGCTGACAGGGAAAGATTAACAGACTTAATCATTGGCATCCTCGAGGAACTGGCCGGTATTGGTGGGAAGAAGATCACGGTCACCGATAAAAAAGAGACCAATTGCGGCTTCGTGACTATCGATGCAGAATTCTCCGGAGAGGAGATTAATTTTCCGGGTGAAGGGCTTGGTTTTCGGATTAAAGAGTGCGAGCTCTCCGGGGGTTTTTTCTCCTGCGAAAAAGAAGGGAGTGGAATTTCCATCGTAATTGAACTGCCGGCAGTATGATCCCGGACAGGTAAACGCAATAATAGAACAGTCCTTTTTCTTTTCAACTCTGTGGTGTGTAAGAAGCAAAAGGACCTCGTTGACTTTATTTTAATCTATCATGGAGATCCCGGGTTAAACATAATTTCATCACGCACCCGGGCTCAATCGCCCTGTTGGTATCCCCGGTTCTCCAAAATTAAGAGCATTCCATGAAGTCCGGCCGGGGAAATATCTTGTCGGGGTGGGGTAAGGAGGGGGTGAAACCCATCCTGTCAACGTTTAATATGCAGGGTTTCAACAAAGGAAACAAGAGCGAAACATGATGAATAGCAAGTGCGATTAACGGGATGGGTTGTTCACCCACTGGTATTCTTTCAGAGAATTACATCCTCTTGATGGTGTAAAAAGACCCAAATTAACCGGTGAACTCAGCGATTGTCGTCTGGCGGGTCCCTTTCGGCTCAAATCCGGACAACCTGAGTCCAATCAGCCGGATTTTACTGCCTTCCGTAAACCCCCGAAGAAGTCCATACGAAGTCAATTGTATCAGGCGGAGATCATCGCTGTACCGTTCATTTGTCTTCGACCGGGTACGGGTATGGAAATGCTCATCACGTAACTTCACCGTAATAGTCCGGAACCTGAGGTGCTCGTTCTCAAGAACTTCATGGAGTTCCCCTGCCATTTCATCGAGCATCCGTACTAGTACCTGTTCGTCATCGGTATCGTCTTCGAAGGTAATCTCGCGGGAAATCGATTTATATCCCTCTTCCTGCCTCACCTCACGGTCATCAGTTCCCATTGCAAGGTCACGGATCACGGCACCCCACTTCCCGAAGAGTGCGATTAACTCCTGTACATCGATACGGGCAAGGTCCCCGATCGTGCGGATACCCCGGTTGTGCAGCATCTCACGGCTCTTCCTTCCGATCCCGGGGATCTTTTCGACCGGGAGTGGAGATAAGAACCCGCTCACACTTCCCGGATCCACCACGGTGAGCCCGTCAGGTTTCCGGTAGTCTGACGCAATCTTGGCCACGACCTTAGTGGGGCCGACCCCTATCGAACAGGTAAGCCCCGTTGTATTCCTGATGGCCGCTTTCAGGGCTGCAGCTGTTGCACGGGCCGTGACATAATCCCCGGCATGGGAGATATCGAGATATGCTTCGTCGATACTAACCTGCTCAAACCGTTCGGATGTAAGCTTTGCAATCTCCATCACATCCTCCGAGGCCCGGGTATACAGGTCAAAATGGGGACGGACAAACACACCACCGGGACAACGCTCAAAGGCCTTTGAGATAGGCATCGCAGAATGCACCCCGAATACCCGTGCCTCGTAGGAGGCGGTGCTGACCACACCACGGCCTTTTCCTTCTTTTGGGTCCGCCCCGACGATAACAGGGCGTCCCCTAATCTCAGGGTGTTCCCGCATCTCGACCGCAGCAAAAAATGCGTCCATGTCAACATGGAGGATAATCCTCTCTCTGGGTCCGGTTACTGGTTTCGGAAGGTCCATGGTTGTTCAGCCGGGGATCGTTTCGATGGTACTTCAGATATCAGGGTTTCTATTACCAGGTACGACAGGAGGTAAGAGAAACCTGGTCCGTAAGGTTAAGCCTTGAATAAATTTCCCTTCATGACCCATTAAACAGGGGGTAAGATAATCGGACTCACGAAAAAAGGTATTCAGATATCCGGACCTGGCCGTTGTTACCCGGTATGTTATGCGAAGGGCCCGGAAAGGATCCCATTAATAGTATCCATCACGTCCGGCGGGCGTATCCTTATCACAGAGCGCTGCAGTTCATGGGGAATGACCGCATCATGAAGACGGGTGTGGCAGAGCGTACAAAGCACCAGCACATCCGATGCAACGGTACAGGGCTCTGCTTCATTACATATATCTGATGACGGTATAGGATGGAGTTCAAGCATGGTATGCGGAACAATACTCCCACACGATTCGCAACAATACCCGGTCGCCAGCTTTAGTTGTTTCTCATGGAGTGCAGATGAAAGGTTCAGTATAGTCATAGACCCCCCGGTTGCTAGTACTGATATAATTATCCTATGGCGATGAGGTGATATACGTATCGATTTTTACCAGAGAACCGCCAATCCCGGATTACCGGAATTTCATACCAGACACCAGGGCATTCTGAATACCGGGTATCGATCCAACTCGAGGGGGGATAGTCGCAGTCTGCAATCAGGCGGGTCCAGGAATCTCCGTAATAATCGTTGATTCAGCCTTAAAAATCATGAACGGCCACCTTACGTGGCTAATACGAGGTCATTTTGTGAATGTTCCGGTATCTCACGGATCTGCATGATATATCCCGATGAAGACTCGTTGTAGGGGGAAAATAGGGGGGTGATAAGCACGTCCAGGTGGCAGGATGGCGTTACCGGGAAAAACGTATCACTCCGGGCAGTGAGCTCAAATTTCACCGCTTCACCCCGGGTTAATGCCTCACGTCTCCCGGGAGGGAGAATAGCGCAGGTGAACAGGTTATACCGGCCAGCCCCTGTACCCGGAAACCCGAGCTCCCTGCATGGATTGTTCACTTCCAGGAGCCAGCCCTTTTCATCGAATATCGCTATTGCCACTGGCGAGTGTTCGAAGATCCCCCTGAATTTAACTTCGCTCTGCAGGCAGGCTTCCTCTGCTTTCCGGACCCCGCTGATATCCCGTATTGATTCAATTGCCCCGGCCACCTCACCCTTTTCATCATACAACGGGGTAGCAATCCCCCACAGGGTTTTATTCCCAGAAGGCAGGGAGGCCGTGCATTCCGCGATCAACGCCTTACCCTTTCGTTTGACCCCGGTATAACCATAGTTCATCACCTCTTCATTTGTGGTAAAGATCAGGTCGATCAACAGGGGACGTCGCTTCCCGTAAAAGGCCAGGGAATAATCGGGTTCATTCCGCCCGAGCATCTGGTGTGCCGGTACCCCGGTCAGTTCCTCCATCGCCCTGTTCCAGGCGATCAGGCTACCGCCCCGGTCAATGGCCAGCGTCGCATCGGGTAAGAAACTGATAATGTCGGAGAGTCTCCGGATCGACTCCCGGAGAGAGTCTTCAGCCCTCTTCCGTGCCGTCGCCTGGATAATCATATTCTCGAGTTCAATAAACTGGACTTTCGGCTCATCGCCCTTCTGGAGGTAAAAATCAGCCCCGTTGTTCAGCGCCTCGATGACCACCTGCTCACGTGAACGACCGGTAAATATGATAAACGGGATCTCATTTCCTGATGCGCGGAGGAACTTGAGGAGTTCTATCCCATCCATATCCGGCATCTGGTAATCCGAGACAATTGCATCGTAATTTCTCGTCCGTAACAGTTGGATGGCCTCAACCGCGGATACCGCAGTATGCACCGAGATCGTACCCTTCTTTCCAAGGTAATCCCTCGTTATCGCGAGCAGGTTACTGTCATCTTCAATGAGGAGAACGGAGATCATGGAGAAATATCCTGGTTCATAACCTATCCTTCCCAGGTTCGTGTACCTCTGACGTATTCACTCAACAGGTACGGCCCTCATACATGACAAGGAATGCCCGGCTAAAAAAGTTGTTGAATTGACAGTTCTGCTACGTTCTGTTTCCCGGGGGGACCAAAGAAACCAGGGAGATTTCAGCCAGGGTCCCAGCACCCTTGTACGTCAAGATGGTTCCCGTATAATTACGGGCACATCTTCACGCGACAACCATTCTTCGATACTCCCGGCCTCCCCGTCTGACAGGCCATACAGCTCATACACGAGGGTGTCAATCTCTTCATCACACCCCCGTACCCGTTCACTGGTAGCGGTGACCTCCTCTCCTGATGTGACCGCTTCCCCTGCTTTGCTGAGCGCACACCGCTTCTCCACGAGGTGGGCGATAGTTCTGAAGAGCCGGGTATCTGAAGCATCCTCGGCATCAGGGACCGGCAGGGGAAATTTCATGATGTGCGGGAGGAGGTATCCGGGCATCCCTTTTTTCCGGGCCGACGAAAGGATATAGAATGTTGCAAGGTGTGAATTCAGAATGCCGGGCAACGCTGGATCATTGCAACGGATGGCAATTACGCCGGTCCCGGGATAAACGCCCCGGGACGAGATCATCCATTCGGGGCCACCTGACACCCCTGATGCCCGGGTCAGGAGTAACGGTCCTTTCATGAACAGCAGAGTGGCGGGCCCCGGCCATTCCCACCAGCAGCCATCACCCGGGCGGGTTTTCGCCGTTTTCGGACGATGTTTCGTGAGAGTTACTGACAGGGTATGGTGATGGTGACGGAACCACTCGCGGAGATCGGGGACATCGCCGGCCAGTGCACGGGTAGTCCCGGGCGGTATCCGGACAATATACCACGAATACACCGGTGGGCTGTATCGCCGTACCTCACCGGGAGTACTATACGGGTGGATAAACGTCCCCATAACAGGGTCTTTTCGAAGGATAGTGTCATATTCCTGCCTGCTGATGATAAAACCCCGGGTATTGTCCTGTTCCCCGAGCATATATTCCCCAAGGATATAGCGGGCCAGTGGTGTGCCGGCTGAATCAATCTTCTTCCTCACTTCAGCGGGCGGCACCCCTTTGAACATCCAGGGACTGCTGCCGAGAGATGTTGGGTCAATTGACCGGGTGGTACGAAACGATATACTACCCGGGCCCTCTATTCCAGGTTCTACCGCATCTGTCACGCTGACGGGATGTTCGGGGGGGTGATTGGTTATAGTAATAAGCACGGGGTCACTCATTCCGGCGAAGGACTGGAGGTTACCAAGGCTGATGACACGTTCAACCTGGTAGCCGGCAAGCCACCCGCGAAAATGGGCCGCACCGCGGGACCGTTGCCAGCCGCCGGTGACAACCCCGCAGAGTACCCCACCGGGACGGGTCAGCAGGAGCCCGGACTCGAGGTAATACGGGGTAGCATCATCCGGTTTCCCTGACTGGTAGTGGCGGCAGAGATAGTCCTGCAGACTTTTTCCGGAGAACGGGAGAAGGGATGGGAACATGGAACATACCACCCCGAACCCGCCGCCGGATGCAACTGCGGGAAATTCATCCCCTATGAAAATACCCGGGGCTGAATGTTTTTCCCCGGGTTCATGCGACAATGACGGTTGCTCTTCGTAGTCCTTACCGATCAGGATGTTCCCACACCTGATGTTTCGTGATACGATACCCGGTAAAAGCCCGGGACTGGTGGAACCCGAACCGTCATCTCCCGTCGTATGCAGAAGATACGAGAGGAGGGACAAGCGGGTGACTTCAATTGAGGCCCGATCGCTGTCAATACCATACAGGGACTCCCCGATGATACGGACTTTTTCATCCCGGGTAAGGTCCCAGCGGCCACCCGGCAGCTGGTACACCGGAAGCGGGAGCGTGCCACACCGCTGGTATCCGGCACGGTTAGCGGTGGAGACCACGGGCGGCAGCAGTCCCTGCACCTTTCTTGAAGCCGGGTCACGACCTTCTGCAAGAAGCGGGACCAGGTGTTTTGTATACCACGAGAGGTGCCAGCCGGCAAGGACCTGGTACATTGCCAGGAGGATACGGCCTGTCCTGCAGGCCGGGTCAACAACCTTTATCCCGGCGTTTTTTGGGGTCTTCCCTGCCAGCCTGGGGAGGAGCAGGTCCCCCGCTATTTTTTGTAGTAACCCGGCAGGGATCAGGGGGACACCGGGACCGGCATGGCACGGGTACTGTTCCCCAATGACCATGCGCCCGTCATGGGAAAGGTGTGCCGAATAGTTAAGAAAGGCGAACATGGAGCGTTCGTGTGAATCAGACCATGCATCAGCCCATTCATCGAAAAATTTTTTCTCCCGCGTTAACGAGAGCAGCCTGCTGGTAACTGCCGGGTCAATTGAGATAGTTGTGCAGGCAGAAACGAACGGCCAGGTCCCGGTATCCGTACCATTCAGCCCGGGGGGGATACCCCCTTCATCTCCCTGGGTACTATTCTCAAAAAGGAACGACAAACCTTTGGCAAGGCCTTTATTCAGGGTCTCCTCTTCGACCGAACCATAACGGATACAACCCGCCTCTTCAAGAAGCCTTGCGGCGACGAGGGAAGAGAGGAGGGTTGAAACTGCTTCATTGAACTGCAGGGGCGAAAGCCCGTGGTTCCGGGCAGTAATATTCCGTGCGAGGACCTCCCTCATCCGGTTCGTCACGGGGGACAGGGTTTCGTCCTTATCTCCGTTCACTTCTAGCATTCATCAGCAGTTTCATAGATGTTGAGGACTTCATCGGCGACGTCTTTTCCTACACGGGATACGATCTCTCCGATCAGGATATCAGCATATTCCGGTGGTACACACGCGACACTTTCCTCACCAGTCCTCATTTTTTCAACCAGGTATAAGAGGTCACCATCGGTGAGCCTCATTAAGCGGTGTTTGAAATCCTCTTCATCCCTGGAATAGTGGTTGGCAACAGGCGGCAGGATAGAGCGGAATTCAACCCCCGAGCCTGAACAGATCATCTCTTCGCATTCCGGCGCAAGGATACGCAGGATCTCTATATCCCTCTCATCAAGTTCACGTGCCATGGCACCCGGTACTCCTCCTTCCATATCTGCTGCAAGGCTGATGAGCTGATCGTTTCAGGCACCGGTGGCAGGACGAATCAGGCAGATTGCCAGGTACAGTAGTACCCTGCCCCGGAAGGACAAGGCGATAGAAATGACCGCCTTTGAGCCGGCACACAATATGAATAAAATGGGAAGGGGATGGAATAAAGGGGTTAACGGGCAATCAGGGCGATATGCTCGTCAGCCTTCTTCTCAAGTTCCACCCGCTTATCGAGGCCCGCAATATCACGGACCGCTTCCAGAACGTGGACCGAATCCTCAAGGAAAGAGAGGAGGTCAGTCGGATACATATCAATCCCGTATTCGTCGAGTAAATAACTGCTTATCTGCCGGTGCTCGAGGCCCCTTTCGCGGAGCTCAATGACAAGGGTCGCAAACTTTTTTGCAGGGCAGTCACAAAGCGGGGACTCTTTACAGTCGCACTTGAGAAAATCGTCAAAAAATGAGAGGAGCTGGTCCCTGACAGACGGGTCAAGGTAATCAAAGTTTAACCGGGCCGAGATCGCTTCAAGGGTCGTGCCATGAAACGCAGACATCGGCAGCCGGTATCCCACAAGGCGTTCGATCTTTTTTGCACTTCTGAACCGTGCCTTTTCCGCAATCAACTCTCTTCCCCGGTATCCTCATCAAAGTTCTTCAGGGTGGTCATCGCCTCGTTCATCGTCTCGATCTCAATTAACCATTCGTCGAACAGGGTCGGCTGCTCTATATCGTCCTTGACATACTTCCCGCAGCAGGCAGCCCCGTTGATAACGTTGGCACCGATATTTGCTGCAATCCCGAGGGCTTTCTCCATGTCCTCGTCGATCATTTTTCGGCCTTCCTTTACGAGGACCTTGATGTCTGTCGGGTACCCACCCTCGATAAACATCCGGCAGGAGGCGAAAAGTGCGAGCATGGAGAGCTGCAGTGATTCCACGATCTCTTCAATCTGGTCCTCGGGGGCCGCGGACATGATGACAGATTCCACCTGGGCGAGCCTCTCAAGCGTCTCTTCTTTTGGGAAGCGGCCATTCTGGTAGAGTTTTATGATTTTAAGGACGGATACCGTGATATCCTGGCCAAAATTGTAGAGCGCCCGGAACCCTTCAGGCATCTCTTCGGCATCTTCAGCCACCTCAAAATCAGACTCTCTCAGGCGGTTCAGCCAGTTATCCCAGCGTTCCTGGTTATAGAATATATAGAACAGTTTCATCGGCTCCGGTACAGCCGCCGATTTTGCTTTTTTTGCCATTCTGTACAATTTAATCCTCGCCAATTAAAGAATTTTCTGTATAGAGCTGGTAGAATCCGGTGAAACGGGCGGGATTTTTTATGATCCTGATGGAACCAGGGGTCGATCTGAATGGGGATGCCAGATGCAAACCTATGGATAATATGGTACCAGAAATGGTTCTGTATTAAGACTCATGGATTTACTTAAACGATGTATGATTAATCCAAAATGTAATCACGCTCCCGGGGCTCCGCCCCGCCGATTTGGCGACCCTGGTTGGGATACAGGAGGGTGTCTAAATCTCATAAATTTTCAGGAGTCCGACTGTTGACCCATGCCCACAGAATATCTTTTTTGGGGGTGGAGCAATAGTGGGGGTGAAATCCCCTCCTGTCATACGTATTTCTTCTCCTTTTAAAATACACAGGACGTTAACATCTCCTGAAAAATTTTCTTTCCACTTCCTGTCCCACGGAACAAACTTACAAGGCAGATAAGGTACATACAATCCCCAAAGACAGGGAACGGTGAATCCCTGGCGGGATACTGTGGTATCAGTGGAAGAACAGACGGTGGTAATGGTCCGGTACGGTGAACTCTTTCTGAAAAGTGAGCCGGTCAAGCGACATTTCATCGGTCTCCTTATACGGAACATTAAACGGTCACTTGACGCTGCCGGGCTGTCCTTCCGGCATGAGACCCCGCGGGGGAGAATACTCATCTACGGGGACCATCCGCGTAAGATTGCGGCCGAGGTCGCAAGGGTATTCGGGGTGGTTGATGTCAGTGTCGCAACTATCACCAATAATACCCCGGAAGAACTTGGCAGAGTGGCCAGGACACTCGGACAGAAACACTTAAAGGCGGGAATAAGGTTTGCAGTCAGGGCGAAACGGGAGAAGGGGTCGGGTGGCCCTGACAGCCAGGAGCTCGGGAGGGTCATCGGCGGGGTGCTGCTCGATGATCAGCCGGGGGCACGGGTTGACCTTTCGCACCCCGAATACGAGGTATTTATCGAAGCACGCGTAAACGGGGGATTTGTCTACGACCACCGGATCCCCGCACCGGGAGGTCTCCCGTTTGGTACGCAGGGAAATGCACTGGGCCTGATTTCAGCAGGGATTGATTCTCCCGTTGCGTCCTGGATGATGATGAAACGGGGGTGCGGAATGGTCCACCTCAACATGGATGCAGGAAGATGGGCAGGCTGTGCGACTGCTGCCGGGGCCGTAGAAAACCACCGGCGCCTTTCGCTCTGGGTGAAGGGATACCCGCTCCGGATGCTCGTCGTGGACTCGTCCCCGCTCTACGACGCGATGTCCAAAGGGGTCCCGCAACGGTATATCTGTGTCATCTGTAAGAGGTTCATGTTCCGGGTTGCTGCAAAACTCATGCCCGGAGAGAATGCAGAGGTGATTGTTACCGGGGAAAACCTGGGCCAGGTCGCCTCGCAGACATTGTCCAACCTTGCGGTCATCTCGCAGGCGGTGAATATTCCCGTCATCAGGCCGCTCGTGACCTATGATAAAGGAGAGATCGTCACGATCGCCCGCCGGATTGGGACATTCAACCAGAAGCCGGGTGACCTCTGCTGCAGGGCAGTCCCCGCGATGCCATCTACCGCGGCCAATCTTGCAGAAATAATCGCTGCAGAAGAAAGGATTGATTTTGACCAGCTGGTTGCACAGGCAACCGAACGGATTAAGGTCATCAGCGCCCTTAACGGTGAAATTACTGTCCATGAAAGGCCTGAATATGAACAGACCACTCCTGTATAAGATATGCGGGTTACATGCCGGCCCGTGTACGTTGATACCAGACTATGCGCCCGGTACCTTTTCATGAAATACAGGAAAGTAAAAGGTGTTAAAATCCTTTATGGTTGAGCATATAACAGGCTATAACCGCTGGGTTCAAGGAATGAACCCCTGATATCTTCTTATTTTTTTATACCCGGGATCTTCTTAGTATTCATACAATACCGCCACGGTTACGGGATACCGCAAGTCCCGTAACGAGGCTGGATTCCGAGGAGAAGAAAGAATGAAACTGCCACCTTCCTCATGGATAGTGCTCTCGCTGCTCAGTGCAGGCAAGGCCTTCACGAACAAGGAGATTATCTCGCTGACCGGGCTGTCTCCCCGCACGGTCAGGTATGCCATCCAGAAATTACGGGAGAACCGCCTTATCGCGGAAGAATGGAATTTTGAAGATGCACGACAGGTCAGGTACCGCAAGGATGACCCGGACGGTGCAAAACGGGGAGAGAAGAAACCTGACTGCCTGAACCGTCCTGGAACAAACAGGCGGACCTGTGCCGGGACCTGAGGTAAGAGATTTCCGGACAGGTCAGGATGATACCACGTCACCGGTGTGCCCCATGGAGGAATGGCGGGTCCAAAACACGTTTACGTCCGTGCCTGCACCGGAGATGCCTCCAGCGAAAAGCTCGCTGGTAAGAGTATTTACATTTTTTGCACGATATTTTTCGTCCCTGATGCAGGTCTGCCATGGTGCGGGTTATACCTGTCCGATAGGGGGATCCCGGATGTTGAACAACGACCACAGGAGACAGTAATTTGACGAAACGTGGGGTTTATCCCTGAACCCGGGAAATTATCGTGAATATCGTCCAGCCATCCACGCTTACCGTGTTGTTTTATTTGAACAACAGTGTACCGGATTGAAAAAAATTGTAATCCGGGGCCGTTCCGTGCGGGAAAATACTGTCACTAATGGAAACCTATTCATGCACCATCTCAAAGCGTACCTTTGCTGATCAGCAAAAAAACAGGAGGCGTTAATGAAAATCGGAAAAAGAATACTTTGTATTCTGTCTGTCGTCCTGGTGCTTACAACGCTCAGCATCAGTGTATCGGCAGATGGCGTGAACCAGACACCCGAAATCCAGGGTATCAGAACGACGACCTATATCGATGTCATCGGGTCCGCGAGTAACGTAGCAGACGTTGCATGGACTTCCAGCAGCGGCTCAATGCAGGACAACCCCCCGTTATCCGACGGGGAAGTAGTCCAGACCACGGTATACTCCGAAAATACCAATGCGATGAACGGGCACACCGTGTATGTGAAGGACTTCGCTCTCGATACCGGGAACAAGGCCGTCTCACAGAGTAATGTTGAATCAAACCGTCAGATAACCTTTGAGGGTCTCAACGGTGGAAACATGGTCTCTGATGAGAGCCTGCTTATCGATACCGTCGGCATGCCAACATCAGCTGCAGGACAGTTCCTCTGTCCGTTCGGGGCGTCCAGCATAAGCACACTTCCTGCATACTGTAACATTGCGCAGGCGGGAAGCCACGTGGACAGCAACATAATCTCTCTCTCGTCGCAGGCATCCAGCCGGACGGTCGTGGCATCCCAGGACATACCGGTCGCATTAGCTTACAGCATGAATGCTCACGGGGTTAATACCGCAAGCGGGACTATTCCGGCTTACGGACTTGTCCAGGCGTACATGAAACTGCATCTGCAGGGTGGAAGTGGCAGCAGCCTGACGAAGGCGTCTGATCTCTCTAGTGAAGAAAAATCCACAGCAAACGGGTACATAAAGTCATTCACCAAGGCTATGACCTACCAGTCAGGGGCAAGGTTACTGTGAAAGTAAAAAACAGGAAGGAGTTCCAGTTCCCCCAATAGCGTGGGAAAAAACCCTCTTGTTTTTTATCTGTTGTTTTTAGGTTGCACAAGTGAACCTTTTTAAAAAGGTTCAGAGGCGGCCAAACAGGAAGGTTATAACCGCGATTATTATGAAGATAATTACAAGGATCTTCGCTATTTCCATGCTGAACCCGGCGATCCCTCTTGCACCAAGAATGTAGAACACGAGTGCCAGTATAAGGAATACTACCGCGAGCCAGATTAAATCCATATTCTTTCACCTCCGTTGGTTATTTCTTCTTCAATTCTGATCCGGCTTCATGGGCCGCGATTTTTGCATCAGAAACTACCTTATGAACGCCGATTTTTGCATCATCCGATGCACTTTCTGCATCTTTGAGTACGTTATGCGTAGCGACCTTTGCATCATCATATGCTGCATGTGCAGCAACATTGGCGTTATCTATGGCCTTGTAGGCTTCTACTTTTAAATTGTCAGTCATGATATTTCCAACTCCTTTCCCTGATATGAATTTCAATGGGATATTTCATAGAATTTTAATTTTTACCAGAGATAAGCAACATATAGTATCGGAGTATATACACCTGACCCGGTATTGCAAAATTTGATTTAAAACCTTTATTACCGGTTATTAGTCCGGGAACAACCATTGGTACATAACACGGTCTAACGGATCCACACGAAATCGCACCTGATACTGCGTCCCCTCTTTTATCCGGTTACTGCGAGCGCAACACGCATCAGGCCAATGATGAAACCTGCAATGCCCAAACTGGACACCGGCAAAGATGCCGATCATCATCATGACCAAGTGAATCGCAACCACAACCTGTTTTTACCAGTCGGGCACCGATGAACAGGATCATATGGCAGCACCAATCAGGGTTTCGAGCAGGAGTGGATCATTTACACCCGGAAAATAATAAAACATCAGGTAGAGGAGGAATGCAATGAGGGCTGCGGAAATCTGGACAATGATAAACGAATAGATTGTATTGGCGAAACTTTCGTCATCTTACCCGCCCGGATAAATCAAGAGCAAATAATTGATCTGTCGGAAATGTGATGAAATTACAGGCCTTCTGTTTACCTAGAGGTGATTCATAATAAATTCCCTGATCTTTTTATGGTCGGCCATTCGTATAACGATATATTTTGTTACTCTGACGGTTTGTTTATCAAATAATCTTGTTACAATCAACCCGATTATGAATATAAGCATGCCCATGGCAAGTGCCAGAGCCACGCCTATCTGGCCAAAAAACGATACGTAAATGAATGTGACGACCGCTGCCAGAACCGACATAAGAGCGGACCTGATAATAAAATAAAGTCTCTGCAACCACATAGAAAGCAACAATGCCTTTATTACCGCCCGTTTTTCGATGACGCGCTCATCTCCGGACGGAACACACTCTATCTCGTGGAATATATTTTTCGTATAATTAAGATCTGATAACTGCAATATCTTTTTTGCATATTTGGCTTCTGACAAATCCTTAGAACTTGCGGATTCAAGTTCCATCATAATTCTTTGAGATATTTCAGTCATTTCATTATCTATAGGAGACTGTATTTCCGATTGTAAAATCTCTTTTGTCATAGTACTGTTTTTAGTCCGAATGGAAAAACGGGTTTAACGGTAGATGCAGGCTTTTCATGCGTTGCATCACCAGGATCCTATCGTCTGCTTTTTAATTTCCCAGGGATTCTGCTACAATATGAACGTAATTATGACTTTTATACCGGGGAGGACTCCGGGTCATAGAGCAGGTTCCATTGAGAAGCGGGCTTTTACCTGTACCACTGATATAGAAAAACCATAGCAGATAGACAAGAAAAATTACCGTGATCAAGATTAAACCCGTCATTCTTTACATCACGATTATTTCTTATTCATTGCCGGTACGACATCGGTTGCCCCGACTTTAACACCAGGAGCAGCTTTTTGGACATCGCTCTTTGGGTTATGTGATGGAGCATGAGAGGTAAGGTCTGCATCCTTGTGCGGGGTAGCAACAGTAACCTTTACTTCGTCATGGGCGCCTTTCTGGGCCTCGTATTTTGCGTCGTCTGATACTTTGTGGGCCTGTACCCCTGCATCTTTCACCTGGTGGATGGATTTGGCCACATCGCTGTGTGTGGTGTGGGGGACCTTTGAATTGTCATATGCGGTTTGTGCAGCAACCCGGGCATCTCCGGTGGCTTTTGCAGTTTCTGATGTTACAGTGTTAGTCATTATTTTCTGTCTCCTGCTCTGACAGTATTTTAAAAAATACATTTTATAATATATTTTATATAAACTTACCAGAGATAATCACAATATAGCAGTGTTCCATATATACCTGACCCGCTGTTGCAAAATTTGGATCAAACCTTAAAAAGAATTCTGGTGGGAATAGGCCATATTTATGTATATTATCCGCGTTAATCCCGTCCCCACATAACGAGAGTGGCTAACCCTAATACACCTATAATGAAGACAACATCCGGTCCCGGGGCCTTGGTGGTTGCAGGAGGCAGGCTTGCCGGGGAAGAGGTAAGGGCCGCCGTCGGAGGTACCGTGGTCCTGATTTCTGTTACAGGACCCGTTTTCATCTCTGTTGTTGCAACCGGGCTGGGTCGAGGCGTACTGAACACGCTTGTCAGGGTAGGTGTAACCGATGATATGATGAGTGGGTTTGAACTACTAATCTGGACATTGGCCGTCTGAGGGGTCTCGGTCTTACCATCAACAGGGTAATTATCCTTCATACTATTTACATTACAAACTGCCCAGACCGTGTAGGTGCCTGAGGCATACGTGCTTGTATCCCATACAGGGCCTGTCGAAAATGGTGATGAGCTGATCATGATATCTTTCAGCGGGTAATTGGATACCTCTGCAAGCTCGTTTCCGTTGGGCGTCCTGACGTGAATTGTTATGGGAAACATTGTAATACCGGGCCTGTTCGCGATGGGAACGAGGTTGGTATCAACCCTGTAACCCACCTGGTCTCCTTTCGGCACATACATGTTCGCACCCGTCAGTTCAAAATTCGAAGTCTCATCGAAAATCCTAATAGTCAGGCTTGGATCTTCCACGTAAAATGCTAGCTCTTTACTGGAAAGGTTATACCATGGTCCGGTTTTACCACTAAAAACCGAAGGTGCAATATAGAAATTTTTAGCATCACCTACGGACGTTGTTGCTACCGGTACCCCGTACGTACCATTATTCCCGTTCCCAAACCAGCCGATCATCGTGCTGCTTGTTGTCCCGGTCTGGGTGATATCAAGGCCCTGTTCACCTATGAAGGCTGTGCCCCCCCGGGGGATCGTAAAAAGAGCCCCACTTGCCGGGAGCACTAAGACTAATGTACCAAGAAGCGCCATAACTGCATACAATTTTAATAATTTTAACATACCTGTTTCCTCTGCATGTAACATTTCGAAACATGGAAGATATGAGGCCAATCTCATAATTAATCCCTCCATGTCTCGATTGTATTCCATATTCGAAACGTTAGCCCGTGGATGAGCGACCTGGATTTTTTCAGTCATGATCGCTCATCCGGATCCAGTTCTATGCCTCCATGTCGCATGGGACGATATATACCTGACCCGTTGTTGCAAAATATGAGTCATCCGGAATTCAGGTCATTGGGAAGAATAAAAAAAATCTTCAAAGCCTGTAAAAAGGACATGGGAAAGATTGCATTTCATTCCGGATTTTCCGATTTAAACCCCGTTTCCTTCTTTAATCAACCTGCACGAAAAGTTCATAAAGATAACATCGTAGTTCCAAATTTTGGAATATCGGGTTAGGTATACATGCATCCGCCCTATATGAAGGTCAGTTCTCGTGTGGCCAGTTGGCACAGGTGACATCACGGGATAATGCCTCTGGATAAAAAATGACATCTGATAAACAATGAACTGCATTTACGAGAATGATGAAAATAATTCATAAAAATATGGAGAGATGAAATGACTGATATATCAACACAGGATGATGAGCAGGCCCGGGAACGGAAACTTGCCCAGGAACAAGGAAAGAAAAAAGAGCAGGACGAACAGCGGGAACGCGAACGGGAACAGGAAAAAGGTAAGAAAAAAGAGCAGGACGAACAGCGGGAACGCGAACGGGAACAGGAAAAAGGACGGAAAAAGGGCCTGGAGGAGGAACGTGGACGCGAACAGAAAAAGGGTGGGACCGGCATGGGTTTAACCATCGTAATCGCCCTCATTGTCATTGCACTCCTTGTTGTCGTTGTGGCTTACATGACGCTGTCTGTTTCAGTTACGGACGTAACGCCAGGGAACGTATTACCCTACACTACTATGTACAGCGTTACATTCCCCGAAGGCCAGGCAATAGCTATAGGGAACTCTCACGTCAGTGTGCTCTCGTACCAGGGTGAACTCATCACGGATATTGATGGTGACCGCCAAAAACTCATTAACGGGCAGACCAGAACAATTGCTGAGCGACGTGCAACCGTCAATTCACTCGGATCAATCAGGTTGACGGATACCATCTTCAAGATAGACCTTACCTATAAAGGTGACCGTGATAACCAGGCTTACTTCGATATGGCTGTACATACCTCGAAGCAGATACCGGATATGCTTCTACAGAAACTTATTCCACGCGAGATAGACGCCCGGCCAATGTGAGTTACCATATAACGAAAACAACCATCCGGTATGACAACTGCCCGATCGATTATTATTCAGTCTTGGGAAAACTCACGAACTGGAGAATTATGACGACAGGCGGGATTCGAATAAGCCTGCTAAACCCCTGCATCGTAACCCTGGAGGCACCGGGAAATCCTCCCTTTATTTGACAAAACATCAGGTTCCCCGAAAGGACAACAAAGCACGTGAATCACATGGAAGAAAACACTAAGACCCAGATTATCATTCTCGTCATCGGGGTCCTTATCGGTGCGAGCGGTTACCTTGCCAACTCGCTTTTCCTCTGGAACTCGTCGTTGGCCAAGGATCGGAGCGACACTGCCGAGGGACTCTATCTCGATGTTTCAACGATGGAGGACTATCTTATATCAATAGACCAGGGATTCGTGGCGAACCCCGATGATAAGTACATCTTTGTCCAGGCCGCCCCGATCTATCCGGACAATGGCCTGTATTTCGCCTACCAGCGGGACATCCCTAAAATGGACCGGAATATTGCAAAGGATACCGTAACGTTTTACAATCACCTTCTTATCGCGGAGCGGGAACGGGACCGGATCTTCGAGATTCAACGGCTGGGGGATGTACGGGAACTAACTTCGGCAGAGCGGACCCGGCAACAGAGCCTGACTAAAAATATTGCCAGCGAAGTGAACATTTCCGTGGGGCTTTTGCCCGCCCTGAAAAAGGGGCTGGACGCTGCAGCGAGCTGATACAGGGATCAGGATCTTCTTTTTTCTGTCAGGAATAAACCATATATTCCCACAAAGGAGTTTGGCAGCCAGGAATTCACCTGATCGGAAATGAGATCTCTTTTGTTAAAGGGCGTAAAAAGAAATTATTGGAATATTCTTCTTTGGTTATCAGAACAGGGTTAATCCTGACTGATATTTTATGCTGTCCGTGAAGGAAGTTATCAGGCCACTTGCCCCGGAACTGTGTGAGTAGACCAGGTCAGATGACTTCTGTGTGCTGTTACCCCTTGCATACTCGCCGTGAGCATTCATGAACGAGTTGACTGAACCGATTGCAGGCAGGTATGCCCCTGTGCGGGTCGGTGTCCCATGCAGGTTGATATAGTAATTGAGGCTCACAGGGGTGTTTGGATCTGCCGATACGGTGCGGGATTGTGCTGCTGTTGCGACTGAACCCCGCAGGAGATCGAACGAGCCCCCGGCCTGAATATTGCTGTGGAATGCTGGCCATGTCGATGAACTGCCAGGCAGGCCCATCGTGTCAATACCGATTGACTCTTCTGAAACTATGCGACCGTTCCCGTTCGGAGCGGTGGTACCATCGAATGTGATGATTTTTTGGACGTCGACATTATTCTGGCCGAGAACTACATTTCCTGTGTTCAGGTTGAAATTCTTGATGTAACTCGTGCTGCCACCCGTTGAGTGTGTGTTTTCACCGTAGGTAGTCGTGGCCTGGACTTCGCCTGGAACGAGTACTCCGTCTAACGCGTCGCTCGAGATTGTCCATACGAGCGAGTCCTCCTGCGATACATCACCATTGATGGTGATCGTCTGGGCCATTACATTTCCCCCTGCGAACAGAAGGAGTGTAAATACCGCCAGGACGATAATTAATGGACTTTTGTTTGCCATAATTTCTCCCGGGCTGCAGTGTTGTTGCAGCTCATACAACAGCATCTATCGGGTTGAGGAGATTAAGAGATATATAATTACATATGATTTGTGTCTGCGAATACCGGACGACCAGAACTGGGAGATACATCGCGCGATTCAACAAATAGCGGGTAATTTCCCCTACGCGATACGTGCAAGGGTGAAGACGCAGAAATTTTTATTCTGCGCAAGCCCTCTGTCCGGCTGGAGAAAGCAAGGAGCAAGGTCCCGCGTATAAAAATAAAATACAATTTCCTACCAGAAAGATTACGCGTTATACGCGTTCCACGGATGGGATCCCGCCAATATATTTCTGGATAAAGCCTTCGAGATACGGGGCAACAAGCGGTATGATGATCGGCAGCATCTCACGCATGAGATCCTGGCGGCTCGTGTCCTTCTCTATGGTGACCCTGACTCGTTCATGTGCTCTCGGTACAGAGGCACCAGATGACTTCATTTTGATGATCCCACCCACGGCTACCCCTGCAACAACACCTGCAGCGGCAGTTTCATAGGGGTGCTCACGTGCAGTCTGGCTTATTGACTGGTACATCCTGGATGGAGCCTGGATGACTGACTGTTTCAGTTGACTATAAGATTGCGAAATCAACGCTTCCGTGATGAGGAGGTCTTCTTCAGTGACCTGCCTACGTTTATTCATGTAGTACCGCCTCCGTGGCAATCGGGGTTTTCAGGACGATTTTCATTGATATGAGTATGTAGGAGGAAATTACGCCCATTCCCAATAATATGGCACCTGTGATGAACAGTGCTGTCCAGAGCGGGACAAACGTTGCCAGGTAAAGGATCACACCAATCAACAGGACGACGATTCCAGCTACCAGCAAGGTAACAACGATCGACAGGTACATGATCTGCCGGATCAGAAAGTTTACCGGTTCAAATACATAGTGCTGCAGAAACAGATCCATCTTCTGCTGCATGTAGAGGTCTATGTATTTAACTGTCCTGGCTAACTCTGATTCTATCGTCTGTTCTTCAATCCCGGCACTGGTTTGCATACAATCCCTCGTTAGTCACGTGGTTTGAATATGAACATGCCCAGGATGACACCGAGACCGGCTGCGACCAGAACAGAAGGAATTGGATGATCGATGATAAGGTTTTCTACCGGTTCTACTGTCTTATGATACCCTGCTTCCACGTTCTGGTACTGTGTACCAATATCTGCCTTGAACTGGTTTACCCGGTCTTCGACATTCTGCAGGATTCGTTGTACGTCCTCATCCCTGGCTGATACATCAGACATCCGTAGCTTACGGGCAGCATCTTCCAGTGCTTCGGCAGTCTGGATTTTCAGATGATCTGCACCAGCAATTCCGGTGTTTACCATCCGGTCTGGTGTCTCATTTAATACAGTTACCTGCACCTTCCCTGGTGCGTCTTTGATTATTTCTTTCATGTTAAAAACTCCCTTTCCCTGACACGATCTTTAAAAATATTTTATTATTTATAATATGATTTTTATAATCTTATCAGAGACAAACACCATGGAGTGGGTGAGTATATACCACTACCCGGGTGTTGCAAAATATGAATTAAAATCCGAAATTTCCGGTCTTAATTTGCTGGAACACACCCGTTCCATAACACTAAACACGAGATATACAAATGCCATTCAGGTTTCGCAACCCGGCTTTTAACAATTCCTTGAGTATCGTAAAAAAAACGTAACCGGGTAATTTTTTGTAATAGTTCACCGTATCTGCAAGGATTTAATGTCCGGTCCAACGTTGCAAAATTTATAAACTGGGAGAACCCTTATCAGGTAATTTATAACATTCTCCTCTGTATAAGAACCATGCTCCCAAAAAATTAACCGGCAACTGCATGAAATACAGGAAATATGTAAAATCCGGTCTATAAAGGGGAAATGTTTGTACAGAACTAAAATAGAGAGACGATAAAGGGCCAGAGAATTCCTGGAAAGCCATAATAAAAGGAACCGCCTTAACAATGCTGTATAGTGGACAGACGTACACTCTATTTTCTTTAACTCCTGGTGTAGTAAGGAGAAATAACCGGCCTCGCCCCCAAAGCACCAGCAACAGGGAGGGAAACTGAAATGGCAGCCAATACAAAAGAAACGAAAAAAAAGAAATCACCTGTTGCTTCACCCGGCATTATCTCATTGAATGATGCGGCTGAAAAGAAACCAAAAGGTCCCTATACGGTCAATCCCGGTGCGAAAATACAGGATTTTCAGGAACTTATCCATGTCCTTCAGGTACACCAGATCGAGCTTGAAGCACAGGCTGAGGAGCTCATGAGGGTGCAGCTCGCCCTTGCGGAATCACGGGATGAGTACCTTGACCTGTACGAATTCGCCCCGGTTGGCTATCTAACGCTGACTGATACGGCAATGATCTCACGGGCGAACCTCACCGTTGCGGTGCTCCTTGGAGTTGACCGGACCCAACTCAATAATGCACGGTTCAGGAGATGGATCGTTCCTGGAGAGCTTGAAACATGGGACCGGTATTTCATGAATCTTATGCAGTCCGAAGAGAGACTCAGTGCCACCATGGTGCTCAAACGGGGTGACGGGGCAACGTTCCCTGCCCAGCTGGAGAGTATCCGGCTCACCGGCGCGGGCGATGGTAACGTAAAGGTCAGGGTGGCAATCAGCGACATTTCTGATATCAGAGCCGCAGAAACGGCGTTGCGAGCGGGTGAGGAGCGTTTACGGCTGTCAGAAGAGGCAAAAATTACTTCTGAGATCCCGTATCGGCGACTCTTTGAGACATCACAGGACGGCATTCTCATTCTCAATGCTGATGACGGGCAGATCACTGACGTAAATCCGTTTTTGATTGCCCTATTGGGATTCTCACGTGACCAGTTCCTTGGAAAGAAAATATGGGAGATCGGGCTGTTCAAGGACATCGTTGCCAACAAAGAAAACTTCGAACAATTGAAACTGCAGGAGTATATCAGGTACGAAGATATGCCCCTGGAAACTGCAGATGGGCGGCGGATTGACGTGGAGTTCCTCAGTAACGTCTACATGGTGAATAATAAGAAGGTTATACAGTGCAACATCCGGAACAATACTGAGCGCAAACTGGCAGAAGAAGCACAGGTGGCTTCAGAAATCCGGTACCGTCGTCTCTTTGAGACAGCACAGGACGGTATTCTCATTCTCGATGCTGATACCGGGCAGATCGTCGAAGTAAACCCGTTTTTAATTACCATGCTGGGATTCTCACGTGACCAGTTCCTTGGAAAGAAAATATGGGAGATCGGGCTGTTCAAGGACATCGTTGCCAATAAAGAAAACTTCGAAGAACTACAGCGCAAGGAATACGTGCGGTACGAAGATATGCCGATCGAAACCGCAGGTGGGAAGCGGATAGCCGTTGAGTTCCTCAGTAACGTCTATACGGTGAACAACAAGAAGGTCATACAGTGCAACATCCGGGACATTACTGTTCGAAAGAAACTGGAAGAGGACCTCGTCCTCAAAGCCGCAGAACTAGCTCGGTCCAACATCGAACTCCAGCAGTTTGCCTATGTCGCTTCCCATGACCTGCAGGAACCCCTCAGGGCAATATCCGGGTTTACCGAACTCTTAGTAAAACGTTATCACGGAAAAATCGACGAAAAGGCGGACAAGTATCTCGACTTCATTACCGAAGGAACCCTGCGGATGCAGCAGATGATCCAGGACCTGTTAACCTATTCCCGTGTCCAGACGCAGGTACACGAATATGTAATGACTGATAGTAATACATCGCTTGACCTGGCGCTCAGCGATCTCCAGGTTGCCACCAAAGAACACAATGCGGTCATTACAAGCGATCCTCTTCCCTTAATTTACGCAGACCAGGAACAGATCACCAAGATGTTCCAGAACCTGGTCGGCAATGCGATCAAATTCCATAAACCCGGCGTTACTCCGAATATTCATATATCGGCAAAACAGGATGAGAAGAGCTGGATCTTTTCCGTTTCTGACAACGGCATTGGTATCGATCCACAGTATGCGGAACGGATTTTTAAGATTTTCCAGCGCCTCCATACCCGGGACGAATACCCCGGAACAGGGATAGGCCTTGCAATCTGCAAGAGAATAGCAGAACAACATGGCGGTACGATCTGGACCGAGCCGGTCCCCGGTTCGGGATCGACATTTTATTTCACCATTCCAAAAAGAAGGAAGGAGACAAACAATGAATGAAAATGAAAAGATATTACAGTGGTTACGACCGGTCGAAATCCTGCTGGTCGATGACAATCCTGCAGATGTCGCTCTTACCCAGGAGGCATTTCAGGATAATAAACTCTGCAACGTCCTGAATGTAGTGCATGATGGCGTGGAAGCGATGGATTATCTCCGCAAGAAAGGGCGGTACGCCTCGGCCCCGACACCGGATATCATCCTGCTCGACCTTAATATGCCAAAAAAAGATGGGCGTGAAGTCCTTGCAGAGATCAAGGCGGATAGTGAGCTGAAATATATCCCTGTCGTCATCATGACGGTCTCAAAGGACGACAAGGATATCCTTGAATCATACCGGCTCCATGCGAACTGCTATATAAAAAAGCCCGTAAAATTTACGGAATTCGTTGAGGTTGTGAGGTCGCTTGAGAACTTCTGGTTCTCGGTTGTAACACTCCCGTCGAAAAAGTAAGGTGCAGCTCGTGACGATTCTTTTGATCGAGGACAATCCCGCCGATGTGGAGTTGATACGTGAAATGTTGTCCGATCAAAAAGGATCGTCTTTTGATATTGTCTGGAGAGACCGGTTATCGGCTGCAAAACCGTGCTTTGAGAAGAGGGAATTCGATATTATTCTCCTGGACCTTGGGCTTCCCGACAGCCAGGGACTCGACACGCTACGCCGGGCGCGGGATCAGGCAGGGTCAGTACCGATCGTGGTTCTGACCATGCTCGACAATGAAGAAACCGGTCTGACGGCACTCAAAGAGGGTGCACAGGACTATCTTGTCAAAGGTCAGATGAACGGGCCGTCAATTGCCCGCTCCCTGCGCTATGCTATCGAACGGGGCAGGATCGAAAAAGAACTGATAGAAAATCGCGACTCTCTTGCGGCACTGGTCTCCGAGAAAGAGACGTTGCTTCGCGAGATCCACCACCGTGTCAAGAACAATCTCCAGCTGATATCCGGCCTGCTGGATATGACCCGGATGGGTTCTCCGGATGAATCGACAAACAGTATTCTGACCGATATCATGCTTAAAATACAGACCATGGCACAAATCCATACCCGGCTTTATGAAAGTAAACAGATGGGGAAAATCGACATAACAGACCAGTGCAGGGACCAGGTAACCGCATTATCAAATGTTTTCTCTCATTCAGGGGATGAAATCAGCTGCACCATTAACCCGGGGGAAGTATTTCTGCCGGTAGACCAGGCCCTGCCCTGCGCACTGGTGATTAATGAAATCCTCTCGAACGCGTATAAACATGCGTTCAAAGGGCGGAATAACGGTACCATTGATATCACCGTAATGCGGGAGAACGACCGGATCAACATAACCATCCGTGATAACGGAATCGGATTACCGGAAAATTTTGATATCGGCCGTTCAAACAGTCTCGGCGTCACGCTGATCAGGACCATTGTGCAGCACCAGTTGAAGGGCTCAGTATTATTTAAGAGCCGGAATGGTACGGAAGTCTCTATAGATTTCCCAGTGATGCTAACGGAGCCATAACCTTATGTCGAAAATACTCGTTGTTGATGATGAAGCGATCATTTCCATGCAGCTGGAAAAACGGTTAACTATAATGGAATATACCGTTGTGGGCATGGCAGCTTCCGGCGAAGACGCTATTGACATGGCCCGGCGTCTCCAGCCTGACCTTGTGCTGATGGATATCGTGATGCCGGGAAAGATGAATGGCATCGAAGCAGCAACAATCATTACCGGGGAACTGAATATACCGGTTGTTTTTGTCACGTCATACGCGGATGATACGATCATTGAAAAGGCAAAACATGTCAGGCCTTACGGTTATATTGTAAAACCCTTCAATGAACTGGAAATAAAAGCCGCCATTGAAGTGGCATTGTTCCGGCGGGCAACAGAGCTGGAAGAACAGGAGCTGCGAAAAAAAGCATGGGAAAAAGATTTCCATGGGATTGGAGGAGGACAACCGGTCCCTGATGGCCTGGCCTATCTCGATCTGCCGGAAATCAAAACAGTCCTGTTAAAAGATATTTTCACCGATATTGTTCTCTTCCTGTACACTGACCAGGTCACGAAAGAACCGATATTTAAATTTGCACTGGAAGAGGGTTTGAAAAAGGGAGGACGAAACCTTTTTGCCTATTTCCATTCGACACTCCAGAAGTACTTTCCAAATGAGATCCGGAAAAAGGAACTTTTCACTCACCGGTTAAAAAGAAACGAAGTATTTTCCCTGTTGCAGGTCCTTGAAAAGTGCACGGAATCCCTGTTGTACGGAGACCAGATGACGTCCCTGCAAATACTTCTCGATTTTTCTGAAACTGAAGAGTTTGATGATATCCTGGCCATCAAAAAATTACTTCTTTCAAAAAAGGAGAAGGGTTTTCCCATATCCGGGATCTTTGCCCTGAATATCGGAAAAATTGATCATAGCCTGATAAAATCCTTGGCAACGGGTATTCCCAAGATCATTGTTTCAACCGGGAAAGAAACGACGCTTTCGTTTGCCCAGCATACATTCCCTACCGAATCGGTCTCCGTTGTACCCCAGTCAACCATCGATGATGTTGTAAAAAAGTCGCTGGAACCGGTGGTACTTTCTTTTCTGTCTAAACCAATTTCCGGGTATGATATCGTCCATGAGATCCATAGCAGGTACAAGGTGCTTATTCCGCAGGCACGGGTTTATACGCTCCTCCACGATCTGATGGACAACGGGTACCTCGAGATCAGGATGTCAGGAAAATCCAAATTATATTGCCCTACGGAAACTGGAAAAACCCACATCCGCCAGAAACTTAATGACTACAAACTTGTTTTCCAGCATGTCATGGGTGCCGGAAGTGAAATAGACGGGAATAGTAGTAGTGATAAAAGGTGATAAGACAGGGAAGTAAACCCGATATTTTATTTACTGATTGTTACTTCGCCAGGGAAAAAATAAAGAATGATACGTTTTAATTCCCGGGTGAAAAAACAAGACTGCGTAAAAAAACGTTGTTTTTTACAACACGGAGATTGTAATAATTCAGGTAGGGATCATTGTGATGATGGTTACTGGTTGGTGGATTTTTAAAACGGCCACAAATCAGCCGCCATTTGGCACAACAGGTGAATGAATATCCCCCTGCCTCATCCGGGAAAGATATTTTGGAGGTAGGTCCACATGAGGTTTCAGGGATTTGCGAGCAGTCTCTATCGTTACCGAAAATACGCCGGACCTTTTGGACATGGGCCCAGGGAACATGGATTAACCTGGAAATACCCTGTTACAGAAGATAACTTTGTGAGGAGATCAACAGAACCTCATCTTATTAAATATGACACCGTGCACCCTTGTTCTTCTCGAAGTACTGCTGGTGATACTCCTCGGCCTCGAAAAATTCCCGGGCCGGAATTACCTGGGTCACAACCGGTTGCCGGTAGCGGCCACTCTTCTCCACCTGAATAATTGACGACTCCGCAGCTTCCCGTTGTGAATCATCGTGGTAAAAAATCGCAGAACGGTACTGACTCCCATAATCCGGACCCTGCCGGTCAGGGGTAGTCGGGTCATGGATCCGGAAGAACTCGGCAAGCAGTTGCCCAAATGACACGATCGCCGGATCGTACCTGATCTCCACGGCCTCGGCATGTCCTGTCGTACCCGTACAGACATCACGGTATGTCGGGTTTTCCAGTTGTCCCCCGGTGTAGCCGACCCTTGTCGATATAACCCCTTTCATTTTTCGGAATACGGCTTCCACACCCCAGAAACACCCGGCGGCAAACGTCGCTTTCCTAAGCCCTTTCCCTGTAGCAGCATCAGTCATCTCCCACATTACCTCGATGAAATCCTTCCCGCTCATCCTATATGGGGGTTGGTATCTGGACAATACTCTTAAGCGGGCGAAAAAATATTTGTATTAAATAAATGGACAGCACATAGACAGAGCAGGAAGTCCCCTTTCATAGTTCCCGGGGTTATTACCGGGACTAATCCAGTAGGACCGGTGCCTGATGAGTAATAATAATAGTATTGAAGTCCGTTCGGTAACCAAGAATTTCCAGGGTTCACGGGTACTTGACGGTATAAGTTTTTCAGTTGAAAGGGGGGAGGTTTTTGGATTTCTCGGCCCGAATGGTGCAGGAAAAACAACCACCCTGCGGATACTGCTCGGCCTGCTCAGGCCGGACTCAGGGGAGGCCCTTGTCCTCGGGGAATCCCTCGACACCGCTGATGCGGTACGAAAACGTGTCGGGGTACTGTTTGAAAATAACGGCCTCATTGACCGGTTTACAGCCCGTGAAAATCTCATGTACTATGGTGAGCTCTACGAGGTCCCGGACCCGGATAAACGAACCGGGGAATTACTGGAATATGTAGGCCTTTCAGACAGGGGGGACGACCTCGTCGGCATATTCTCAACCGGGATGAAACGGAAGCTCGGCCTGGCCCGGGCGATCCTCCACAAGCCAGAAATCCTCTTTCTTGACGAGCCATCATCCGGGCTCGACCCCGAAGGTCAGAAAATGGTCCATGACCTGATCGTTGGTCTTTCCGGGGAAGAGATGACGATATTTTTAAATTCCCATAACCTCGACGAGGTGAGCAGGGTCTGTTCGAAGGTCGCAATCCTCCACCACGGGACTATCAGGGCGTATGACTCAATCGAACGGCTCAGTGCAGAGCCATCAGGTACAGGGCTTGAAATCACCCTCTCTGACCCAACCCTCGGGGACCAGGCCGTTGCCATCATTAACACGCTGCCTGGCGTTACCATGACTTCGCATGAACACGGTCGTGTTAAGGTTACACTTTCCGGGCAAAGCGGGGCTCCGGTGCTTGCAGTGCTGATCAAAGAAGGCTTCGGTGTGGAGGAGGCAATGCGGCGAAAGCGGACACTTGAGGAGATCTATCTTGATGTTGTCCGCGAGGCCGGAGGGATGCAGGAAAACCCGGTACCGGTTGCGGGCCCGGGGAAAGGACGTGCATCATGATGAACGGGGTCTTCGTTATTGCGAAAAAGGAAATCAGGCAGCTGACACACAACACGCAACTGATGGTGTCCGCACTCGCAATGGCCCTTATTTTCGGGGCAATATCAGGCCCGGCGTTGATTGCCACATCGGGAACGGGCACGGGTATCGGGATAGATACGCTGCTGTTTACATTCGGGCTGATGATCGGGCTTCTTATCGGGTATATCCTCTCGGGACAGACATTCCTTCGTGAAAAACAGGACGGGACAATCGAGACCCTCCTTGCCGGACCGCTTCCCGTAAAGGAGATCTGGCTTGGAAAAGTCATCGGTGTGCTCATCCCGGCCTACGTGCTGACACTTGTCTCCACGGCACTGATGATCATCATTGCAGGTTTCCTGAAGGGAGAGACCCTCATCCCTTCAGGGCCGATAATCCTGCATCTTGTTACCGTGGTGCCCGCATTTATCGCCTGCGGGGTCGGGGTGCTCGGGTTTATCCAGCTGCTGCTCGGAATGAGGGAGAACCAGATCATCAACATCGCAGTGATCTTTGGCCTTATCTTCCTGATCAGCTTCTCCAGTGAACTCCTCGGACCTGGGTTTACCATTTCATGGGCAGGAGAAGGAGTCACCCTCGCCGTCACGGTCGCCCTGCTCCTGGCAGTCAATGCCATGACGCGGTTCCTCGACAAGGAAAGGATAGTAAGAACAATCCCCTGACGGGAGATTAGGAGGGTCGACCTGGCACCCCCGGACCTGCCATGTTCCGGCCAGAAAGGGATATAACTATCCAGTCGGACATCTACACACCGAAGACCCGTGTTCGAAAAAAGTGCAGAATTTTCTGTTTTTGATCTGCATCGACCGTTTTTTAACAGTTACCTTTATTTAAATTTTCCAATAAGTAACTACTAGGTATTGTGGGCGATACAGTGAGTCATGCGAGTTTCAAATGATCCGGATACTTCTTGTTGACGATGAGCCGGCCCTTCTTGATATTGCCCGCATTTTTATCGAACGAGATGAGGGGCTCAAGGCAACAACCTGCCCTTCTGCATTCGATGCCTTACGGTTATTAGGGCAGGAACGGTTCGATGTAATCATCTCTGATTACGAGATGCCGGCCATGGACGGTGTCGAGTTCCTCAAAAAGATCAGGTCAGACGGGGACAAGACCCCCTTTATCATCTTCACCGGACGCGGGCGGGAGCAGGTGGCCATCGAGGCGCTTAACTACGGGGCTGATTTTTACCTCCAGAAAGGCGGGGACCCGAAATCGCAGTTCGCCGAACTGCGTAACATGGTCCACCAAGCCTGCAAGCGGAAAGAAGCTGAACAAGCCCACGTCCGTTCAGAACGCCAGTTATACGATATCATAAACTTCCTTCCCGATGCGACCTTTGCAATCGATCATGACGGAAAGGTTATCGCCTGGAACCGGGCGATCGAGGATATGACGGGGGTCCCTGCATCGGATATGCTCGGAAAGGGGGATTTCGAGTATTCTGTCCCGTTCTATGGGATAAGGCGGAAAATACTGATAGACCTGCTCTATGAAGAAGACGAACAGATCCGGAACCGGTATTACCACAACATCACACGGGACGGGCACGGTGTGATTGCAGAAGCTGAAATTTCAGAATTAAAAAAGAAGCCCACCATAATATGGGCGAAAGCCACGCCATTCTATGACCATGAAGGGAATGTGATCGGTGCAATCGAGAGCATCCGGGATATCACCGATCTTAAACAGTATGAAATGACGATTCTTGAAGGAAAAGACCGGTTCCAGGAACTTACCGAGTTGCTTCCCCAGAGCGTGTTTGAGATCGATACCGCCGGGAAGATCCTGTATGCAAACCAGCGGACCTTTGATATGTTCGGGTATCCCCGTGGAGAACTCGGTGACTGGGCCAATATTCTGACAATGCTCATTCCCGAAGAGCATGAACGTGCCACGAAGGGCATGGCGGCTCTTGTCGACGGCACAGGGGACCAGGGGGACGTCTATACAGCGACCCGCAAGGATGGGACAACATTCCCAATCCAGATATTTACATCACCGATTATCCAGAACGGGGTGATTTCCGGCCTCCGGGGGATCATCATCGACCTCAGCGAGATCAGGGCGGCAGAAGAAGAAGTACGGGAAAGCTGGATGCTTTTCAAATCGCTGGTAGAAAATATGCCAGACGGCATATTAATTCTCGACTGGGATGGGACAGTCCTTTTCGCGAACCAGAATGCCGCAGAACTGGCGGGTCTGCCACCGGGGCAATCGGGCACCGGCAGGAACCTCTTTGAATTTATGACGGGTGAAGGCCTTACAACGGTCCGGTACCAGCTGGCAAAGGTCAGGGACGGGCACCCCCTCCTCGGGGAGTACGGTATGAAGACCATTTCAGGTGAAGAACGATGGATAGAGGGGCGGGGACGGATTACCAGTTTCCAGGGTCGTTCTGCAGTCCTCCTGATTGCACGGGATATCACCGAAAAAAAGAACAGCGAGGAACTGGCCAAATCCCAGTTGAACTGGAACCTGAGGTATCACCAGGCGCTCCTTGACCTTGCAAGGACCGATCTCACCCTGTATATTCCCGCTGTGCGGCAATTTCTTGAGACAGATGCAGCGGTACTTGACGTTGAACGTGTCAGTCTCTGGATGTGTGATGAAGACCGGAACGGCATCACCTGCCATGATCTCTATATAAAAAGCACGAATTTGCACGAGGAAGGCGGACATCTCGATGCCCACGGGTACCCGGTTTACTTCCACGAACTTGGGGAACAGCGATTGATCACTGCCGATGACGTGAAAGAACATTTCTGTACGAAAGAACTGTTTGAGGACTATCTCAGGCCACATGGCATCACCTCCATGATGGACGTCCCCATCTGGTTGAATGGCCATGTAACCGGTATCATATGCCACGAACATGTCGGGAAGCAACACACCTGGACCGAAAAGGAACAGGAGTTTGCAACGTCCGTTGCAGATTATATCTCGCTCGCCATTGAAACATCGAAACGTCACCAGATAGAAGAGATATTACGGGAAAGCGAAACAACGACAGGAGCACTCCTGGATGCGACCCATGAAGCTGCGGTCCTGATTACCGATACAGGAGTTCTCCTGAAGATCAACGAGGTAGCAGCGAAATGGTTCCACATGAACATGGATGATATCCTGGAGACTAATTTATACCAGATCGTCCCGGAGGACTATGCAGCCGCACTGAAAGAAGAGGTCAGCAAAGCGATACACGGGGGTACTCCGTCCTCGTTTGAGTTTACCACCGGCAACCGGATCATCGAGAATTCCATTAATCCCATACGGGAAACAGATCGCCAGGTCAGGAAGCTAGCCATTTTCGGACGGGATATCACCAGTAAAAAAACATATGCCTTTGCCCTTGAGGAGCGGGAGCGTTTTCTCAACAATATCTTCTCAAGTATCATGGATGGTATCAGTATCCTTGATCACGAGCTGCGGATCATCAGGGTAAACCCGGCGATGGAGGAATGGTATGCTCACCAGATGCCGCTGGTAGGAAAGAAATGCTACGAGGCCTACCACCTCAGGAAAGAACCGTGTGTAAATTGTCCATCCAGCCTGACGATGTCCACCGGGGAGCCAAGGGTTGAGACCATCCCGAAAACAGGTCCCACCGGTAAAATCGACGGGTGGTTTGAACTCTATAGTTTCCCCCTGATGGATGAGAAGAGCGGGGAATCGAACGGGGTAATCGAGTATGTCAGGAATATTACAGACCGTAAAGCGGCAGAGGACGAACTCAAAGAGACCTATGCAAAGCTGAAAATGGCCTTATCCATCTCCGAAATGGAACTCTGGGAATGGAATATCATCGACGACCACATCAGTGAGCTCCCGGGGAAAGAGCGTGCACCTGACCAGGGATCTGCATTTGCTGAAAATTTTGCGGAATTTTTACATCTTGTCCACCCTGACGACCGGGAGCGCATTGAATCAACACTATCAGGGGCCATAGCCGGCTGGCAGTCTGACCCTGATTTTGCAATCGAATTCCGCCTGGTATTTCCTGGCGAAAACATAGAATGGATGCGTGCAATTGGCAGGGTGATCGCGGACGATACGGGTCAGCCTTCCCAGGTAACAGGGGTGGGTCTCAACATCACCCGCTACAAGCAGCTCGAAGAAGAACTCCGAGAAAAAGAGGAGCGTCTCCAGCTTGCTATCGAAGGAGGGGATGTAGGTACATGGGAATGCGATGTAACCCCCGGGCCGAAGCTGAAAGTCAGCCAGAAAGTACTGGATATCCTTGGATACCAGGAACGATCCTCAACCGTTGAGGTTGCCTGCCTCGAACGGATTGTTCACCCGGATGACCTTGAAACTGCCTTAAGCAGCCTTACGAATTTCCTGTCAGGCACCACCCCGCTCCTTAACGAGGAACACCGGCTCCTCTGCAGTGACGGGAACTATAAGTGGCTTCTGTTCCGGGGAAAGGTGATCAGGTACGATGCGATGGGAAAACCGGCCCATGTTGCCGGGACGATCCTCGACACATCTGATATGCGAAAAAACCGGGAGATGATCGAGCTCGCGAACAAGCGTCTGCACCTCCTGAACAGTATTACCCGGCACGACCTCTTAAACCAGTTCACAATCCTGAAGGGAGCCCTTGACCTTCTCACCGCTGAACCACCCGGGGACCATGCGGCTCCTTTTATCAAAATGATACAGGAGGCAACATCGACAATAGAACGCCAGATAACCTTCACGAAAGATTACCAGGATATCGGGGTGAGTGAACCTGCCTGGCAGGACCTTGCAGAAACCGTCAGGCGGGCCTCCGCCCTGGTGCATAACGAGCGGATAAGTATCGACATCGATGTAGGAAACGTGCGGGTACTGGCAGACCCGCTCCTCGAAAAAGTGTTCTATAACCTTATCGACAATGCTCTCCGCTACGGAGGGGAACCGCTGACCACGATCCAGTTACTCGCACGCGAGGATGAGTCAGGGCTCGTGATCATCTTCGAGGATGACGGGATCGGGATTACGAGAAAAGATAAATCGAGAATCTTTGACCGGGGGGTCGGGCAGAATACAGGACTTGGACTATTCCTTGTCAGGGAGATCCTCTCCATCACCGGGATCACCATTTCGGAAACAGGGGAAGCAGGGAAAGGAGCAACATTCAAAATCCATGTACCCCGGGGCAGGTACGCGTTTGATTTCTGCAAAATTTAAACGACGCAGGTTATGCTTTCACAATAATTTTCCTTGGTTTATTTTGGGATTTTAATCTCGTCATAGTACTACATACTCGTATTTTCTTGTTGCTATTTTGAGCCTGTCCAATTAGGATCTCCGCATAAAAAGCCATCGCTATTTTTAGTGATTCGTTGAAAAATCCATTTAGAAACCCCACAAAACGGTAGATCCAGCGACATTTCGGTACCTTTATATATCGGCTTGAG
>Ga0194039_1000015_pt1 | contig 110278 bp, 92 predicted proteins | sample JunL228m_MetaG_FD_148679 | JGI IMG/M metagenome (GOLD analysis project Ga0194039, IMG submission 148679) | Anoxic zone freshwater microbial communities from boreal shield lake in IISD Experimental Lakes Area, Ontario, Canada - Jun2016-L227-8m | ecosystem: Environmental > Aquatic > Freshwater >...
GTGAATCGGTTAGTTTACTTGTCATAGTCTTCTCTCCTTTCCTAGAGTATTTTTATTATATTTGACTATGACCATTTACACAAAATTCTGAAAAACTTCAGAAAGTAGCATGTTATTGTCACCAATCTCTAATTTTTTCTGATCCGATATTTCCGCCTATTGCTTTGCAGAAGTCTGCTTCATCTTGACTGATTCTAGAAGAATCATTGTTTTCGTAAGCTTCTAGCTTAGTCGCAACTACATTAGACTTCGAAGTGTTTCGATTAGATATATATTTATCTTCCTCTGATTTATCATACCCATATTCTTTTTGATAATATTCAGTCATATTTTTAAACTTGATAGTTTTTAACATGCGTGAAGTGGTATCAGGAGCTTTGAGATAGGATATTGTTAGACTAGATGGGGTTGTTTTAAGAATCTCTACAGAATAGTATACCTTGTTGCTTTTAGTTACAATATTATTATCATCAGGTATGTCTATTTTAGTCTCTGTCTGTTTTTTTTCTTGTTGAACTTCACTTTTTTTCTCACACCCTAAAAAAGCTATACAAATAATCAATACTACAGAAAATAATGTTATTAGTCTACACATAAAATTCCCTAAAAGTTAATCGAAACTTACATCTATAATTTTAGTAAAGCTAAAAGTCCAGCAAAGAATATACTAAAAACCTTTTCGAAGTCCTGATTGAAAAAGAAAAATTCAATAAAATTTTAATCTCACACCTGACAGATAAGCCTGATTTTAAAAAACAGAAAGATTATCAGAATGTAACTTTTAATAATATTTATCCTTCAAAGAAAATATTGGGTAAAATACCTAGCCTTAACTTTAATCCTAAGATGGCAAAGATTTTGGTATCAGAATGATATAGAGATACAATTAAGATTTTTTCAGAAAAAGAGAAGGAACACAAAATCAACCTTATCTTCCCCGTGTTTAACGAGGAAGATATATGCTATATTGCTTTATTTCTACCTATACAAGGGGAGTATATAGTAGGAGCGTTTTCAGAGAATCGATTTTAAAGAATTTTCTTTCTGAAGCATATCTGAGGGATAACATCAACAAAATGCAATAGCGTTCACGCTGCGAAGCCTGTTTATTGAAGGTTACTAGCAAAATCCAGGACAAGAGCTATAATCAGTTTCAGTAATATAAGTACAAATAACACTTAAAAAAAGAGTACCATTTAGTACCATTTGGAGACTTCAAAGCACCAAAAGGTACCGTTTTACAAAGATTATATTTTTTACTCAAGGTCAGCCAAATCCGATACTTTTGAGCTTAGAAAATTAGAGTTAAGGTGAATCTGAGTAGGAAACTAAAATTAAGACAGCTCACTATCTCTCCGCCACTTTTATTTTTATCCTAAATTGACCAATCATTCTTATGTTGGTTTATTTTTTGACTTCAAAATAGAGTACATTGTCCGGCAGCACATATCCCATTTCTTTAGCTTTATCCCTCGCCGCGGGATCTTTTATCATAAACTCAATAAAATGTTTAAGCTCTTCATTCATCTTGTCTTTTTTGGTGACAAAATATGTCAGCCCTATAATAGGCCAAGAGTTTCCCCCAGGTTCATTTATCAACAAAGACCTGCTGCTCCAGTCATAATTGTTAATTGCTGAATAAAAAGAATCATAAGAGGCTGTAATAATCTTATTCTCATTATTAAGCATTCTGACTTTAGCCGGCAATGAGTTAGCTACAAAGTATTTATATTCTATGTAACCGATACTGTTTTTTATTAGCTTTATATAGTTTGCCACTCCTGCATTATCCAATCCTCCGATGGATGACTGAGGCCAGTTCAGAATACTGGCGGCTCCCACTTTGTGGTTCCACTCCAAACTTATCATAGAAAGATATTTGGAAAATATATATGTGGTTCCTGACATCCCTATTCGCGTAATAAGCACAATTCTATTGTGAGGCAGTTCAAGATCTGGATTTAACCTTTTTATCGCAGGATCATCCCAGTAGGTAATAGTTCCAAGGTAAATTGAAACAATAATGTTACCGTTCAAGACTAACTGATTATCTTTGACTCCTTCTATGTGAACTACAGGCACTATCCCGCTGGCGCCTATTGGAACAGCTAAGTATTCGCCTTCGTCAGCAGCATTTAATTTTTCAAGGATTTCGGTCGCGCAAAAGTCAACAGTTCCTTGATTCATCATTGCGATACCGGTGCTTGAACCTACAGCTTGGTAATTGATCTCTTTCCCTGTTTTATCATAGTACATTTTAGCTACAGCTGTCATGATAGGGTAGATGAAACTTGAACCAGCACCAGTTATAGCGACAGGAAACGCCTGGATTGAGAGAAAAAAGAAAGCAAGAACAGGAACTATTGCTCTTTTGAATATGCTTAATGAGTTCATTTTAATAATCCGAATTTTATTTACTTCCAATTGTCCTCTACCATTTTAACCACATTATCGGGAATAGGCACATAATCCAGAGCTTTTGCCTGATCCTGCCCATTTGCAAATACCCAACTAAAGAACTTAATGATAGCTTTACCTTCATCCTTGCTTAAAGAATCCTTGTACATAAGGACAAATGTCGAAGCATCAATAGGCCAGCTGTTTTTGCCAGGAGCATCTGTAAGAACCAGATTAAACCCATTAGCCGGATCCCACACTGCGTTTGCCGCGGCTTCTTTAAAAGTATTAGCATTGGCTGAGACAATTTCACCTGCATTGTTAACCATTTTTACAGTGGTAAGCTTATTTTGTTTTGCATAAGCGTATTCAACATAACCGATTGTATTTGGGATTGTCTTGACCTGCGTGGCCACACCGGCATTGCCTTTAGCTCCGATAGTCATTCCCTGCCACTGCACATCTGTAGAAGATCCAACTTTTGATTTCCAATCAGAATTTACTTTTGAAAGGTAATTGGTAAAATTGAATGTCGTTCCAGAACCATCTGCTCTTCTTGTCAAGACAATCTTCTTGTCAGGAAGCTTGGTATTGGGATTAAGTTTTGCTATGCTCGGATCATTCCATTTGGTTATTTTGCCCAGATAGATATCTCCAAGAGTCTTGCCGTCAAGTACAAGCTGATCGGGCACTATGCCGCTTATATTAACAATCAAAACTATTCCGCCCACGATAACCGGGAACTGGATATAACCTTTGCTATTTAGCGTGGCTATGTCCTGCGGAGCGTCTGAAGCGGCGAAGTTTACTGTTTTAGCGCTAAGCTGTGTAAGACCGCCGCCCGAACCAATTGGCTGATAGTTTATCTGAATGCCGGTTTCTTTGTTATATGTTTGAGCCCACTGTGAAAGAACAGGATAAACAAATGAAGAACCTGCTCCTGTTATTGTAGTTGCTCCCAAAACTGCGTTAGCAAAAACTAAACAGCTTGCCGCGGCTATTGCTGATAATACCAACTTCCTGGCTTTCATAACTTTCCTTGATTATTAGTTTAAAAATATTTTAAGAATGTTTGAGTCGATTTTCTTTGAGGGTTATTGAAAAATTCTTTCTTCTCGCTTGCCTCCTTGATCTCTCCTTCCTTCATAAAGACAACGAAATCTGCCACTCTTTCGGCCTGCCTGAGATTATGCGTGACAAGAATCACCGTGTATGTCTTAGCTAGTTCAAGAATGACTGTCTCAACTTTCTCAGTAGATATAGGGTCGAGAGCTGAAGTAGGTTCGTCTAGTAACAAGATATCAGGCTGCATTGCAAGCGTCCTGGCGATGCATAACCTTTGCTGTTGACCTCCAGATAGAGCAGTCCCTGATCTTTTAAGATCTTCTTTTACTTCTTTCCACAATGTAGCCTGCCCTAAGGATTTACGAACCCTTTTATTCATTGAAAAATTTGAAAGTTTCTGATTGTTTTTAAGAGCGAAAGCAATGTTGTTGTATATAGACATCGGGAAAGGAGTGGGCTTCTGGAACACCATGCCTATTCTGGTTCTAAGTTTTTCTACATCATAGCGCTTGTCCAGAATATTTTTTCCTTCGAAAATAACCTCGCCAGTGGCATGATGCTCGGGATATAGTTCATATATTCTATTTAGGATTCTAAGCAAAGTTGACTTCCCTGAGCCGGAATGCCCCATAATGGCAGTTATCTTATTCCTATGGAAATCCAGATTAACATTAAACAGTGTCTGCGTCTTCCCATAGAAGAAATTGAGATTTTTAACAGAAATATGAATTTTACTACTAATTAAACTGCTTGTGTCACCGATAGCCATAAACCCTCACTGCTGTTATTTATTTCTAGATCTGCTGAAAAAGAATCTAGTAAGTATGTTAGTAAAAAGTATCGCCATTGTAATTAGGAATGCCGCCGCCCAGGCAAGTTGCTGTGAATTCTCGTAGGGACTCATCGCATATTGAAACATCACTACAGGCAAATTAGCCATCGGAGTTAAAATATTGTAGTTCGGAAACTGATTATTCAGAACCGTGAAAAGCAATGGGGCCGTTTCTCCTGCGACTCTCGCCATTGCAAGTATCACGCCGGTAATTAAACCTGCTTTCGCCGTTTTATAGATAACAAAGACGGTAACTTTCCATCTTGGCACGCCCAGCGATACAGCCGCTTCTCTAAGGTTAGATGGAATTATTTTCATCACATCTTCACTCGTTCTTACAATCATCGGAATAGCAATCAACGCAAGAGCTATAATACCTGCCAGGGCTGAGAAATGACCTAAGGCCCTTACAACTATTGAGTAAACAAATAAACCTATAATTATTGACGGGGCGCTCAGAAGAATGTCATTTACGAATCTTACAGCAGACCCGAGTTTGCCCTTGGTAGGAAATTCAGTCAGATTTGTAGCAATCAAAATTCCGATAGGCGCTGAAATAACAACAGCCGATACAGTTATGATTAAACTGCCCAGTATGGCATTTTTTAAACCGCCATCAGCCCCGAGCGGAGGAAGATTTTCAATAAACAAGCTCAGATTTATTGCCATTATCCCTTTGGAAAAAAGGGTGTACATCGTTGAGGCCAGGACGGCTACTCCGATGGCGACCGAAATATAGCAAATAACCGTGAAGATAGTGTTTAAAGTATGTCTTCTCATTCTCTTCTTATCATCAAACATACTCATTGATTGCCCCCTCTCTTAAGGAAATATCTAGATATGGATAACACGATGAATGTAATCACGAAAAGAATTAAGCTCAATTCAATAAGAGCCGCCGGGTAAATCTTCCCCATTGCTTCGGCAAACTCGTTTGCGATCGTCGCAGAAATTGTCGTGCCAGGCATGAAAAGGCCCTCAAATAGCTGATGGCTATTTCCTATTATAAAAGTCACTGCCATTGTTTCTCCGAGAGCTCTGCCAAGCCCGAGTATCAATGCCCCGAATATCCCGTGCTTGCAGTATGGAAGGAGTATTTTAAAAACAAATTCAAATCGTGTAGCGCCAGTTGAGTATGCCGCTTCTTTCATAACAGAAGGAACAGCATTTACCACATCCCTTACGACGGAGGAAATAAGCGGGATAATCATAAATGAAAGTATTATCCCTGCTGTAAAAACCCCGATGCCTATAGAATAGCCGCCGAATATGAAGTTCAATACGGGAATATTCGCGAATGCATTAATCAGATACGGCTGAATATATTCACTGAGAAACGGCGCAAAGACAAATAATCCCCACATCCCGTAAATTATGCTTGGAATAGCAGCCATCAGCTCTATTACCTGCGCAAGCACTATGCTTATTTTTGCGGGAATAATCTGTGTCAGGAATATTGCTATGCAGAAACTGATCGGCACGGCTATCAAGATTGCTATAAAGGAAGTTATCAGGGTTCCCAGGATTATGGGAAGTGCTCCGAACATTTCCGTGACCGGATTCCATTCAGTCGAATATATGAAAGAAAACCCGAATTTCTGGATCGCAGGCCAGCTCATGACAATCAGCGTCAAAAACATCAGCACAATGAGCGCAAGCAAGCATATTACGAGCGTTCTTGTTAAATTTTTAAACATAGGATATATCCTAAATATTCTCCATAATTAAGGAGATTAGCTCAATATTGTAAGTTTAATTATGATTATACAATTGTAATCCATATACGCCTAAGGGTAAATACTGAGAGGATTACAAACTGCTAACTAACCAAGTCCTAACAATGTAAAATTACTTTTTCTTTAGGAACAAAATAGCTGTTGTCCCGGCTAGAATAAGGGAAAGCACCATGATGAAGATGAATGCGTAGGGCGATTTCTGTAACGGAAGAGGAATGTTCATTCCATAAATATTGGCTACAAGTGTAGGCAGAAGCAAAACTATAGTAACTGAAGCCAGAAATTTCATTACTTTATTAATTCTATTACCAATAAGAGAAGAGAATGCGTTGAGCATATTGCTTAAGATATGGCTGTAAACTTTTGCCATCTCAATGGCTTGTCTATACTCTACCCACACATCTTCCAGCAAATCTCTGTCATCGTCGCTTATCTCGAATTTCTTAGTGCCAGAGAGCCTTCCAATCATTATTTCATTAGCCTTCAAGGATGTACTGAAGTACACCAGGCTCTGTTCTATATTCATAAGTTTAATCAAGTCTTTATTCTTCATTGAAGCTTGAAGTGCTCTTTCAAGTTCACTTGTCATATTATGAATTTGTTTGAGGTGCTTTAGATATAGACTAGCAGTTCTTATGAAGATCATACATATGAATTTTTCTTTATTCTTAATCGAGAAGTTTTTAACCTTTCTATCTAAAAAAGTTGATATTATCTCAGACTCAACAGAACAGATAGTAATAATGGTGTCCTTGGTAAGGACAATGCCAAGCGGAATAGTACTGTACGGTTCTTGATGGTTATCCTTCTCGTAGCGAGGTATTCTTAGGATGATAAGAAGATGCTCATCTTCTATTTCTATGCGCGGCCTTTCGTCAATGTCAAGCGGGTCTGTAAGGAATGCTTCAGGCAAGTCGAGGGTCTTGCTTATTTCATTAAGCTCTACAAAGTTTGGCTGAATTGCATTTATCCAGCAATCCTTTTCTATCGAAGATATTTCTTCGATTAAGTCGTCTTTCTTCCTATAAATATTGATCATTTAGTTCTCTTAAATAATAAGTCATAACTATAGATATCCCATTTCATAATAAAGGCGGCTTTCACCGCCATTGTAACACGAAAAAATGTAAATTTATGTTTTTGACAATAATCAGCTCTGGTTTTCCTGCTCATTGTTATTCTTCATATCCTCTTTCAAATAATCAATAACTTCCTGTGAAACATAAAATTTTGAATCGCTGATATACACAGAGACAGACTTTGTCTCAATATTCTTTCCGTTCACTGTGAAATAATTTTTGTTGCTTGGTATTGAGATAGTGTCATCTCCTTTTGTAATCACAAGCGCCGGATTATTGGGAGAAGTGATCTGATATGAAACTTCATCCATTGCTTTTAAAGCTGGAATAGCGTTCACATAAAGTTTGCTAGTCAGTTTATCCAGGTCAAAATCCATCACTCTTGCTACATATCTGGCAATATCAGTATTTTGAATGTACCCTGAAAGTTTCTCTCCTTTAGGAATATATGTATAGAGTGCGATATCCTCGCCTGTGTGTCCATGCGTCGTCCATCCGATAAAAGCTCTTTTACTTATTATAGGTCCAGTCGTATAATCGAGCTTATCTGCATGAGCGGCAGCAATTGCTGTTACTTCATCATCAGTAAGATCTGTTATTCCGTAATAGGTGCTCAGGACTTCTCTGATATTTGACTTGTCAGAATTGAATTTATTGCCAAGCCCAAGACCTGAGAGTTTTGCTTTTTTGAGAGGGTCTAGGAATTTTGAAAGAGGCACTTTATCATAATCAGAATTTGTGGCGCTATTACCTATTGTTATTCCGCCATTACCGTGGTCAGTCATGATTATAAGTGCTGTATTGCCATCTTTCTTGGCAAAGTCGAGAGCTATTTTTACAGCTTTGTCAAAAGCGAGAATATCTGAAATGACCCCGACAGGGTCATTGGCATGAGCAGACCAGTCAATTTCACTTCCTTCAACCATTAGGAAAAATCCATTTCTGTCCTGAGAAAGAATCGAAAGGGCTTTTGCTGTCATTTCAGCTAGTGAGGGCTCATTAGGATTTATCACAGCTCTGTCAATATCGTGAAGCATTCCTTCAGGTGCGAACGCTCCCCAGATTTTATTTCCTTTTGACTTAGCCATTTCATCACTTGTAGTTACATAGTCATAACCTTTTGCCTTGATCACTTCTATGAGATCTTCTCCGTCTGTTCTGTTCTGGAGGAACTTGCTGCCTCCGCCGAGCATAACATCTATTCCATTATAAAGTTGCTGTTCTCCAAGTATCTGGTAATTATTTCTGTCGTAGTAATGGCTTGAAAACCCAGCAGGAGTAGCGTGTTGAATATTGGAAGTAGCTACAAGGCCTGTTGCTTTGCCTGAAAGTTTTGTCCCTTCAAGAATTGTTGCCAATGGGCTTCTAGCATTTTCTTCTTTTACAGGAGTAGTTTTATACATAGTAGCAACATCAGGCATAACAGATATAAAACCTGAAGTTGACTTATATCCTGTAGCATAAGCAGTTGCTGCAGGAGCTGAATCTGTAATCGGCCCATTTGCCCAATAAGTCCTTACAAGCCCGGAAATCAGAGGATCAAAACTGAATGGTTCTCCTCCGTTATACCATCTTGCAAGAGATACACCGCCAGCCGACATTCCGTCAGGAATCATGATAATTACATTTTTGACTTGCCCATTATCAGACACTGCAAAAAGCAAATTGAATGATAACGCTATAATTGAGACTAGAATTGCCTTTAAAGATCTATTTTTCATCTATTATTTTCAGATAGATAGCCTTACTTTAACTCGTTGGCTTCCCAGCTTCCGTACATGGGATTTGGAAGGATAAAATAGCCGTTTCCAAACTTATCAAATACATCGCTCTCGCCTGAAACATCGATAAGATTCTTCTGCTTGAGAACAGGGAAGTCCTGAATATTATCGCCAAAATAAGCTATTACCTTGTGTGCAGGCAATTTATTTGACCACACCATAAGAGAACTATCATAATTATCACCAGTTTCAACTGCTTTGAAACGGGGATTTTTATCACTAGGGGTTTTATTATCCCTATAATTAGATGTTATAAGCTGATCGTAGTAAATATTTTCTCTCTTAAGCGTTTTAGCAGTGGTATCCATTACATTGCCTTCCTTGTCTTCAAATGAACCGTCTCTATTGGTGACCATGGAGACATACCCACCTAAATCGTGCACTTTCTGAGTGAAGTTTTTTACTCCTGGCAGTGCTACAGACATTCCGGGAATTGTAATATTAGCCTCGAAGGTTGATTCATCATCAAGACAGTTCATGTATTTTGCGAAATAAGCAGAGTTATCCAGAGTGGTTTCGTCTATATCAAGAATAACTCCCCATGTCTTGGGCTGAAGATTCTGTTCCTTAACCGTTTTTTCTACATATTGAGTTCCCAATGTGAAAGTCTGCCTGTACAGAGCCTTTTTTTCTGCTGAAACTCTGTACCATTTAATCGATTGCTTAAGTGTTTCATCTCTTGCCGGAACAGGATATGCGCTTGCATCAAGAATGTCCGCGCACAGCATCCCGCTTAAACATAATGCCAACATTGCTAATAATAGTTTTCTCATAGTTATCTCCTTTTGATATTTATATAGAGCCTTCAACATTTATCATTCTAAGGAAGAGATACACTCTGGACAATAGATGAAAAAGGATTTAACATATTGCTAACAAAACTAGATGAGACATTATAAAAAGCAGGAGTCGATCTCATTGCCATTGGTAATGTTTCAAAAAGGAACCAGTATGCTGAAAGTGGTTTTGATTTTTCCCCTAGTCGCTTTTTTGTTTTTATGGAACCAACTTTATGCTGGAGAATTCAAACTAACTTCTGAATCTTTTAAGAATAACTCCCGTATTCCTGCAAAATTTGCAAACTACGCAATGGAAAATGGAGAAAACATATCTCCTCAACTTAGCTGGGATAATCCTCCTCAGGAAGTCAAATCTTACGCCATTGTATGCATTGATACTTCTCCAATAGCTAACAACTGGATACATTGGGCTGTATTCAACATTCCTTCTAATGTTACAAGTTTATCTGAAGGAGCGTCTTGCAGCAATATGCCTGATGGCGCTACGGAACTTATAAATAGTTTCGTTAGGAAAGGGTATGGTGGTCCACAACCACCAGACAATACTGGAGTTCACACTTATCTTTTTACTATTTACGCTCTGAATACCACTAAGATAGCATCTGCAAAAAAAATGATAACCTACAATGATCTTAAAAACCTTCTACTCGGCAAAGTAATAGCAGAAGCTGCGCTCAGCGGCGCTTTTGATTAGATAATTACCTAAGGCTTAACTCTTTCATAAACACATACTGATTTTATTTACTTTTTTATTTTTTAGCCCCTATTGACGATTATTCTATTGCTAATAAAATACTTATAGGGCTTATTTAACCATCATACTAAAAATAAGGAGTATTTAGATGGAAAAAGTAAAAAAAGCACTAGAAAAAGCAGTTAAAAAAGCAACAAAGCCAGCTGTCAAGAAAGCAGTTAAAAAGGCTGTAGTTAAGAAAGCTGTGGCTAAAGCTGTCAAGAAAGCTGTAAAACCTGTTAAGAAACCTGTAGCCAAAGCAGTTAAGCCGGTAAAGACGCCTGTTAAAAAGGCCGTCAAGAAAGCTGTAAAAAAAGCCGTTAAGAAAGCAGTTAAGAAGTAAGTTCAGCGTCATCTAAGGGTAGAGCTTTTGCTCTACCCTTTTTTTATACAGTAATGAGTGAAATCAAACTGGTTTATTCAGGTTGATGCTTTGGTCTATAACGGGTTCTGTTTTGTCTGCAAGAAGAGTTGCTATCTCGCTGAATTTATCCTGTAAGGCCAAGAAAGCATCTACAATATCAGGATCAAAATGGGTGCCTCTGCCTTCTTTAATTATCTGTGCGGCCTTATCGTGGGAGAACGCAGGTTTGTAAACACGCTTTGTTACCAATGCATCATAGACATCAGCCAAAGCCATCAGTCTTCCAGGTATAGGAATATCGTCTCCTTTTAATCCAAGCGGATAGCCGCTGCCATCCCATTTCTCATGATGCGAGGCTGCTATCTCCTTTGCAAAATTCAGGAATGATCTTTTGGTAAGCTTTTTTTCAGCTCCGGCAATAGCGTCTCTGCCATAAATCGGGTGTTTTTTCATAATTGCAAACTCTTCATCTGTAAGTTTGCCTGCTTTGAGTAAAATATTATCCGGAATTGCAACTTTGCCGACATCATGAAGCGGGGCAGAGAGGTATAGCATTTCAATTGCCTCATCATCAAGAAAGTCTTTGAATCTAGGATGATTTCTGAGGTAGAGCGCCAGTTCTTTTACATAAATCTGAGTCCTTCTGATATGCATTCCTGTCTCAGGGTCTCTAAATTCAGCAACGGATGCCATGCATTCGATCGTAACTTCCTGGGTTAATTTCAGAGCTTCAGCAGTTTCGCGCAGGTTTTGAATATACGATATCAGATTATCCTGCATAATATGAAATGAACGGTTCAGGATTCCTATTTCGTCTGAAGATTTAACTGCAGGCAATTGTGCATGAAAGTTCCCTTCTCCTATCTGATAAGTTGCTTTAGCCAGGCTGCGAAGAGGAATTGTGGCTTTGTTTGACAGGAATATAATCAGAGCAAGAGTCAGCAAATATCCTATGACCCCTATTATAAAAAGCTCTTTTGTGATAACATCGAGTTTAGAAAAAAGCTCATCTTCAGGAATCACAATGCCCAACGACCATTTAGTCATTTCAAGAGGTTGATAGTAAACAAAACTATTCTTCTTTAAAGTATGTGAATAATATCGAATTGAACCAGTCTTTCCACTAATCATATTCTCGCCAATAGTTCTCTCGACAGGCTCATTATATAACTCTGACAGAGAGAAAAAACTTTGCCCTTTAGTGTAATAATCTTTGTTTGGATGAGCAATAAAAACACCTTTGCCTGACAGGATAAAGGCATATCCTGTTTTGAATATCTTTATTTCAGATAAGAGCTTAACAAGCCAATCAAGGGTAATGTCGCATGTGACTACTCCGCAAAATTCCCTCTTGCCGTTAATTTGCCTGTAAAATGGCTGAGAATATGTCACCATAAGGGCATTTCCTCCATTCTTATCAAAATATGGTTCGCTCCAGATGCCCTTATTTAATTTCTTTGGTAAAGTGTACCAATCCCATTTGAAGTAATCATATTTTTGATTTCCCAGATCGGTGTATTGAACTGTTCCATCTGATTTATAAAAATACGGCGCAAAGTAATATTCGCCTTTCTTGAACATATTAGGCTCAAAAGAAATTGCGCTACCGTATATTTCGGGATTAGTTTCAACCGCGCTTTTTAGCATTTCAAGAAGTTGGGTTTTTGAAGGGTCGAAATATTCCAGAACTGTGGCGAAATCTTCTGGCACCTTTTGAGCGGCAATAAGAATGGAATCAATTTTGTTAAGCGTAGATGATGCCAGGTTTTTCGTGTTTTCCGTATTGTTTTCGATAAAAAGATCTTTGGATACCTGATAATTGTATATCAAGACAGCCAGAAATATTATCACAACAGCTGTTATGATGTACATGCTGAGTTTGAGGGCTAGACTTTGCTTTATTTTAATTTCCATATTATTTAGCGCATCTTTATGATTTCTTACAAAATTAGTAGAATTGTAGCCGTTATATGAAGTCAAACCAAATAGCAAGGTTAGTCCGATTGCTGAAAAATGAATTTATTTATTAGTTTGCTATTCGAAATTTGGATAAATGACTATTATTTAATTACGCCTTTATTATTAACTAAAATCTATTTCAAAAAAGGTTTTCCCCACTATGAAAAAAGCTACAGCCCGTCATATCCTCGTTCGATCAAAAACCATCTGTGATGAACTAAAGAAAGATATTGAAAAAGGTACAGACTTTGCCGATGTCGCAAGAGATTTCTCAGAATGTCCGTCAGGATCAAGCGGCGGCGATTTAGGCGAATTCAATGAAGGGGACATGGCTAAGGAATTTGATAAAGCAGTTTTCAAAGGTGAAATAGGCAAGCTTATAGGTCCTGTGAAAACCCAATTTGGTTATCACCTTATCGAAATAATGAGTATCGGAGATGATTCAGAGGCAGAATAAATTTTAAAGAAAACTTACCACTTATACTTAGGAATTATAAATATGGAAAGCGTCGTAATTATCGGAACAGGGCCGGCTGGGTACACAGCGGCTATATATGCTTCAAGAGCTGATCTTAAACCAATAATGATTGCTGGCAAGCTTCCCGGCGGGCTCCTTACGCAAACTACCGATATAGAGAACTTTCCGGGTTTTCCTGACGCTGTTGATGGTTTCGAACTCATGATGATGATGCAGAAGCAGGCCGAAAGATTTGGATCGAAAGTCATGCAAACTTCCGTAAAAAGTGTTGAATTCAAGAATGGCGGCCCGCAGACTCTTGAACTTGAGAATGGACAGAAAATCCTTTCAAAGACTGTGATAATTGCTACAGGTTCCACTCCGAGATGGATGGGACTTGATGCTGAAAAAAGACTTGCTGCCAAAGGTGTCAGCGCCTGTGCCACATGCGACGGAGCGTTCTTTAGAAATGTTCCTGTCGTTGTAGTAGGCGGAGGAGATTCAGCAATGGAGGAGGCAACATTCCTGACCAAGTTTGCAAGTAAAGTAATACTTGTTCATAGAAGAAATGAGTTCAGGGCTTCAAAGATTATGATTTCAAGGGCAGAGAGCAACCCTAAGATTAGTTTTGTCCTGGACAGCATGGTGGTTGATATTATCGGAGAAAAGATCGTAGAAGCTGTTAAAGTTAAAAATCTGAAGACCTCTGAGATAAGTACAATCGAGTGCAGAGGCTACTTCGCAGCTTTGGGACATGTTCCATCGACTACTATATTCAAAAATCAGATAGATATGGATGAAAAGGGATTTATAAAACTTCAGGGAGAATCGTCACTTACAAATATTGAGGGGGTATTTGCCGCGGGAGACTGCGCTGATAATCATTACAGACAGGCAATCACAGCCGCAGGAATGGGATGCAAAGCGGCAATGGATGCCGAACACTATCTTTCTCTTCACTAGTTCCAAAATAACTAAAATTATCGGCTAAATATTATGATTTTTCGCCAAAAATGGGTCTTACTGTCATTATTATTATTGCTAATTTCTTTTCAATCAACACTTTCTGCAGCTCTAAAAACGACCATATTTCTTGGCAAGACATATGTTTATCTCCAGGAAGTTGCCAAGGACTTTGGAATGACAATGACGAAAAATCAGGAGTTCTGCACACTGAAAAACACTACGGGCTACATGAGTTTTGAGTTCGATAAGAAGAGTGCTACAATCAATGGGATAGAAATAACTCTGCTTTTCCCTACGGCATACAATAGCGGCGCTCCGATCATCAGCCAGAAAGATTTCAGTTTTGTTCTGGAGCCGATCATTAAAGCAAGGGCTCTTAAAAGGCAATATGTAAGGACAGTTATATTAGACCCTGGACATGGCGGAGATGACAATGGTACTTCGGGAGCCTATTCAAAGGAGAAAAATATAGCCCTCATTATTGCCCAGAAAGTAGCTGCTATTTTAACAGCAAGCGGTTACAAAGTGGTTATGACCAGGAATAGCAACAAGTTCGTTCCGCTTGAATCGAGGGATGGAGTCATTGCAAGATATAATGCAGATGTGTTTGTCTCCATACACTGCAATTCGGCCAAAAAATCCATAAGCGGGTATGAGACATTTGTCCTGGCTCCGCAAGGAACATCATCGACATACAGCAAGAAAATTGTGAATAGTTACGAGAGCGGAAACCGTTATGACAAGAATAATGAGCGGCTTGGGTATGAAATAGAGAAAGCCTTAGACAAGACCGGAAGAGAGGATAGGGGGCTAAAGCACGCACGATTTGCCGTTTTAAGATATGCCACAAAACCTGCCGCTTTGGTCGAGACCGGATTCCTATCCAATAGAGCAGAAGAGAATTTGCTAAACTCTAAAGCGTATCAGGATAAAGTAGCGAAAGCCATTGCGATAGGGATTATTGCCTACAGTAATGCAGCAGCTAAAGGCAACTAAAAAACTAATAATGAAAAATGAGATAATAATAAAGGGCGCCAGACAGCACAATCTTAAAGGAATTGATGTAACTCTTCCGAGGGATTCCTTTATAGTTGTTACAGGTCTGAGCGGTTCCGGCAAATCATCGCTTGCCTTTGATACTCTCTACGCTGAAGGTCAAAGGCGATATGTGGAGAGTTTGTCTTCATACGCAAGGCAATTTCTTGACCAGATGCAAAAGCCAGATGTAGAACACATTGAAGGCTTGTCTCCTGCTATAGCCATTGAACAGCGCTCATCAGGTTCAAATCCGAGATCAACGGTTGCTACCACTACTGAAATTTATGATTATCTGAGGCTTCTTTATTCAAGAGCTGGAACTCCCCACTGTCCTGAATGCGGCAAGGAGGTTCATGCTCAGAGCGCTCAAACTATCTGTGATAAAATTCTGAGACTTCCCCATGACAAAAAGATTATGCTCCTTTCGCCTGTAATTGCAGGAAGAAAGGGCGAGCACAAGGATGTAATAGAAAAAGTCAGAAAAGATGGCTTTGTAAGGGCGAGAATAGATGGGAAAATAGTCGAACTTGAATCAGAAATCGCTTTGAGCAAGAATTTTAAGCACACTATCGAGGTCGTTATAGATCGTCTGGTAACAGGAAAAATCGAGAGTTCTAGAGTATCTGATTCCGTAGAAACCGCTCTTCGGCACGGCAATGGAATAATAAACATTCTTACCGAGACGGAAGAGGGAAGCTGGCAGGATGAACAAGTAAGCGAACATCTGGCTTGTTTGAGCTGTAACATTAGCTTCGGCAAACTCGAGCCGAGGAATTTCTCATTCAATAGTCCCTATGGAGCCTGCCCGGAGTGTAATGGATTAGGCACAAAACTAGTCATGGTAAAGGACAAAGTGCTTCTTTATCCTCAGAAGTCAATTAAGAAGGGCGCTGTGCCTTTATGGAAGAGGGGGCCAAGGAGGTTGATAATCTATTACAACCATCTCATAAAATGCCTTGCCGAGCATTATTCATTCCCTGTAGATGTGATGCCTTTTAAGGATATTCCCGAAAAACTCCAGAATGTACTCCTCTACGGAAGCGGAGAGGAAGTGGTTTGTTTCGACTTTTGGATGAGAGGCAAAATACATAAAATGCAAAAGCCTTTTGAAGGGATACTGCCCCATCTGGAACGGCGTTATCTTGAGACAGAGAGTGATGCTGTAAGAGAAAGGCTCAAAGAGTGTATGACTAAGAAATCCTGCCCTAAGTGCGACGGTGCAAGACTCAAGCCATCGAGCCTTGCCGTAACGGTAGATAAGATGCCTATAAATAAGTTTAACGCTTTGAGTGTAAGCGATGCGCTTAAATTTATGTCTGATGTAAAGCTCGATAATGAAAAGCAGATTATTGCATCCGAAGTGATAAATGAGATTAAATCAAGGCTCTCATTTCTTCTGAATGTCGGGCTTGATTATCTCTCGCTTGATAGAGAAAGCTCTACACTTTCAGGAGGCGAAGCCCAGAGAATAAGGTTGGCAACTCAGCTTGGAAGCGGGCTTGTGGGTGTTATTTATATTCTGGACGAACCCAGCATAGGTTTGCATCAGAAAGATAATGAAAGACTCCTCGATACTTTAACGAGTTTGAGAGATGCCGGAAATACAGTCGTTGTTGTCGAGCATGACCTCGACACGATAAGAAGAGCAGACCACATAGTTGACTTGGGACCTGGCGCAGGAAGACTTGGAGGCGAATTAATTTACAGCGGGCCTCCGTCAGGAATGAAAGGAATTAAAAACTCCGCTACTGCCGACTTTCTCTACGGAAACAAGGAAATCCCTGTTCCGAAAGAGAGGCGCAAAGGCAATGGAAAGAAGATAACCATCGAGGGCGCATCCCAGAACAATCTGAAAAATATTACTGCCAAAATTCCTCTTGGGATGTTCGTGTGTGTGACAGGTGTATCAGGTTCAGGAAAAAGCACTCTGGTTAATGATATTCTGAATGTTGCTCTTGAAAGACATTTCGAGATAGGACAGGACATACCAGGAAAGCATAAAAAAATTACGGGTTTGGAGCATATTGGAAGAGCAATAGTAATAGACCAGACTCCCATAGGAAGGACGCCACGCTCCAATCCGGCCACATATACAGAGGTATTTGGAATCATTAGAGACCTTTTTGCCAAGCTTCCCGAATCCAGAGCAAGAGGATACAAACCAGGCAGATTCTCATTCAATGTAAAAGGCGGCAGGTGCGAAGAGTGTAAAGGTGACGGCATAAAAAAAATCGAGATGCTGTTTCTCCCTGAAGTTTATGTGCAATGTTCTTCGTGCAAAGGCAGGAGATTCAATAATGAGACTCTAAGCGTCCTCTACAAAGGCAAGAGCATATCTGATGTACTTGATATGACTGTTAGCGAGGCATGCGAATTCTTCGATGCCATTCATCCAATTAAGAGGAAACTCAAAACTCTCTCTGATGTAGGGATGGATTATATTCACCTTGGACAGCCTGCGACGACTCTCTCAGGCGGTGAGGCGCAGAGAGTTAAACTTGCCACAGAACTTTCAAAGCATCAGAAAGGTCACACACTCTATATTCTGGATGAACCGACTACAGGGCTTCATATAGCCGATGTCGAGAAACTATTATCTGTTATAAATATGCTTGTAGATCAGGGAAGCTCAGTCCTTGTGATTGAGCACAATCTTGATGTGATTAAAACAGCCGACTACATAATAGATCTTGGCCCTGACGGCGGAGACAGAGGCGGTAAAATAGTCGCCGAAGGCACTCCCGAGACAATTGTTAAATCAAAGACTTCTCATACTGCCACTTACCTTAAGAAAATCTTAGGAGCTAATAACCACTGACATAAGTATGTAAGATACTTGTTTTGCAGCGATATTCATCGAGCTTATTTGTCTTATCTAGCTTGGGTTGTATGTCTTTATGATTAAAGTGATATCATCAAGCAATGTTTTTACGGAAGATTCGAGTTCTTTCATGAGTTTACTCATTTCGTCATTAACCTTTCCTGAAGCAAAGAGCGATTCGAGCTTTTGTGAAAGCTGAGCAGTATTGTAAGCTCCGACCCAATTGGCATTGCTCTTGAAAGTATGCGCAGCGGTTCTGGCCGCAGTGAAATCCGAGCATTCGAATGCCGTCCTTGTCTCTCTTAGGGAACTTGAAGCTGTCGCAATAAATTTTGCCAAAGTTTTGAAATACAGCTTTTTATTGCCTCCGAGATTTTCTATGGCTTTTTTGGGAGAGATGCTTTCGCTTTCATAATCTTGAACACTTTCAGGGAAAATTATTGGTTTGGTCTGAGCTATGATCATTGATTTTGCCGAGTAGAAATTTCCGCTATATTTCTGAAGGATAGCCTTGAGCTGTTCTACGGCAAAGGGTTTAGGCAGATAATCATCCATTCCTGCTTCTTTGCACTTTCTGATTTCATCCTGACTATTATGAGCTGTCATGGCAATTACAGGGATAACTTTAAGCTCAGCTGTCTCCTTGATCATCTTAACAGTTTCGAACCCGTTCATTATCGGCATATTTATATCCATGAAGATTAAGTCGAATTTTTCCGTAGCTAAAAATAATAAGGCTTCCTGTCCGTTTGGAGCTACAGAGACTTTTACATTTTCCGCACTGAGGAGTTCTATGGCAAGTTCCTGATTCATTTCATTATCTTCTACTAGCAGAGCTTTTATTTTTGACCCTGAAGTATGGGGTTGTTTTCCTGTTACAGCATCAGCGGAAATGGTATTTTTGCCGATGTTATCGAGAATAGCAGAGCATAGAATTTTCTGGCTGTAAGGCTTTGAAATATGAGTATTCATGCCGATGACTTTGCATTCGTCTATAGCCACGCTTGTTGCTTCGGCGGTGAGCGCTATGATAGGAATATCCTTGGTTTTAGGATTTTTTCTGATTCTTCTTGATGCATCGTAACCGTCCATAATAGGCATGCGCAAATCCATAAGAATGAGATCAAAACTTTCTTTTTCCAGTATTTCAAGAGCTTCTTGACCATTAACTGCTGTGGACACTTCAGCCAATGTATTCTCCAGAAAATCCAGCGCAATTTGCTGATTCATGATATTGTCTTCGGCCAGTAATATTTTCTTTCCTGCAAATGCCCCTTTGAACTCATCAGCATCATGAGACCCGTCTTTGATTTCGGTGTGCTTCATGTAATTTTCTTTGCCGAAGAGCTTGAGTATTAAATCATGCAGAGCCGATGGGAATATCGGCTTTTCTAAAACTTCATCTACGAATTGGAGGGCGGATGCTTCGCCGGCATAGTCCTTGAGATGGGCTGTTATGAGTATTAACTTTGGATTTCCGTGGATAGCCTTGTCCTTTTTGATGATTTCGGATGCTTTAATGCCATCCATACCGGGCATCATCCAGTCTGTAAGGATGAGTTTGAATGGGTCGTCTGCCGTAGCATTCCTGAGCATTATTATTCCTTCTTCGGCAGATGAGGCTATAGATGGTCTGAATTTCATTGTTTTCAGGCAGTTTTCTAATATTTCTCTTGAAGAAGCATTGTCATCAATAATTAGAGCCTTGAGGTTTTTCAGGTCAGGAGGCAGTTCCAGAAAACCTTTTCTGGATTTGTCTGACGCTTCCTGAAGTTCGGCATCAATGACGAAAAAGAACTTGCTCCCTTTGCCCAATTCGCTCTCTACTTGTATTTTTCCACCCATGAGTTCGACTATTTTTTTTGAAATGGAGAGCCCGAGTCCTGTGCCGCCGAATTTTCTGGTGGTGGAACTGTCGGCCTGCTCGAAAGGCATAAATAGCCTTTCCTTATGTTCCTGTGTGAGGCCTATTCCGCTGTCCTTTACTATGAACTCCAGAGAAACCACTCTGGAAATTCTATTGATATTGAGCACTTTAACGGCAATAAGCACTTCTCCTTCGTCTGTATATTTAATAGCGTTTGTAGTCAGATTTATGAGTACTTGTTTAAGCCTTAGAGAATCAGCCAGAACAGGATTGGGAATTTCGAAACTGTAACTTAGGAGGAATTCCAGACCTTTTTCTCTGGCTTTGAGAGCGTTCATAGTAACTACTTCGCCGATGAGTTCCTCCAAATCGACAGGCGTCTTTTCTATTATCATTTTGCCTGCTTCAATTTTGGAGAAGTCGAGAATGTCATTGATGATACCCAGAAGAGATGATGACGACCTTTTAATCTTGGTAAGGTAGCCTCTGGTTTTAGTATCATTGACCGGTACTCCCTGAATGGCAAGGTCTGTAAAACCTATAATCGCATTCATCGGCGTGCGGATTTCATGGCTCATATTGGAGAGGAAATCGGATTTGACCCGGCTGGCTACTTCAGCTTTTTTAGTGGCTATTTCCAATTCTTTAACTATCTTTAATCTGTCTGTTATGTCTCGGACTGTTGCCTGTAGAATTTGTTTTTCTTCGTATTTGAAAGAAGTTAGTAAGACTTCAGCAGGAAATTCTACGCCGTCTATTGTCATGTGCATCCAGTCGAAACGATGCGAGCCATTCTTGAAAGCATTTCCGATCATCTCATTGGACTTCTCCATGGAAGTCTTGCCGTCAACCTGAAACTCCGGCGACAATTGACTGGGATGAAGTTTTGAAAAATCTTCGACAGATTTAACTTTGAACATTTTGAGAGTTGTTCCATTGCAATCAAAGAAACCTTTTTCGTCAAGAAGCATTACCGCATCAGAACTTGAATCATAGATAGTTCTAAGAAGAAACTGATGTTTTTCCAGCTTTCTTTCAGTTCTCTTTTGTTCAGTCAAATCTTTCCATAGCGTGTGAAGGGTAAGCTCGCCATTGAATGTAATAAGAGTCAAGGATACTTCGACAGGAAAAACTTCTCCGTCCAATCTTTTATGATCCCATTCAAACCTGTGGAACCCATTCTTAAATGCAGTGGAAATCATATCGTTAGCCTTCTCGAAAGAAGTTCTGCCGTCGGGCTGAAATTCCGGCGAGAGCTGTGACGGGTGAGTATTGAAGACTTCTTCTCTATCTTTTGCTCTGAGGATTTTTATGGCAACTTCATTGCAATCCACAAACTTCTGCCCTGAAATTAAAAATATGGCATCCGGGCAATTGTGGAATATTTTTTCAAAAGAACTCTCTTCAAAATGTTCTGTCATAATTTTCCTCTTGTATTCAAAATCTAATGAGAATTTTTATCTATAAATTACTAGTCATTTTAGGTAAAGATATAAAAAATATTGTTCCTGTTTCCTTGTCTGATTCGAACCATACTCTTCCCTTGAGGATAACCTCACCCAAATATTTCATGCTGAAAGTCCCAATGCCTGAACCATTTTCTATTGACCAATGACGACAAAATATCAGCCGATATTTCATCGTCATCTATAATTAGTACTTTTACCTTGTTGTCCATACTCCACCCCTTATTCATTTAAATTCCCTTATCCCTTGAACCTAAAATTATCTTCTGTTAATTGCTTTATATTTTTTCTATCTCCATAATCGGTGTTCCATTTTTTGTTCCCCCGCCGACAATCAACATTACTTTTGTCACTTTGCAGTCATACGGCGCTATTATAACTCCGAGAGCTTTCTTTTCTATAAGATAAGTCAGCTTGGCTTCGCAGTCATCGAGCGCGTTCTTACTGGTTTCATAAGCAAGTTCTGAGGTTTCACAACTTTCTTTGCTTGATGATTTTTTTTCAGTAAGGTAACTACATCTCTTATAATCGCTTTCTTTATCTTTCAAATCATGTTTAGCATAATTCAAAGCTAACTTTGCTCTGTTTATTGCGATGTCTATTGAACCTACTTCGTATTTAATCAGAGAAGAGTCCTTTTTTAAAATTTCGCCTGAGGAGGGTAGATAAGTGATCTGGAACCCATCGCCCAGCGTAGCGATGATTAGTTTTGTATTGAGAGCTTTTTCTTCAGCAGGTGCCTTTGATTTTTCGAGAGGTTCGACTTTCATAATAGGCGTGCCATCTTTAGTGCCTCCGCCTATAATCAACATTACTGTTGTTACCTTGCAGTCATAAGGCGCGACAATAGTTCCTGAAGCGTTGTATCCTAAAAAGTAATTTAAGGCTTCTTTTGAATCAGCCAGAGTGTATTTTGCCTTATTGTAAGCAAGTTCTGTATTCTCGAAATCACTAAGGCTGGTTGACTTATTTTCTCTGAGCTTGGAGTATCTTTTATATTTGCTTTCTTTGTCAATAAGAGCGTGTTCAGCTCCAGTTATGTCTGCTTTTAAGGCATCAATCATATCAACCGTGACAGGATTGTAAATCTTGACCAATAATTCTCCTTTCTTAATGACCGCTCCTTCTTTTGCAAGATAGTTGATGACTCCGCCTTTCATTGGAGAGGTAACTGCCTGCGTACTTGCTGAAGATTCGGAAGTCGAAGTGTCAGCATTGGAATCGGAAGTTATTTCCATTATCTGTGTTCCGTATTCAGTCCCTGAATTGGCGGCGATTAAAGTTTTAGATACTTTGCAGTCATACGGCGCCGCAATAGTTGCTACAGCCAGCACATTTTGGTATTCTTTGAGGTCTGCCTTGCAGTCTGCGACTTTGGCTATGGCCTCATCATAAGCCAAATCAACATCTTCGAGTTTCTCGACGCTTACGGAATTACCTTCTTTAAGATCTTTGTATCTTTCATAATTACCCTTTTTATCTTTCAAGTTTTCTTCTGCCGAACTTAAAGAAGCTTGAGCGCTTTTTATCTGGGCTTCAATGCTTGCTGTCCTGTATTTTGCCAGAGGTTCGCCTTTTTTTACGACAGTTCCTTCATCTGCGATAAATATCAGACGAGGTCCCTGAAGAGTAGCTGTTATAGTCTGCGTTCCCAACGCAAAACTTGAAGCCAAAAAGATAATAGTTGAAAATACCCAAATAGTTCTCATAAATACCTACTTACTTGTTTTTATTTTATGTTGGATGCTAAGATGTTATTGATTAGAGAGTTTACCCCCACCAACCCACCCGAAAGCAACTCTTTTTCAAGTCATTTTTTTTAAAAAAATGCAGAAATAAATTAATGCTGTAAAAGTGATAATTATATTTTAGAGTTATTCGCGTTCTTCGGAGAATTGCTCTCTGATTTTTACGAATTCTTCTTCTATGGCAAGGAAAGATTCAACAACTATCGGATCAAAATGAGTTCCTGATGAGTTGACTATAATCTCTCTGCTCTTTTCTTCTGAAAACTTTTCCTTGTAGCACCTGGTTGTAGTCAGAGCATCGTAAACATCTCCCAGAGAAAGTATCCTTGCCGGTAATGGAATATTTTCTCCTTTTAACCCTGTAGGATAACCCGAGCCATCCCACTTTTCATGGTGATAATGAGCTACATCAATGGCATTCGCGATGAAATTATTTTCAGGGTGTTTTGTGTGTATTTCTCTCAAGGCCTCAGCTCCTATGAGAGTATGAGTCTTTACTATCTCATATTCTTCAGGAGTGAGTTTTCCTGGTTTGAGGAGGACTTTGTCCGGGACGCCTACCTTGCCGATGTCGTGAAGAGGGGCTGAAATTTCAAAATTAATTATAAAGTCGTCATCTATAATGTCGTGATATTTAGGATAGGCCTTTCTCATGTGTCTTGCGACGGCTTTGCAATATTCGGCGATGCGGTAAAGGTGAAGACCCGTTTCTTTATCCCTGTATTCGGCAAGTTTTGCCAGAGCGAAAATTGTACCCACCTGAGCTGAAGTGATCTTACCAACTTGTTCCTGAACTTTTTTGCATAGTTCATCATTGAACATCTTCAGATACTTGCGGTGCTCTTCCTGATTATCATTAAGTCTTTTTCTGAGCAGACATGATTTAAGCCTGGATTCGAGTATGAGAAGATTGAAAGGTTTTTCCAGATAATCAACAGCGCCTTTTTTTATGCACTTGATTATACTCTCGGTCTCATTAAGTCCTGAGATAACTATAATCGGAATTTTTCTGAATATCTTAGTCTGATTTACTTTGTCAAGGAATCCATAACCATCCATTACCGGCATAACTATATCCAGAAGTATTGCGTCAGGCTGTTCCTTTTCAAGCGCTTCATATCCTTCCTGGCCGTTTGAAGCTGTAACAGCATCATAGCCAAGCCCGGTTATAAAGTCGCAAAGAATATCAGAATTGATATCATTGTCGTCAATAATGAGAATTTTTGTCTTTCTATTCATCTCATGCATCTAAATTTATTTTTTATCTAATGTAAGTTAAATGATGATTATTCATAGACTGAATCAAAAATCTCTAATGAATCTTGAGTGGATGGCTTTCCAGCGCAGTTCGGATTTGCTGTATCATCCAAAAGTAATTGACTTTTGAAAAGCTATAGAATAGAATAGAATTGCTCATCATAAATTTTATCAATCAAATATTAGAGGAGTATCAATGAATACTGAAAACGCATCTGCTCTCGAGAGTAACGGGCTCATTCTGAAAAGGATTGAAGAGCTTCAGAATAAAGTTGGAACCATAAATAAAAACAGGAAAACATCAGCTATTCTTTCGGTCATCGGAATTATCCTGGTTATTGTTGCCATTCTGGTTTTCTTCAATAATCTTAACAATTTCGTAAAATATTATGACGCCAATGCACTTATGAGTGAACTTCAGACGAGTTCATCAAATTTGGCTTCTTCAGAAGAAATGAAAGAACTTGTTAATACCTTAAAGAAAGATTTGATGCCTGCTTATGAACTTTCTCTAACTACAAAATTAAGAGAGTCAGCGCCTCTTTTTCAGGCTGACTTCAATGGGATTAAAGAGAATCTTTCGACCTACTTGACTCAAGTTATTAAACCTCAAATTGAAAATAACCTGGTAACCAAGCTTTCCGGCACAGAGACAATGGCTCTAGCTGAAAATTTCAGCAGTCCTGAATCAAAAGCAAAGATTGATAAGATTGTGGCTCTTACTAAGAGTCAACTCCTTGAAAAAATGCCTGGTTTTATTGATACACGCATAGACCCTGTCCTTGTTCAATTAAATACGCTCAATAATAGTTTCTCAAGCGTCTATGATAATATGATACAATCCGGCGAATTTGACGGAGTGACTCCTCAAATGACAGGGGAAATTGAGAACCGTTTAATCGAAAATATTCTTGAGATGATGATTTATCAGCTCAATCCGCAAAAAGCCAATAAACTAGCTAACTAATCAGGGGAAACACTATGAATGACATTATGGCAAAAATCGAGGCATTAGAAAAAAGTATTGAACTCCAGTTTAAGAAATCCAAATCTGGAATTATCTGGACATCAGTAATATATATTGTAATAATAATTTTTGTCTTTGCATACACTTCTTTCATTATGCATGAGCTCAGGGTGTTGGCTAAACCCCCTGTAGTAGCAGAATTTATTGTTGGCCAGGTTCAGTCAAGGATACCTTTGGCTACTGCAAACCTTAAGAAAAATTCAAACGCATATGCTGATGCTCTTGCAGATAAAACAGTTGCTTATATACGGTCATTTATACCTCTCATAGGAAATATGGCAAAAGGTCAGCTTGATACCACAGCTCAAATGATCAATGTTCAGATGGATGAACAGTATCTTCCCATCATAGAAGATTACTTCAAAGCAAATAAAGCCCAAATTACTGAAATGTTCAATACGATGACCGATGAACAAGTTGCTCTTCAGATGAATAATATTCTTTTTGAAAAACTAGATAAGAATGTTGCTCTTCTAAATGGACCTATTGCAGACACTGTCAATGAACTAAAAGCCAAAATTGATAAGTTAGCCAATACTCCTAATTCTCAGCTTACTAATCAGGAGTTGGCTCAAAAGAGAATTATTGCCTACTGGATATACCTGGTCAAATATCAGAAGCCTACAGGATTTAAAACTATTAAATTTTAAATTTCCTGAATTTTCATGCTAAACTAAAGCCGCAATTTAACATTGCGGTTTTTTTAATTAATGAATCTTGATTGGATGATTTTCCAGCGCAGTTCTGCTTGGGATTTACCTTGGATGAATGAATTAAAACTCTGGTTGTTATTCATCTTTGCTATTGAAGAGATTTCCTCAAATGAGCATCTGAATAAAATGGGCATTACATTCCCTTTTTTAGTCAGATAGGAGGTCAAAACTCTCTTTGCTTTAGTAAGTTTGCTCAACGCCATGTTGTTGCGGATGACTAAAAAAGCCGGATAGATAACGATGAGTAGCCAAAAAAAGGTCGTATTTATATAGGGGTAGATAACAGCTTTTAATATTGTCACGACCATAAGCAGGAGAATAGGGGCAAGAATCAGGATTGAGTCCCACTGACTTCTAAAACAGTTTCCCAGATATCTTCTCAGCGGACTTGTGGAAATATTGTAGGCGAAGAATTCTTCCAGCTTGTTATCCTTGATAGGGGTTCTGGCTGAGTGGCAAAGCTCGTGCGCGAGAAGTTCTAATGAGGTGTAAAGTAACCATTTCTTCTTATTCTTGAATGCATTTCGAAGCAAGATAACTGATAAACCAGAGTCAAACGATACAGCGCATCCGCCGACAAAGAATCCAAAATTTTTTGGAGCATAGAAAGACTGAATTAGTGATGGCGCAAAAGCATATTTAGATGAGACGATCTGTTTTGCTTCTTCGCAAAGTTCCTGTCCGATTCTGTCGCTGTTTTTTATTCCTAGTCTGCCGTAAACAATAAAACTATTATCATCTTTCAGCTGATTACCTAGATCCTTGATGTCATTGAAAATTTTATATAGTCTAGCTTTGAATTCTTCCAGGGTCTCATCTGTGCCTATTATGAAACCCTCTTTGTCGAGCTGGCATAAAGAGGGAATATCAGCTTCATGGAGTGTTTCTAGAAGTGTCTGAAGTTTATCCAATGATTCATGAGATGAATCAGTAGATTTCGGGTTTTTTAATTCGAAACTTAACATTCAAAACTCAACACTACTGCGCAGGAGTGCCGGACGGCATGTCTGGTTTCTGCATTGTGTCAGGAGTAGATCCGTTCCTGAATGGAGTTCTTATAAATATCTGCTCCTGGAGCTTATTGAAGGCTTCCTGATATGGTTGTGGATTATAAATTGCCGTATCTCTAGATATTACCCCACCGCCATTTGGCTGCGATACTTCACTATGCTCAACGAAATTGAGTCTGATTCTTGTGTCGCCATTTGCCATATCTTCTATGAAGGCAGTTACTCTGGTTTTCTCATTGCCTGAGAAGAAATCAGATGATGTCGGGCTTTCACCTGTAATGAAACCTGTATCTATGCTTGCAGAGCTAATTATATATCCAAGATCCTGTAGCACAGACATTGTCGCAGAAAAAGCTATTTTCTTGGATGTTTCAAATTCTCTTGACTGTATCGCCTGTATCTGAAGGCTTGTCATTTGTGGAGGCGGATTGAACATTTCGCAGCCAGCGACAAAAAGAATTATCGAACATGTGAGAAGTAGATAGATTTTTTTTAGCATAGATGGATGGTTTTAGGTGTTAAATTTTAAGCTAGAAGGATGTTGACATGAACTTGAAGTCAAGAACTTTCTTATCGGATCCAAACTTTATTATAAGCGTAGCTGTTCTTGTGGATTGACTGTATCCGCCGCTGCCTGAGTTATAGCCTGCAAGAATAATCGTAGCATAAAAACCATCACTACTTGTTTGCGCCGACATAGCATTCTTTTGATAACTCCAGACTTCGTTGCCTGACGCATCGGTAGTGATGATATTCGGAGCTCCAAAGGCATTAAGGACATCAGCCTGAGTTGTTTCGCCTTTCTTGAGATTAAGAACGATATTCGCTTGAGTAAGCGTAGTGTCTTTTGTAGCTGTATCTGTAGAACTGCATCCTGAAATAATTGCTGATGAAATAACAAAAGCTGAAACAGCTAAAGTCTTTAGGATAGGTTTTTTCATTATGTTGAAAGCTCCTTTTGTGAAGTTTATGAAAGTATTATATTCTTTTAGACAACACCTTTCAATAGCAAAACGAGACTTGGTTAAAATGTCCATGTTAAGAGTGTGGGTATAGCTTAGATAAACTTATAAGTGAGCAAATGATCAAGTTTTGACTCAGCTATGCCGTAATAACCACCGCTAATAGGCATGGTGAATTTTGGGTCGGCAGAAGAAGTCAAAGCCACCTGCCTTCCGGAAGGAATAAGTCCAAGAGTAGGATCGAAAGCTATCCATCCGCCGCCTGGTATGTAGAGATCTATCCAGGAATGAAGATCGGGATTTTCGCCTTCCGGCACTTCTTTGATTGCATATCCGCTTACGAAACGCGACGGGATTCCGGCATAACGGCAAATTTGAAGGAAGATTCTAGCTATGTCCCGGCACGATCCTGTTTTAAGATGGAAAGTCTCGTTGGCGTACTGAGGGTTGGTAGAGACTCGTCTCTGATAAGCTATTATCTCGCGTATTTTTGAGCACATAGTTGTGGTAAAATCTATCGTTGAATCCGCGACATCGTTTGAAATTGAATGAATAAAATTCTTAAGTTCATCTGAAAGAGGCTCTACTTCGTACAAATATGGCATCAGATCGGGATGCGTTGCGTGATTCATGGAGAATGGAACTTTAAGGTATTCAAACGGAGAAAGTATAAAGTCTAGAGAATTGTAGTCTTCAAGCGTCACATCTGAAGTATGTTCAAAACTAAGCACTTTAGCCTTGCCGTTAAAGAAAGCGCTGTAGGCAAATGAGCCGTCAGTTTCTTCATATCTGAAGAGTGATGACGGAGTCGGAGTGATGACCAACTTATGAGAGTTGAGTATTATATGTTTTGCAGGTTTAGGTGTGAGTTTGATAATATGGTTTCCGAAACCTACGCTTTCAGAGTAAGTATAAGAAGTATAATGTGTGACGATGCATCTCATAATGGAACCTATTTTAATCGAGTTTTAAAAAGACTGTATTTAGCCATTCTCCCGGCATATTTCCAAGATTTAATTAAAGAAGAAAGATTCTGATATGGCAGCTCCGATATTGTTCACTTTAGTTTCAAGGGAATCTAGATAATCGTGAAGCCCGAACTTTAGTATTTCGTTAGTATCTGTGAAGTCGAGCTCTGATCTTAATTTGCCTAACTCCCTCTCAGACTTGAATGTGTATGTATTTGTGGGTGTGCCTGTGATGTTATGGATGCCTGTTTCAGCGCGGGTCACACAGTATTTTACTGCTCTTGGGAAATTCTTATTCAAAAGCAGAAATTCCAGAATATTAGGAGCTGTCAGCCGTGGATAAGTTTTTCTATACATTTCATAAGCGCTTGCGGCTTTGAGAGTAGCGCTCCACTGAAGAAGGTCGAGGGATGTCCCTACATATTCGACTTTCGGCAGGAGGTAGTAATATTTCATATCAATCATTCTTGTTATCTTGTCGGCTCTTTCGAGCATCCTTCCCACAAGAGAGAAATTCCAGGCTTCACCATGTGAAAATGTCGTGTGCATTATTCCCGAAAAGAGATGGCTGCCATCTATGATTTCTTTGATAAAAGCGTTGAGTGTCTCATCAGTCCAATTTTTTGTTTTCTGCCTGCTTTGAACTGAGAGATACAGTTCATTTATCTGGATCCACATTTCTATTGTCAGGGTATCTCTGATGGTTCGGGCATTTTCTCTGGCTTTTGAAACGCATGAGTAAATTGAATTTGGGTTCTCTGCGTCAACAGTCAGGAATTTAATAACATTAATTTTTGTATATGAGCTGTATTTTGCTTCGAATAATGCGGCATCTCCTGTCATCATCACAAGTGGGTTCCACTGCTCTTTAAGCGTAGGAGGAAGCTCCAGGGAGAGATTTTTCAAAACATCAATGAACCTTGCATAATTTTCAGCTCTTTCGATGTACCTGCTCATCCAATATATAGAATTTGCTACTCTGCTAAGCATTTTTAGTTCTCCTTATAATCATGAATTTAAAACCCATGTGTCTTTACTGCCGCCGCCCTGAGATGAGTTAACTACCAGAGACCCTTTTCTGAGCGCTACTCTGGTAAGTCCGCCTTTTGTCACATAGACGCTTTCACCGCAAATAATGTAAGGTCTAAGATCTACATGCCGTCCCTCAAGATGGTCATCCACAAGCGTAGGTACTGTAGATAAGGACATGACAGGCTGGGCAATATAGTTTCTCGGGTTGCCGATCATATTATTTCTGAATTCCTCAAGCTCTTTTTTCGAGGCAGTTGGTCCTATCAGCATTCCATAACCGCCTGATTGGTTAGCGGCTTTTACTACCATATTGGGCAAGTTCTCAAGGACATGGCTTAATTCTTTCTTTATGGAGCATAGGAAAGTCGGTACATTTGGTATTATGGCGTCTTCTCCGAGATAGTACTTGATGAGTTTAGGCACATAGGCGCAAATGACTTTATCATCGGCTACGCCTGTTCCGGGAGCATTTACCAGAGCAACATTGTGTTTCTTAAAGGCTTTGAAAATTCCCGGTACTCCTAGCATCGAATCAGGATTGAAAGCAAGCGGATCGAGAAACTTGTCGTCAATTCTTCTATAGATGACATGAACTCTTTTTGGCCCATTAGTAGTTTTCATATAAACTATGTCATTCTCTACGAAAAGGTCTTTTCCCTCCACTAACTCAATTCCCATTTGCTTAGCAAGGAAAGAGTGTTCGAAATATGCTGAATTGTATATTCCTGGAGTGAGAATAACTGCCTGAGCATCTGAGCGTTCGCTCACATACTGGAGCATTTCTAGCAATTTAAGAGGGTAGTTGAGTACTGGCATGATGTTCAAATCTTCCATCAAATCAGAGAAAGTCCGCTTCATAAGATCTCTATTTTCAAGAACATAGGAAACGCCAGACGGAACCCTGAGATTGTCTTCCAGGATATAATACTTTCCGTCAGAATGTCGGATCAGGTCAATTCCGGAGATATGGCACCAGATACCTTTTGGTGGACTGAATCCTTTGCATTCCTTTAGATAGTCTTTGCTTGAGAGGACTATTGAGCGGGGAATTATTTTATCCTTCATCGCTTTTTGATCATTGTAAACATCATCGATGAACATATTCAGAGCTGTAATTCTTTGTACGAGACCTTTTTCGAGAATCTGCCATTCACTATCATGTATTATCCTGGGGATTAAGTCGAAAGGAAAGATTCTTTCGGTTCCTGTCCCTTCAGAATAAACATTGAAAGTAACACCTTTATTCAATAGCATTCTATCTGCTATGAATTGGTGCTGTTGAATCTCTTCAATTGGAATTTCCTTGAGCTTCTGGCACAGTTTGGCATAGGGTTCGCGTATCTGCCCTTTCTGATCCATCATCTCATCGAAGAAATTATTAGTTTGGTAACTTGAAAAATCCATAAAAATGTCCCTCCTCTTACAGAAATATATTTAAGTATAATAATTCTAGTTGGGAGTTTAAAATTTAACAACTAACTCCGGCTAAAATTTTTTCAAGCATTAGAAAAAGCCGTCTCCGGATGGGTCAAGGGGGGTAGGGGAGAGTGAGAGATTCCGGAAACGGCTTTGTCAAGAAAGAGTGATTGTCAATTAACTTTGATTATGAGTCAGCAATACTTGTGCCAAAGAGCTTCCATATCTTCTTTTGAGTTCAAATCATTTGATTGAGTTCCAGCATTTATTACTTTATTGTTACACAGCTTCTATCTAAACTACATTTTTGTATTAGGTCAGATTTATCCATTTTGGGATTAGAAGACTTTAGTCTAGTGCGAATTTGATAGGGTTATGCTATTTTCTTCATTATAAATAAATCGGGTATTAAAGGTAACGATGTCCAGAAAACTTATACTGAAGGGAACTGCAGGTACATCAGGTATTCTCCTTAGCCGAATTACTGGTTTGGTTAGAGATATGCTTATAGCCAGATTCCTTGGCGGCGGGTCGGTAATGAGTGCGTGGGTTCTGGCTTTTAGGATTCCAAATACTTTCAGAGGGTTGCTGGGAGAGGGCGCCGCTACTCAGGCACTAATTCCTATTCTTGGAAACACCATCCACACAGATGGAAAAGATAAATTCAAGCGCGACTTCGGCACTATGATTGCTACGCTTGCTATTATCCTTGCTATTCTTTGCGTAGTCGTATCGGCTGTGTGCCTGGTGATAAGACCGTATTTTCCTGCTTACCGTGTCAATGCGGCTTTGTCGCTTATGCCGATTCTTATGCCATATACATTTTTCGTTTGCCTGACAAGTATATGCGCTGGAGTGTTAAATATTTTCGACAAATACTTTCTGCCGGCTCTAACTGCTATGGCTCTAAATTTGTGCATAATTATCGCATTGCTGATATTCTATAAAGCTTCGCCTGAGACTCAACTAGTCAATATCAGCTGGGCATCGCTGATTTCAGGCGTACTTCAGCTTGGGTGGCTCTTTTATCTTTTGAAAAAAGAAGATGCTTTCCCGTATCCTTTAAGACCGGGTTTATGGAAAACTCCTGTGGTTAAGGAATTTTTCACTTTGGCCATTCCCCGCTTTATCGGGGCTACTGCTGTCCAGATAAGCTCACTTATGGATAGTTTTATGGCTATCTATATAAGCTCTTATGCGGCTCCTGCGCTCTACTTCAGCGAGAGGTTGGTATATTTCCCGATCGGTATCTTCGCAGTTTCACTCGGGAATGTCTGCCTAGTTTCAATGACCAAGCATATTTCTGAGAACAATTTTGCCATGGTGATTAAAGATATGCGCTACGGACTTAAACAAATAATCTATGTAACCGTACCGATGGCTGTCTTTTTTATCATTTTCAGATATGAAATACTAAATATTTTATTCGGCGGTAATGAGTTCGGCTCCAAATCAATTGATGAAGCTTCCTGGGCCACTCTCTTCTATTGCTTCGGTATCCCGTCTTTTTGCGCCATGAAGATTATTTCTTCGGCTTTCTACTCACAGAAAGACACGAAAACTCCCGTCAAAGTCGCTCTCTGGTGCATCCTTCTGAACTTTATCATAAACCTGGCGCTGATGTTCCCTCTCCAGCAGGGCGGTATTGCATTGGGAACTGTTATTTCATCAATAGTAAACTGCCTGACACTTATGTATATTTTCAAGAAAAGGCACATGATTAAAGAGGGCAGTAACGAGGTCTTATTCTGCCTCCTCAAAGTTGCTATGGCAAGTATTGTCTCTGTCGTCATATCGCTGCTAGCTGTAAAACTCTGCTCTCACATTCAGTTTTTTGCCTATCTGGACTGGAAAGGAATCCTTACTGTTATCTTTGGATGCCTGTTCTTCTGTATTATCTACTTCGTAATAAACTTTTTTATGCACTCACCCGAACAAAAAGACTGGGCTTCTCTTATCTCTTCAAAGCTAAGATAATTACCGCTTATTGATTAAATGATGGCTTGGGGGAGGCTTCCAATGCTCTGGGGGAATATTGCGACGCTCTTCCGGAGATCTCCAAAGCTTCTCCGGAGCATTCCGAAACTCTGTCGGAGGTCTCCAAAACGATTTCGGAGGGTTCCGAAGTTCCTTCGGAGTATAGCGAAGCTCTGTCGGAGGGTTCCGAAACTTCACTGGAGTATTCCCCCGGCATGGGGCAGAATGCCTTTAATTAATCGTTATCATATGATTTTCATATAGTTAACGCTATTGTTATCTTTTAAGTTACGAGCGGTCATGGGAGGAATCCAAGCTTTTTTTATGCAGATAGCCAGAGCAATTGCAATAGAACAATAAATCATTTATACTTGTCGAAAATAGATATAAAGATCAAATAAAATATTCTGATGCCTATCAACGAATACATAAAGCAAGTCAAGCAAAGTTTCGTTACAGGGATTTCAACAGAGCACAGCTACAGACCTGCTTTGAAGAACCTATTGGATGAACTTGTAAAAGGCATAATCGTTACGAACGAACCAAAACGCCAGAAGTGCGGCGCTCCCGATTATATAATCCAGAGAAAACAAGTTCCCATAGGCTATATCGAAGCAAAAGACATTGGAATAGATCTGGGCAAAACAGAAAAATCAGACCAAATGAGCCGATACCTGAAGAGCCTGGACAATCTGATACTGACTGATTATCTCGAATTCCGCTTTTACAGGTACGGTCAAAAGGTCAAAGAGATAAAGATTGCTTCAATTGAAGAAGGCAAACTCAAAGTTCATCCTGAAAACTTCTCCTCATTCGAGACTTATATAAATGACTTCTGTTCCTTTAAAGGACAGACTATCAAATCAGCTGAGAAGCTTGCAAAAATGATGGCGCAGAAAGCAAGAATGATGGAAGAAGTCCTCTTCAATGCAGTTAAGGAAGTTGATGAAAATAACTCTCTCAAAGACCAACTTGAAGCATTTAGACGCGTTCTTATCCATGACCTTGACGAGAAAACTTTTGCTGATATTTATGCTCAGACAATCGCTTACGGACTTTTTGCCGCCAGACTTCATGATAAGACGCTTGATACATTCTCCAGACAGGAAGCCAGGGAACTGATTCCAAGGTCTAATCCTTTTCTACGGAGTCTTTTTGATTATGTTTCGGGCGCTGAACTCGATGACAGGGTAGTCTGGATTGTAGATGACCTCTCTGATATTTTCAGGGCGACGGATTTGAAAGCGATTCTTTCAGATTTTGGAAAAGCTACTGAACAAACTGACCCATTCATCCACTTCTATGAAACTTTCCTTGCTGAATATGATCCGAAACTACGCAAGTCCAGAGGAGTTTATTACACTCCTGAGCCTGTCGTTAATTTCATCGTAAGAGCAGTTGATGACATTCTGAAATCCGACTTCAATCTTCCCTTAGGTCTAGCCGATACGAGCAAAATCAAGATTAAAAGAACAGTCGAAGGCACAGCCATAACCAAGGGCAAGGATAAAGGCAAAGATGTCATTGAAGAGGTAGAAGTTCATAAAGTGCAGATACTTGACCCTGCAACTGGAACAGGCACTTTCCTTGCTCAGGTAGTTAAGCAAATCTATGGCAAATTCAAAGGACAACAAGGCATCTGGTCAAACTATGTGGACGAACACCTTATTCCGCGATTGAATGGTTTTGAAATACTCATGGCTTCCTATACTATCTGCCATCTGAAAATTGAAATGCTCCTCAGGGAAACAGGATACAAAGCAGTAGATGAAAACAAACAAAAACGACTCCGCGTATTTTTGACCAACAGCCTTGAAGAAGCCCATCCCGATACTGGAACTCTCTTTGCAAGCTGGCTATCACGCGAATCCACCGAAGCAAACTATGTAAAAAAAGAAACTCCCGTCATGGTTATTCTCGGCAATCCGCCATACTCGGTAAGCAGCAGCAACAAGAGCGAATGGATACAGAACCTGATTGCTGACTACAAGAAAGATTTGAATGAACGAAAAATAAACCTTGATGATGATTACATTAAATTCATTCGATTTGGACAGCATTTCATAGATAAAAACGGAGAAGGAATTTTAGCTTTAATCTCTAATAACAGTTTTATTGACGGCATCACACACCGACAAATGAGAAAACATCTTCTTGAGAGCTTCGACAAGATTTACATCCTTGATTTACACGGCAACTCTAAAAAGAAAGAAACTGCTCCCGACGGAACCAAAGACGAAAATGTCTTTGATATTCAACAAGGCGTATCAATAAATATTTTTGTTAAAAGCAAGAATGGGAAAATGGGAATCAACCATTTTGACTTATACGGAAAAAGAGAGGTAAAATATAGATATTTAAATGACAATAGATTGAGTAATATTAAGTGGAGTATGGTTAAAGAAGACAATGATAATTGTTTTTTTACTTCAAAAGATTTACTGACTGGTAATTCATATCTCAAATATATTAGCCTATCAGAGCTACTACCTTTAAACAATTCAGGAATTCAAACCAAATGTGACAGTATTTCTATAAATCAGTCAATTGAAAAACTGCAAAATACAGTCGCACTCTTCCAAACAGAGCCTATAGAAAAATTAAAATCTCTTTTTGCCCGAGAAGAAAGTAGTGGATGGAATTTTGCCAAAGCAAAAGATGATTTAATTAAAAACACTTCTTTTGTCTACGCAAAATATAACTATCGCCCTTTTGACTTTAGAAACATAGTTTATACTGGTTCTTCATCTGGCTTTCTAGGACGGTCTCGAAGTGTTGTAATGAAACATTTCATTAAAAGAGATAATATCGGGTTATGCCTTATGAGGCAATTTTTTCAAGATGCACCATACAGTCATATTTATGCAACTAACAGTTTGATTGACGAAAGAACAATGTATAGCAATAGAGGTGGTACTTACCTATTTCCTCTTTATCTCTATCCAGACGAAGGTTCATTTGATACCTCAAGAAAGCCGAATCTGAATTTGGATATTGTTAAGCAGATAGCTGACAAACTCGGTATGACTTTTACTGCGGAAAAAACGATGGAGGGACTCGCTTCGTCGAGTCCGTTAAAAGTGGTTTTGACGAAGCAAAACCCTCCAGCGAGTACGCCAATACCCACCTTCTCTCCGATTGATATACTCGATTACATTTATGCCGTACTACACAGTCCAAGTTACAGAGAGAAGTACAAAGAGTTTCTGAAGATAGACTTTCCGAGAGTGCCGTATCCTGAAGATGCCAAAACATTCTGGAAACTTGTTAAACTTGGCGGCGAACTCAGGCAGATTCATCTTCTGGAAAGCCCTGTAGTCGAGAATTTTATTACAAGCTATCCTATTAGTGGAGATAATAAAGTCGGCAAAGTCAGATACGAAAACTCCAGAGTTTATATCAATGAAACCCAATACTTTGACAATGTTCCAGAAGTAGCGTGGAGTTTTTATATCGGCGGTTACCAGCCTGCCCAGAAATGGTTAAAAGACCGCAAAGAAAGGGTATTAAACTTTGATGACATTCTACATTACCAGAAAATCATCGTAGCACTAACCGAAACCGCCCGCATAATGAAAGAGATAGATGAAGTTAAATAGACCAATTACGAATTAAAAAGAAGGGGAAATCATGGGGCATACGGAAGATGAAAACAATCACGATTTAATCTACAAGCTTAACGACAATCCACCGCTTCTGGAAAAGGTGTTTGCGGCGTTTCAGCATATTTGCGCAATACTCATTCCCATAATGGTGCCCGGGTATATCGTGGCAAACGCTATCGGGTGCGACTTCAAAACGACATCGGCAATAGTCTCAACATGTCTGATTATTTCAGGTTTGGGGACATTCCTCCAAGCCAAGAAAGTTGGGCCGATAGGTTCTGGACTTTTAAGCATACAGGGGACGAGTTTTGGTTTCGTAGGAATACTGATAATAACTGGTAAAATCGGAGGTTTGCCGCTCATTTTCGGGACTTGCATGATTGGAGTGATAATACAGTTTGTGGTAGCTTATTTTCTGCCTAAAGTAAAAAATATTTTCCCGCCTGTCGTAAGCGGGACTGTAGTCTTTCTGATAGGAGCGACTCTTATTCATGTGGCAATTGATGCTATGGCAGGAGGGCAGGCGGCAAAAACAGCAGGCAATTACGCTTCTTCAAAGTTTATACTTCTAGGTGTATTGGTAATTATTTTAATAGTAATCTTTCAGAGTTCCAGAAAAAAGATTTTGAGGATAGGCTGTATTTTATTTGCTACAGTGATTGGATTCATTGTAGCAATACCTCTTGGCATGGTGGATTTCTCAGGCTTAAGCCAGTCCAGGATGATTTATACGCCAAGTCTGTTTGGTTATGGAATCAAGTTTGGATGGGCGACTTTGTTGCCTATGCTGATTATTTTCTTCGTTACTGCTATTGAGGCCATCGGAGATATTACTGCTACAGCATCTGTTTCAGGAGAACCAATTGATGGCAAAGTTCACATGAAGAGACTTTCTGGAGGAGTCCTGACTGACGGCATATCTTCTTTAATTGGTTCGATCCTTGGCGGTTTTCCTCTCTCGTGTTTCGCCCAGAATAACGGTATTATCCAGATAACTGGCGTGGCGAGCAGATATGTAGGGTTCTTTATAGCCGGATTTCTTGTTATAGCTGGGTTCTTCCCGATTGTATCAAGTATATTCCAGATAATCCCGCAGAGTGTTCTTGGTGGTGGAATGCTGATTATGTTCGGTACTATCATGGCCGCTGGAATTAGAATACTTGGCATGGAAAAGCTCAGCAGAAGGTCTTTGATAATCGTATCTGTAGCAATAGCAGCTGGTATGACTGTCGAGAACCATGCTATTCTTGAGAGTTTTCCTGATATAATTAGATATTCATTTTCTTCAGGAATAGGGACAGGCGGGCTTATCGCGATACTTCTGAACCTTATTCTGCCGAAGGACAAGGAAAAGTTAAAACCTCATACAGTACAGGAAAGTTAAGAATCAATAGATCTTGAGAATGATTATTGGAGCTTTTTTTATTTTGCACAGTCCTTATAATGTTTATCAAATGCTGTGAGACGGCGTAATCTTAAAAAATAACAAGTTAAACCTAAAAATTATAATTGTCCTATGAAAAAATTCCTTTTTGCTTTAGCTGCTCTTCTCTTTCTTTCATTAATTCCCTGCATCCACGCCGATAAAACCGACGAAAAAGATGTCGAACTCGAAAATTGGAAGCAGGTTATCAATGTAAAAGGGAAAGAAATAGCTCACTTTAAGGAACTTTCCAATATCATTTGTGCCACAATGGATGAGAAGCTTAAAGCTTTAACCAAATCGAAAGACGAAACAGATTTAAAACTGGATCAATTAAGATTTGACTTGATAACGGGCAGTACCAGTCCTTATGATTACCGACAGGTGCTTCGTGAGATTTGTTATGTAGCCTATGATTTCCAATCTCTATTAAGCTCCGACAGCGATGATGTAGCTATTCTCAGTAACTATCTGGATATGATTACTGAAGCAAAAGAATCTGTTAAAGATTTGATGGAGGCGAAAAACATTTCGCCGGAAGTGATAGCTTCTCTTGATAAGATGGATAGCGATATGTCAGAAATTCATGCCAAGTTCTTATATTATCGCGATGCAATGAAAGCAGGCATATCCCAGACATCTACTTATGCCGGAGTATCTTTCGACCATCCTGATAAATTCAATGAAGTAGTATTTGCCCAGTTGAAGACCTTTTATCTCAATCCAAGCAGCTATTTCTTTTCGAAATCTGCATGGATGATGTCAAAATATCTGCGTCAAGACTGGTTCAATAACTTACGCATTAAAATAAAGCAGAACTTTCCGGACAACCAAAATGAATTTACTGTTCTAAGTATTTGTCTGGTCGGAGGAATAATAGTTTTTCTGATTTTTAATCTGCTGATCAATAAACGCTCAAAGCTGGACAAGAAGAAGCTAAAACCGTTTAAAGAGAGTTTGTTATGGTTTATCATGGCATTGGTTTTTATAGTTTATAATTACAGCGTTGCTTTCATGCCTAAGAATTCTATCGTACTAGCTCTTGCCATTCTCTTTCTGATTAGATCTGTAATGTTTTTAGGTTGGGGGTTAAGGGTTAGAAAACATGATGAGTTAGATTCATTTGCTACTCCGTTTGCCCCGCTTTTCTGGCTCTATGTCTATGGAGTGGTTTTACAGTTCACTGATCAATATATGGTTGTTCTTTCCGCTCTATGGATATTGGGTCTTCTTGTATTTTCCTTTTTTACTCACAGACACTTGAGAAAAATTTTTCTTAGTTTCGAGAAAATCTTACTTTCGATTTCGATGGTATTAGGAGTGATTTGCATATTTCTGGTATTAGTCGGAATGGTTTATACATCCATTATAATAATGATGGGATGGTTCCTGATTTGTCTTGGGATTCAGCTTGCCAGACACATCAATTACTCCTTTAACGGCATAGTGCAGTATATAGAGGGTAACTATGTGGTGCTGAAAATTCTGCTGATTGGTTTGAGCGTCCCTATATTATGGTTATTTATAATACTGATGATCTTTATGTGGGGGATTGGTCAGATTTTCGGCACTTATTTCTTTGTGACCTTTATAAATACAAATTTAAATTTATATGGATACACTTTAAACTTCGGCAATATTGCTTTCGCGGTTTACCTATTCTTCGTATTTAAAACTATTTCTAATGTTGTAAAACTTACTATCAAAAGACTTTCTGAGTCCTCAAAAATAGAGTCAGGAGCTGCTCCATCAATTACTATACTTGTTACTTATGCCCTATGGACTGTCTGCATAATAGTCATGCTTAAGCTTATAGGTGTAAGCATGACCAGCTTTGCTGTAATTTCAGGAGGACTCAGCGTGGGCATAGGCTTCGGTTTGCGCGACATTCTCAATAATTTCGTTTCAGGGATTATAATACTTGGAAGTCACTCAATCAGGCACGGGGATATTATTGAAGTAGGAGGAATCACAGGAAAAGTCATCGAAATTACCATTAGGTCAACGGTCGTTAAAACTGGGGATAACGCCATTGTCTGCATCCCTAATTCGACAATAATTTCCGACAAACTCATCAATTGGACCAATCAGGATCTTATTGTCAGAAAAGGTATCAGCGTAGGTGTGGCTTATGGTTCTGATATTGACAAAGTTAAAGCTATTCTGATCAGAATAGCCAATGAGGCCGAATATGTTCTTTCTAAACCTGCTCCAAGTGTTTCCTTTGATAACTTTGGTGATAATTCTATTGCGCTTACATTAGTGGTTTGGATTTCTGACATTGCCTTTGCCGGAAGCGCTTTGAGTACCATGAGAGAAAGAATATACTCTGACTTTATAAAGAACTCTATAGAAATGCCATTCCCTCAGATGGATGTACACATGATCGCTCCTCCGGAACCAAAAAAAGTTTAATGGAATAGTTGGGTACTGATTAATTTATCGAAATAGTGCTTAGCGTGTAATCATTTGAAGTTCTTGGTTGGTAATATTTTACCAGTAGAAAGGCTTAAAGTGCTTAACAGGCTCAGTAAAGACCCTGAAATCCATTACTGATAGGACATTGGAATAACCATCTGTCCAGGGCCTTATCTTCCTTATCTGAAACTTCTTATTCTCCTCTTTCCATTGAAGTTTCTGGACGAGTTTGTCTTTGGAGTTTACATCCCATGTGAGCGCGACCCATTGAGAGGCAAGACTGACGCGGTCTTTTACTGTTTTATTAGAAGTAAGAACTGCGTAGGCATTTAGCATTTTGGCATTACTGAATAAAATTGGTTCAAGATCAAAATACCTATTGCTTACATGGAATAAAATTACTCCTTTCGGCGTCAAGTGCTTCCTATATTCTTTGATTGCCTCGACTGTCAGAAGGTGAATTGGCACAGAATCGCCGCTAAAAGCATCAACTATTATAAGGTCATATCTATCTAATGGTATAGTTCTCAAGGAAACACGCGCATCTCCAAAGATGTGGTTGATTTTGGCGGGAGAGTTCTTTAGGAAAGTAAAATAAGAATCAGCAATATTATATACATCGCGGTCAAGTTCAAAAAAATCCATTTCCTGGCCTTCTTTGCCATAGGCCGCCAGTGTCCCAGTACCTAATCCTATTACACCTATAGCTTTTGCATTGAATAAATTGCTATTAAAGAATTTTCCGATCGTAGTATCTTTATGGTAGTACGAGAGGGGTTCATTTGCTTTTTTCTTGTCTAAGTATTGGACGCCATGAAGCGTCGTGCCGTTGAGCAGAACCAGCATATTCTCTGTTTTATAAAGTCTATAAATGCCGTAAAAATTTCTTGAGCTATATACACTGTCGCCCTCAGACGGCATCCAGTACTTCAAAGGAAACAACGATATTACTAATACTGTTAATAAGCATGCGCACAGCATCCTGGCTGCTTTAAGGTTCGCAAAAATCCATCTAAAAATAACAGCAATGATAATAATCCCGAAGACATTGTAATGTTCGAAGTACAGAGGCCATATGACAAGAAGTAATGCTGTATAGACAATTAAACGGTACTGCAAAAATTTATTCTCAGGGTTCTTTTCCTTCCTTGCCATTGCCAGAGTAACCATAAAAAGCCCGAAAAGGAATTCTGAAGTATTTACGAAAACTAATGGCGCAAGCCATGTCACGAGCATGCTTCCGACAACTCCTCCAAATGAAATTATGAGGTAAAAAGAAGTTAGTCTTGACTTCTCTTCCGGCCTTGATGTGAAAAGTTGATACTGGCAATACATGCACAGGACAAACAAAATCAGGCCATAGGCGGCTATTTCAATCAGACGAGGGAAAATCCTCATTTGTGTTAAAAAGAATAGGAGAATCGCAAATCCAAGATGCAGATTGAGATAATTCTTTATCCAGTCAGGGCAAAAGGCTTTTTCCTTAAAAGTAAATACAAAAGAAAGCAAATAGATGCATAGAGGCATGATCCAGAGAAGTGGGCACGGCGCAATTTCATAGGTGATGATATTGGTAACTGAAAGAAATATTACCGACCCTGCAGCTGATAATAAAAACCAGAATATTCCCTGATATGCCTTATTGCTGAATGCTAGGCGACTGGAAGTAATATTTATTTCAAAAGTTGAATCGTGGCGAGCTTCAAGGTTTCTATTTATCTTGATTAGAAGGAAAGCCGACAGGTAGAACAATAGGAATACTAGATAAGCTGATCTCCAGATAAAAAGCTGTTCCCTTAGGTCAAAGAGCCATTCAAAAATAAAAGGATAGGTAATCAAAGCGAGAAATGAGCCGGCATTAGAGACGCTGTATAATACGAATGGGTTGGTTTGCTGAGGAAGGTCGCTGAAAGAAAGCCAGCTTTGAGTAATGACGCTGATTGTAGATAATGCAAAAAAAACTACTCCGATGCTGATGAATAATTGAAGGAAGATGTCGAAAACTATAGAAATATTATTATTCGCAATAAATTCTGGCAGAGCTCTTCCGGGAAAAAACAGCAAGGGCAAGGCAATCAATATTAAATGCAGATATCTGTATTTGAATAAACCTATATTCTTTACGACAATATGAGAGTAAAAGTAACCCAGGAGCAGGACGCATTGGAAGAAAACTACGCAGGAACCCCAGACGAGATAACTACCCCCGAATTTGGGTAGGAATATCTTTGATATTATGAGTTCAATCTGAAAAAGCAGAAATGCCGCCAGAAAGGTAACAAGATATAATAGATGAACTCTTTTAAACTCAAAACTAAAAGAAAACATATTACTTAATGATGGTTATTGCTTGGTTACTCTATTTGGTATATTCAAGTTTAAAAGTTACAGGCGTTTCGATGTGTTTAGTTCAGCGTTTTGGCGCAATCGTACCAAGTCGGGAAATACTGAGTCTGAGTGCCGCTGGCGTTAACAGCCGACCAGCCTTTGCCTTTTGTAAATGAAATTCTAGTGTCTCCTCCGCCTTGAGTTTTTACTATTACGAAAATAATGCCTTTGGAATCCTGTAATGGTCCTTTGACCAGTTTATATGTCGGCCTTTTGTCGTCTTCTTTATCTTTCTTCGGATTAGTTATATCAGAAGTTGTTTTGGCAAGATGAGATATTTGTTGTTTTGAAAATGATTCATTTTTATCTTTGAGTTTGGCTTCCGTTTTCTGCTTTAAATCCAATGTCATTTTATAGAAATCGCCGATATTGTAATCGGAAATTTTGCCTTGTTTTGCACCGGAAGACAAAGCGCGTTGGCACCAGATAAGAGTTTGCCTGTCATCACCTTTTGAAGCTGATTTAGATGCCTCATTATAGCATGAAAGAGTAATGAGTTCCTGAGCTTTTTCTCTCCATTTCTGGGAGTTGGACGAACTGAGTTTATTGGCAAGAGATAACATTTCAGAAGAATAGAGATAAACTTCTGCGGTGCTCTTTGGTGAAGCGTTGAAGGCATCAACAATTTTACTATCCAGTTCGTCAAAACTCGATGACTCGCCAAAAAGCGAAAGCGAGGCGCAGATTAAAAGTGCGGTGAGAACTTTACGGTACGACATCGATATTGCCTATAATTGGCTCGGCTTTATTGATTTGCTTGCTTTCAGGCTGTTCAGCTGGCTGAGGTTTTCCTTCAATTCTCTGAGCAGCTTGACCTTCGGCTTCGAGATATTCTCTATCGAAGTCAACTACTTTTTCTCCTAGCATATCTGATAGGTCTTTCATATTAATGCGAAGTTTCACTACAGCTATTGCGTCATCGCCTTCGCCTTCCCAGCTGAAACCCATAAATTCAGCGCCCATCAAAGCTCCAATAACGGAGGTTTTGACCTGGTCAGACTTAAGCATAAAATTCTCTACGCTCGTATGGCTTTCTAGTGTGAACCCGCCTATTTTTTTATAAAGATTCTTGTAGGCGTCAATTTCTGCTGCTCTCAGAGCAGCTATTTTTGGAGCATTAGCCGGAGTCGAAGTAGCAAATGCAGTTCTATGAATGACTTTGTCGGGGTATTTCTCGAGATTGAATTTAGCGCTGTCAACAAGGTCAGCTATTCTCGATAGTTTTAGAGATGCAGTAACCATCGCTATATCTTTATCCGGGTCATACTTAATTTCATCAAATTCTATTCCGACAATTTTTCTCTTTCCTGTTTTAGTTTCTGTTGTACCCTGGAAAGTGCCGTCTATGAAATTATCCACCTGTTCATTGTACTTGAGTTTGATGCCGTAAACAGTTTCTACAATATTTCGTTCAGCCAAAATCTTTGCCGAATTGATTGAATTAAGCTTCTTTCTGGGATCAACTTTAGAGGCTGAAAACATTATTGCGGGGATGATGGCAAGCGCCACAGCGAACAAAAGTTTGGTTTTCATAGGCTATTTTTATCCTGTAAATTGTTTGAGTTTATATTTTTTGGTTCAGGAGGCAGGACGCTGTCAATATCAATTTTGAATTTGGTGTCAATTGTCTTAATTACTTTTCCCTGAAGATAGATTATATCATTATTTTTATTGGAAGGCGATGGCTCATACCATCTATCTGAATCGTCTATTGGCGAACTTGATACTTCTTTGAGCAGCAGTTCAAACGAGTTGTTGTCTTTTTCAATAAGCCTGGCTTTTACATAGACGCTCTGGTTATTATAGTTTTCGAGTATTTTGGAGTTTTCCAGAACGGCGTCGTTGAGTTCTTTGAGCTCTTTAACTCTCTGCGAAATAAGATCTTTACTGGCATCGGAAGCCATTGAAGTAACACAGAGTATTGAAGCAATCAGAAATGTGAGTAAGAGTTTCATTTAATAAGAAAACCCTGAGACCGGTTTACTCGGTCTCAGAGTGAATTGTGATTAATAACCTAAGTTGATACCGGAATTGGCTTCAGATTCACCCTTGGCTGTGTTGTCTACGCCAGTATTTGTGTTTGTGATAGTAGAGTTTTTTATCTGGGCATTATTTGCGCTTATGCCGGAGATAACTACTGATTTGCCTTCGGCTATGTTAGTACCGTCAGTATTAGTGTTAGAAATTTCAGATCCACCTTCGACCGTTGCTTTATTCAAAGATATACCTGAAACAATTAGGGATTCATCTTTTGCATAGTTTTCAACGCCGGTGTTTTCATTGTAAATAGTTGAATCCTTGATTGTAGATTCATTAGCTTCGATGCCTGATACGATCTTTGACTTATTTGTAGCTTCGTTAACACCATCTTTATTAATATTTGTTATTACGCTTCCGTCTGTTACTTGAGCCTTGTTAAGCGATATGCCTGATACGATTAGAGACTCATCTTTGGCAGTGTTCTCCATATTCGAATTGGTGTTGTAAATTTCTGAATCTTTTATTGTCGCGCCGACTGCTTCGATACCAGAATTGATCTTAGATTTGTTTGTAGCTTCGTTAGTAACATCCGTGTTGGTGTTTTCAATGGTCGAGTTTTCAACTGTGGTGACAGGCGGCAACGCAAACATAGTCGAGGCGGCTAAGGTTGTAGCTAATGCGATTGTGATAAGTTTAGTTTTCATAACACTCATTCTCCTTTTAATTATTTGGTTGGGTTTAATATCCTAAATTGATGCCTGAATTAATTTCAGATCCGTCTTTTGCAATATTGGTTACACCGGTATTTGTATTTGTGATAGTGGAATTCTTTATCTGAGCATTATTGGCGCTTATACCGGAGATAATTACAGATTTATTGGAAGCCTCATTATAAACATCCTTGTTGGTGTTGCTGATCGTGGAACCATCTGAAACTTTAGCATTATTTAACGAAATACCTGAAACTATGAGAGATTCATCTTTTGCATAGTTCTCAACGCCGGTATTTTCGTTGGTAATAGTGGAATTCTTTATCTCTGCCCCATTAGCTTCAATACCTGAAACTATCTTTGATTTATTTATAGCTTCATTAGTAACATCTCGATTGATGTTTTCAATATAACTCCCATCGGTAACCTGAGCTTTGTTAAGAGAAATACCCGATACTATCAAAGACTCATCTTTGGCTGTGTTGGTTACATTTTCATTTGTATTGTAGATTTCCGAATCTTTTATGGTTGCGCCGACTGCTTCGATACCAGAATTAATTTTAGATTTGTTTGTAGCTTCGTTAGTAACATCTGTGTTGGTGTTTTCAATAGTCGAGTTTTCAACTGTGGTGACAGGTAACGCAAACATGGTTGAGGTGGCTAAGGTTGTAGCCAATGTGATTGTGATAAGTTTAGTTTTCATAATATTATTCTCCTATATTTATGCCTGTATTGGCTTTGGAATCATCCTTGGTTATTATACTGCTGTTTCCTCCTGCATTGGTAAAGTTGGAGTTCTTTACTGCAGAATTGGAGATTTTAATACCCGTATTTACCTTTGACTTATTATCGGCCAGAGATTGGGTTTTTCCCACACTACTGGACAATTTTGATTCTTTAATTGTGGAGCCTTGAGAAACTAGCCCGCTGTTTATTTCTGAGTTGTTTTGAGCTGTATTTGTCACCTTGTCATTGGAATTGTCCAGTTTTGAGGTTTTAATCTCAGAATCCTTTATGCTTACGCCTGAAACAATATCTGAGTTGGCATCGGCTTTATTTACTACATCAGTGTTGGCATTGGTTATCTTTGAAGACGCTACTGATGAATTCTCAATTTCTATCCCTGTATTGATTTTTGAATTTCCAAGCGCTTCCGAAGAAACATCAGAGTTTGCATTTTTTATTTCTGAAGACTTTACATCTATGTCACCTATGGCATTAACGCCGGTATTCACATCCGAAGTATCACTGCTTATCACACTAATATTGTCGGTCTGATTTTCGATGGTTGTAACATCCACGCTGGTTTCAGGCAAAGCCCAAAGTTGCGCGCCTATAAAAAGCATAAAAGATAATAAAAGAAAACTCTTCATAAGCTTAAACCTCCTCCTTGTCTTTTAGTATTTTATATAAGAATTTTTAAAAAAACAATAGGGTTAAATCACTTTCCGAAATTGAACTGTAGGTCTGGCGCCGGTTGTTCATTGTCATCTTTATTGAATTTTGTGCCCTGATTGACTGTTGACCTGTTTTTAACTGTTGTATTAGCGCCTTGAACCGTATTTGAGATGGTTGCATTAGTAAGTTTCGTGTTATTAGCTTGGACTCCTGCATTAAGAGTAGAGTTGTCACGGGCAGAAAAAGTGCCTTCGACTTCAGATGTGATATTAGAATCCTTAATTTCAGAATTGTTAGCCGAGAGCCCGGTATTTATAGTGGAGTTATTTACTGCTTCGACTTTTCCTTCAGTTCTTGTCGAGATGAAGGATCTCTGTACTGTTGACTGATTTATGCTTACGCCCGTATTAATTTTTGAATTTTCTTTGGCAATAGCTTCTACATCTCCTGTGTTTTCTATGTAGGAATCTTCCACTTTGGCATTTACAGCGCTTATGCCGGTATTGATTTTGGATTTGCCGGTTGCTTCTGAAGAACCTTCGACTGTATTTATGATAGTGCTGTTTTCTATGGTGGTAATAACTCCTCCAGTAGAAGGCGCAAATATTCCTGTAAACATTCTTCCGCCCTTATCGTAGTTCTCCATGAGTTTTTTCAGCCCTTCTTCGGGAGTCATGCCGTTTGCGAGCTTATGTCCTTTGGCTATAGCGTCCAGGTACATCTGAATTAGAGCCTTCTTGGCCTGTTCGTCATACTGCCCACTCTTGTAGATATTGGCTTCAATCCATTCCGGAGTGAGTCGGTTAGAGACTTCCTTGGCCAGGAAATATGTAATAAGAACGACACCAATTACCGTGCCTGCAACAGGATTAGCTACAAAGATTGCAGTCAATCCATATTGAAGAATTTTCCCGAAAACAAATGTGTATGCCAGGCTTTTCATTCCTTCATAATAATTGCCTGTTCTATAAGTTTCCGTTACCACATCATAGATCTGAAGCGCCATCAATATTCCGCCGCCCCAGCCTAAACCTCTTTGTATTCTATTTATACTTGGTCCCTTAGAAATCGAATTGTATTTTTGTTCAGACATTTTGAATTTCTCACGGATATATCTGTCGGGGGTTCCGAGTTTTAATTTTAGATTTTCTTCGCCGCCAGCCAAATTGCTGAGCTTATCCCATACGCCGAATCTCATCTTCTGTTCATAGACTGAAACTGTATCTTTCATCTTTGAAAATTTAGAAGCCTGCCCAGTCATATTTTTAAAATCCTTTTCCAGCTGATTCAAAAGGTTCTTTGATTCCATGCCGACTTTTTCTGCCTGAGCGGCGGTACCCTGTCCCCTTTCAACAGCTTCAGAAACATATTCGGGCAATTTGGTTTTCTGACCAACGCCGTATCTTCCCTGTGTCAGGTTGTGCACATTCTCTGCTCTGCCCAGGTACTTAGCAGTCAGGTGATTAACTTCCTGTAACTGATTGGTGAGTTTTTCAAGAAGTTCTGCATTTGGGTGGCCGGGGGGGAAGTTTCCAGTCTTAAGCTGGTTAATCTTTGAGGTTAATTGATCTGCGATTTCGATATTAATTTTTACTTGTGATTTCATTTCATTGTGGTAGGCGACAGCCTCATTGAAAGTCATCAGGTTATCCCTTCCAAGTCTTATATATGCTTCAACCCTGGCTGCATCAGGGGATCTATAGGCTCTGCCGCCGCTTTTATTGATATCTTCTACTACTGGAGCGAAATCCGGGGAGTTCGGAGAAACCATAAAATCAGTTTTGGTGGTTTTAGTCCAATTAGTGCCTTTTGCCACCGGGACTCCATTTTCAGCGTATAGCTGATCCATTCCTTTGCTGAAATTAGCGGTCTGAGTTTTATAGTCATGGAATGTGGCGGGCTTGCCACCGGGGCGTTCAATAAATATGTCGTTATCTGCCCATAATTTTTGTTTATAGCTTGTTGATTGTGAAACCTGTTTGGAAACATTCAATCCTGATTGTTCTGCAGCCCACTTAAATCGTTCCTCAAGTATTTGCTGGGAACTGCTCTGAACTCTCTGAAACGCCTCGTCTGTTATATGCCCGCCATTTCTCAAATTGCTCATTTCGTCATAGGAAGATAGAAGTTGTAATCTTACCTGCATTAGAGCCTTTGGCGGCAATTTTTCTGAGTAATTTGCAAAATAGTTTGCAAGATCTACAAGACTTTTATCATACCCTAAGAGTATTACAGGAAGGATTATAGATAGGATAAACGGTGTCAGGTATTTTAGAAATTTTCTCATAACTGCCTGCTATTGACTCCTAGAACCAGATTAGTATTTTTTTCATTGAGTCTTGTGAGCGGCATCTCTTCCATAAAGGACAACTTATTGGAGGAGTCAAGGGCGATATTACCCGGTTTTTGGGACTGGGGACCGAAAAGTCTCATTGATTTAAGAAGCACAGGTCCGCCTTCTGAAAAAATAATATTTCCTTTATCGAAACCAATCATTCCGCCATAGAAAGTATCCACATTGAGATCATCTTGAGTTTTTAAGATTCCAAGGCTGTTAAAACTCCTTGAAGATAGCAGTTTGCCTTTATTGTCCGTGAGGTCAGTTATACTTCCGAAAACATCACATAGAACATACTGGGGTTTGCCGTTTGGTCTTATGATAGCTAGACAGGTATCAGAGTTTGGGAGATAGATATATCTTGTGAAGCATTTGGATTCAGAGTCCCAAGTGGCATATAGATTATCGTAAAGGAAATAATACTTTTTCTGTTTGCTGTCTGCGTCAGCCGTATATATCTGATCTTCGAGTGGAGCATAGGCGATTGAAAGTTTGGAGTTGGGGCCGAAAGAGATTTCGCTGACTCGGTTATCCCAATCGTAGGAGAGTTCTGTTTTTTTTTCTTTTTCAGAGAATGATTCGATGGCAGAAGTCTGAGTATAGGCTAGTGCTACTGAGTTAATTTCGGAAAGCAGAGCGGGGGATACTCCTTTGGACTTATTGTTGCCAAGTTGCATAAGATTTCCCCAGATGTCGAATTTTAAATTGACAGACTTCCCATTCGAATCAGATATTTTCTCGAGATGCCCTAGCGCATCATAGGAGTAGTTAACCACAGATCCGTTTGTGTTGATTTCGATGAGATTTCCGACTTTATCGTACTTTAACTTTGAATCTCTTTTGGAGCCGTCAGGGAAGTTTATAATATATTCTGTTATTCTGTCAATGATGTCATAGTTCCATGTTATTATAATTCCGTTAGGATAAGAGATATTTTTAATCATTCCTGAATCGTAATAGGTGATTTTAAAGATGCCCGAATTATCCGAAGAGATTGATGTAATTTTTCCTCCAGTATTTTTACCATATTTTAATGCGAATCCAGACGAGTCTGAGATCTCCTTCGGCATATCAATCTGATCATAATTTAGATGAATGGAAAGTTCTTTATTGTAATTCTTCGCCGAGAGCCTGCCGTAATCGTCGTATTCAAAAACCATTCTACAACTGTCTGTCTGAGCATCTGTTATCTGGAAATGTTTATTAAAAGAGTAAGAAGAGAGTATCTTGTTATTCTTATCTTTAATTGCAAGCGGTTTATGGTTGCTGTCGAAATAGTAGTTGGTAATAGTTGAGTCAGGGCTTATTCTTGCTATACTCAAATCTTTATTATTAAGAAACAACCAGACCCCAAAAAGACTACTACTGAAAGAGGAGATGTCATTTTCTTTGGATTGTATATACGACTGATTATCAAATCCGCATAGTTCTACGCTACGGCGAGCCGGCAAACCTTGGTAATCAAATATGGTTTTTTTCCCGAGAGGGTCAAGTACTTCAGTCGGGAGATTATATTCATCAGTTTTAATACTGGAAGAAGCTCCGTCAGGATAAATGATTTCCAAGCCATCTTTCATATATCTGTAGCTTGTTGTATTTCCAAGTGAATTGACCGATTTAATTATTCTTCCCTGAGTGTCGTATGTGAAGAGGGTTTCGTTTCCTGAAGCAGTTGTTGTTTTTTCTAGGAGTGTCCCGTCAAGAGAGTATTGATTTTTTAGGATCTGAATACCGTTATAAATTATTCCTATAATGTTTTTATTGGAATCCCTTATTATTCCGTTATTTTTGATTTCGGCTACTCTATTGTCATTTGCAAGATCAGAAACTGAAATGATGTCTTTGAAGTATTCGATACCATTTTTGTTCTTTAGAACTATGTTTCCAAAATCAACATTCATTTGATAAGGGGTGAAGCCCACTAATGAAGCATTTACAGTGAAACTTGCATCTTTGCCAGGTACGATTTCCATAGTGTCCCCAGTGATGCTATGTGATTTTCTAATACCTGTTTTTCTGTCAATAGTACCGAAAAGAACTTTGTCGGAGTCAATGGGGCCTTCTTTGATTTCAACTTTATCTTTTGTATATTTGTATTGAGTTTCAGTGGCTTGCGTAATGTTCCATACATAGACATATGAAGTGTCAGGTTCTTTTTTTGTATCGGAAGAATATTCGACATAGATAGTATCGCCTCTAGCGTCATCAATACTTAAAATTTTCCCGTTTTCGTAGTATGAAAGAGCATAATCATGATCTGGTTCTTTTAGTCTTGAAAGAAGTCCCAAGTCATTGTATTCTAAAAGGTATGAAGTGTTGCCATTTATAAGTATTGATGAAAGGATTGAATCAGTGTAGGAGAATTTGTATTCTCTATTTGCTTTTATTGCTGAGATTTGCTCTGACAGGTTCCAATCGACTTTAGCATCCTCATTTGAATTTGAATTTGAACCTCCAGTAAGAGAGTTGTCGATAGAGAAGGTTTTAACTCTGTCTGATTTAGTTCCCCATCCGGAAATGAGTTTTTGGGGATTGCGTATCATGACTGATACTGAACCTGATTCGTCCTGGATTGTTTTGAGGTTTCCTTTATCGTCGAAGGTAAGTTTTTCCCCGATATTGGAGGTGAGCGTGTAGTCGCCATTTATGAATTCAAATTTAGCGCCCAGTCCTCCTCCTGATTCAAATTTGCCGTCTTCATTCTTGATGAATAAAATCTTGGAGCAGTAAGCGCTGATTGTAAATATTGGCACTTCGTCAGAAAGTTGGAGGTTTGCGTCTAGCGAAGTTTCCCATTTAGCGCCGACAGAGCCTTTGGATATCTCTGGATTGTATTTAAAGGATAGGGGATACCCCGAGATGTTGAATATTGAAAACTGCGCATCAATAGTTCCTGTGGCAGTATTAATCTCGATAGACGCGGGCAGAGACAATGAGAAACTAAAGAGGAGCGCCGATGTCAGCGCTACGAGTATAAAAAATTTCTTCATTTCTTTATTCAATAGTTTAAACCGTTAACTAAATTTTATTGAATGTTATTCTAAATGGAGGGACTCAGTCCTCTGAGCCCTAAATCCTGGTCGAAGTGGACTTAGCCCCTCCCAATTTAATTTTAAATTAACATCTCAAAGATTACCAGTCTGTTTCTCCGAAACCTACAGGCGCTTCTTTTGAGTTAACAGGAGGCTGTTTAGTCTGCTGTTTTGCAGGCTGCTGTTGAGCTTGTTGAGCGATCGGAGGTGGCGGCGGAGCCTGTCTTGTCTGCGCTTGTTGCTGAGAAGGAGCAGGAGCGCTTTGAACTTGTTGTTGAGGAGCAGGAGCTTTTTGTACTGCTTGCTGTGGCTGTTGTTTAGCAGGTTGAGGTATAGCATTTAACTGAGGAACTGGTCTATTCTTATAGTCCAGATTGCGTTTTCTGGATTCATCAATAGGGACAGTTTCCCATAGATTGAGGAAGAGGTCGGTATAGTTCGAAGTTCCGGTCTTTTTCATAGCTTCATTGATCATATCTACATCGCTCTGATTGATTGGAGCTGTCTTATCAATGTTGTAACCATGGAAGAACATGTACTCTCTAAGGTATGTTATTTTTTCATTATTGCCAAGATAGCTGAACTCTTCTCTAAGTCTTGCCAAAAGGGCTTTGTCTTCGGTGGCGCCAGGAATACATCTCCAGTAAGGAACATCGAAATACTTACCGAGGGTTTCAAGCGTGCTTATTTCGACAAGCAGTCTGATGCCGTAGTAGATGCCCTGTTGCTTCTTCAGAGTGTAATCGAATGTCAGACCACAACCTTCAAAGAATGCACCGATACCCCATCCAAGTTTGGTTTTTCTGATGTTGATAGAGTTTGATACCTGGGAACTTGCAATTGCAGATTGTGTTTTATAGTCCAGTAAACTAAGGTCGAAAGACATACGGGAAACTGATTCTTCTGCATTGTATCCCATGCTTCCATCGTATTGGGAGCTCGACCCCCACTGACCTTTCTCGACTCCGCCTTCAGCCTTGAGTTCTCTGGCCTTTTCAATCAGATCTTTATCAAACTCTGTAATTCCGCCAGTCATTACGAGTTGGGGCAATGCCCTATTTATAGAACCGCCAGTAGTGGCTTCATTTATGATGTAGTTAGGATCGTATGGTAAATAGATAACTCTTGTGCCGATTTTATTAATTGCAGTGGCAAGCATTTTTGACACATCGTCGGGGAGTGTTTTGTCGGCGGTATCGTTAGTTATTACCTTGCTCTGTACTTTGACCGGGTTTATATCGTAGGCTTCAAGGAGTTTCCCAAACTGCCTGAGAGAATCATCATATCGGGTTAATTGTGCCTGAGCCTGGCTCATAGACGCATCCAGATCCTTTACTTCTTCATCACTTACATCTCCAGCGAACCAACGGAAGATACTGCATCCTGAACCGAGCAGTAATATGCTTGCTATTGAAGACAAATAAAATAATTTCCTTAATTTCATGAAACCTCCGAACTTATTTATAACCATAAATTGTTAATTATTGCCACCTGACCAGTCTTCTTCGGAAAGGTCAGTTATTCCTGTAGGATTTTTATCCTTAACTATTTTTTCCACCTTAATTACCATACCAGTAGAGTACAGATCTCCTGTTTTGAGGGATTGAGCTTTTTGATATTCTTCAAGAGCCGCGCTGTAGTTCTGGGTATTATATGCATCATCGCCTTTGGCTATGGCTTCTTTGTAAGCTTTGTCCATATTTACTATTGACTCCATCAGCGACTTGGTTCTAGCTAGCTGGTCTGTAGCATATTGGTCTTTAGGGATATATCCCAGGGCTTCGTTATATTTATTGTAAGCATTGGCCAAGTCTCCTTCGGTGTAATATTTATCGCCTTGGGTTACTGCCGTTTCGTATTTACCTTTATTTATTTCTAGCTGCCTGACCATCTCAGATTGTTTCTGCTGTTGGAGTTTCTGTTTTTCCAGAGCCTGTTCTCTTTCTTGAGCTTCTCTTTTCTTCTGATCTCGCTGCTGTTTTTTTCTGTCTTTGGATATTATGGCCGTAGATTTATCCATTGGGAGATTTTCCCAGACAGCTATAAAGAGTGACGGGTAATCGTTAACTCCATATATCTTCATCTGGCTTGAGAAAACAGCCTGCTCGGATGGAGAAAGAGTATCACTTGCTTTGTCTATACCGGTAAATCCGCTCAGGTATAGATATTTCTTGATATATCTGATTTGTCTTCCGGTCGGCATAGTTTCGATATTGTCCTTGAGCCTTGTTACCATCGTCTTATCTGTAGAAGCGCCTTTTATGCACTTCCAGTAGGGAACGGAGAAATATTTGCCAAGGAGTTCGACAGTGCTTAACTCCACAAGGAATCTAAGAGCGGCATAAATGCCCTGCTTTGTTTTAACTTCAGACTCAAATGATGCGCTGAAGTCCATGTATGAGGCTGAGACAGCCCATCCAAGTCTGTCTTGCCTTATAACGATGGCATTTGAAGCAAGGACTCCAGGGAAAAATGACTGGGTTTTGTAACTTCTCATATTCAAATCGAGAGTGATTCTAGAGACATTCATTCCGGCGCTGTATCTTGCGCTTGCTGATGCTCCTGCCCAGCCGCCTGCGATATCTCCTTCGCGTTCTTTCTGAATCAGGTCTTTATCTACGCCTGTTATTCCGCCTGAAATTACGGCATCGGGATAAATTCTCTGTATTGTTCCGCCTGTGGTAGCCTCATTTATTATATATTGTGTGTCGTAAGGAACGAAGACAACTTCTCTGCCTACCTTATTAATAGCAGTTGAAAGCATTACATAAAGGTCATTCGGGACTCCTTTGTCCGCTGTCTCATTGCCAATATTCTGGCTTTGGATCGGAGTAGGGGCTATATCGTAAGCTATAAGCATCTGTCCAAGATTTATAAGAGCCTCGTCCATGATCGTTTCTCTTTTAAAAGCCTGCATCTGGTCGTCGAGTTCCTTAACTTCCTTGTCATCAACTTTGCCTTGAATCCATCCGCATGAACTTAATAATAATATTAAAGCTACTGCGACTAATCCTTTTAATCCCATCATCTTCCAGTTCCTATACTTTTCGCTATTCACTTTTAATTTTTTCACTTATTCTATATATGTATTGACTTTCTTTACCTTGCTATTTTTATCTATAACTGTATTTCCTACATCGCTATTTCCTCTGCCTTTTTCGGCAGCTTTTCTTTCATTCTTGTTCACATAATTATATTTTGTACCGTCAGGAGCAACTCCACCTTCATCATCGTAATATTTGGCCATATGCTTTGTTTTTGCAGTTTGCCCGACTTTGCCGCCTTTTCCTATGGTAGTATTTACTTCTCTGACATTATCGCTATTGATAACTACATTGCCTATTCCGCCTGACTCGCCGACAGTCGCTCCGCCTGGAGTTACTGTAGCTTTGCCGCCGCTTACATATACGCTGCCGATACTTACAGCCTTATTCTTTGCGTTGACAGCCGTACTTACATTGGTAGTAATTTTCTTATTTTCAATATCACCTTTAACCGCGCCGACATCCACAGTGGAGTTCTGAGCGTTGATTGTGGCATTAACATTTGTTGAAATTTCAGAATTTTTAATGCTTGAAGCTGATACGCCAGTAGTGACACTTGAAGAGCTCGCGTCGATATTTACATTGGAACTTGTCGATACTGAAGAGTTTCTGATGGTAGCGCCTCCTGCGTTCAATCCGGTATTTACCCTGGATCCGTTTCTGGCAGTAACACTTCCGCTTGTATCATTTGTGATAATAGCGTTATTGATATTGGCTGTAGGGATATTTATGCCTGTATTTATTTTAGAATTATCTGTAGCGGTAAAATCGCCGCTGACAGTATTGGTGATGATAGCGTTCTGTACCGTGGCTCCGGCGCCGCTGCTGGGTGGGAGGGCAAGAACTAAACTGCAAATGGAAAACAAGACAAAAAGAGACAATACCTTAAACATAAAATTCCCCTTTTTTTGTGTATATCAATAGATTATCAACCTAACAATATTGTTTTCTTGGCATGGTAAGTTTTAATATAGATAATCATCAAAATCAACAAAACAAGGAGATATTATGACATCTAAGGCAAAAAAATACTCAATAATAAGCGCAATACTATTGCTGGCAGTAGTTTCTAGCTACATTTACGCTCAGATGCCGGCTCTGGCACAGAATATAACTTCGAATATAAGCACTACCAGATACATTCTTTTCGGTGGGGCTTATGATGTTAATGGCTCGAGCAATTCAGCTAATTCAGTTTTTAAACTCGACACTTATACTGGAAATGCCTGGATGCTTGCTTCAAGCAAGGATGCCAAAGGTAAAGTAAAAAATATATGGGTAGCAGTTGATAACCCGCCGGATCCCCAGACTATAATTCCTGAAGAACAACCTCAAATCAAAGAACTTGATGATAGCAACGATTAGCTCTGGCACAGTTTTAGGCAAAGAATGAAAATAAAATTTTCCATTTTTATTTCTTCCATTTTTCTGTTTGTTTCCATTAATGCCTTCTCTCAGGAGAATCTGCCATGGCTGGCAGTTCACGATTTTACCGTTTCTGAACAGCTTGCTGACAAAGGAATCAATGGCTGGAAACTTGCCGAACAGCTCGAGGGGGCTCTTGCCCAGGACGGGATGTACAGGATTGTTACCAGAGCCAAGATAGCAAAAGTCCTTAAAGAAAAGAACATCTCTTCTTCTTCGACTATTGATGCCTCTGCGATGGGCGGGATGGTAGGAGCAGACTATATCGTTACTGGAAGCATCACAAATAACGAGAATAGAATCACGCTTTCGGCAAAGCTTATCGATGTTAAGAAAGAAGCAGGCGAAATAGAGAAAAGTTATGATTTTTCAGTTACAGGAGATACACTTGACGACGCAATAAAAAAACTCCCTGACCTTTACGATGAAATGGCTACAAGAATAACTATGACTCCCGGGGAACTTTTCGACCAGAGTTTACGCTATTTCGACCAGCATAACTATTCAAAAGCCGCCAAGGATTTCAGAGAGCTCAAAAAACAAGTTGATGCCCCAAAAATCAAAGCTCTTATTCTTACAAATGAGAACATTCCCATGACAAATGATCCGACGCTTGTTACGCCTGGAAAACTGCTTGACTACGGTCTTAAAATGATGAATGAAGGCAATAATAACGAGGCTATTTCTGCTTTTAAGAAAATCAGGACTTTTAAAGATGTAAGAAGTATCACTGAAATTGACTCTCTGATAACAGAAGCCGAGCAGGCCGGACTTAAACAGAATGCTGATATTGAAAAGGCCATAGCTATGGCGGCTGAACTTCTGCGAGCTGCAAAAGACCGAAATTCATCAAAAGATCCTGCTCAAATTCTGGATGAAGCATCAGGAATGCTTGAATCTATCCTTTACAATCCCAATCTTCCGCTGACACCAGATGATAAGAATCAGATAGAAGCGCTTCTTAAAAATATCAAGGATTCCAGAAAGGGAATGTATGCAGGCCCTGCTTTGGGAAAAGAGTGGCTTGTTCCAGATGTGAATATAGCATTGCTTCCTATTCCGAAAGGAACTTTCGTGATGGGGACAGAGTCAATTCCTGCAGAAGGCGAAGCGGCAGATAGTATTGCTCATAGTGTAACTATCAGCAAACCTTTCTGGATGGGAAAATACGAAATTACAATCGGAGAGTACCTGTTCTTTTTAAACGATATAAGAGCTAACACCTCTCTTTCTAAAAAAGTCGATGAAGGGATAAACTGGGCATCTGATTTCACGCCGATAGAAAAAGATTACACGATGAAGAGCGGAATCGGAATGACTTGGGGCGATAAGAACCAACCCATGGTGGGAATAAACCATATTGCCGCCAATGAGTTCTGCAAATGGCTGACTGCAAGAGAAAGGAATGCCAAACGACTCCAAAAAGGCTATGTTTACAGACTCCCTACCGAAGCGGAATGGGAGTATGTATGCAGAGCAGGGAGTGTCGGCAATTATCATATTTCCGAGGGAGCAGGCGAATACGCTCTTGATGAATATGCCTGGCATAGCGGGACAAGCGAGCAAAAAACAGCTGTCGCAGGTAAAAAGAAACCTAATCCTTGGGGTTTGTATGACCTTCACGGCAATGTCTGGGAATGGTGCAATGACTGGTATGAAGGAGCTTATCTGCCTGATGAAGTCACTGATCCTGTCGGACCGGGTTCATCGTCTGAAAACCTCAAAGTAGCAAGGGGCGGTTCGTTTACAAGCGATCCTTCAGATCTTAAGTCGTACATCAGATATTCCCTTCCTTATAAAACATCAAAGAAGAATGTAGGCTTCCGAGTGGTCTGCGCTCCTGAGATTTAACTTATTTTAGAGAAAACTCAAATGATGCAAAAAGGTTAATTCAAAACAAGCGCTAACTATGGGAAACACCCCAAATAAATCAGAAAAATCTCTTAATCTGCGCCAGAAGACTGAAGAGGAGCTTTTCTGGAAAACAAAGGCGCTCGAAGCTATTTTTGAGAGCTCGCCGTACATCATGGTGCTTGTCAATGAAGAAGGCCGGATTACCGCCATTAACCGTATGGGAATCCAATTCTCCGGCAGGAGCCGTAATGAACTGCTTGGCCTGCTTGGAGGTCAAGTATTTGGATGCGTTAATTCCAACGGGCTCCAATGCGGTAAAGGCGAAGCGTGCGAGCTCTGTCCCGTGCGTAGCCGGGTGATGCATACTTTTAAAACAGGTGAAGCCGTCTATGAAGGCACAGGACGCCTGGATGTCAAAAAGGGTGGGCTCAGTGAGAGGTTCGATATTCTAGTATCCACTACGCTCATACAAAATGTCGAAGGGAGGCAAGTATTAGTCACCATCGCGGACATCACCGAGCGCAAGAAAGCCGAGGAGGCGCTAAAGGAGAGTCATGAGCTGTTATTTCAATATATTAGACAATCACCTTTGTACACCTATATCAAAGAGGTTACGCCCACCGAAAGTCGTGTGTTGCAAGCCAGCGATAATTTTAAAGAGATGATCGGCTTCTCTGGTTCTGATATGCTTGGCAAAACTATGACAGATCTGTTTCCCGCCGAATTTGCAGCGAAGATTACAGCCGACGACTTATCAGTCGTGGCCAATGGTAAGATGCTGAAATTAGATGAGGATTTTAATGGTCGAAACTATACCACGCTCAAGGTACCGATTGTTATCGGAGATAGAACTTGGCTTGCTGGATACACCACTGACATTACCGAACGCAGGAAGGCGGAGGAAGAGCTGAAAGCGGCTTATGAAAGATTAGAAGATAAGATTAGAGAAAGGACAAATGAATTACAGCAAGTCAATGATGCGCTAATTATTAGTGAAGCGAGGCTTAGAGCTACATTGGATCAGACGCCAAATGTGGCTATTCAGTGGTACGATGAAAGCGGGGAGATTCTTTACTGGAATCCAGCATCTGAAACTGTTTACGGGTGGGAAAAATCAGAAATTATAGGCAAAAAAATCGGTGAAACTATTCTGACACCAGAAGATGCCGAAGAGTTTTGTCGCATTATTCGTGGCATAAGAAATACTGGAAAACCTTTTGGCCCTTATGAAACGATGGTTAAAAGAAAAGACGGGAGTATCGGTTTGGTAATAGCAACAATATTTGCAATCCCAAGAGAAGATGGAAAGATGGATTTTAGTTGTATGGATGTGGACATTACCGAGCGTAAAGAGCTGGAGCAGAAACTCATTATTTCCGAGAAGATGGCATCAATAGGGAATTTTACTTCAAGTCTGGGACATGAAATCAACCAGCCACTGGGGGCGATACTTCTCACAAGCGAGCTCCTAAATTCCTCAGTGGAGAAAAAAGACTACGATAAAGTAGATAAATGCTCTAAAATGATCAGAGAGCAGATTAAGCGTATTAATAGCATGGTTTTTTCTCTGAAAACTTTCTCAAATGAAAATTTAGAATTCAAGTATGAAACTGTTGACCTAAATGAAGCTATAAAGTTTGCTACTTCATCAGTTATGGATCAAATTCAAGAGAAAGGAGTGGATCTGAGTCTTGAGCTTTCTGAAGAGAAACCATTTATTTCAGGTGAAGAGGTTGCCATAGAAAGAGTGATTACAAATATTATCAGCAACGCAATCTGGGCAGTGGAGTCTAATACTGATGCAAAGAAGATATATGTCCGCAGTTTTATTGAAAAGAATGAATGTATAATTACTGTCGCAGATAATGGCAAAGGAATATCGAAGGAGATTGAGGGGAAGATTTTTGAACCGTTCTTTACGACGAAAGAAGTAGGTAAAGGAACCGGATTAGGTTTGTCAATAAGTTACGGTATAATGAAAAGGCATAAAGGATCAATATCAGTCGGATCTGAGATTGGGAAAGGAGCTACATTCAGACTATCATTTCCATACAAAGTTTAAATAAGTTAAGGATAAAATATGACAAAAATATTACTTGCTGATGATGATGTAGCTTTCAGGGAATCTTTGGCTATGTCTTTGGAAAATGAGGGTTATTCAGTTACTCAGGCAGTTGATGGGCGCGATGCCTTGAAAAAATTAGAAGAGGATAACTCTTTTGAACTCGTAATTCTTGACATTATAATGCCAGAAATGGACGGGATAGAATTTATATCAAAGGTCAGAAAAATGGATAAGCCAATCAAGACCATTGCTATTTCAGGGGGCGGGAGGTATGGGGGCCAGGAAACCTATCTTAGGATGACAAAGGCATTGGGCGCTAAAGCTGTCATCGAAAAGCCGTTCACTACCAAACAGATTCTTTCTCTTATTAAGGAAGTCCTTTAACGATACGAGGGATTATATGGAAACTGGCAATAAAAATATTGACAAGCATCTCGAATCTCTCCTGAAAATAGGTGGAATTCAGCTTCAAAAAGACCTTGACCTAAAAGTAACACTCGAAGATCCTGTTACTAACTCGCCCTGGCGTATCGGAGAAGCTGCAGCTGCGGCTCTTGCGGCTCAGGCCGTCGCTGTATCAGAAATATGGAACATCCGCAAAGGCGGTGACCAAAAGCAAAGCATAAATATAGATGTCGCCGATGCCGCTCTATCTACATTGAGGTGCAATTATATGCGGCAGAATGGATACAGCGTGCCGCTTCCTGATATTGATTATCCTACAGTCGGGATGTACCAGACAAAAGACAATAAGTTTGTCTTTATCAATGGGGGATTCCCGGCTCTTAGAAGAGGAATTCTTCTTATCCTTAATTGCCCGGACGACAGGAATGCTATAGCCTCTGCTCTTATGAAATGGGATGCCGCCGATATAGAAAAGGAAATGCAGAGCAAAGGCTATTGCTGCTCTATGTGCCGTTCTCCCGAGGAATGGCTTCAAAGCGAGCAGGGAAAAGCACTTTATGATTCAACTTTCAGAGATGGTTTTATCAAACCTCTTGAAATTGAAAAAATATGCGATGGCGAACCTCAGCCTTTTAAGCCTTTGGATAAAAATGGAAGACCTCTATCCAAAATAAAAGTCATTGATATTACACATGTCCTCGCAGGGCCTACATGTGGAATGATGCTTGCTGAACAGGACGCTACTGTGATGCGGATTAATGGGCCTCAGGTTCCTACAATATTGCCGTTTGTCATGGATACAGGTCATGGAAAACTCAATGCTCAGATTGATCTTAAGACAAATGACGGCAAGGAATTATTATGGAACTTGATAGAAAATGGCGGAGATGTGCTTTCTGAAAGTTACAGACCAGAAAAACTCAATAGTCTTGGTTTCTCGCCTGAAGGTATTGCTCAAAGGCTTAAGAAAAAAGGAAAGGGATTTATCTATGTCTCGATAAACTGTTACGGGCATGTCGGTCCATGGAAGGATTTGCCGGGATGGGAACAGCTTGCTCAGGCCGCGACAGGTCTTGCTTTCGTCCAGGGCGGAAGTTCCAATCCTCATCTTTTGCCGACTTATCCTGATGATTACATAACAGGTTATCTGGCGGCATACGGAATTTTGGCGGCGCTTATTAAACGCTCCAAAGAAGGCGGCAGCTACCATGTAAAGGTATCGCTTTGTTCTACAGCTATGTGGCTTCAGTCTTTTGGCAAAGTCAATTCTAATTGTCTGCCTCCGCCGAAGATTGACGACAGAAAAATTCAGGAACTGATGATCAGCAATGACTCTACACCGTACGGGGCATTGAGTTATTTAGGGCATCCGATCAAATATTCTGTAACCAAAGCTCATTGGAGCAGGCCCACTGTGCCGATAGGATTCAGTAAGGCTCAATGGCCTGAATAAGATTCATTCCAATCGTATTGAATGGCTTCTCAATACTTATAATGCTCGGATAATGCGGCTTTCGAACTTCTAGTTTCGTGGACGAAATTAATGAAGTCATCGAAAATTCTGTTAAGTTCGGCTAATTCGCAAATATAAAAGAAAGTAGGCGATGAGCATTTATTATTGAGAGAGGAAACGACTGTTGCCATTCTTTCTGTATAGTCGTCGCTCTTCTCGTAAATATATCTAATGACATCCATATATTTGAGGGAAATTGCATTAGATATTTCAAGGAATTCATCTTTGGTTATCAGTGATTCATCAATCGAGTCATGGGATATTACAGCAAGAATTTTTCTAATGCTGAATGCAATTTTATTATTATCATAGAAAAACCTGTTCAGAATAGCTTCCTTGCTCTCTGTGAAATCCAGTTCATTTTTAATGTTTATGTAGAGCGCTTCAAGTGAGGCAAGATTAGCCATCATCTTTCTGATATCAGCCCTGAGCGCTTTATTGAATTTCTTCTTGTCAAGAAAACATTTATTGCATAGATTTACGACTTCACCGATAGTTTTAAAGTATTCCCGCGTCTGATGTTTCGAGTCTCTGGAAGTGAGCGATGCGAACCTGAATATCGTGTATTCGCACAGCAATGCGATGATGATGCCTATTGTGGTATTGCACAATCTTGCCATGAGAGTAGGTAAAAGGGGCATGCTTTCTTCAGATGTCATAGCCATCAATATAGGAACAAACATTGTCATTAGAATTGCCATTATGCCGTAGTTATTTGAGATGTAATAACAGTAGTACATCAGGAAGAAAATGAACGGAAGCAGATAAGTCCATCGGTAGTCTGCATAAGCCAGCAAACTCAAATAGAAGAAAGAGAAGAGCAAACCTAAAACGGTTCCGAAAATTCTGTCCACTGAGCGCTGGACGATGACTCCCTGTCCCGGCAGGGCGAACATCACTGCCACAGTCATCGGTATCCAATATCCGTGAGGTATCATAAAGATGTAATTTACAGATACAGCAATAAGAAAGGCGACTGACGCGCAAACGGCTTCCTGAAGGAAAAATTTTCTGGATTTTTCAAGATAAAGGTCTCTCACGATTTAAACTCCATATCTTATTTTTCGAAGCTTGGCTCTCAAAGCGTCAATGTCATGAACTATATATCTTAGGCCGAGCAGATATTCCATTTCACTCTTGTCAATTTCTGGAGGTAGTTTGGATAGAAATGAGTTCAGGTTCGACATCCAATCTTCTATCAGTTCCGGATCTCTCACTGATTGATTGGGTGTTTGCCGCAGATAAATAGATCTGTTCTGATTTTTGAGCCTGGCTCTGATATTCTCTATGAGTTTGTCCGTCAATGGCACATGCTCGCAGAGTTTCTGGAGATTAAACTCAAAATTTGTCATAAGGCTGATATTTCTGTACATCCGCCTGTAAAGAGTAAAGATATCTCTCAGACCGTATATGTAGAACTTACTTCTGGCGAAGATGTAATCCTCGTCAAAAACAACAGGCAAAGTTTTTGTCAGTACCAGATTAACCTTATACATGAATCTGTCGGAGTCATTCTTGAAAATCTTATTGGGAATAATATCAGTCCTGTAGAGACTGTGTTTCTTGAAAAGATGCTTGTATCTGATTTTTTTTGAAGCGAAAACTTTGTCCTCTGATGTATAAACAAAAAAGAGGTCATAGATGAGTTCGGAGATATAGACTAGATTGGATCTGGCCCTGTACTTAACAAAGATAAGCTCATATAAGGCTAAACAAAATAGACATATAGCAAAACTTATTCCAAGTTCTATGCACCTATTGACACCTTCGCGCCATCCAGTAGGCAGTGCCAGAGCTATAGCTATAAAAACCGGCGCTACTGAAGCTGCGTATTTGTACTTCATTGAACCGAATATTATCATCAGAATCGGGAAGAGGACGAAAAGCATCGTGTAAATATGTTTAGTCAGAATGCTTACAGTAAACATCCCCAGCATGGCCAGAAAAATAGTCACTGCAAGCACAGTGATTTTGCCCTTGTAAGTGGGATAGAAAAATGTGAGGACAAGGCAATAGGCGCTCGTATAGAAAAACACACTGCTGAAAGGTCTTCTAAAATACAGATATATCGCAGTGGCAATCAGGGCAGGGATGGTAGCCTTGAGAGCGCAGATAAAGCTTTCTCTTGCAGGGTCATAAGTATCAACTAATTTCTGTATTAGATTCATTAAATTTATGATTTCGGATTGCTGTTTTAGTATTTATGAATTGGGAATTGAGTGTTGGGTGCTGATTATTCATTTATGCTGTTTTTACCACAAGTCTATCTGCCAGAAGAGGTGCGATAAGATGCTATCCTTCGTATCAATAACGACTGTCGCCGTCATTCCCACATGAAGAGGATATTTGTCTATTTCCTTGTCTGTAACTTCGATCTGAACAGGGAATCTCTGCGGAAGCAAAAACCAGTCATTTTCATCCTGAACATTCTGGAGGAAGTTGACATTCGAAGAGTCCTGCCTGTTCACATTCCATCCGATTTTTGAGACTTTGCCCTCAAAAACTTTCTTTGGATAAGTCCATAATTTTATCCAAACCGTTTGTCCCTCCTTGACTCTGTCAAGTTCAGTTTCCTTGATATTGGCCTGCACCCACCATTTATCTGTATCAATGAAGGAAAATAGCGAATCTCCGACAAGAGTGGAACCCGGTGTAGTGTACATACCTTTTGTTATGTACATATTCGATATAATTCCGTTTGTCGGAGCATATACAGTTGTCATTTGGAGATTTACTTTAGCATTCTCGACCTGGGCTGTAAGGCTCTCTTCTGTGGCAAGAGAGTTCTGGTATTGATTCTTGGTTATCTCTAATTCTGTGGCAGCCATCTCGAGATTTGCTTTGGCAACATCTCTCTGGGAACTCTTCACTTCTGCTTCCTGCTCAGAAACGGCTTGCTTCTTGTCTAGCCAAACTGCCTGGTTTGCAAGGTATTCGGCATTATTGTACTGAGCCATGGCTGAGTCGTAGGCAAGTTTTTTGACTTTTATCTGGTTAGCGAGAGCCTGGCTATTGAACTGTTCAGCTTTCAAATTTGCCTGAAGTTGCTTCAGCGCAAGCTCATAAGGGATGGTATAAATAGTAAAGAGTTTGTCTCCTTTTCTGACTTCCTGATTATTCTCGATATATACATCTGTTATATACCCTGATACATACGAGGAAATTGGTATAGTATTGGCTACTATAAAAGCGTTGTCTGTCCTCGGATGCCTGTGAAGATAAACATAGTAAAGCAGGCACAGTATAACTATTCCTATCAGTATCAAAATGACTCTGTTGCGGGCAAAAAATCTCCTGATTTTCATTTGAGTATATTCCTTGTTTTTCGTAAGTTATCAATTTTCATTTATTTTCTCTTATGCTAGTATCAATATACCTTTCTATTACAATGAACAATCTGAATCGAATGGTCTATTTTATTTCGCAGATAAATTCTACGCAGTTGCCTAGTGATTCAATTCCTAACCCTGGTTTATCTGGTAATACTATTCTTGCATTTTCTAGTCTGGCGCCGCCGACAATAGGGTTCTCTTTTATCATATAAATAGGATCGAGGTCAACGAATTTAATAAGCTGTCTTCCTGAAACAAAACTTGCCATTGCAGTGAGCCCAATCGGTGACTCAAGCATGCATCCTGCCATGCATGGAATATTGAATGTATTAGCCATGGAATAGATCGTTCTGGCATTGTATATACCGCCGCATTTCATGAGTTTGATATTGAGTCCATCGGCTACTTTCTCAGATAGAATTCTGAATGCGTCACGGGGCGAAAAACAGCTTTCGTCTGCCATTATAAAGGAGCCAGTCTGCTCCCTTATATATTTCATTCCTTCAAAATCCCATGCTTTAACAGGCTGTTCGATTAAGTTTATGTTGAGATTTTCAGACTCTATGGCGCGAATGACTTTAATGGCATCCTTGGGAGTCCACCCCTGATTTGCGTCAGTGAGGACAATGATGTCATAACCCACAGCTTTTCTGATAGTTTTGAGCCTTACGATGTCTTCATCAGCATTCAGCCCTACTTTAACTTTCAGGATTTTAAATCCTTCTTCGACTAACTGAATTGCATCTTTTGCCATTTCTGAAGGTTCTTTGACGCTGATTGTATTGACGGTATCAATAATTTTTTCGGTTCCTCCAAGGAATTGGTACAGGGGAATATTGCAGTATTGGGCAAAGAGGTCATGGAGAGCCATGTCAACACATGCTTTTGGAGATGTATTATTTGCGCATGAGTTTTGAATAATGTTTAAAAGATTTTCAAATTCCAGGACTGATTTGTCCTTAATTCTCGGGAAGATGAGATTTCTTATAGCAAAGACGATAGAGTCCTGAGTATCGCCTGTTATTGCGGAAGTCGGAGCGGCTGAACCATATCCAATTTTGCCGCACTGAGTTTTTATCTGAATAACTATGTCTTCGACGAAATCTGCCCTGCGCAACGCTGTTATAAATGGCTTTTTTAATGGGATCTTAGTTTTACCGATTGAGATAGATTTAATTATCATAAGGTACTTTCTAAATTCCTCATTTTGAATCATTATTTTTGTTGACGGTCGGCTCTTGCTTTATTGGTCTAATTTTATTGTTGCTATCGACATTTACAAATGTAACAACGGTTTTGAATATTTCGTTATGTTCAGTAGAAATTTCGTTTTTTACAAAAACTTTTACCTGATACTTTAAAGATGCTTTGTTAAGTTCAGTTTTTTCTATGGAAAACTGGAGAATTGCTCCCTGCCTAACGCCTCTTTTGAATTCGACTTTATCCATGCCTAGCGTAACAAAACTATGGTTAGGGAATTCTATACTTGCGGCTATCCATGAAAATTCATCAACCCATAGCAGTAGTTTTCCTCCAAACAAGAATCCATAGTGATTAAGGTCTTCGGGTTTAATTACTTTGTAGTTATCAAATTTCATATCAGCGTCCGACAATAAAGAATTTGAGGTTTTTTGAAGGAGTGTGAGGATTTTTGATAGATATTTCAGACAGAATCTTGAGTTCTGGGTCTAGGCAGTCTGCATGAGGGATTACTGCGTAAGTATTGAGGTTGTTTTTTATTTCAGACAATAAATCGCTAATATTTATAAGAGGCTTTAGTTTGATGCAACTGCCGAACTTAGCATAAGCCGCCTGGATGGAGAGCAAATCACCTTTTAAATGCACGACAGTAATCGGATGCTCTATCAGTCTGGCGCCAGATATTATTTCACGATAAATTGAAACTATGGCTTCAATGGGCAGGTTTTCTCCAGCTTTTTTGGAAAGCCTGTCAATAATTGCTTTTTCCCTTTCAGGCACAAATACTCCTAGAGAAGAGGTTTGTTTTATCACGCCAACTTTCTTCACAAGCTCATATCTTCTGTCTATAAGTTCCAGAACACTGTCGTCTAGTCTGTCAATTTCTTTCCTAAGTTCATCAATATTCATACTAAGTTAAGGAGTTAGTGATTTTTTTTATTTTCCAGTATTATAGTCTAAGAAACTCCAATTCTGTAGAAGGGCAAAATATTTATGATTCATGTATTGGCGGCCGTAATCTGTCTTGATGAGAAATTTCTAGTTGCTACAAGGCCTGATGGAACTCATCTTGCAGGTAAATGGGAATTCCCGGGCGGAAAAATAGAACCCGATGAGACTGCCGGAGAAGGGCTAAAAAGAGAGATAGAAGAGGAACTCGGAGTATCGGTAATTGTTTTGGATAAAATATTTTCGACGATTCATTCATATCCAGAAAAAACTGTCTCTCTCAACTTCTACAGGGCTTTGCCTGAAAATATGAATATGTTCAAACCTAAACCTTTAGATAAACAAGAGCTGACATGGGTAAAAAGAGAAGACTTGTTTTCCTACGATTTTGCTGAAGCTGACAAAGGAATTATTAGTTTTCTAGCGAGCGCAATATGATTAAATTGAATAAAAACTACATTCTTGCTTTAATGGCGTCAATTTTTTTTATGGGCATGGCAGGGACAGATATATATATTGCTTCTCTTCCCAAGATAGTTAAAGATTTCAATACTACTCCAAATATAGTCAATCTCACATTATCAGTTTATACAATTGGCGTAGCGATATTTGTGCTGTTTGCCGACATCCTGAGCAGTCGTTTCGGCAGAAGGCCGGTTATAATAACAGCAATTTCTATTTTTACGATTACATCCTTCCTAATAAGCATATCATCCTCTATCTGGTTCATTATTATTTTGCGTTTTATTCAGTCAACTGTGGGAGTTATTTTCATTTGCAGTCGTCAGGTTCTCAAAGATATTATGGATCAACGCGAACAGGTCAGAGCTAATGGCATAATACTGGCAGGTTTAGTTATTTCTCCAGCCATAGCTCCTGTAATCGGGGCGTATCTTTCTTATCATTTTGGATGGAGAAGCTGTTTTATTTTCAGCGGATTATTGGGAGCGGTAGTATTGGGTTTTACTTTTAAAATTCTTCCTGAAACCAATCAATCTATGCTAAGCGCTCTTCCAAAACTCGGTCCGTATGTCAAGAATTATTTTGCTATTCTTGGGGATAAGTTTTTTCTGAGTATTACTGCAATTTATGGAAGCGCTTCAGGAGCATTTTTTGCTTTTATCGGCATATCGAGCTATCTGTACATAAATAATCTTGGAGTCACGCCGATAGTATATTCTTATATTTACATTCTTATGTCCGTGGCATATCTGGCAGGCAATCAATATATGTTAGCTCTTAACAGAGCTGAAACTTCATATAACAAAATTATAGGAATCGGGGTCTTTTCTACTATAATTGGCGCTTTAGTAATATTTGCATCCGTACCTTTTTCTCACCGTCTCATGATCATAATTATTATTACTGCAGGTTCAATGTTTATGCGCGCCGCCAATGCCTTGACTAATCCGGCAACACAAGTAATTACCATAAACTATTTCAAGGAAAAAGGCGGGATTGCTTTGGGTCTTGCTATGAGTTTGAATTATGTAATGATGGGGATTGCAATTGTACTTGTTACACTATTTCATAAGGATCCGCTTGAAGGCCTTATCATTATATCTCTTTTATTCTCGATTATCGGATTGGCGGCTTTCTATCTTGTAAGACGAAAAATAGCAGAACTCTAGAACCTGTAAAGAGTTAGTATTTATAGAATACTCACAGGACTATGTCTTTATGAAAGATAAGACGGAAAACAGGATATCAAGCTTTTCTCTGAGCCTAACTGACAGGTATTTCTTATATTCGTTTAGGGAAATTATGTCATTTTCGATCTCTTCAAGCTCTTTTTTATGTTCTTCTGTAAAAGGTATTCTAGGCCTCATGTAATATCTCCATGGTTTTATAGAAATATTATATAGTTCCTTATAGATTGCAACATTATATTAGTTTGAGCTAGCCATAATTTCTTCCCAGATATTCACATATTTAGTGTTATCTGAACCAAGATCTTTAATTACTTCGCTCTTATTAAAAAGTTCCTCATCAATAATTATACTTGGTAGAAACCCTTTATCCAGAAGAGCCATTGCCGGCTTGCTAGGGCATAGATATCCAATATAATCCATATTATCAGCGCAGTTTTTAGGTTCATACATGAAATTAATGAACTCATAAGCTAATTCAGGGTTCTGAGCATTCAGAGGAACGACAATTGTATCTACTCCGATTGATGTTCCTTCTTTTGGAAGCGCAAAGTCAAGGTCAGGATTGTCCTCCTGCATGGAAATAATATCTCCATTATAGCACTGAATAGCGTTCAGGATGTTATATGCCAGGCTTGATTTTGCTTCATCGCTTTGGTATGCAGCAATATTAGTCTTCCATTTTAGCATCTGTTCCTTTGCCTCTAATAACTGTTTGTCATTGGTTGAGTTCAGACTATATCCCAGGTATTTTAAAGAGGCTCCTAATGCTTCTCTCATATCATTGAGCATCGTTATCTTTCTGTAATATTCAGGGTTGCCGAAAGCCGACCACGAATTCTCTATGGCCTTTCCAAGTTTTTTCTTGTTATATCCCAATCCCGTAAAACTTATTGCGTAGGGAATACTGTATTGCATATTAGGGTCTTCTGTTTTTGCCGAATACTTCATATCCATATCGCTGGCATTAGGTATTTTGCTATAATCCAATTTGGTTAGCAATTTTTCGTGGTTCATGACTGCTGCCATATAACTTGACGGAACAATTATGTCGTAAGATCCACCCGAAACTCTGAGTTTTGCATACATAGCTTCATTTGAATCGAAATAATCGGTGACGATTTTGCAGTTGTACTCTTTCTCAAATTTAGCCATCAAATCTGATGACATATAGTCGGACCAATTGTAGATATAAAGCGTCCTTTTCCAATTCGAACAAGAAGGAATAAAGATAGAAAGAGTTAAAGATAGAAATAGTAAAAGTATGAATTTTTTAATCATTGTGTTTTCTTTGAATTAGTTAATTTTTGTGAGAAATAAACTAGGATAAATGTGGCTATAAGTATAAATACTGAAATGGCATTAACTATAGTGGGACTTCCATGCTTCATCATACTATAAATATATACGGGTAAGGTTGTTGAACCTGGTCCTGTAACAAAAAATGTAATAACAAAATCGTCAATAGACAATGTAAATGCAAGCAGTCCACCAGCGACAATTCCTGGCGAGAGTAAAGGTAGAATAATTTTCCTTATTATAATAGGCCATGTCGCTCCTAAATCTTTAGCCGCTTCAATGATTGCAAAATCGAAGTTTTGGAGGCGGCCTAAAACTACCATTGTGACATAGCTTATGCAAAAAGTTACATGCGCTATGAATATTGTAAGAAGTCCAAGTTTGATATGAATGGAAATAAAGAACAGCAGAAGGCTCATGCCCATTAAAATATCAGGAACACCAAGCTGTATTAATATTAAATTGTTATTTATGAATTGAAGTTTACTTTTGTAATAATGGATGCAAAAGGCCGACAAAGTTCCAAGAACCATCGCTGCGACCATTGAAGTAATGCCGATTATAAGTGAATTCAAAAGGGTAAATAGGATTTTAGGATTGTTAAACATGTCTATATACCATTGAAAAGTAAATCCTTTCCAGGTAATGCCATATTTTGAATTATTAAAAGAGTTAACCGTCATGACTATCATTGGAAGATAGAAAAAGACTAAAACAAGTATAGTAATGTACTTGGAGAATCTACTTTTATATTTCATAATAGGTTTCCTAACAATTCTCTTTTTTAAGTAATATTTTTGAGCAAAGAATTATGACAAGAGGAAGTAGAATCATAGCCATAAGCAATGTTGACCATGCTGCAGCCATTGGGATATTTCTAGCTACAAACGCCTGGTTTGCTATTAAGTTTCCTATCATTTGAGAACTTGTTCCTCCCACTAGATCCGGTATCACATAAGACCCCAAGCAAGGTATAAGAACCATTGCCGTCGCAGCCATTAAACCCTTGGATATATTAGGTAAGAAAATATATATGAAGGCATGCCATCTTGTCGCTCCTAAGTCTCTTGCAGCTTCTATTAATCTAAAATCAAATCTTTCAGCCGCCGCATAAATAGGTAGTATAGCGAATGGCAAATAAGAATATATGGTCACTAGAAGGACGGTGCCAGTGCTATAAATTAGCGAGCCGCTTTCAGGGATTATGCCGAAGAACACAAAGATTGCCTGAATTATACCATCGGGATTTAATATTAATTTCCAGGCAAAGATTCGTATAAGGGAGTTAGTCCAAAACGGCACAATAATTAAAAAAAGAATAATCTTTCTGTTCTTTTCAGATAACCTGGACATGTAATACCCTACTGGTATTGAAAAGAGAAGACACGCAAAAGTAGATGCAAAACTCACCCATATTGTGCGCCATATTACTGGTATGTACAAAGGGGAAAAGATTGTTTCGAAGTTGATTAGAGTCCAGCCAGGCTCAAGATCTCCGTATGGATTTGAAGGTCTCAGTGCCATAATAACTGCTATGATAGTAGGAATAAGAAAGAAAAATATCAACCAAAAAAGAGTTGGGGAGGTAAGGACAAACTCTGTAAATTTATTTTTATTTGAATCGGATCTCATGATCTTATGATGGCAGAGTTAAGAGGTTTTCATCTATTTCTGCATAGTGGTCCAGTAAATACCCGTGTTCCGGGTTCCATGAAATCCAAACTTCGTCATTCCATCTAATTGGCTCTTCGTCCAAAAGAAAGCTAGAGTGCTGTTTTATTATTGACAGTTTGTAGTCCTGAGTTTTAACCCAGAATTTTGTCATTGAACCTAAATAGATGACATCATCAACAATGCCTTTAAATGTATTGATATAAGATTTATCCGTTAAAGGAAGGGTTTTTGAGATGTTAATTTTTTCAGGTCTAATACTTAGGTAAACTTGGGTTCCAATTGAAAGGTGTTTATCGTTATAAACAGTTATTTCAGAAAAATCGCTGGGTTGAATTCTGCTTATTTCGCTATTGGTAACTTCGCTCACTGTTCCTTCGAAAAAGTTTGTATCCCCGATGAATGCCGCGACGAAACTTGTATTTGGGGACTCGTAAATTTGTGGCGGACTTCCTATTTGCTCGATTATACCCTTGTTCATAACTGCTATTTTATCGCTGATGCTCATTGCTTCGCCTTGGTCGTGTGTCACAAATAGAAATGTCGTACCAATCTGGTCGTGAATTGTGTCGAGTTCGACAAGCATTCTCTGCCTGAGTTTAAGGTCCAGAGCCGCTAAAGGTTCATCAAGTAAAAGAACAAGAGGGCGATTAATGAGAGCTCTGGCAATAGCGACTCTTTGTCTTTGTCCGCCGCTAAGTTGATGAGGATATTTGTTTTTGTGTTCCGTCATTTGGGTTAGGTCCATGAAGGAATTAGCTTCGGATATAATCTTTTTTCTATTCCATCCGGCTATTTTGGGCCCGAAAGCGATATTGTCTCTTACAGTCATATGAGGGAAAAGCGCATAGTTTTGGAAAACGGTATTAACCTGTCTCTCGTTTGGAGAAAGGTTAGTGATATCTTTACCATCAAGAAAAACTTTTCCTGTGTCGGGTTCTTCAAGACCGGCGCATATTCTTAGTAATGTGGTTTTTCCACAACCGCTTGGTCCCAAAAGAGAAAAAACTTCGCCCTTGGCAACTGAGAAACTGACATCATTAACTACTTGTTGTTTACCAAAGCTTTTCGAAATATTTTCAAAAGTTAAGAATTTAGGCATTTTTAAATTATCCGGCTTCTTGTTGAGTTTTAAAAAGGCAATTACGAAAGATTATAAGGAGTCAAAATATCAATTCAAGTTCTTATTCAAATTATGTAGGAAAACTGGATTATTTTACATAATTGCACTTTATCTTTTTTCGAAACTTTATAGATAAAAACTATTAGCTATAATGTGTTTTAGTGAAATTTTTCAGTAGGAATAAAATAGGAGTATTTATGCTTAAAGTATTACGGGATAGGCTTTCAAAGTTTGGACAGGAGCATCTTCTTAAGTTCTGGAATGAATTAAACCAGAAAGAACAAGATGTTTTGGCTAATCAAATCAATGAAATAAATTGGAAAGAGATTGACGGGTTGATAAAAGAGTATGTTCTAAAAAAACCTGTAATCAGAATACCTGACGATTTAACGCCAGCGCCATTTTTTCCTCTGGAACCAAAGACTAAGGAACAAAAAGAGCTATATATAGAAGCTATAGAAAAAGCAAAGAGTCTTCTGTCAGCTTCAAAAGTTGCAGCTTTTACTGTGGCTGGCGGACAAGGTACAAGACTTGGTTTTAACGGACCAAAAGGAACTTATCCAATAACTGTGCTTAAATCTAAATCGCTTTTTCAGTATTTTGCTGAACGAATCAAGCGAGCATCAGAAAAATACTCAGCCACAATTCCCTGGTATATAATGACAAGTGATATGAACCATTCAGAAACAGTTAGTTTTTTTGAGTCGCACAATTACTTTGAGTTAAATAAAACAAATGTTATGTTTTTCAGGCAAGGCACAATGCCTGCGATTGGACTAGATGGCAAGATACTGCTTGATACCAAGAACTCATTGGCGCTTTCTCCTAATGGACACGGAGGAAGTTTGTTAGGTTTGCATAAGTCCGGGGCCTTAGCAGACATGACAAAGAGGGGTGTTGAGTTCATATCATATTTCCAGGTGGATAATCCACTGGTGCCTATTATAGATTTGCTTTTTATAGGCCTGCACGCAATTACTGAATCTGAAATGAGCGCCATTATGTTATCAAAAACAGGACCTTTCGAAAAACTTGGCAACTTTTGTGTTTCTGGTGATAGAACTATGATCATTGAGTATAGCGATATGCCTAATGTTTTAGCTGAAAAGAGAAACAGCGATGGTTCTTTGGCCTTTATAGCTGGAAGTCCTGCAATCCATATTGTGTCAAAAGCTTTTGTTGAGCGCTTAACAAAAAATGATTCTATTTCTCTTCCATGGCACAGGGCTGACAAGAAAGTGCCTTTTATAAATGAAAATGGCATTAGAATTGAACCAGATAAAGAGAATGCTGTAAAGCTTGAGAGTTTTATTTTCGATGCTTTGCCGATTGCAGAGAAGACAATGATTTTAGAAGCCAGAAGAGAGAAACAATTTGCACCGACCAAGAACAAAACAGGAGTTGACTCCGTTGAAAGTTGCAGAGAAATGCTTATTGAAAGAGACGCCCAATGGCTTGAGAAGTACGCTGATATAAAAGTTCCTAGAAAAACTAACGGTAAAGTTGATTGCATAGTGGAGCTTTCTGGAGCTATTTATTTTGATGAAGAGGATGTCGCATCAAACAAAGCTAAATTAAAAGCCCAGAAACTCACCACTGGAAGCTCTGTTTATTTTGAATAAATTGAATGTGGCAACTTCTATTTGTAAGTCGGGGTGATTTCTTCTGCTTTAATCATATGCGCACTTGAGGCAATGAGTTTGACTTTGACTTTTAAGCTATAGCTGAAAACAGAGTTTGAAGAGCCTTCATTAGTTAGTCCCATTATCCACTTAAATATAATTTCGCCATCGTCAGTTTTTTGAAGCTTTACAAAGGTAGAAGTTAGAATAAAATCAGGGTTCTTGCTAGTCGTGCAATCTATGATTCCTGTATTTATCAACTCTCTGAAGACCCTTGCTGAAATTGCAGTTGCGTTAGCTGAATAATCACTCTGAACATTAGTCTTTGAGAGTATGACATTTAATGGAGTATTGGATGTAATCAACGGCTCTGAAGAAGCTATGGCGGTAGTCATTTTTTCTATAGCTGCACTCTCCTCAAGAATAGTATCATTATTGCCTTGTACTTCAATAATAGGCCCTTCAGGGGCATCTCCAGGAGGCAAACTCTCACATCCAGATAGAAGAACAAAGCTAATGGAAAGCGCTAATAGAAAATAAAATTTTAACATGTCAAACAGTAGTTATTTGAGTTCATCGATGATTTTTTGGGATATTTTTTCAATATGAGAAATTATGCATTTCTTCCCATCAGGAAGCATTACTGAGTCTTTTAATTTTTTTCCTGTGACTGCTTTACCAAGATCAGTGTCATAGGATACATACTTTTTAGCCGGATTACTGTCCCATGCGCCGAGTATGTGGAATGTTTCTTTAGTATTGTTTTCATACGACAGAGTAATAGTCGAACCTATAATTACTGTATCGGAAACTTTTGCGTCTGAGAAATCAGTAGGTTGGGTAGAGCTTATTCTTACTTCGAGGATTATCCTATGTTCGTTCAGGAATTTTTGTCTTTCTTTTGCGGCGGCAAACTCTGCATTTTCTCTCAAGTCTCCATGCGCTCTTGCTGAAGTCAATGCTTCAGTATTTTCAGGAATCTGTCTATTTATAAGATCTTTGAGTTCTTTGATTTTGTCATTAAAAGATTTATTGGATGTGATATAGACTTCTTCCTTAGCTTCCTGAGGAGATCTTTGTTGCTTGCTTGCGATTAACTTTTTAGCTCTATCAGAATTCAGGATTTCTTTAGCTTTTGGAGATAGTCTTGATAGCTTTACAATAATAGTTTGCCTGTCCACAGAAGTCAGAATGGATGAATTATTTAAGTACTCGAGAAATCCTATGATGTTTTCTTCTGTTTCCTTTCCTGTTATCTGAGATTGGAAATCAGCGTTTTCCAGCAAGAGTCTTTTTAGTTCTTTAGGGCCTGTTTGCCATAAAGCGCCAGGTTTGGATCTATAAATCGCAGGAATTACAGCGGAATAACTAAGCTTTGAAAGAGTTTCACTTCCTAGTTTATCCTTGTTTTTCCACATCCACAGAAGCATTTCAGCATTTGTTACTTTATTGGATTCTTCAATGGTTGATTCGATGAACGCCGTACTTAGTTTGCCGCACAGTGACGGCCAGACCTTCCACGGAAGAAGGGCTAATACTTTCTTCAGATAATCCAGACCTTCTATATGTTCAGTAAATATAATCCAGTTTGAAAGGTCAAGGGCCTTAAGTTGTGTCCAGATGCCAAGGCAGATATCGTTCATCTCGTAAAGAGGCCAAACTGTTTCCTGAACACCGTTGTCTTTGGGAGCGAATGTCTTAATAGATTCAACTGATACCAGAGGATTTAACATAGAAATTGATTCAGCCCAATTCATGAAATCCTTTAATTTTGATGAAGCTTTAATCTGATTTAAAACAGAGCATATATGATTAATTACTTTATCATCAGTAATTTTTTTAAGTTTTGCTTCGTTGTTTTTTAATATTGTATGAAGTTCATGGATACTTCTTGCGCTTTGGATATCAATTTGTTCAATTGTGTCAGGTGTCTGTATTTTCTTGGAAGAAGGTTCATTCCACCAGACATTAAATTCATTTAAGGATAAAACTCCAGGTACGAAAGTTTCCAGTGCAATGCTTTTTAGCTGAAGTTCGTCCACTTGTGAAATAGCATAGCTCTTGATAAGTTCTACGAAATCATTTTTAAGCGGGGCTTTTTTTGAGGAAATTAACTTTTCCAGCTCTTTCGTATGTTTAAAAAGAAATGATTTTTCCAGGAATGAATCTAGTTCGACATCCTGAATAAAGGTATTATTGAAAGAGAAAACGCCGATAGTTCCTATCATGGAGTCTATCTCTCCAGTCAATCCCCAGCTTTTGGATAAAGAGCTTTGGAAAATCTGACCTTTTTGCAGTTTCATCAGAGTGCTGTATCTTGCATAAACTACAGGTAATGGGACGGTCTTGTTCTTTACGCCTAGAACTTTTATCGCTGTAGTCTTATTGAGAGTCGAAGGTAAGAATTTTTTAATTGCAGTCGGCAGGGCAGTTCTTAAAATCTCTAAATCTGAAGTCATGTACTTTGGAAGCTCAACTATGAATGCGGTCTTATTTGCGCCGGCTTCTGGATTTTCAAGGAAAGACTCAATAATCATAGTGAGTCCCTCAATGATATCTTTGTTTATTTTAGCGTCTTTAAGCGCGGTGAGGATATTGTCAAAAACAACTTTGCTGTCTGATTCTAATCCCGCCAAGAGATAGTCTGAGATATTGTCTGCCACGGTAGTAACTCCATCTATAGTTAAAATGAAACGGTATTACATATAAAAGTAGTTTATAGCAAATTCAACTTGTGTGCATTATCTAAACCCTATCTTCTAATACCCTTGATAGGGAAAAAATAAAAGGATATACTTGATGGCATCTTAAAAATTCTAGTTAGGAGAAGATTAAAAATGATTATAGATAAACTTGATAATTTGAGGCAATACGAGAGATGTTTCAGTTCATTTAAAAATGTCTTTGACTATATCTTTTCGATAGATTTAAAGAGTCTGGGTGAAGGAAAACATCAGATGCCTAACGATCTAGGGTACATAGGGATTGATAAAGTTATGGCAAGAAGCAAAGAAGGCGCCTTCCTTGAGGCTCATAAAAAGTACATAGATATTCAGATTCCATTTAATCTCACAGACACCATGGGCTGGAAAAGCGTTTCTGAATGCAAAGGTATCCAGATTCCCTACAATGAAGAGAAGGATATTATGTTCTACTCAGATGAAGTGGATTTTTATATTCCTGTAAACCCTAATCAATTTATTATCTTTTTTCCCGGCGATGCACATACTCCTATTATCGGAGAAGGCTTGATTCATAAGGCAGTGATCAAAGTTAAACTCCAGTGACAAAGCGATAATTGGCGCGGCAAGTTTGCAGCATATTATTTAAAACCTTCATTCAAACAAATAAGCAAAACTTAACAGCATTGCAATCCTCCAACGCTGTATTGTAAGGGTATAATGCTTCACTGCAGACTTACTTTGCTCCATTGCAGATATACATTGTAACGCCGTAAACATACAATGCTTCATTGCAGACCTGCAATGCGCTGTTGTAATACTACAATGGACTGTCGTAAACCTGCAATACGGCATTGTAAGTTAGCATTTCTCCTCTGAATACCTGTAAAATCTGTGCATTTTCAGAAAAAATGGAAATAAAACGATAAAAGATGAGGCTGGAGGCTTTGCGGCTTCTTATTTGATGTCATAGAATTGAGCTAAACAGCATTATACAAATAAAAGGGATAAGTTATGAAATTAGCTTTCTGGAAGAAATCAAATAAACCGAAAGAAATCATTTTTCATGATCAAGAACCAGAACATGAACCACACGAAGAATCTTCATTGGTTAAACTACATATCACAGATTCTATGGTTTTTTGGCTTTTTATCCTGGGCGTCATCGGAATTATAATAAATTGCATCCTCTTATATTCTTTACATAATAAAGTTACTTTAATGAGTAAAGATAATGCTATTACATATGATGTAATGAATAAAGCAGCGCGGATCATGGATCAAAATAGCGGAACTTTTTATGCAAAAAAGATTACTCCCGATTCATTAGAAAACAAAAACACCTTTAATCAGTCAGTTACGCTGATTGAAAAACAAGCTAGCGATTTGGTAAAAGAGAGAGATGGTCTTGCTAAAACTCTCAGCTCTATTTCAGAAGAAATAGATGTTGATAATCAACAAAAAGAGTCTTCACTTACGGATTTAAGCTCATATGAAAAATCTTCAAATACTGTTGCTGAAATGTCGAAGAAGTCTTTGGATGCCAACAGCGAATTTGCTTCATGTTTTTTGGCTATAGCTAAGGTTCTAAAAGTTTCAATTCCTAATAAGAGCGCTTTTATTTCGGCCTCGAAATTAGCTGTTGATCAAGATGTGCTCAAATCAGTTGCTAATGAAATAGCAAGCAATTATCAGCAAATGAATAAATTGAAAAATGAAATAGACCAAAAAGATGCTAAGATTGCTAAACTTACTGCTTCGCTCAAGGTTAGTAATTCTGCTGAAAAAAACAATGATGAATTCAAGGAACTCTATAAACAGCAAAGAAAAGAATCAGAACTTCTCAGAATCGAAAATGAAGAACTTAAGAATGCTAAATTGAACAATGCTGAAGAGTCTCAAAGTAATTCTGAAGAAAACCTAATAAATCCCAAAAGCAATGCATCTCTCATAGAATACAAATACGCAACTTTAGAGGCTAACACAAAAGCGCTTACAAAAGTATCTATAGGGAAATATAAACGCGGAGATATCTTATTTATCAAATTACATTTGATAAAAGTCGATTATGGAAGCGGCATTATCCAAAAAATATCTGATGCTGATGCTAATAAACTATTTATCATTAGTAATACTCTACTATGTTATTACAATACAAAAACACAAAATTATAGCCCTCTATTGACGCTTAATACCGGTGAATCAGGGAAAACTATAAAATACTTGTGTCAGGAAGATTTTGAAGAACTATTTTTAGTATATAAGCCAGACTCAGGGAGTAATTTCAAAGGCTTCCTAGATTATTATTATTGGAAATAATAAAATAAAGGATCTACCCAAATATATTTCAAATCAGTCAATGGGAACACGAAATCAAGAATGAAATATGATTAAAGTTATCCTGGTTGAGTTGCGACACAAGTAATTAGAGTAAAGTGAGGTTAAATACATGAGCGGTTATTTTAGTTCAGAAGAGCTTTCATCTCTTCTGGAGATCAAAGAGAAGATATATGAAGGGCAAGATTTGCCTTTGATATTAGATGCATGTGATAAGGCAGGAAAATTGAAGTGCGACTTTCCTCTGCTTTACGCAACGGTATTACTTGCGACGCATGGGAGAAGAGAGCAAGCTTTCTCTATCTATAATTCTGGCAAACTGAAAGATCCTTTTGCAGATGAATTTTTCCGTTACCTGAAGAAGAATGGTTCAGTCGAACCCAAAGTAGTCGTTTTCAAATCATCTCTTCCTTATGATGCCTGGGTTAAAACAAACCTATTCAAGATAGAACTCGAAAACACGCTTAAGACTATTGGCACATTTTTTGAAACTATATATGAAGATTGCGAGAGCGTAAATATCCTTGACATCGGACCAGGCAATGGAAAGATGACTGCGCAGATTATAAATCATATTTTGAGTAAAAGAAAAGTTAAGAGAGTAAACCTTGTCCTTCTCGATAAGTTTCCTGCAATGCTTGAAGCGGCAAAAAAATTCTGCGAAGAAACTATTAATGCTGAAGTTAAAGTCGAAACAATCTGTTGTCCTGCTCAAAGCCTAAGGGAAGAGAATATCGCCAAGCTTAAGAGTTTTGCTCCATTCTGGACTACGATTTGCTCAAGATCAATCCATCACATGCCGTCAACATTGAAACTTGAGCTTCTCAAGAAACTGAAAAACCTTACAAAATCTCTTCTGTTAGTCGAAATGAATAGTACTCATGATTTGCCTGAAAAGGATTCTCCAGATCTTATCTACTCGATTACAAGAAGTTATGGATTTATATTCAATGATATTAATAATAGTCCTCTAACCCAAGAGGAAAAGCTTGCATCTATTGATGATTTTCTTCTTGCTGAAGCGCTCTTTATGATAGGAAAAGAAAGAGCAGACCGTATAGACTACCACGCGACTGAGGAAGAATGGAGAAATCTTGCAGTTAAAGCCGGATTCAAAATCGCAGTTACCGAACCTTCTGCTGTCTATCCTGACGGAGAAGCTCATTATTTTACAATGATAATGAAATAATACTGGAGTGTAATTATAACAGTAATGTGCGGGAGGGTCGAAGTCCACTTCGACTGTATTAGGCTTCAGAGGACTGATGCCATCCCTTTTAGGTTTATTGGATGCAAGAATATAAATAACAAACCAATGTCATTGAATTAAGGTAGGGACGGTTCTCCGCAACCGTCCGTAAAGAGCGGTCAGCTCGGAGATCTGACCCTACCAAAATCCGAATACAGAGGCGATTGAATAATAAACAAATATATTAGGGAGTTTGATAATGGAGCATCTGGAGTTTTGGTTCAGCATCAAAAATATTATGGTTCACATCCCGTTAGGGACGGGTTATGACTTGTCTTATATCGAAGCAGTAGGAACAGTCTTCGGGCTTCTGTGTATCTGGTATGCCAGCAAAGAGAAGATCATTAATTATTTCTATGGTTTAATCAATGTGGCTCTTTTCTGCATTATATTTTACCAGATTCAGCTCTATGCCAATATGCTTCTGCAACTCTATTTCTTCGTGATAAATATTTATGGATGGTATGCCTGGAGCAGACAGAGCAGTGATAGTTCTGCGGCTCTGAAAGTTAGATGGATGTCCAAATCAAAAACTATTACAACTGTCATCTCTGCCATAGTATGCATAATAGTCCTTGCTCTTTTTATTAATCCAATCTTTTACTCTCTTACTAAAGCTGCCGTTTATATAGTGAATCTTGCAGGTGTTAACCTTGCAGTTCCGCCTCTCATTCCTGATCCGAATCCAATCCTGGATTCGACAGTGACTATACTCTCTCTGATAGCGATGATACTGATGACCAGAAAGTATGTAGAAAACTGGATAATGTGGTTTCTCATAGACATTCTGAGCATAATATTGTACTCAACGCAGGGGGTCTATGTGATAGCATTAGAGTATGTACTGCTTACTTTTATAGCAGCGAGCGGAACGATAAACTGGATAAAAACTGCAAAGAAAAACAAGGAGATTTAAGCTATGAAACAACCGCATATTAATTGTGATGAAAACGATATTCACCCAAGAGTAATAGTTTGCGGCGATCCTGCCAGAGTCGAGAGGATTGCGAAACTTGGGCAGAACCCGAAGTTTATCTCATCAAATAGAGAATTTACTGTTTATGAGTCCTTCTGGGAAGGCTTGCCTTTTACTATATGCTCAACTGGCATCGGAGGCACTTCTGCTCTTATAGCTATGGAAGAACTTATAAAATGCGGGATGAAAGCGGTCATAAGAATCGGAAGCGCAGGTTCTCTCCAGAAGAATATTCACAATGGAGAACTCATAATCGTAGAAGGTGCTGTTCGTTGCGACGGAGCATCGAGAATGTATGTGGGCCCGGAATATCCGGCTGTATCGGATATGGACTTAGTTCAGTTGATTAAGGAGAACTTGTCAGATTCAGGGATCACTTTTAGCAAAGGAGTAGTTTACTCCCACGACTCTTTCTACACGGACAGGGAAAACGACATCTGCCGTTACTGGTCGTCTTTTGGCGTGCTTGGAGCAGATATGGAAACAGCTTCTATAATCACTCATGCCAGATTTAAGAATATTAAAGCCGCTTCTATCCTGAATGTCGTCGTAGAATTTACAGCTTGTCCTGGAGAAGGTATAGGTGACTATAAAGACTCAAATACCGATTTGCTCAAGAGCGAAGCTATCGCATCTACAGCCGCCTTTTATGCGCTTTCCAAGCTGAATATTTAACAGCAAGTCTCATCTTTATGTACTCCAAGGTAATAAACTCCAAGGGCAATTGTCGTTCCAAGATAGGCTCCTGCGATGATGTCGCCAAGAAAATGAAGATTGTTCAATAAAAGAGCTCCTGCCATAATAAGTATCATGAGGATTGAGATGATTCTTAGTTTCGGATAGAACAGCATAATAGATACCATCCCAAGGCATATCATTGTCATGTGCCCAGATGGGAAAGAATCAGCCCCAAGTTTAAAGAAGTGGAAACCGTAACTTTCAGGATTCACTAAGAATCTGAGTTTACCAGAGCTGAACATAAGAACTGTATTCCGTCCAAAAAAGAACTTCAGGCAATCTTTGATGAAAAACCCAAATACGACACATAAAGATAATTGCCTTATAAACATCCAGAATTTGAGTTTGTCAAAGTCCATTAGCCTTAGAAAATAGTAGATTACAAAAATAGGTATCATGCATAAATAGGCGCATAAAGTAAGATAGGTTCCCAGGTGAGCATTCTTTTTAATATTTTCTGGAGAGTATAATAGCCCGTGCATTGTTGATGCGACTTCTCTATCAAAAAACAGTATTGAAGCAGCAGTGAGGACAACAACAATAGGAAAAGTGATCGCCAGATATTTAATACAAGTCTTCATTTTTTATAGCTTTGAAAATTTCATGATATTAAGGATGGTTTCGACGGCTTTCTCCATGGATTCAAGGACGACGAATTCATATCTTCCATGACCGTTATGAGCGCCAGTAAAGATATTAGGGCAGGGCAGACCCATGTAGGAAAGCCTGGCTCCGTCTGTGCCGCCTCTTATGGGAATGATATCAAGTTCGACTCCTGCGGCTGAAACAGCTTTTTTGGCAAGATCAATGATATGCATGACGGGTTCGATTTTTTCTCGCATATTGTAATACTGGTCTTTGAGCTCAAGTGATATTAATTCTTTGCCGTATTGGGAGTTAAGGAAATAGACAATGTCGCTGATTTTTTTCTTTCTAGCTTCAAACTTAGTTTTGTCGTGATCTCGAATGATGTATTCGAGAGTCGTTTCCTCAACAGTTCCATTGAATTTTATCAGATGGAAAAAACCTTCATAATTTTCGGTATGTTCCGGGCGTTCTTCGTTTGGTAGAATGCTATTCAGTCGCTCAGCTATATGGATTGAATTGATCATTTTATTTTTTGCCGAACCCGGATGGACATTGCGCCCCTGGATTCTGATTTTTGCGTGAGCAGCATTGAAGTTTTCAAATTCAATTTCGCCGATTCTTCCGCCGTCAATAGTATAGGCAAAGTCAGCGGCGAAAGTTTTTACATCGAACTTGTCTGCGCCTCTGCCTATTTCTTCATCTGGAGTAAAACCTATTTTTATTGTGCCGTGTTTAAATTCAGGATGATCTTTAAGGTAGTGAAGAGCTTCCATTATTTCTGCAATGCCTGCTTTATCGTCGGCTCCCAGGAGGGTTTCTCCGTCTGTAGTGATAAGAGTTTTTCCGATATATTCTTTCATCTCAGGAAAATCTTTCGGAGTGAGAGTGAACTTGCCTTTTCCACCCAGATTTATATCTTTGCCATCATAGTTATCTATTAGTTGAGGATTAACATTTTCTCCCGTCAAGTCAGGTGCTGTGTCCATGTGTGCAATAAGTCCGATAACAGGATATTTATCAGAAGAATTGGCAGGAAGAGTTGCGCACAAATAGCAGTGCTCATCAAGTCTTATATCTGTCAAACCAAGTTCTCTTAGTTCAGCTTCAAGAACTTTGGCAAGGTTAAACTGTTTTTGCGTACTAGGACAGGTATCAGAGGAGGAATCTGAACGAGTGTCTATCTTTACATATCTGATGAAGCTTTGGAGCAGTCTTTTATTCATCGTAATCCTTGTTTATTTTTATCTGCAAAAGTTTTGTAATCTTCTATAGTATTGATGTTAAAGAAAGTGGAGTCAGTGTCCAGATAGCTAACTTTTACTTTATTAAAAAAAGCCCTGATCTGTTTAGAGGTCTTGAGTGTTTCGGCTATGGCAGGAAGAGTTTTTTTGTCATAGACTGCAAAAAGCGGTTCGATCATATTATCTTTGTGTTTGGGGATTACAACATCTGCGTCTCTGGATGATTCTAATAGTCTGTATATCAGATTTAAATCTATTTCTGGAAGGTCGCAGGCGACAATGAAGTTTTTCTGGGTTTCCGATTTCAGAAGGCAGCTGTAAATGCCCATCAAAGGACCATGTTCATCTTCGTTGTCCTTTATAACAGTCAAGTTTAGATAGGAGAATTCATCGGGCTTGTTTGAACTTAAGATTATCTGGCTGAAAATGGGTGAAAGTTGCATAACAGCATTCTCGATTAAAGGCATGCCATTGATTTTGAGTTTTGTTTTATCTTCACCCATTCTGGTGCTTTTACCGCCAGCCAGGATTATGCAGGAAGCATCAGTTTTGAAGTACCATCTATCATTTTCAAAGGAAATTCTGTTCAGATCGAAGTCGAATCCCTTTTCTACAGAGAGAAGAGTAACTTTTTTATCAGATTGATGTTCAACCGCCTTACATGAATTCTTGATGTTTGTATTACCTGAGCGGTTTAGAACGAAAAAGAGTCCTGGTTCGAGAACTGTTCGCAAACTATTTGACTCGCAGACAATTGGGACATCAAATCCGTGAAGAGTTTCTATTTCTTTCAAAAGAGCCGAAGCCCCTTCTTTGAGCGCTCCATCTCGGACTCTGAGCCAATAAACTGCTTCTGCTCCGGCTCTGAGCATCCTCGATGTGTCTTTTGGGCTATTTGAGTCGGTTTCATGAGTTAGGCAGAAATTTCCGGAAAGAGAAGAGCAAACGCCACAGCCCTGTCCGCCTCTTGGGCAAGTGCCATGATCATCATCTTTAACAGTGGTGACTTTTACGCCGATAACCTTGTGTCCAGCTAAAGTGATTTGTTTAATTATGGAGCAGGCAAACTCTGTTTTTCCGACATTTCTATCTGCCGCTCCGATCAGAAATAAATTCTTTGAACATAACATTCTAGTTTAGTCCTAAAAGAGTTTTAAGGTCTGACATTCTATTGAAAGTGATAGCTCCGGCATTCTTGAGAATCTTCTTATCTGTTCTTTTGCAGTAACCCAGAACATCCATGCCTGCAGATACCGCCGCGCTTACGCCATAAGGAGAATCTTCAATCACGACACACTTTTCAGGAACCGCGTTCATTTTTTTAGCAGCATATAAGAATAAGTCAGGGAATGGTTTTGGGCGCTCTACCATTGAACTTGAGAAGATCTTACCCTTAAATTTTGGAAGAAGTCCTGTTATGCCCAGAGTCTTATAGATTTTTTTTTCAGGAGCATTAGTAGCCACACAAAAATCATCAAAGTTAAGAAGGGAAATTATTTCTTCTATTCCTTCGACCGTCTTTAATTCCTTTTCGTATGCTTTAAAAGCTCGCTCATCAAATATCTCAAAGAGGTCTTTTTGGGGCGCCATACCAGTTTTTTCTTCCAGTAAAGCAAGGCAATCCTTGTCTGAACGACCAGTGAACATCTTTTCGCATTCGGCGTAAGTCAAACTGTAGCCTAATTCGTGTAGTAACTTTGCAAATATCCTATTTGCTATAGGTTCGCTGTCAACTATCACACCGTCGCAATCGAAAATAATTAAATCGTATTTCACTTATATTATCCTGTTTTTTAATAAACATTAGAAGCACATCTTCAAAAACAAAGCAGTCTTCCTTAGAATATTATAATCACTTACAATCTAAATCAACAAAAATAAAAGGAAGGTAAAGAATTATGAATATTCTTAGTTTTGACATCGGCGGTACATCTATAAAATATGGTGTCGTCGAAAAAGGCGGAATAATAGTCCAGAAAGACAGTGTAAAAACCCCAGGTGCTGATTGCAAGAATGCGATTCCTGATCTGATAATAAATATCTTCCAGGAGCTCTCAAGGGATCATAAGATTAGCGCTATTGGAATTAGCACTGCTGGTTTGATAGACAGCGATAAGGGTATAGTTACTTTAAGCGCCAACCTTCCTGGATATACAGGATGTAAGCTCAAAGAAAAAATCGAACCCAAGACAGGCGTAAAAGTTTTTGTAGAAAATGACGCAAATTGCGCGGCTCTCGGCGAAATGTGGAAAGGAGCAGGTAAGAACAGCAAATTCATAGTATTTCTAACATTGGGAACAGGAGTGGGCGGGGCATGTATTTTAAATGAAAAACTTTACAAAGGATTTCATGGGTTTGCAGGAGAATTCGCCAGATTGGCCGGCACCAGCGATATTTTAGAGAAGAAGGAAAGAACTGATTTCCTTTTTGATAAGACAGCTTCGACAAGTTCTCTCGTGAACAGGTATAAAAAATTGACTGGTCAGACGATTAATGGTCTTGATCTTATGAATAAAGTTAAGGAAAAGGATGCTCATGCATTGAAGGTATATGATGATTTTATAGATTCTCTCTGCGGTGGACTTGATACAGTGGTGTCATTGTTTGACCCGGAAGTAATAGTCGTCGGCGGCGGCATTTCAGCTCAGGGAGAATTTTTCTTTTCCCATCTGAATAAAGTCTTCCAGCAATATATTCCAAAAGGATATGAGGATGTCCTGATTAAGAAAGCTATGCTGGAAAATGATGCAGGTGTCTATGGCGCTACATATATTTGCCTGCACAAAGATTATGTTGTTTAGAATCAACTAAAGGAGTAACATGAAAAGCATTAGAAGCCTAGTTATCGGGGCTATGGCTATTCTTGCCATTGCCGGGTTGGTCTCATGTAGTACAATAGACATGTCCACTAAAACTGAAGGACAGAAACTTGCTGATAACAGCGATAAAGGAATAGCGCATGTAAATGCCAGAGTTACTGGTATTTACCTCTTCTATTTTATTCCGTTAATTAGCGGTGACCCTGAAAATGTGGGAAGTTCTTCTTTCTTTAAAGACACAGTGAAGCCTGACAGTTCTGTAGGAATGCTTACCAGGAAAGCATCTGACCTTGGAGTTGTGAGAGTTTCCGATCTTACTCTGAGAGAAAGTGAAAGCGGGGGTTTTTCTTTATGGATAATCTGGGCTAAGAACACTGAAGCTAGCGCTAATGCAGTTAAATAAGGAGATTTGAAATGAGAAAGCTATTTAGTTCTATATTTGTTTCTGTAATTTTGTTGGTTTTAGCATCTTGCTCGCATGTAAGAAATACAGATGATTATAACAAAATAGATATTACAGATGGTACTGGCAATGCTCAGGCGACATTGATTTCGGCTAATTATGGGCTTTATCTTTTTGCCTGCGTCCCGATTGCTACAGGCGACTCTCTTAACCCCGGAAATCCCGCCTTTTTTACGGATAAGGTAAAAGTAGATGAAGCTTTTCAGGCGCTGGTAAAAGAATCTAAAAGCATGGGAGCCAAAGAAACTCTGAATGTTTCATCCGATGTACAATGGAAGGCTGTTCCTATAGGATTTGGTCTTTTATGGATAAAGGAAGTCCAGGTTTCCGGAAATGCCATAAGGTGATATGAAGTTATTTTTAAGCGACAATTGTTCCGGGATTCATCCGGAAATGCTTAAAGCGATTGCTCTTGTTAATCAGGAGCATTCGTTTCCTTATGGGGCAGACGATATTACGCAAAAACTTGAAGAGAAGGTAGAGGAACTCTTTTGTTGTAATGCTCTTAAGGTATTTCCGGTTTGCTCAGGAACGGCGGCAAATATTGTGGCACTGGCTTCTGTCCTTCACTCGTATGAGGGTGTTATCTGCGCGGACAGCGCTCATATAAATACATTTGAATGCGGTTCACTTGAGAAGTTGACAGGAGCAAAAATCCTGCCCAGCCCCAATAAAGACGGCAAACTTGATATTTCGGCATCTGAAAAATATCTCGAGCAGTTGGGCGATGAACACAGTGTTCAGCCGAGAATTATTTCCATATCGCAAACGACTGAGTTCGGGACGGTTTACACGCTGGAAGAACTCAAAGCCATATCCGACTTTGCTCATAGAAATGATTTGCTTCTTCACATGGACGGGGCCAGACTTTCTAATGCGCTTGCTTCTCTAAAAACAACGCCTTATGAAATGGTTACAAAGATAGGAGTGGATTTGCTCTCATTCGGCGGAACCAAGAATGGTTTGTTGGCTGGGGATTTGATCGTCTCATTCAATGAGAAAGCATCAAAGAAGATGAAGTTTGTCAGGAAACAATTTGGTCATCTGCTTTCAAAGATGAGGTTTGTTTCCGCTCAGTTCATGGCCTATCTGAAGGACGACCTTTATCTTAAGACAGCAAAGCATTCCAATGAGATGGCAAAGTACTTCGAATTCAGACTCAAGGAGTTCGATTTCATTGAAGTTACAAGCGCAGTTGATTCGAATATGCTTTTTGTCAAACTTCCGCTTTCTATCACTGATGAGTTAGCCAGAAAGTATTCATTTCATATCTTTGATAGTAAAAATAATGTCGCAAGATTTGTTACGGCATTTGATACTAGCAAAGAAGATATAGACGGATTTATAAATGAAGTTTACTTCTTGGCGAAACAAAAGATGCAAAGATGACTCTAAGCAATAATTATCTGAAAAGGTTTAGTTTGATCGTAACTTTTCTTCTCGCGCTTCTGATAACGCTAACGGCTCTTTCCTGCGGGAGTACCTATATCAACATATTCAGGTACTTCTCTCTAGAACCCCTGATGCAGGAAATTATAATTATGCGCCTCATGAGAGTGATAATAGCTTTTACTGTCGGCGGGGCTCTTTCTGTAGCTGGGGCAGGGTATCAGGCGATATTAAGAAATGTTCTGGCTGACCCTTTCATTCTTGGTATCAGTGGCGGAGCAAGTGTCGGAGCGGCAGTTGCTATTATTCTGGGTATTTCTTTTTTGGGCTTCTTCACCTTGCCGTTATTTGCTTTTGCAGGTTCTCTTGTCGTATTAAGCCTTGTTCTGCTTATGTCCAAGGGAGACGGAATAGAGTACTCAAGCAATATTATTTTGAGCGGAGTTATTTTGAGTACAATCACATCAAGCCTTTTAATGTTTATTATAAGTTACCTCAATATGAGCCAGCTCAATAGCATCACATGGTGGCTTTTGGGGAATCTGGAACCTGAGAACTGGTCTCTGATAGTCGTCTCGGTCGTGATCGCATTTGCCGGTACTTTTACGCTTTTCTTATACGGCAGAGAGATTAACGCGTGTTCGATGGGTGAGGAGGTGGGCTATTATCTTGGTATATCTCCTGTAAAACTCGCTTTCCTTGTTCTTGGCATCTCATCTCTGATGACTGCGTGTGTGGTATCTATATCAGGGATAATTGGTTTCGTGGGGCTTATTATTCCGCACATAGTAAGGAAATTTATAGGTTCAGATCACAGGAAGCTAATTCCATACTCTTTAGTCTGCGGCGGATTGTATCTGGTCATATGCGACACTATTGCTCGAACAGTTGTTCATCCTCAGATACTTCCTGTCGGAGTTGTTACTGCCATAATCGGTGGCCCTGTTTTCCTATGGATTTTAAATAGAAGGCTGAAGGGATAAAGATGGAAGAAGGAAAACTAAAAATGGAAGTCGAGCCCATCCTGAAACTTGAGAATGTAAGTTTCTCTTATCCAAACTCAGATATGGTTCTGGAAAGTTTTAACTTGTCTGTCAATAAAGGAGAATTTTTAGGGATAATTGGTCCGAGCGGAGCAGGCAAAACTACTATTTTCAGAATTCTTTCAGGCTATTTAAAACCAAAGGCAGGCAGAATTTTTATAAAAGGCAAAGAACTCAAGACGCTGTCTCATTCTGAACGGTCGAGGACTATGGCTTTTGTTCCTCAGGGGATTTTTACAGCATTGCCTTATACGGTCTGGCAGATAGTTGAAATGGGCAGGGTTTCAAGGAGTTATAAGATGTCAGGTTTGAATCCCAAAGATATAGATGCGATAAAAGAGGCTCTCGACTTCGTTAAAATGTACAAATATGCTCCAAGATATTTTAATAGTTTAAGCGGCGGGGAAAAACAAAGAGTCTTGATCGCAATGGCTTTGGCTCAGGATCCAGAGATACTGCTTCTGGACGAACCGACAGCTTCGCTGGATATTGGGCTAAAATCGCACTTGATGACTCTGCTTAGAAAGTTAAACCATGAGAAAGGGATTACTATCGCGACCATCTCCCACGACATTCAATTGTCCGCATCATTCTGCGATAAACTTGTGATAGTCAGCAACGGCAGACTTGTCTCTCAGGGAACTGTAAAAGATGTCATAAATTCTGAAACAATTAGCAGTGTATATTCATGCAGCGCTGAAGTCTTCGAATATTGCGACAAACTCTACATTCAAACAAAATGAAATACGACAAACCAAAACTTTACTCCAACTTACCATCACTTTTTACAGCGGCTCTTTGCTGCGGAGGCAACAGCAACGAAGCTTCATTGTTAAGCTGCAAATCAGGCCCTGAAGCAAATTCGGGATGCGGTTCAGGTGCTGCCGCAGGAGATAGATGTTTGTCGGGAGCCGCCGCGAGCGGTGAATGCGACAGCGGAGTAGGACTAGGGTAATATTTTAAATATTATCAATCAATTCCTATTTTGATTTTGCTAATACTAGAACTAGAGTTTATATCTTTATAAATTTATACTAAAACAGAAGAAATATATTAATGACGAAAAAAAGAAAACTTGCTTACGAAAAACCAACTCTACATATCTTACTTAGAAATGCACTCCTATGCCAGGGTGGTAATAGTAACCCAGGGCCAGGCACACTGGTTGCCACGCCGGGCCGAATACTGCTAATCCAGCTATGGATTGTGCTACCGGTGCTGCTGCTCTTGATTACTGTAGCTCAGGGGGTTTCCCTCAGTATGCGGGTGACTGCACGACTGGGCCGACATTTTCATAATGCAAACCATGTATCACTTTTATTCTTGTTTCCGGGGAAGTGTGGGGATTCCGAAAGCTCAAGGGTTAGATTGTTATGGGATTAGTTTTTCAATTGTGCTCGAGAAATTGTACGAATCCATCTTGTTAGCCTCTGAACTCATCGCAGTAGCCTTGAAGGCGTACTTTGTGCCGCTCTTAAGCCCGTGCAGCGTGCCTGTGGATTTTGAGAAGACCTTGCTGAACCACTCATTGTTATCTGCTGATGCCGGAGCAGGCATGTAAAGAAGCAGATAATCTGTTGCTTTATTCACTTTGTCTATATTTACTGTTACCTCTCCTGAATTATTTCCGTAAATAATTTCAACATATTTCGGAGCATCCAAAATCCCGATATGTGCCGGCACTTTTGAAATCTGGAAGCCTGTGCTATCGAGTTTTACAGTGTCGCCGTCGGCAATTGCAGTGCTACATAAAACCCAACCATCTATCGCGATAATTGAAAAATATATAGCTGAAGTATTTCTAATATTGTGATAAACTCTATACTTAAACGAAATTATTTCAGGAATTTATGACATTGATTAAATGGTACGAACAGCTTTCACTTAGCAAGAGAATTTATATTTCAACCGCTATTGGTTTTTGCGTTGGGATGTTCTTCGGTGACAGATGTATTGTTTTAGAGAGTTTTAATATCTTGTTCATAAAGATATTCCAGATTACGATTATTCCTTATATGATTTTCACACTGATAAAGTCTATTGGGTCCATTGATAAGGAAAGGGCTGGGCTGTTAGCCAAAAAATGGGGAATATGGCTTCTCATTTTATGGGGTGTAAGCATAGTTTTTGCTTTTGGGCTTCAGTTCTCTTTTCCTGACATTCCCAGGAGTAAATTTTTCAATCCTCTCGATACTATGGGAAGCAGTGATGATAATTTATTTGATCTCTTTATCCCTACTAATCCTTTCTATTCAATTTCCCGCGGTTACATACCTGCAATTGTGATATTCTGCGTACTTGTCGGAGTAGCTTTGATGGCAGAGAAGCGCAAGTCCGCCATTATTGAGTCTGCTGATATCTGGGCTTCTCTGATGAAAAAAATCAACGATTATATTACTCTGCTGCTTCCTCTAGGAGTCCTAGTTATGTCCTCTTATACATTTGGAACTCTGAGTATTATGAAACTCAAAGGCATTATGCTTTATATGTTTGCAGGTATATTTTATCTAGTTTTCATCTCTATGATAGTATATCCTGCGATAATGACTTCTGTAAGCAGAATCAATTACAGAAAGTTTATGAAATACACAATGCCTGCAGTTCTGGTAGCTTTTACAACCGGAAGTGTTTTCCTGGCATTGCCTGTGATATATAACCAGATGTTTAAATTCGATGAAGAAGAGAAGGGGTTTAGTTCTTTTGAGCAGGATCAGCAGGACAGAGGGAATAATATTATAAGGATTACAGTGCCGTTTGGATGGGTAGTTCCTGCCAGTTATAAGTTCCTCGTTATTTTCTTTATAGTTTTTGCCCACTGGTATTACGGTTCTTCTGGACATTTTTTCAGGTATCTCTTCTATTATTTAGGTGGGATTCCCTGCCTCTTTGGAAGCAATTCGGCGATAGTCCCGTTTCTGATACAGATTACTTCTCTGCCTAACAAAGCTTTTGATATTTTTATGCTTGTATCAAATTTCTTAGTATATTTTAACAATGCCAATGCTGCGATTTTTATCATGACGCTTACTATGCTGGCCTATTTATCAATAAGCGGCAATCTGAAAGTAAAACTTGCAAGGCTTTTAGCTACTTTGGCAGGATGTGTTATTATTTTTGTAATATTTGTGACAGCTTTGAATATGTTTATGACTCAATTGCTTTCTAATGATACTGAAAGCAGGCTTGAACTGCTCCATATGAATACCAGGCCTTTTAATCCAAGTATTTATAATGATATAAAAGTGGAATATCTTACGCTTGACAAATACAAGCCTGTTTCGCATCTGGATAAAGATGAAACTCTGCTGGAGATTATGTACAGAACTAGAACTCTTCAGGTCGGATTTAATCCCCAGGCAATGCCGTTTTCTTTTTTTAACAAGGAAGGAGTGCTTGTAGGATACGATATAGACTTTGTATATAAAATAGCTTCAGCGGCAGGATGTAACAAAATAGAATTTTATTCGATCAACAATGCCGATGAGTATCAGGAATGCATAGAGAAGGGAATGGATATTGCCATTTGTGCAGGAGGTTTTACTTATCATATCCCGACAAAAGATGTAACTGCTTCCAAATCTTACATGAAACTTACTCCTTCAGTAGCGATTACCAGGGAAGTGCATAATCAATATAAGGACTTTGAGTCTGTTGAACTGGCAATTGAAGAAGGCAAGGTAAAAGCATGTTACTTTTTTGGAGCAAAGGCACAGTACAATAGATTTTATGCAGATTATTCGCGTAAATACAATATTCAGCCTATCAACAACTATTTTGATTATTACGGCAGTAAAAAATTTGATGCTCTGCTTACAAGCGCAGAGACAGCTTATGTGATAAATATGTTTTATCCGGGACACTGGATATACATTTACCCTCACAAGGATCTTTTTTTCTTTTTCGCATATTTAATGCCTTCAGAAAACAAAGCAGAGACTTTCAGAAGCCTTATAAATGACATAATAGACTTTGATTCAGATAACGGTATAAGCAAACAAAGGTATAATTATTGGATACTGGGACAGGCTGACCTAACCAGTGTAGGAACATGGTCGGTACTTAGCTGGCTTCAGAAGAATACTTTGACTAGCCCATAGGGTCTTTTTAATTAATGTAGCTCAATAACCAACAAAATAGGAGATAATTCAATGAAAAGCATCAGAACACTATCATTATTGTCAGCAATGTTTCTTGTCACAAGTTTATGCTGCGCTTCGGATGATGTCAAAAAAGCAGATTTTAAAGATCCGATAAGTTTGGACAACGCTGTGAAATTAGTCATTGCCGATAATCCAAACTACGAAACTGCTAAAAAGAATCTGCTTCAGGCATATACAAATTACTTTAAAGCTGTTTCCGTTTTAAATACTAATGGCTCATCGTCGAATTCAGGATTAAATCAGAAAGAAAATACACTGAAAGACATCATTGGGATTCTGGATAAAAAATATAGAGATCAAGGGGAAAAAGATGCTTATACAATCATCAAGGATCTGCTTGCCGGAGATTCTGCCTTAACTTGTTATCAAATTATGCTTTATAGCGCAGCAGTTCAGGGAAATCTTGCAGATACTGCTTATTACCAGCAACTAATCGAAGACAGCGAAAACTCAGCTAATAAAAGCGAAAAGGATAACATTCCATCTTACAAGAAAGGTTTAGAGGTTGCTCAGTCAGAATTAGAAGTGAATGAGGCGTTTATTCAGATTTACACAGAAAAGCTTGCAAACCTGATGGGAATAACTGACGCTAAAACCATAGCTGATATTAAATTGGGTATTTTAGATGCTTCTGATATCTCAGCAAAGAGCAAGGACTACTACCTTGAAATATTTAACAAAAATAAGCCTGATATCGAGCTAAAGAAAAATTTCCTGATGCTGTTTGCAGATTCAGCCAGGAATACTGATCAGTCAGATTCAGGAATATTAGTAGATAAGAAATACAATGAGCTTCTTGCTTCTATTGCCAAAAGGGACAGCCTGAAAAAAGCTTTAGAGGATTCCTCATCTCAGCGGGATAAAATTGTAGAGGAATTTAATTCAGAAAAGGCAGATATCATAGCTCTTAATCACGCTCAAAATAAACTGATCAATAGCGAACTGAAATATGTCAATTCTGTAATTGAAGTTTCAAAGGCCAATTTTGTTTTAAATTTCGTAATTGGCAACTCTAATTATTAACTTTTTGATGATAGCAGGAAATTAATCTTCAATTCTGATCCGGCTTCAAAAGCAAACTGCTAAAGAGATGGATGGCAAGCAAGAATGACATTGATTAAATGGTACGAACAGCTTTCACTTAGCAAGAGAATTTATATTTCAACCGCTATTGGTTTTTGCGTCGGGATGTTCTTCGGCGATAAGTGTTCCGTGCTTGATCCTGTTAATACAATGTTTATAAGGCTTTTTCAGACTGCAATTATTCCTTATATGATTTTCAGTATAGTCAAGTCTATAGGAGCTCTTACGACTGAAAGGGCAAAGAGAGTAGGAAGGAAAGGGGGCATTGTCCTTATTTGGCTCTGGTTTGTCAGTATATTTTTTGCCTTTGGTCTGCAGTATTCTTTCCCTGATATTGAGAGAAGCAAGTTCTTCCGTCCCGATGATCAAATCAATGCGTCAGGAATAGATTTTTTCGATATGTTCATACCATCAAATCCTTTCCACTCACTTGCCAATGGTTATATTCCTGCAATAGTGATTTTCTGCATCCTGGTAGGAATAGCTCTTATTAACCACAAGCACAAGAGTGGAATAGTCAGAGCCGCGACGATATGGGCATCTCTTATGAACAGCGTGAATGATTATGTGATGATGCTCCTTCCCACAGGAGTTCTAGTGATGTCCACTTACACCTTTGGCACATTGAACCTGATGAAATTCAAGGGGCTGCTGCTGTATATTCTTGCTTCGATATTCTATCTTGTTTTTATATCTATGGTCATATATCCAGGGATACTTGCTAGCGTGAGTAAGATTAACTACAGCAAGTTTTTCCATTATACAATGCCTGCGGCGTTGATTGCTTTTACTACTGGCAGCGTCTTTCTCTCATTGCCTGTGATTTATAATCAGATGTATAAATTAAGCGATGAACTTAAAGGTTTCGAAGAAATGGGCGATAACTATCTTGAAAGAGGTCGCAATGCCATGAGTATCGTGGTTCCGCTTGCGTGGGTGGTTCCGGCGAGTTATAAGTTTCTGGTTATTTTCTTTATTATCTTTGCTCATTGGTACTACGACAGGACATTTCCGGTCACTGATCAACTTATGTATTTTATAGGAGGAATACCCTGTTTATTCGGCAGCAATTCAGTGGTAGTCCCATTCCTTCTGCAGGCCGGCGAAGGACTTCCTGTAAACCAGGCTTATGACATATTCATGCTTGTTTCAAGCTTTCTGGTTTACTTCAACAATGCCAATGGTTCGATTTTTATCATCGTAGCTACTATTTTGTGTTATCTTTCTCTATGCAATAAGCTCAAAATTAGGTGGATAAAACTTATTATTATAATGGCTGTGAGCACATTGTCCTTCATCGTTGTTGTAGGGGCTCTAAGTTTTGTTATGACAAAACTCCTTGCAGGGGATGATGAAGTCAAAGATGAGCTTACGCACATGAATGTAGAGCCCTACAACACGCACTATTATCAGGAGATCAGTGTGTCTTATCTGAATCTTAGTGAATATAAGAAAATTGAACCTCTTACTCCCGATGAACCGCTTCTTGACAAGGTACAAAGAACCAGAATTCTTCAGGTTGGCTATGACCCTCAGGCAATTCCTTTTTCATTTTTTAATGGGCAGGGGAAACTTGTCGGGTATGATATTGATTTTGTATATGATATTGCTGAAAATATGAGGTGCAAAAACATAGAATTTTATGCTGTGAATAATTTCAATGAATACCAGGATTGCCTGACAAAAGGGATACTTCTGGATATGTGTGTCGGAGGTTATGTATATATGGGCTGTGTGGAAGGGCCGATAATAACATCGGATCCTTATATGAAATATACTCCAGCCATTGTGATTCCTATGAAGTACAAGGAGGCGTATCCTGATTTTGTATCCATATTCACATCCAAAGATATGACTATAGGCTTCAGGGTAAGCGCTGACTACAAGGTCTTGATGTATGAAAGGCCTTTGATCGGACTTAGTAGTTTTAAAGAATATTATACTAAACATACGACTGATGCATTGCTGACATCGGCAGAGATCGCATCTGCAATAAGCATCGTGTATCATGGATACTGGGTTTACTATTATGAGGGATCAGATATAAAGCTTTTCTATGCTTATCTCCTTCCCTACAAGGATAATGCCCTTACTTTCAGGAATATGGTTAATGCGTGGATTGCAACCGGAAAGTGGGATGGTACAGCTTTGGCTAGATATGAGTACTGGATAATGGGAGAGGCCGACATCAAGGTTGGCGAAACCTGGTCAGTACTGAGCTGGCTGAAGAAGCATAAATACTTTCTGGGGGACAAGGTCAGTGATAGGCTGAAATCTCTCAATTAACGAAAGAAATATTTTTAGAGGAAGACATGGCTGTTATTAGTTTTTATATGAAATTATCATTGAGCAAAAGGATATACATTGCCACGGCTATGGGTTTGCTTGTAGGAATTTTTTTCGGTGACCTATGCGCGACGCTTGAACCATTGAACATCATGTTCATAAGAGTCTTTCAGATTACTATCATCCCATATATGTTTTTCAGCATACTTCAGTCAATCGGTTCTTTGAACAATGAATCTGCAAAACTCATAGGCAAGAGAGGCGGGATAGTACTTCTTGTGTTATGGGGAATCAGTATTCTTTATGCTCTTGGTCTGCAGTTATCATTGCCGGATATTCAGAGAGCCAAGTTTTTTAGGCCTGAAGAGTCTGCCGTCAAAAGCAGTTTGGATCTTTTTGACCTGTTTATACCGACAAACCCGTTTCACTCTTTTGCCAATGGTTATATCCCCGCGATAGTGATATTCAGCGTCCTGGTCGGTATTGCCATTATACATGAGAGCAAAAAAGCTCCGCTTATAGAATATTCGAGAATAATGGCCTTATTGATGAAGAGAGTTAATGATTATATCACCAAATTGCTTCCTCTGGGCGTTCTGGTAATGTCATCTTATACATTCGGGACAATAAGTCTTGCCAGTTTTAAGGGCGTGCTTTTGTACATTCTGGCATCACTTATCTATCTTGTCTTCATGTCTATGGTAGTTCTGCCTGGAATTGCCATATCTATGACGAATCTTAAGTATAGTAAATTTCTTACTTATGCTATGCCTGCGGCTTTGATTGCTTTTACCACAGGGAGTGTTTTTCTGGCATTGCCGGTAATCTATGAGTCGATGAATAAGTTCGATGAGGAACAGAAGGAGTCGCGCTTAGACTCAAAGTGCGATAAAGAGCAGAAGCATAATCTTGTAAGCATTATAGTTCCCTTAGCCTGGGTGGTACCTGCAACCTATAAATTCCTTGTGATTTTCTTTATCATTTTTGCGCATTGGTATTATGACAGCGCTTCTAGTTATATTAGGGAACTATTGTCCTATATAGGCGGTATTCCGTGTCTTTTCGGGAGCAATTCAATCATTGTTCCGTTTCTTCTGGATATATCCGGTCTTCCGAGCCAGGCTTACAATGTGTTTATGTTGACAGCGAGCTTTATGGTTTATTTCAATAATGCCAATGGCGCGATATTCATAGTGGTATGCACGATTTTGTGTTATGCTTCAATAATGGGAGAACTGAAAGTAAAATGGTCTAAACTTATTGCTATTTTGATATCAGGTACGATTGCTTTTGTAGCGCTCCTTTATGGTTTAAATTTGCTTATGGGAGAGCTGATATCAGGAAATGACGAGGCCAAAGAAGAGTTGGCCCATATGAATTTGCACCCATATGACCGGGCCTTTTATGCTGTAATTGGCTCTTCTTATCTGACTATGGATCAATACAAAGAGATCCCTTCTCTTTATGATGGGGAACCTCTGCTAGATAAGATTGCCAGAACTAAAATCCTTAGGGCAGGGTATAATCCTGAAGCGCCGCCATTTTCATTTTTCAATCAGCAAAGAGAACTGGTGGGATTCGATATAGATACTGTTTACGATCTGGCAAAAGAGCTGGACTGCAATAAAATCGAGTTTTATGAGATTAACAATACAGACGAATATCAGCAATATCTGGAAAAAGGCCAAATACTGGATATCTGCTTAGGCGGGCATTTATATAATGGGCTAGTAATGGGAGATATGAAGACATCAGATGTTTACATGAAATTACATCCGGCTATTCTTGTACCTGTCGCAGATAAAGACAAATACTCAGACTTTAACTCTGTAATGGCTGACAAGAACATAACTGTCGGCATTTTAGCCGGAGATGGAAAAGGCTCAGGCAGAGGGGCAAACAATATGGTTGCCGGCAGAGAGATGAAACCATTGTCAAGGTTTAGCGACTACTTCAAACTCCATAAGACTTACGCCTTATTAACAAGCGCCGAGATAGCATCAGCTATAAATATTTTATATCCCGGATATTGGATGTTTCTTTTCAAAGGGGCAAGTCTGAATCTCTATTTTGCTTATATTATGCCCGCTGCTCCAAATGCCTTTACTTTCAGAGAATTAGTTAATTCATTAATCCGAATTTCCTTCAGAAGCGGAGAGAACGATGAGAGATATAAATATTGGATAATGGGGCAGGCTCAGATCCAGACGATGCCGCGCTGGTCTGTCTTGGGTTGGCTGAAGAAGAACAAATAATTTTTCGGAACAAAACAAAATAACTTTTGAGATGATATGTCTGTTGTAAGCTATTATAGAAAATTGCCTTTAAGCAAGAGGTTGTATTATGCCACAGCTATAGGGTTATTTCTTGGCATATTCTTTGGCAATAAGTGCAGTATTCTTGAGCCTTTAAATACCATTGCTATAAAAGTATTCCAGATTACGATTATTCCCTATATGGTTTTCAGTTTAATCCAATCTATTGGCTCTATGACCGGAGAAAACGCCAAACTCATAGGAAAGAAAGGCGGAATTATACTTATTTCTATATGGGCTATTAGCATCTTCTACGCATTTGGTTTGCACTTTTCTTTTCCTGATATAGTGAGAAGCAAATTTTTCCAGCCTGAAAGCGCATTGGGGAGCACTGGAGTAAATTTTTATGATCTGTTTATTCCGACCAATCCATTTTATTCATTAGCCAATGGTTACATTCCAGCAATTGTAATTTTTTTTATTCTTGCAGGAATAACGCTCATACACGAAGAACGGAAAGCCAAGGTAATAGAATTAGCGCAAATCCTGGCTTTGATGATGAAGAAAATGAATGACTATATCATGATTTTACTACCGTTTGGAGTCCTTGTAATGTCCACTTTTACCTTTGGAACTTTGTGTTTTATGACATTTAAAGGAGTTCTTCTATATATTATTGCTTCAATATTCTACCTTGTTTGTATGTCCATGATAATCTATCCAGGGATAATAGTATGCGTAAGCAATATCAATTACAGGAAATTCATGCATTATGCTATGCCGGCGGCGATTGTTGCTTTTACGACAGGAAGCGTGTTTCTTGCTCTCCCTGTTATCTATAATCAGATGTACCATTTTGATGACGATGAGAAAGGTTACTGTTTATTAGGAGAAAATCAGAATGATAAGGGACACTGCCTGATAAGCATTCTTGTCCCTCTTGCCTGGGTGGTACCGGCAAGCTATAAGTTCCTTGTGATATTTTTCATTATCTTTGAGAATTGGTATTACGATACTTCAATAGGCCCTTTATCGCAGCTTTTTGCTTATATCGGCGGAATTCCATGCCTCTTCGGGAGCAATTCTGTCATTGTGCCATTCCTTCTTAATATCACCGGATTGCCGAACAAAGCTTATGATATCTTTATGATTGTCTCAAGCATTACGGTCTATTTCAATAATGCCAATGGAGCCATTTTCATTATTGTGAGTTCAATGCTATGCTATCTTGCATTAAACAGCAAATTGAAGATATCATGGTCTAAACTCATAGCTGTCCTTATAGTTGCTACACTCTTCTTCAGCGTTTTTGTTATGGGGTTAAGCCGTCTGATGACTATAATATTGACAGGCGATGACGAAGTAAGAGAAGAGCTCACTCACATGAATTTGCATACTTTCGATAAAGGATTTGCCAGTAATATAAATATAGAATATTCAAACTTCGACAAATACCATTATATAGAACCGCTAAATGAGTATGAGTCCCAGCTTGATAAGGTAGTAAGAACAGGAATTTTACAGGTGGGATATAATCCAGAGGCAGTCCCATTTTCATTTTTTAATGCTAATGGGGAACTGATTGGCTATGATATAGATTTTATCTATGAAATTGCCGTAAATCTTAGCTGTAATAAAATAGAATTTTATCCTGTTTATAACTCTGTAGATTTTGAGAAATATTTGAAGAACGGGCAACATCTTGACATCTGTGTTGGCGGTTTTATCTACAAAAGCAGTATCAGAGAGAAAACTATTTCTTCCGAACCTTATATGAACCTAACTTCGGCCATAGTTTTACCTGATAAATACAAAGATAAATTTCCTGATGAATTATCTGCAATTCTTTTGGAGAATATATCGTTTGGGATATTAGAGCAGACAGTTATTCCAAATAACAGCATATCTGAGCGAATTACTTCTGAGCATGCAGTTGTAGAGTTAAGCAGGTTTAGCGATTTCTATACTAAACATAAATCTGACGCTTTAATAACTGGCGCAGAGATTGCCTCGGCAATAGGTATTTTGAATCCCGGATATTGGGTTTGTTACTACAAAGGCTCAGATATCAAGCTATTCTATGCCTATATAATGCCATATAGCGATAAAACTCAGTCATTCTGCAATATGATTAATGTCTGGATTGATGTGTGCTACAAAAATGGCGTGCAAAAGAAGAGATACGATTATTGGATAATGGGAGAAGCAGATGTTGAGGTTAAAGAACCATGGTCAGTACTAAGCTGGCTCCAGAAGAATAATTATTTTGTGACGAAGAACAGACAACTGCAGGAATAGAATACTTATGGTGAGTTTCTATAAAAACCTTTCTCTCAATAAAAAAATATATGCATCTACCGCCGCCGGCTTCCTGATAGGGATGTTCTTCGGAGAGAAATGTGAAGTCCTGGAACCAGTCAATGTCATGTTCATAAGAATTTTTCAGATTGCCATAATTCCATATATGGTCTTTAGTATTGTTCAGTCTATTGGTTCTCTGACTATTGAACGCGCCAAAAGGGTGGGAAGAAGAGGCGGCATTGTGCTTCTGTGTTTGTGGGCAATAAGCATATTCTATGCATTCGGCCTTCAATTCTCCTTCCCAGACATCGAAAGGAGTAAGTTTTTCCGACCAGGCAACACTTTGACTGGGACAGGCATAGACCTTTTCGACATGTTTATACCTTCCAACCCATTCAATTCTCTGGCTAGCGGTTACATCCCGGCAATAGTAATATTCTGCATACTTATAGGTATAGCGCTTATCAACCATGAGCACAAGTCAGGCATTGTGAGGTCGGCAAAAATCTGGGCCTCTCTGATGAACAGCGTTAATAATTATGTTTTGAGGCTTTTGCCATTGGGTGTGCTTGTCATGTCCACTTTTACTTTCGGGACTTTAAGCCTGATGAAATTCAAGGGGGTACTACTGTATATTCTGGCCTCAATCTTTTACCTGATTTTCATATCTCTTGTCATTTATCCTGCGATAATATCCTGCGCCAGTAATTTTAGTTATAAAAAATTCTTTAATTTTACAATACCAGCGGCTTTTATAGCCTTCACTACAGGAAGTGTCTTTCTTTCTCTGCCGGTTATATACAATCAGATGTATAAATTTAATGAAGATGAAAAAGGCTTTGAAAACATGGGAGACAGCTCCCAAAATCACCTGGAAAGAGGGCGCAATGTCGTGAGCATTATCGTTCCGCTGGCATGGGTGATGCCTGCAAGCTACAAGTTCCTTGTGATTTTCTTTATTGTCTTTGCACACTGGTACTATGACAGGGGATTTCCGTTCGCAGACCAACTGCTCTATTTTATCGGGGGAATCCCGTGTCTTTTCGGCAGTAATTCTGTAATAGTTCCTTTTCTCCTTAAGGTTAGCGGGGAACTCTCCAATCAGGCGTACGATATTTTTATGCTGACCTCGAGTTTTCTTGTTTATTTTAACAATGCCAACGCTTCAATTTTTATTATCATAGTAACCATTCTGTGCTATTTGTCGTTGTGCAACAAGCTTAAAATTAAATGGATAAAATTGATAATTATACTGGCACTGAGTACTGTTTTTTTCAGCCTGGTGATGGGGACACTTAGTATTTTGATGACAAAACTTCTTGCCGGAAACGATGAAGTTAAGCAGGAACTTACGCACATGAATCTGCAGCCTTACAGCAGGTATTATTATCAGAAAATTGATGCTCTCTACCTCCCGATTGAGCAATACCATCGTATAGAACCTCTTTCGCCTGGCGAACCTCTGCTGGATAAAATTGTTAGAACTCAAACTCTTCAGGTCGGATACAATTCTGAAGCCGTACCTTTCTCCTTTTTTAACGGAGATGGACAGCTTGTGGGATATGACATAGATTTTATTTATGATATTGCCGAGGAATTAAAATGTAACAAAATTGAGTTTTATCCTGTCGATAATTCAAAGGTTTTCCAAAATTACCTAAGCAAAGGCATTAATCTTGATATATGTGTGGGCGGCTTTGCGTACAGAGGTCTATCAGCAGGCAGAATAATTACTTCGGAACCATATATGAAAGTAACTCCTGCCATAGTTATCCCGAATGAATTGAAAAAGAAATATCCCAACTATATTTCAGTCCTGGAATCAAAAGATTTAACACTGGGAATAAGAGAAGAGACTTTCAAACACAGAATCGAGGATCGGCCTCTAGTTGAATTGGATAATTTCAGCGATTTTTATGTGAAGCGCAAATCGGATGCATTGCTTGTATCTGCCGAAATGGCTTGTGCCATCAGTATACTCTACCATGGGTACTGGGTTTATTTCTATACAGGTCCTGAAATAAAACTTTTCTATGGTTACCTGCTCCCTTATAGCGATAAAACTGAAACTTTCAGAGATATGGTCAATGCATGGATTTCCGTGTGCTACCGAAATGGAATTGAAAAAGCCAGATACGAATACTGGATATTGGGACAAGCGGATATTAAAATAGGAGAGTCCTGGTCAATTCTGGGTTGGCTTCAGAAGAATGGGTACTTTATAGGAACAAAAGAATTCGATCAACCACGATTGCTTGATCATTAATAGCAACGATTTATATATAAGTAATATCTGTTAACTATTTTAGTTGGATTTGATCAATCCATCAATTCCTGAAATTTTGAGTACTTTCCGTAAAGTTGGGGATACATGAATTAAAGAAAAGTTGCTGACTCCCACTTCTTTCGCAGATAAACTGACTAGGCGGAGAAAAGATGATGAGATGTAATTTACACCCTCGAGATCAAAGATTATAGTTTTGCAATCTTTAGAAGCATCCAATATTTTACTGTCAAGACCAGAACAACTGGTTGTATCCATACGGTCGGCGAATTTAAAAATTATTGTGGAAGGATCAGGTTTCAGAGATTTAAAAGACATTTTTTAGCTCCAAGTATTGTATTTGATTTCAATAGTTTTGATCATATCTGGATTCAAAATCTTCTACAGTTATCGATTCATCAAAGAAATAATTTTTATCAAAATTAAAGAGTCTTTGGTTTTCTCTTCTGCTGGCTACTCTTTGGATGTTCATTAAATGCGTGGCAGTTATATTGTCTGTAGTTATATTTTTTCCTGTAGAACCACAGCCGAGAGTTAATGAAGTATGGAGTTTATTATAAGTACCGCCCACTCCTCCCTGTGAAGAAGGGGAATTTAAAATTATTCTGCCGGCATTCATTTCAAGAGCGAATCTTTTGATAACTTCCTTGTCATTAGCATAAAGGCAGGCTGAATGGCCCATGCCTCCATGGAAGTTTAAATCAATGCATGTACTAAGTGCGGAATCAAAATCCTCTGTCACATAAAAAGCAATAATTGGGCAAAGTATTTCTGAAGAGAGAGGAGAATCAGGGCCTACGAATTTCTGAGGAGCAATGAGTAGCCTCGTATCATCAGGAACAGTTATTCCAGCAAGTTTTGCTATGTTTTTTACGGACTGCCCTACAATATCCCCATTCATTGAGTCTTTTTCTTTATCAAAGGCTACTTTGGCGACCTTCTCTACTTCTTCTTCTGAGAGGAAGTAACCTTTTTGAAGTTTAAATTCTTCGATAACCTGATTGGCTATAACTTTTTCTACTACGACTGCCTGTTCGCTGGCGCAGATCGTACCATTATCAAAGGTTTTCGAGATAAATATGTTTTCCACTGCAAATGGAATCTTTGCTGACTTGTCAATAAGTACCGGCACATTCCCGGCGCCAACACCGTAAGCAGGCGTGCCGGAAGCATAGGCCGCTTTTACTATTCCGCTACCTCCTGTGGCCAGAATCAGCGCAAGTTTGGGATGCGACATCAAAATCTTTGAATCTGCTCTATGATTTGCAGCTTCAGCGGCGCTCTCAGACCCATCTCTTACCCACTGGATACAGTTTTCAGGGGCATCTTCTTTAAGAGCAGCTTCATAACAGATTCGAGCAGTTTCGACAGAGCATTTAATTGCTCTAGTATGAGGACTGATAATGATAGGATTGCGTGTTTTAAGAGCAATTAATATTTTAAAAAGCACAGTTGATGTAGGGTTTGTAACAGGAATAACTGCTAAAATAGGGCCAAGAGGTTGAGCTATCTCCATTATTCCTGTTTCTCTGTTGTCCGAAATTATTCCGACAGTCTTGAGATCCTTGATATCATCATATACAAGAAGAGAAGCAACTACATTTTTTATTACTTTATCCTGCCATACCCCCATATTTGTTTCTTCGACAGCCATTTTGGCCAATTTTATTCTATTCTTTAATCCTGCCTGGTAAACGGCTTTTACAATCCGGTCGGTATGTTCCTGTGTCAACTGAGAAAAAACTGCGGCTGCATCAGTAGCGTTTTTAAGCAATAAATCAATTTTTGGATTGGATTGGATAGTTGACATAGTTTACTCCTAAATTATATAGATCGAAATCTTGATATGATTTTGTTTCATTACTAGACAGGCTATTTTAAGTATAACATTTGAGATGTCAAGATATGATCAACTTAATAATGTGAATGAGCTTAAATCATAAGAATAATAAGATCTTAAACTATTATATAGAATGTTTAGATTAATTACTCTTACATGTACTCAAAAAATTGAAGTATAAAAGGTAACCTATGCTCAAAAACCGCGGGATAGCATTCAAGCTTAATGCGATGATTCTAACAGTAAGCGTTCTTATCCTCATAATTGCATTGCTGTTCAATTATTATTCCACTAAAAAATTGCTTGTTGAAGAACTCAGAAGTGAAGCCGAGTTGACCAGTAAAATTGCCACTCAGGATATTGAATTTTTTTTTGAGCTTTCTGAAAGAATAGCAAAGACCCTTGCGAAATTGATGGAGAGTGACTCCTATGAATATGAAACAATAACTCATATTTTGACATCAATCGTTTATACTCATCCTCAAATATTTGGAAGTTCGGTTGCCTTTGCTCCTTTTGCTTATGATAAGAAAGTCAAGTTTTGCTCCATTAACGCATTCGAGACTAAAAATGGAATAAAAACCATTAAAAACCTTAGCGATTCAGATGATTACACGAAAGAACAATGGTATTCAGATGTAGCAAATAGCAAAATACCTTGCTGGACTGAGCCTTATGTGCAGAAAAGTTCAAACAAGGTAATGATTACATATTCTGTACCGTTTTTTACAGATAATAATGGGCAGAGTGAATTCACAGGGGTTGCCAGAATAGATATATCGCTCAAATGGTTTATTACAGTGATCGAAGGGGTAGATGCTTTTCGAACAGCTTATGCTCTCATACTTTCAAAAGAGGGCAAAATGATCTATTTTCCTTATGCCCAGAATATCTGTCAATCGGTTTTTGAATATGCGAAAGCGGTTGATAAACCACTTCTTGCTGATTTAGGGAGAAGAATGATCGCAGGCGAAAGTGATTTTTCTTATATGTATTCCCCTCTAGTCAAAAAAACAGGATGGATTTTTTTCGGGCCAATCGGCAAAGAAGGCTGGTCGATGGCAATATTTCTTCCTGACGACAAACTTAACAAAGATTTGAGTCAATTAAACTTTATAATGTTTTCCATCTCTCTTTCTGGGGTCGTGCTTCTTATGGTTCTTATCTTCCTTATTACTGCCAGATTGACATATCCTATAAGAAGGCTTACTCATTCTGTAAGAGTAATTGGACGAGGGAAACTCGATGCTCAAATAAAAACTACAAATAATAACGACGAAGTGGGAGTCTTAACCCGCTCTTTCGAAGACATGCGTACTTCTCTTATCAATTACATTGAAAACCTCAAGAGAACCACTGCAGAAAAGGAAAGCTACGAAACAGAGTTAAAGATCGCTGCCTCAATACAGCATTCCATTCTTCCTGTTATCGATGATAGATTCAAAAGCGAACTGTATGAACTTTATGTAAATTTAGTTCCTGCTAAAGAGGTCTCAGGAGACTTCTACGACTTCTTTTTTATTGATGGCGAAACGCTTGCTATAGTAGTCGCAGATGTTTCCGGCAAAGGTTTTCCGGCGGCTTTCTTCATGAGCATGGCCAAGTTTGCCATCAAAAACATATGTAAAACCACAAAGAACCTTTCGCCTGGTGAAATACTTGGTATTGCGAATAATTTAATATGCGCAGAGGACGAATCTAGTATGTTCCTTACATGCTATCTTATGTTTTACAATATCAAAACAGGTTTTTTGAAATACGCAAACGCAGGACATCACGATATGGTACATGTCTTATCCGATGGAGGAGTTGAAGAAAAAGGTATTTTGAATAATAAACCCATAGGTTTTTTCCCAGATGAAAAGTATAATGACAAAGAATTTTATCTACAGAAAAATGAAATCATAGCTCTATCTACAGACGGGATAGTCGAAGCTCCCAATAAGGACAATATTCAGTTTGGAAGTGAAAAGATTGCCGCGCACTTTGCTAAGAACTGCAAAGAGCCTATAAGAACCATAGGCGATTCTTTGGTAAAAAATGTGCTGGAGTTTGAAGACAGTCACAGGTTTGATGATATTACTCTATTGATTTTAAAGCGCACTTAGGATTGTATGTAGATAACTTCAGGAGATTATGTATGCTTGCTAAAAGAATTATTCCATGTCTGGATGTGACAGGCGGACGAGTCGTTAAGGGGACAAAATTTGTTAACCTGCTGGATGCCGGTGATCCGGTTCAATGCGCAATCGAATACAACAAACAATCAGCTGATGAACTTGTTTTCCTTGATATAACAGCCACGAGCGACGGGAGAAAGTCTATGGTTGATATAATAGCCAAGACTGCCGAAAAGGTCTTTATACCATTAACAGTCGGCGGCGGTATAAGGACTGTCGAAGACATGAGGATAATGTTAAATTCAGGCGCTGATAAGGTTTCAGTTAATAGCGCGGCAGTAGCAGATTCATCTATTATCAAGGCAGGAGCTGAGAAGTTCGGTAGCCAATGTATTGTTCTTGCTATAGATGCCAAGAAGTCTTCAAATGGCAGATGGAAAGTTTATACACACGGCGGGCGCAAAGAGACTCATCTGGATGCAATTGAATGGGCGAAGCATGCTGTGGAGCTC
>Ga0194039_1000016_pt1 | contig 106659 bp, 91 predicted proteins | sample JunL228m_MetaG_FD_148679 | JGI IMG/M metagenome (GOLD analysis project Ga0194039, IMG submission 148679) | Anoxic zone freshwater microbial communities from boreal shield lake in IISD Experimental Lakes Area, Ontario, Canada - Jun2016-L227-8m | ecosystem: Environmental > Aquatic > Freshwater >...
CCTTCTTATCAATTGACAACTTTGTTTGCTTTTCTTTTCCGTCAATTGATATGAAGATTAGAGACTCAGGTTGTTTTGTTTTGTCTTTTGCAAGATCAGACAATGTTGGAGTATCAATTGGACTTTCTTTCATTGAATACAAGTCATATCCACTTCTGATGTCTGCTGATGATAGTTCCTTTCTAATTGATGGAACAGCGCCAGATAGATCAACCAATGATTTTGGAAGTGAGTTGTTTAGGAAGTTGTCAACATTGATTGACCAGTCAAGTTTTGGAAGCGGTGCGAATGTACCCATCGGCTTCAATTGCAATAAATCCGCAAGAGGGTTCACAAAGGTTGAAACTCCAAAATTGTTTCCAATTCCGCCGAAGTTAACTGTGGGGATATTTCCAAGATTAAGCTTTCCTACGTTAGTTGCGTTTATGTTTCCAAAGAACATTGAACCTCCTCCTGCGTTGGCATTTGCTGGGTTATTATTTATCGGTGGAACTACTGGGGGTACAACAGGTGGAATGTATGGTTGGTGAGAAACAGGAATTGATGGTGGAGTATAACTTGATGTGATTCCACCTCTTTGACTTATCGATGAATTAACTGGGAAAGTAATACCGGAGTTTCCTCCATCGTCATAAACTGTAAGACTTGATACATTTACATTGACCCCAGTGTTGTGTATATCTTTAATACGTAAGTAATTCAAAGTTGAAGATGCGCCCAAACTAATATTTGCTGAACTTCCTGGAGTTGTAGATCTTAATGTAAGCAAACTATTTGCATCTCCTCCAAGAATTGTTGTCAGACCTGATACATTAAGTGTGGAACCTGATGCAAAATACAAAGTATCGCGAACAGAACCCACAACTTGTTTAAAGAAGTTAAGTACATTATTTATTCCATTTAATGTTTGACTCATTCCGTTAAGAGTTGATGTACCATTTACTGTACCCATACGGAACGGTGAGTTGTTATTAAATGTTACATTACCATTAATTACTCCATTGTTTGATGCGGCATTATTAAATACAGCGGATATATTATTTTCAATTGTAGTTTCGTTTGTCGAAGAATTATTGAATATTAAGTGAATAATATCAATTCCGTCGGATCCTTTAATTGAACCTGAAACTGTTCCTCCCCATTTCATTGAACCGGTAAGATTGTATGCACCGGCTGAGGCCGCATTGAATATTGCATTACCATTTACTGCTCCCATGTTATATGAAGTACTATTGAATGTAGCGTTACCAACTATTTTAGCTGTATTAAATGCATTTCCTGAAAAAACCACGCCGGGTGTATTAGCTGCACCCGTCAGTCCAGTTGAGTTTATCACAGCAGGAAGTGGAGTTGCGGAGTTGCTAATTATAGGAGAAATACTTCCAACAAGCATTGCAGTGTTTTTTGGACCTGGAATTCCGCCGATACGTATAGAACAACTACTACTGGTGTACCAGTTATTTGGGTTAGCCCAAATTGAATCAGCAGTTCCACACCAGTAATATGGAGAATATGAAAATGTAACTGAGTTTGTTTTTACAGTACTTCCAGCGTCCACACCTTTTATGTACAAAGTACTTGTTCCAGAAGTAGATGGAGGTAAAATATCAGATCCTAATAGTGAACAATTTGCTGTTGAGGTAGAAGTAAAATTATTATATGAATAATAACAAGACTTAGCTGTTCCCCATGACACTATAGAATTCCAGACCGAACTATTACTAGCTTGTGGAAGGAGTACGTCAACAGCAAGCACGAGAGAGGGTCTTTGGTATGTAAGGATATTTGTACCTTCTGCAAGGGCGGCAAATTTTGTTCCATCAGCAGAAATAGAAACACCAGACCAACTCCTAGATGATTCTTGCAAGCTCCATGTAGCTCCCCCATCATTAGAAATATAAATATATCCTCCAGTAGCAGTAGCGGCAATATTCATCCCATCAGCTGAAGAGACAACGCTTTTCCACTGACGATAGCCTGAGGAGCCAGCATGTGAAGACCACTGAACACCAGAGTTTGTGGAAGTATAAATATAACCCCAACGCATAGCAGCAACAAGTTTTGTTCCATCAGCAGATGAAGCTATTGAAGTCCAATAGTCTGACGGTGAAGAATTACTAAGTACCCAATGAAGACCTGCATCAGAAGAGATCCAAATACGACCGTCAAATCTTGCATCAACAGCTGCAAGTTTTGTTCCATCAGCTGAAGAACTAACGCCTACCCAGTAGCGTCTATCACCTGAAGAATTTTCATTTGTAGACCATGTTAGACCAGAGTCTGTTGATGTATAAATCCAACCATCATCTACAGACGCAACAAGTTTTGTTCCGTCAGCGGAGGAGGCAATGCCTGACCACCTATTTGATCCTGCTCCTGAAGAGTTTTTATTTGAAGACCATGTCAGACCAGAGTCTGCTGAAGTATAGATATAACCATCGGTAATAGTAGTAGCGGCCATTTTTGTTCCATCCGCAGACATTGTCACATAACCCCAATTCTTATATGGACCAGCGGTACTCCAAGTTATTCCTGAGTCTGTCGAGATATAAACGAGATTAGAAAAATTTTGTAATGCCGCTAGTTTTTTTCCATCGGCGGAGGTGGCAATGGACCTCCATGAACCAACAGAGCCTCTTGATGTCCAGACGCTTGAAATATAATAATTAAACGCTGCCTTCACCACATTTGTATTATTAGAAGAATCGTACGTCCTAACCATCAAAGTGTTCGAATTCAATGTTGGTGGAGGCAATATGTCTGAACCACCCAAAGAACAGTCTGCGTTTGTCGTAGAGGCGAAATAATTATACGAATATTGACACAAGGTCTTCCTGAAACCCCAAAAAACGGAAGGGGTCCAGCTAGAGCTATTCACAAGAGAGTCTGAAATAGGGTTTTTAATTACAAGAGACGGATCATATGACGAACTTTTATCAAGTATATATATATAACCACCGTTAGTGCCTGCAATAATCTTTTTACCATCAGCTGAAGAAGCGATAGACTGCCAGTTCTTTTTTCCTGAAGAACCCCCGTCGGCAGACCAGGTATGACCAAAGTCATGCGACGAATAAATATAACCACTAAGGGAATCTATCGCTGTAATTTCTTTTCCAGAAGCGTCAGAAGTTACAGAACTCCATTCATGTCCAGACGTATCCGTCGTTCCGTTTAACCCATCTGCCATCATCCATGTTATACCAAAATCTGTAGATACATAGATATAACCACCATACATAGGAACTGCAACCTGTATTGAGCCATCTGAAGAAAGGGCTATTTGTCCCCAACTACTCCCAGACATACTATTAGCACCTCCAGAATTTCCATCAGCAGGACGCCATGTTGACCCATAATCATTTGAGGTCCATATATAACCACCTGAAGATGTTACCGACATAAATTGTCCATCAGAGGACAACGCCACACCACTATAGTTATCCATCGAACTCAGCGTATTATTTTCAGTCCATGACGAACCACTGTCTGTTGAAACAAAGATTGATGGTCCGTAATAATCACTGTAACTAAAATAGTCATAATCACCTACGGCAAAATAATCTCCATACATTACGTAATCACCACCTGGCACCCAGACATCCACATAGTTATAGTTTGCGGGAACATAAACATAGTCTCCCGTATCAGGACCAACATAAGCCCCTGATGAATCGTACTCTCCTCCAGCTCCCAAACCAACAAAGCTATATATGCCACCGTATCCAATATAATTTCCTTGGTAGTCATACGGACCACTCTCTCCCACATAAGAAAGTTGGCTACTATAGTATCCATATCCAACATAGTTTCCAGATGAGTCAAAATCTCCATAGCCACCACCTACATAAGATAGATAATTCATATAAGCGTAAGCCCCAACATAATCTCCGTTCGAATTATACGGTCCATTACCAGCCCCAACATATTGTAAATAATAATTATTTATATTTGTTGGATTGGTGCTGGCTATAATTTTATCTCCCTGTGCGTCGTAAGCAATTGATTGCCAATTACGTGGACCTGCGGAGGTTTTCACCCATGTTTGTCCATAGTCAGCAGAGGTCCATATATAACCATTTTCAGAACTACCATTATTATTTTCAATTACAGCTAACTTTTGGCCATCAGAAGACTCTGTAATTTTAGACCAACCACGACCATTCATATTAGTTGTCCCATTACTTCCATCAATATTTTTCCACGTCAACCCAGAGTCAGAGGAAATTCTTATGTAAAGTCCCGCACTAATCGCCGCAATCCTTGTTCCATCCAAGGATGTAGCAACAGAATTCCAATAGCTAAAATCGGCAGAAATATTTGTACTATAACCAAAATAATACATAAACTGTACATTTTCCAAACTTTCATTATCATTTTGGTCAACAGTTTTAATATATAAAGTACTGGAACCGTGTGAAGTAGGAGGTAAAATATCTGAACCATTCAATGAACAATCTGAGGATGTAGTTGAAGCAAAATTATTATATGAATAAGAACATGATTTAAGGCTTTTATTTGAAATACTGTAATTAATGTTTGGAAACCATATTGTAGCTGATTTTTCAGAACTTAAAGCAGGTTCATTAATTAATATATCCTTATTATTATAATGAAAGTTTACCTGTCGATTTATTACAACACCTAGATTATCCACACCCCTAACATACAAAGTTTTATCTCCCGCACTTGCAGGTTTGAGAATATCAGATCCGTTAAGTAAACAATTTACGCTATTACTTGATAAAAAATTATCATATGAATAATAACAGGTTTGTGCTGATCCCCATAGTATATATGGTGACTGCCAGTACTGAATGTTATCTCCAGCATTAGGAGTTAAAATATTTATTGAAAAGTCTGGATGAACTACGGTGTGTGTGTAAATATTTTTACCATATACAGCCTCCACCACTTTTGATCCGTCTAATGATGAACTCAAAGTAGCACGAGTTGATGATGCAAAATCACTACTTGCAGACCATGTTAGACCAGAGTCTATGGAAGTATATCTATAACCATCTTCTTCCACAGCAACAAGCTTTGCACCAGATGAGTCAGAAGTTACAGAAAGCCATTTGTGTAATCCAGAAGAATTATTATTTGTAGACCATGTTAGGCCTGAGTCTGTTGAAGTGTAAATGTATCCTGTATAATTACCTGCAACAGGCTCTAATCCAGCTGCAACCAATTTTAAACCATCAGCAGATGAAGCTATTGAAGTCCAATGTCTAATACCAGAAGACTCATTATTTGTAGACCATGTCAGACCAGAGTCTGCAGAAAAATAAAGAGAGCCATTACTTTCAACAGCAGCAAGTTTTGAACCATCGGTAGATGAGGTGATTGACACCCAATCTCTTGTTGGATAATCACTTGCACGACTAGACCAAGTTAGACCAGAGTCCATGGAGGTGTAAATGTAACCTCCGTATTCAACAGCCGCTAGTTTTGTTCCGTCAATTGAGGATGTTATTGAAGTCCAAGATTTAGGGCTAGAATTATTGTTATTATTATGTGAAGACCATGTTAGGCCTGAGTCTGTTGAGGTATAGACATAACCACTAAATTCAGTAGCAGCGAGTTTTGTTCCAGAGGCATCAGACGTAATCGAAGACCAGTTATGACTTCCTGATGAATTATTATTCGAAGCCCAAGTTAGACCAGAGTCCGTGGAGGTGTAAATGTAACCTCCGTATTCAACAGCCGCTAGTTTTTTTCCATCTAAAGACGAAGTAATTGAGTACCAATTTTTTACCGAACTTCTAGCTACCCAACCATTAGTAACTAAAGACTCCGTATTCTTTAATCCGTAATCAAAATTATTTATTTTGAGAGAAGTAGGACCTTCTGTGGTTGCTGTAGAGTCCCCTGTAATTGAAGCGCCGTAGTTAAGATTTAAAATACGTACTGCAAAAATTGTATTTGTAACATCAAGAGTCCCTGCCAAAACAGTAAGGGTATCAGCTTTTATGTATTTATTTGATAGATCGACATTACCACCCGAAATTGTAACTGAACTACTTGAGTTAATGTATTTTACAAACCCCAAAACTGTAGTTGAAGCAATTGTTGTTGAATCATAATTCCCCGCCACTATTGCGTACGCAGTAGTAGAAGCATCACTTGCAATGACAGAATGTCCAACGCCGTCGATTGTTACATTATTTGAAGAAATCAAAAAACAAGTAGATGAGGTAGAAGTTACATTTCCTGACAGTGTGAATATTCCAGGCCCAAGCAGGGTTCCACAAGAGGACACTGCCCCTGGTAAAATTGGCCAGGTACCTCCAGCATATATTCCAAAAGATGTGGTTGGAGTTTGGGTATCGTTACTAATAAATATATTGAAGAAGTTCAGGGAACTTAGGGTAAGATTTGTCTTTGTTAGTGCGCCAGTGTACTTGAGAGTCAAACCTCCATCAGGTTCCTTTCCGTTTGTCCCTGTACCCCCTAAAAGAGATATTGTTCTATTTGAAATATCTAAATCCGTGTCCAATACATAAAGACTTCCTCCTGCGCCAGCAGAGGCTGTCGTACTATCACCTCCATTTGTAAAAATACTACCTATTGACGAGTATGATATTAAGACATCACCTCCAGTTCCACCGTTCCCCGATCTTGGTGATTCATCTACTCCAATGACACCGTCATCACTATTACCACTTGCATTAATACCTACAGTAAAACCTGTGATGTTAAGGTCGTTGATAATTATGTTTGTATATCCATTTGCACCTTTTACAAGAGAACTTGTTGCAACAACATCTCGTACTCTTGCATCAATCGCAACTTCTCCTGTTCCCGATATTGTAAACGCTCCGCCGTTTATTTTCACATTATCTCCACTGATGATAAAACAAGAGGATGTACCTTCTGCTGTAACATTTGAAGTTAGTGTATATTCACCAGAAATCAATTCGCCACAAGTATTGATTTCTCCAGTTGCTCCAGTTCCAATATCTTTAGGAAGCAACATTGATGCTTCTGAAACGCTGGGGATTAGAACTATTGCAAACATAAAAAATATCCCGAGTAGGAATATATTTTTTTTATTGCGAGCTCTGTTTATGAATTTATTTTGCATTATTATAATATAAATTAATACCTAGTTTACAGGGACAGCTTCAGAATTAATGATCGCTCCTGAATCTGTAGATTGTGTTGGCGGCTCAACTGATGGTGAAGTACTTACAGCTGGTACAATATTTTCCTTAGGCAAGGTTGCATCGGGTGCATCCGGTCCATTTAATATATCCACCACATTTTGAACTGCTTCTGTTACTTTATCAATAACATCACCAACTGCCCCTCCAACAGTATTGGTTATTGTTTCAATAATCGTCGGAGTAGACGATGCTGTCTCTTCGGTTGCAGCTGGAGCTGTTGTTGCTGTACTTGTCGATTCAGCTGGAATCACAGGTGACACAACTTCAGTTGTTGTTGATGTAGTTGTTGTGGCTGTACTTGTCGATTCAGCTGGAATCACAGGTGACACAACTTCAGTTGTTGTTGATGTAGTTGTTGTGGCTGTACTTGTTGCGTTCTCATCATCAGCCTTGGTAGCAACAGATGTAAAGGAAACAATTCTCTTGATGTAGAATGCATATCCATTAGTTAATCCTTGTACAACAACCTTATCCCCCGCTTTGATATCAGTTAATGCAAGTGGACCATAATCACTTGTTTCTACTTTCTTAAGATAATCTAGATTTAGATTGTATGTTCCATCTGATGATTGAGTAGATCCTTTTGCATTTTCTATTGTCATAGAAAATTCAGAAACATCAGACACAATACCTGTTGCACTGAAGTTTGTGGTTGCAGATTTGATGTCATTGTTGACAGCGTGGGAGATGCCCCAGCTTAACAATACCCAAAAAAGAAGAAAGACTGCAAAGGTCTTAGTTGAAAATAGTTTTCTTGCGTTCATACCATATATTTTATCATGTAAATACAATATATACACATTGAACCAATCGGATAATGGGGATAACTACATCAAACAGCAATCTTTTAATCTATTTAAAATATCCCCAAAAATATGTTCATAAACATTTTGAATATTTTATCTTTAGAATGTATAATACATGAGCAATTAATTAAAAAATATAATTTAAACATACAAAAATGAGACTTCCCAAAATTAATCAAATGAGTGTACCCGGAGCAATTGTATTATCAGGCTTAATAATAGGTCTTTCTGTCTTCCTGACTACCTGGATATTCTTTGGTGGTGATAATAACAGACAGAAGTTGTCTATCTCAAGTCCAGCGATGAACAAAAATCCTCAACAAAACGCGCTTACACCTCAACAAATACAAATGATGCAACAACAGCAACAGCAAAGAGCTTTGTTAAATCAACAAGCAAGTAGTACAGCGCCTGTAAATACAGTAGCACCTGCACCAACAGCCCCTGCCGCACCAAAAGTTATTAAGAAATAGCCCTTTCCGTTCCGTGCTGACAAAGATAATAAAAAACCGATTTCGAAATCGGTTTTTTATTATCTTATTATTTAGTCATTATTTTGCCATCTCCTGTGCCACATCAAATGCAATTGAAAGTAATTTAGAATATCCCCCAGAATCCATAGTAACTCCATAAATAACACCGGCACGTGACATTGTCTCTCTGTTATGGGTAATTAAAATCAATTGCGAATGCTCAGAAAGCGCTTCAATCATATCTCCGTATTTTCTTGAATTAGCCTCATCAAGCGCAGCGTCTGTTTCATCTAGAATAATAAACGGAGGTGGATTAACCTGTGACATTGCAAACAAAAGTGCAATGGAGGTTAGTGCACGCTCTCCTCCAGAGAGCATCATTAAACCTTTTGTGCGTTTATGTGGCAAAGCAACGCTAATATCAATTCCCTCTTCAACTTCTGGCTCTTCTTCAGACTCCTCGCCAACTATTTCAGCCAATGATGACAACTCATCATCCGCAATCTTTCTTCTCTTTTTCTTTACCTCCTTAACTACTTCAAGTGATGCTGAGCCACCACCAAACATCAACATAAAAAATCTATTAAATTCCTGATTTATCTTACTTATTCCATCCTTAAATAGCTTATTTAACTTGTCATTCAACTCATCAATTATCATATTAAGTGCGACAATAGACTTCTCTAAATCCTCCAATTCTTTTACAAAAAAAGCATCTCTTTCCTCTGCTTCCTTATATTCTTGTATTATTTCATTCCCCCCTGCTCCCCCCGCTTCCTCAAGTCTTATTTTTATTTTCTCCAGTGCGCGTCTTCTCTCAACCTGAACATGTCTATTCTCAATAGCAGATTCCATTGGTAAAGGAAAATCATCATAAGAAACGGCCGAACGCCCAATCAAAGCAATAGCTTCCTGAATATCTCTATTGTAGTCATCTTGCTCAATTTTAAGCCTGCTTTCTCTTGATCTAACAGCCTCTATTTGAGTATGCAGTTCATTTTGGCGTGACATTATAACAAGGACGGCCTTTTCACTTTCTACGTTTTTATCTTTGTCCTTTTCAATTTCTGCTTTTATTTCTATGTATCTAGAATTTTGCCCAGATTCAACTTCTGCAAAAGTAGTTAATCTAAATTCAAAATCCTTTACAGTATCTGTGATTTTTAAAATTTCAGCTTCCTCATTTTCAATATTTAATGATTCTGTATTTTTATGATGCTCCAAAAATTCTGTAAAATCTTTTCTAATTTCTGCAAGCGCTGACTTAACATCGTTAAAATTCTCAGAAGAAACAGCCTCCATCGCTACTGAAATCTTAGAATCAATACCTTTACTCAATTGCTCAACTTCTCTTAAATAAATTTGTTTAGTATTGGACTCATTTGCATCCCTAATTTTCTTCTCAATTGTCCTCTTCAAATACGACATCTCGCCTTCCAGTCTTCCAATCTCACGCATGCAAGAGTCTTTTTCTGCACGAGTTTTTCTCATTTCAGCATCCAACTCCAATAGTTCTGATGTCTTACTATTTTCTTTATTCTGTTTTTCCACCAAATCCAAAATTGCTCTATGTTTTTCTAGGTCTTTCTTCAAATCTTCAAGCTCAGCAGACGGTTCATTAACATCCCTTGAAATTTGCTCTTTTTCTTTCTTCAAATATTCTGTCTCGTATGCAAAATATTCCTTATACTTTTCAGCTAACTCTTCACGCAAAGCAACAGCTCTTTCAACTTTCTCTACCTGTTTCTTCAAAAATCTAATGTGCGGTGCAATTTCACGGCGCAATGATTCAACTTCCTTCATATGAATTGCAGTCTTCTCTAATCTCTTTTGGCTTTCTTCTTTCTTATATTGATATATTTTTAGACCAAGAGCATCCTCTATCATATCTTTTCTTTCACGAGGAAGTGAAGAAAGTAATCTATCAGCTTCACCCTGTGAAATTATATGATGTCCCGATGAACCAATATTTGCATTTGCAAGTAATTCTAAAATGTCTTTAAGCCTAACCTGTGTGCCATTTAAAAAATATTCATTGACACCATCTCTGTGAACTACACGCTCAATTGAAACTTCATCAAAATCTATACTAAAAAGACGACCTTCATTTCCTGAAATAATTCCCAAACTAGATGAATCAGTCGCCCTGGCAATTCCACGTCCCTTAGCTCCATTTGGAAGGTTACTAAAAACAAGTTTAACAGAAGCTCTGTTTGCACGAGGAATATCTTTTCCCCCATTAAAAATCATGTCCTCACCTTTCTTTCCACGCATTGATTTAATAGATTGCTCTCCTAGAACAAATTTAAAAGCCTCAGCAGCGTTTGATTTTCCGGAACCATTTGGACCCACAATAGACGTAATTGGTGTATTAAAAACTAGATTCGCTTTTTTAGCAAAAGATTTGAAACCATTAATTTCTAGCGATTTTAAATGCATTATTATTATCAATATGTACTCAAGTTCATATAATATAACATATAATATACTAAATTAGTATGCCTCCACAAACATTAAATGCATAACAGGTTCAACTCAATTTCATCTGTAGAAGTTATCCACAGGTACCATATATAATCTTTGGATTTTATTTATCTACCTTTTTATATTATATGCAACACTATATATGTTTATCCCTAAGACAAAAAGAATACAAAATCTTGCAAGACTTTTTCCAGAAGTAATTATTGAACTCGAAAAGATTTTTGCCACGACTTCAAATATCTATCTAGACTGGCAAAACGTAATACATTGGCAAGACAAACTTGGTTGGCATATAAACCCAAGGAGGTTGAAGCATTTTTTTGATTCTTTCAACACAATTAAGATTGTATATATTTATACAGGAACTCTTACTAATGATGAGGGATCACAAGAATCAATAACTGAATTTACAAATCTCGGGTATAAGGTTGAAACAAAATTGGTAAAAATAATGTTATACCCTATTAATTTTTTAAATATATCCAAAAACTCTACCTTACTTTTACAACCTTTTGTTAAAAAACCATTATTATCTGTTCTCGACGTTAAGGCAATAGAATCAATAAATAATCTCTTTAAAGATTTAAATGACAAGGGAGTTTTTTACCTGAAAGATAAAAAATGTAATTTTGATGTGGAGATAGCTAGAGACATGTTTCTTGATTTATATAAAAATAATATTAATAACTTCATCCTATGGAGCGGAGACAGTGATTTTGTTGACCCGATAAACGCTATAACAAAAGAAAATAAGGGTATTTTTATATTTTCAACAGCCGGTAGGACCTCCAGAGAACTGGTTAAACTAAATATTGGGGTTTTTGAAATAAAGAAGATTAAGGAATTTATTTGCTGGCCAAGGGAAATTTACAGCTCAATAAAAGATATAATTGATGAACCTAGTAATCTGCTTTGATTGCATGAAAATATACAGACAGCCAAAGGGGCTCCTTACAGGAGCCCCTAAGCCAGCGTTATAACGATCTTATGATCACAGTAATTTTACCAAATGCAAAAGAAATGTCAAATTTATGTGGTTATATAAGTATTAAATCGACACAAGAACCAACCAAAACAGCTAAACTACCAAGCCTTAATCTCAAGAGCCTTCTCTGCAGCCATTTGTTCGGCTTCTTGTTTTGACTTGCCCTCACCTTCTGTAATAGTTTCTTCACCAACAGTAACTGCGACTGTGAAAATTTTGTTGTGATCCGGACCAACTTCTTTAATTAATTTGTATGATGGTGTAAAACCAGTTTTTTCTTGCGCCATTTCTTGGAATCTACTTTTTGAATCGATAAAAGTTTTATTCTCAATAATATCGTCAATTTGTGCAAATAGTTGATCTGCAATAAATTTTGCAACGATGTCATATCCCTGATCTAGGTAAATTGCTCCAACCACTGATTCAAAAGTGTTTGCTAGAATATACTGTCTAGCTCGTCCTGTATCCTTTGATTCACCTTTTGAAAGCAATAAATATGCGTTCATTCCAGCAAGTTCAGCAGCAGCTGCCAAGGTCTCTGCTTTAACAAGAGCTGAGCGAAGTGCAGTTAATTCTCCCTCATTTTTCTGAGGAAATTTTTTATATAAAAAGTCTGTAACAACAAGCTCAAGCACAGCATCACCCAAGAACTCCAATCTTTCATTGTGTCCCAATTTTAGGCTTTTATTTTCATTCAAATAAGATCTGTGTGTAAAAGCCTTTTTTATTAAATTTTTATCGATAAAAGAAATCCCTATCGATTCTTCAAATTCTGAAATATTTGCATTAGTCATTTTTGTTTGTTTGGGGTCAGGCACCATGGTGCCTGACCCCAAATATTTATTAGTTTATTCCACAACTTCCCCTTTATTGGAAAGCTTACCCAGGGCCTTAACGATTATTGGCATAATATCGTTATAGAAATTCAGGGATAAAATTTCCTTTACATTAAACCATTGAACTTTGTCCAACCCCCCTTTTCCTTCTTCAAGTTTCAGTGGTTTGTATTCAGCTTCAGCCAAAAAATACACGACCTGCTTTCTTATCTTTCCATCCTCAGGATGAGATGCAATATATTCATTGCTTGCAAGCTCATCCATTACAGTTACAGGAACACCAATCTCTTCCTCAATCTTTTCTGCTGCTGCAATCTTTATATCCTTTGATGAATCAATTCCGCCCTTTGATAATGTCCAGTGTCCAAAAACATCATGCACTAATGCAAGATAAATTTCTCCTTCATGTCTTGAGTAAACCACACCACCAGCCAGAGTTTTGATAGGCATTTCCTCATACGGAATATCCTTATTCTTTTTTGGAGCTCTAACATCATCCTTTCCAGGCTCTCCAAGTTCTTTATAAACAGCACCAAGTACCCCGTTAACAAACTTTCCAGACGTCTCTCCTCCATAAGTCTTTGCAAGCTCAATAGATTCATTGATTGCAACCTTTGCTGGAACTTCTGATCTATCAGCAAAAATCAACTCATAAAGACCTAAACGAAGTACATTTCTGTCTACATTTGCGATTTTATCAATAGGCCACTCTGGAGCAGCTTTTTCAATAATCATATCTAAATCTGCCTTCTTTTTTACAACACCATCAGCTAATTTCTTAGCGAATGTAAAATCCGTCATTCCCGGAGCGAATTCTTCTGCATTTCTGACCACTATGTCGCCGATTAAATTATTGTCGACGTTTCTAAAATCCCACTCAAAGAGTGATTGTAGTACGACTGACCTTAATAAATGTCTGTTTGCCATAAGGTATTATTTGTTGATGAAGGTGCTAAGGTGCTGTTGCCGAGACTGTTTATAAATTATTTCTTTGCTTTGACTGCTTTTGCTGGCTTTACGGCCTTTACTTTTGCTACTTTTGCCTTAACTACTTTTGCAGGTTTTGCCTTTGCTTTTACTGCGGCTGCTGCCTTTTTCTCCTTTTTTGTAAGTTTTGCAGCTTTGATTTTCTTTCCTAGTACATCTCTTCCTTTGTACTTACCGCAATTTGAGCAAGCTGTATGCTTTCTGTTTGGAGCTCCGCAATCCTTGCACAGCGTTGCTACCACTGCTGTTAGAGCGTGGTGACTTCTTCTGTTCCCAGTGTGACCGGGTGTGTGTCTCATGTGATTTACCATATAAACCGAATAATATCCTATTATTGGAGTTTTTGCAAGAATTTATGGTGTTTTTTTCTTTGGTAGGAAATTGTCTTTTGATACTACAGATCTACCAATTTCTTTTTCTAATTGTTTCTTAGCAACACCAGCAATTCCCCCACCCCGTTTGGCATCTTTTGCTAGTTTTAAAACTCCTTTTGAATTTTCAATTTTATGAATTTCTGTGGTTGAACGTTCACCCAGCATTGTAAAAATCAACTCAAAATCATCCATATGATCACGCAGATTTTCTCGCTTAAGCCCTTTTACTTTTTTGTATTCATTTGGCGTAACACCAAAAGTAGCTTTAGATATTTCAGCGGTCAAGATTTCATAATCCTTTTGCTCATTTGCCCCTCTATTTTTCCATTCGTCTGTCAGTTCTCCTCGAATAGCAATCCCTCGCATTCTTTTTTCTATCCAATCCTCTGAGTATCCCTTTAGTTTGTAAAGTGTTCTCGTTCTTTTAGTTGCCAATTCAGGATTTTCTATTTCTTGTATTCGCTCATAACCAACTTTTGCAAGCCACCGCTTAAATGGCTCAGCTTTTATTGATGGAATTGATTGAATAATACGAAAAATACCTTCAGTATCAGTACAATCGGTTTCTCGCATCCTTCCATCTTCGGCTGGTAATTTCAACTGTCGACAAATTGTCGACAGTTGAAAACCGCCTTCTTCTTTAACCCTTATTTTCATTCTATACCAATAATCACGGGAATCTGCACTATCAGTAAGAGCCAGAATTACATCCGTAACAGAAAACCACCACTCATTTTGAAATAGTGTTTTTCTTATTTTCTTGCCTTTAAATAAAGAGATTTTTGTTGTTTCCATATTTTATATTTTATTAAATGTTATCAGTTTTTTTAGAAATGTTATTCTGTGTTCCTTGCTTAAGCCGTTTTTCTTTATAGATTCTATGTGTTTTTTTGTTCCATAACCTTTGTGAATATCAAAACCATATTTTGCTAGATTTTTATCTTTATTTAATAAGTTTCGCATATATCTATCTCTGTGCACTTTTGCTAAAATTGAAGCAGCTGAGATAACGGCAAATTTTACATCACCTTTAATGTGGGTTTCTTGATCTACAAATTCAGGAGGAGCTTTGAGCCCTCCATCTAATAGTATACAAACTTGACCCTCTGAAATACCTAAAGATTTTATAAAGTTTTTCAGAAGATTTTTTATGATTTCGTGTATACAAATAGAGATACCGAGTTTATCAATATCCTTTGCACTCTTACTTTTTATTAAAAATTTATAAGGCTCATTAGTTTTATTCTTATTAATTTCATTTCTCAAAGCCTTATCTATTTGCTCTCTCTTTTTTTCTGTTATTTTTTTGGAATCATTTAGTATTAAATTTGGATATTTTGTGGAAAAATTTTTTCTGAAATCAGAATCCGATGTCTGAATACCAAAAGCGCACAAGGTAACTGGACCTGCTAAAGGACCCCGTCCAACTTCATCAATTCCAATAAGCCAGAGTTTACTCTTTTTAAGACCTTTTTTTATTGGTATTTCAGGGCTTTGGATTTTCTTCATAAAAGCTTATACTACATATGTTACTTCGATACCTTTAAAAACACAAAAAACGTCATACCAAACGGAGGCGAGTCTTAGGACACCTCCTGACCGACGTAAAACAAATATATAATATGGCAGACGCAAAAATCGAAACAAAAATAGAAGACAACACACCAAAGCACCCATTCATTCACCTTCATAATCACTCACACTTCAGTCTCCTTCAGGCGGTACCAAAAGTTAAAGACCTAATTAAAGCTGCTGTTGCAAATAATATGCCAGCCGTTGCATTAACCGATGCTGGAAACATGTACGGGGTTATTGAGTTCTTCAAGAAATGTAAAGACGCAAATATTAAGCCAATCATTGGTGTAGATTTTTTCGTTGCAGCGAGAACAAGACATGACAAAGAGCCAAGAATAGATAACAAAAGAAGTAGGCTTATACTACTCGCAAAAAATGAGGACGGTTACAGAAATTTAATTAGACTGACAACAGCAGCAAACTTTGAGGGTTTTTATTATAAACCAAGAATTGACCGCGAGCTTGTAGAAAAATATAAGGAAAACTTAGTTTGCATTATGCCGTCATTTAGCGGTGAATTGTCCCAAGCTCTAGTTGGACACAATAGCGAACACGCAAAAGAAACAGCAGATTTTTATAAAAAACATTTTGGCGATGATTTCTATATTGAAATTACTCATCACGAAGAAATCGAGGGTCATGAGGAAAAGATGCGTCAACTTATTGAATTTGCAAGACAAGAAAATATCAAACTTGTTGCAGCACATGACACCTACTATATAAAAAAGGAGGACAGTAAAACTCGTGATGTCTTGATGAAGATTGCAGACCAATTTGGAGAAAGAAACAGAGATGATGAGGCGGATTTTTCCTTCATCAATCAAGCAGAAGCTGATGAACTATTTAAAGATGAACCAGAAGCAATTTTAAATTGCAAAGAAATAATGGATAAATGTAATCTAGAAATTACATTAGGAAAATGGCTGTTTCCAGAATACGTTGTTGAATCAGGAAGATCCGCTGATGATGAGCTTAGTTACTTAACATACGAAGGAATCAAAAGAAGAAGATTGGAAATGACAGATGAAGCAAAAGAAAGAATAGAATTTGAACTCTCGGTTATTAAAACAAAAGGATATTCGGCATACTTCTTGGTGGTTGCGGACCTTCTAAGATATGCTCATGAGAATGGAATTCTAACTAACATTAGAGGTTCCGTTGCTGGCTCCATAACAACATATTTAACAGGTATTACAAACGTAGATCCCCTAGCCTACAAACTTCCATTTGAAAGATTTCTAAACCCAGAGAGACCTTCTGCACCGGATATCGACATGGACTTTGCCGACAATAGGCGTGATCAAATGATTGGATATACTCGTGATAAATACGGTGCTGATAAAGTTGCTCAAATTGGAACATTTGGAACGATGATGGCCCGCGGTGCTGTTAAAGATGTTGCACGCGCACTTGGATACCCATATACATTAGGAGATAAAATATCAAAACTAATTCCCATGGGTCAACAGGGTTTTGCCATGACAATTGAACGTGCAATCCTAGAAACCCCAGAACTTGCTGAGCTTTATAAAAGAGACGGTGAAGTCAGAATAATAATTGACATGGCACAGAGACTTGAGGGAAACGCTAGACACATTTCTGTTCATGCCGCTGGAGTTGTGGTCTCCCCTATTACATTAACCGATGTTGTACCCTTACAACTTGATCCAAAAGGAGGAGACAGAATTATTACACAGTACGACATGCGTTCTGTTGATGAGAACAATGCCGGTCTTATGAAATTTGACTTCCTTGGAATTAAAAATCTTTCACAACTTGCTGATGCAATTATACTAGCGGAAAAAATTGAAGGAATAAAAGTTGATCTAGAAAACATTCCACTGGATGATCAGAAATCTTTTGACATGCTTGCTCGTGGAGAAACAATTGGACTATTCCAATTAAATGGATCCGGAATGACAAGGTTCCTAAAGGAATTGAAGCCTACATCAATTCATGACATCAACGCCATGGTTGCTTTATATCGTCCAGGTCCAATGGAAACTATTCCTGAATACATTAGAAGAAAAAATGACCCTCGCCTTACAAAATATGAGGATCCAAGAATGGAGAAGTATTTGAAAGAATCCTTTGGTCTTATTGTTTATCAGGATGACTTGCTGTTCTCTGCGATTGAGCTTGCTGGATATTCATGGCTTGAAGCTGATAAATTCAGAAAGGCTGTTGGAAAGAAAAATAGAGAGGAAATGGCCAATCAGAAAATAAAATTAACTGAAGGTATTATTAAGCGTGGTCAGACAAAAGGTTTTGCTGAAAGACTTTGGAAATTATTTGAACCGTTTCAAGCTTATGGATTCAATAAAGCTCATGCCGCAAGTTATGGAAGACTCGCATATCAAACGGCATACATGAAGGCCAACTTCCCTGCAATTTATATGGCAGCCATTCTAACTGGTGCACGTGGAGATGTTGCTGAAATTTCAACCTTCGTCGATGAGTGTAAAAGAATGAATATTCCAACTCTTCCACCTGACATAAATGAGAGTTTTGGAAACTTTACTGTTATTAAAGGTGGTGGAATGGACGGTGATGGAAATCAAACTCCTGACTCAATTAGATTTGGACTATATAGTATTAAAAACTTTGGTGAAGGTATTGGCGATGTAATTATTGAAGAAAGAAAAAGTGGCGGTAAATTTAAAACCCTTGAAGATTTTCTAAATAGAATTAAGAATAAAAATCTAAACAAGAAATCTCTGGAAGCATTGGTTAAGTCTGGAGCGATGGATATTTTTGGCGACCGTGGAGTAATGATTGCAAATACACAGGACTTACTTGAATACAATAAGGAACAACAATCTAGACCTGAGAATCAGGAGTCATTATTTTCAATGTTTGAAACGGTAACCAAAGAATCTGAAGGAAATAAAATTGGCGGGTACGGGCCACATTTGAAACTTCAAGAACTTGGACATGCTACCCAAACAGAAAAATTAGCATGGGAAAAAGAGTTACTTGGATTATATCTGTCTGGCCATCCGCTTGATAAATATAGAGAAATACTTGATAAGCGAGAAATGAACATCGCTAAAGTTCTGGAGATAATTGCCGAGGAAGAGGAAAAAGAAAGATTGGAGATTGAAGCAAGAAGCGCACAGGAGGCACTGGATGCAATGATGAGTGATGCATTCAAAGCTGAAAAAGCAGAAAAAGAAAGACTAGCTGCGGAGAAAGCAAAAAAATCACAAAGCGCAAATAAAGGAAGTGGATGGAGTGGAAAACAACCATACGATAAAAACAAAAAAAAGTTTGACGATGAAGGTACGCCTGTAATTATTGCCGGCATTATTGAAGATGCAAAAGAAATTGCAACAAAAAAAGATCCTACAGTGAAAATGATGTTCCTGAGAATTGCAGACTTTACAGGAGTGATTGAGGCTGTGGTATTCCCAAAAACCTATGAACTTCTAAAGAGTAGTTTAGTGCAAGAAAAATGTGTAATTGTAAAAGGTAAAACCTCCAACAGAAATGGAACACCTTCTATTATTATAGATACGGTGAAGGAGCTGAACTAAACCGTAACTTGATATTTTCAACTACTTCTCCAAATTCAATATCTCATCAATTCTAATTTGCTTAACAAATTCTGGAACGTGAGAAACAAGTATCATTGCACCCTCATACTTATCAAGAGCAGCTGCAATCACAGGAAGGTGTCTAAAGTTAATATGGTTTGTTGGCTCATCCAAAATAAGAAGACCAGGCTCTTGTAACATAAGCCTACAGAAAGCAACTAAACCTTTTTGACCTTCAGAAAGAGACTCGATCTTTGTCTTCATCATTTCTCCATTAATTAAAAATCCAGCTGCAGTAGAGCGAAGTACCTCTTCACTCTTCTTTTGCATTACACCATTTAGAGATTCATAGACAGTATCTGAGAAGTTCAATGTAGAGAAGTCTTGTCTGTAGTATCCAACACGAACACCATCTGCAATTTTTGCATCTGGATTTGTCATTGAAGCAAGAGACTCCAAAAGTGTACTTTTTCCAATTCCATTAGGACCAACCAAAAGCATGTGTTGTTTTTTTCTTAATTCAATATTTACTTTTCTTTCTTGAACCTTGTGAGTCTTTGGATTAAAGGTTTTAAAAGAACTAATATGCAAAAGCTCTCCTGCAATATCAGGTTGTGATGGAATAATAAAAGGTCTAATAGTTTTATCTTCTCTTCTCGTATCCACCTTTTCTTCTTCAAGCTCCTCTGCTCTATCGCGCATACGCTTTGCTACAAGACGCATTTGACCTCCTTTGTTTGCAAAGAAGTTGGCCTTGTCTTTATTTTCCTGAATCTCTTTTGCAAGCATGGCGTTCTTTCTGTTCTCTTTTTCGATTCTTGCTTTAATTTCTTTCAAAAGACTAAAGTAGTCACCAACATATTGTTCAACTTTTCTTGTAAAAATATCCAAGTACAAAACTCCATCTGTAAATGCATTTAAGAAATCAGCATCGTGGGAGATAACTATAACTGTTTTTTTATAATTTTTAATGAAACTTGTAAGATGTGCGATTCCCTCCTTATCCAAGTTGTTTGTAGGCTCATCCAAAAGAAGAATATCTGGATCTTGAATTAATGCAGACGCCAATAGCAGTCTAGCTTGTTGACCCCCTGAGAAAGATTTTACAATTCTATCATGTGGAGCATGTAGGTTAACAACTTCTAAAATATCCTCAATCCTTGGATCAATGTCATAAACCTTCTTATCAAAACACTTTTCAAAATATTCTCTAACATTCAATTCCATATCAGCCTTTGGAATAACCTGTTTTGAAATTGCTATAGTTAGACCATGTCCGATGTGAACATTTCCAGACTCGGGTGCAAAATCCCCAGTTATTAACTTAAATATTGTAGTTTTACCAGCACCATTTTGGCCCATGAAAGTTATTTTTGCACCTCCGGCAACAGAAAAACTAGCCTCTTCAAGGATTGGTTTATTGTGTCCATATTCAAAAGACACTTTATCAAATCTAATTATTATTTCATTTTGAGCCATATAATGTAAGCTGGATGCCTTTTATCGCGAATTTAGTGACACGTATTTAGCAACAGGTCTATAGCTTACCCTAAAACGCCAGTTTTTCAAAGCTTTTGCTTGACAACACACCCTCCCTTTTTATATAATATGAGCATATGAAGAAAGGGACCTTTATGCAGATGCGTCTGCATCGAGGGCCTTTTTATTTTTACAACTTGGACTTTATAGAAAATTTAGAATAATGATGATTTAAAAATGTTATTTCAATATTTTTATTTTTAAGCAAAAACGAGCAATTTCTTTCATCTGGTGAAATTAGTGCACTAAAAACACCTCTGTCTCGTAGGAATTCCACAACACAGCCAAAATCACCGTCGCCGGTAATTAGGAAACATTTACTAAAAGACTTCTCATAATAATCGGATACTATTTTTAAAACTAGTTCAGCATCACAATTACCTTTTGTACTGTTTCCAATAAATAATGTATGTTTGAATATTATATTAAAACCGCACCCCTTTAGATATTCATATGTTTTCAGATTCTGTTCCATGTATCCAATAAAGAGGTAAAATTTATTTATATTATATTTCTGGCTAAGCCAGATTCTTAATCTCTTATAGTCGATTTCAAAACCCAGTCCTTTGGCGGATTTATGTAAATTAGCACTATCAATGTACATGTTTATTCTTGACTGTAGAGGCATTAATATTATCTATACTACACAATAGAGTTAAAATTTTAATAAATAAATCCTAAAGAAAAGCTGAATTTATTATGTAGTAATGTCAATAAGGCATCCATAATATAGTTATTATAAAGGTGAGTTGCAACAAAAATGGAACCCTTCCAAATTCCCCAAAATACTGCTATTCTGTAACTTATGAAAGATATAAACGATGTTCAAAACAGCGCCGTAAACGGTGCAGATAATAATTCCATAGAGGCAATTAGACACTCCCTCTCTCACCTTCTAGCGGCTGCCACCCTAGAGTTATATCCAACAACCAAAGTTACCTTGGGACCCTCAATTGAAAATGGATTCTACTATGATATGGATTTTGAGACAGCAATTAAAGATGAAGACTTGCAACCAATAGAGGATAAGATGCGTGAAATTCTTCCAACATGGAAAGGAGAATTTACACACAAAGATGTTACACCAGAAGAGGCCAGAGAATTTTTTAAAGGTAATCCTTTCAAACTAGAGTTGATTGAAGAAATCGCCAAAAAAGGAGAGCAAATTACACTTTATACTTCAGGTAAGTTTACAGACCTTTGTCGTGGTGGTCACGCAAAAGATCTTTCAACTATTGATCCACTATCATTTAAATTGAATAAAATTGCTGGTGCTTATTGGAGAGGAGACGAAAAGAATAAAATGTTAACTCGTGTCTACGGTTTTGCATTTCCATCAAAAGCAGAACTTGATATTTTTCTTAATCAACAAGAAGAAGCAAAAAAACGTGATCACAGAAAATTAGGAAAAGAATTAAAACTTTTCACAATTTCAGATCTTGTTGGCTCAGGTCTTCCTCTATTCCAACCAAAAGGAATGATTTTAAGAAAGATGGTAGAAGAATATCTTTGGGAACTTCACAAAGATAACGGATATGACAGAGTTTGGACTCCACACCTTGCTAAGGCAGAATTATATGAAGTATCAGGACACGGCGCTCACTACTTAGCAGATATGTTTGCAGTACACGGTGGAACAAGTAAGGAAGACTTTTACATGAAGCCAATGAACTGCCCTCATCACATGCAATTATTTGCTGATAATCAGTTCTCATATAGGGATATGCCAATTAGATACTTTGAACCGGCAACAGTTTATAGAGATGAAAAGACTGGACAATTGGGTGGATTAACTAGAGTTCGCGCTATTACACAAGATGATGGACACCTTTTCTGTAGAGCAAATCAAATTCAGCAAGAGGTTAAAACAATTGTTGAAATAATCAAAAGCTTCTACATTACAATGGGGATGATCGATGGATACAAGGTTCGTCTTTCACTTAGAGGTGATACTGACAGAGAGAGTTATCTAGGTGGAGATGAAATCTGGGATACAGCAGAAGGAGCTCTTAGACAAGTTTGTGAGGAAGAAAAACTTCCATACTTTGAAGGTAAAGGTGAGGCAGCTTTCTATGGACCAAAATTAGACTTTATGTTTAAGGATGCGATTGGTCGTGAATGGCAACTTGCAACAATTCAATGTGACTTTAATATGCCAAAAAGATTTGAATTAAGTTTCATCAATGAGAAGGGTGAAAAAGAAACACCAGTGGTTATTCATCGTGCTATTGCTGGATCACTTGAGAGATTTTTGGGAGTTATGATTGAGCACTTTGCTGGATCATTTCCAGTATGGATATCCCCTGTTCAAGTTAAAGTTGTTCCAATTGGTGAGAGACAATTTGAGTATGCAAAAGAAGTTTATACCGCACTTAAAAAAGCAGATATACGAGTTGAACTTGATGAATCAAATGAAAGTCTGGGTAAGAAAATTAGAAATGCTAAAACAGAAAAGATTCCTTATGTACTAGTCATTGGTGATAAAGAAATTGAAGCAAAAGCAGTAACTGTTGAAGGAAGAAATGATGCAAAACTTGGACAAATGAGTGTTGATGCTTTCATAGAAAAGATAAGTACAGAAAAATCTGATAGAAAACTAGACTAGTTTATATTGGATTTGCACTGTAGCTTTTCGACGATATTAATAGGACAGAATAATACCCCGGGCGCGCTAGCGCGCCCGGGGTATTTTGCCACATAGTGGTTTCATAATCATAAAAACTTGGAACATCCAATCAGTCCCCCTTGTCATCTAGGGCATGTACCCCCGTGGGACAATCTGCTATGAGAAATCTAAATCCATGCAATATGTGATTGTAGAGAATATAAGACGGGTTCTTTGATATAGATTCAATAGGCTTATCACCAGCATCATCCGGACCATCAACCTTTGAGTGATGTCTTACTTTTGAGGCAACCGTATCTACATAGAACTGTACAACTTTTTTAAACCAAGCGAGCGTTGATTCGTCATCTTCATCACTCCAGGCAAGCTGAAGACTGAGCCTATCCGCAATAAGACTTCCACAGTTCTCCTTTTCAAGTTCCTGAAAAATACACATAACAGTATAAGCTTCTCCCCCTTTACCTAGAAGAAGATTTGTACGCAATGATTTTTCCATGAGCTCTTGTATTTGTACAATTTTAGCATCCCAGTCGCCCCAATTTCCTACTCCTGAAATTTCCAGGTTGTAAGCCTCCTTATTATCTGACTTGAGACGATCCAGGGTAAACTTAACAGCTCTTCTAGAGTGAGCACACCTATTACTTAGCCTTATCATATACACAAGCAAAGCAATGAATACTGCCCCCGTAGCGAGTACGAAGGAAGCTATAAAAAAAACAGATGGGTTATATGAAATGTTTTTCATCTTAATGAATATTGTTTGTTTTTATTTCAGATTCAATGAGCGAATTCAGGAAAATAATACACCCATAGAGGATATAGTCAACAGCCTTAAATCTATAGTTGAGACTATATAGCTCGTTATTTTACCTATGTACAGGTAGACAAATAAAAATACCACACATTACTGCGTGGTATTTTTATTTTCTATGTAAGATGTTTAAGTCAAAGTTTTTCTATGGGTCATTCCCCCAACCTACCAATCGGACAGACTTTTAATCTTACAGTAATCCTTTCTTTCTAAGATTTTCTTGTTTGAAGTCTTCTATCTTTGATCTGTTTGCAAGAGCAAGCTTCGTTTTTCTTTTTGAAACTAGCATGAATCCTACAAAGGCTGACCAAAGTGTTAATCCAATAACATACAGAGCAACCTTCATGTTGAAATCAATTCCAGTCGCTGGTACTTCATTTAGATAAATTCCTGAAATTGGAGTTCCTGCAACTACTGATCCAGTTACATTAACATTACATGAAACTGTAACTGATTGGCCATTATTTGTGTAAACAGTAACATTTGCAGTCTTTGTCCCAGGAGTTGTATATCTTTGTTGAATTTGATATGCATTACCATAACTTAGACTATCTGTTCCTGTCCAAGAATATGTGTACGCACCATTTCCACCATTTGGGTATACTGTCCATATAACATTGTCTCCAACATTTGCATTTGTTGGCAGCGCTGAACATATTGCAGTTAGATTTGTATAATTACTATTATAATTGTAATTATTATTATAGTTGTAATTAGTATTTTGGTTTACATATGCATTACATGATCTTGTAACCGATTGGTTTCCTGAAGTAACTGTTAGAGAAACAGTTTTTGATCCGATACTTGTAAACCTACCTGTTATTACTTGTGAAGATCCTGAAATACCATCTGATCCTGACCAAAAATATGAATATGACCCATTACCTCCGGCAGCATTTCCAGAAAGTGTAACTGAATCATTTAGGTAAACATTATTTGGATTTATAGTACAAGATGCAGTTAAGTTATTATAAACTGGAGTAACTATAGGTTGAACTACTGGTGTATTTGGTACGTAAACTATTTGAGGTGCTGGTGTATAAACATATCCTCCAGTTGAACATGATGAACATCCTGAACTATATCCGTATGAATAATCTGAGTAGTATGATGGATAATAGGAATTATCATAATATGTTGTTGGTTGAACGTATGATACTGAGGGTTCTGAATATGTGTATGACGGTGTAGTATAGTCTACATAGTTTGGATAATATGAAGTTGATTGATCGGAACTATAAGAAGTATTATCCCATGCAAAACTATCTTCATACCCTGAGCCATAATAATATCCATCATCCTCTCCAGCCTTAGCTGTAATTGGCATTGCTGTGAACATTACGAATGCAGCTAATGCAAAAATTGTGTATTTTGTTGTTTTGTTGATCTTAAACATAGTAGTTATATTATATACCAAAATAACTATATTGTCAATAGTTTTAGCCTTCCATAAATACGTTACTCCTTGGCCGATAAGTCAAATTAGCCATATTATAAGCCTTATTTGTGTAAAAAACACTAATTATTGACTTGAAACAGCACTAACCACGTATCGATCACTCGCTTGCCCAAAGCTGTCGCAGGTAGATAAAGTAATACTTGGCTTGCTGGCGTCAAATTTTATATATGTGTCATTTTTACTCACCTCTTTCACATCAGTAACGCTATAAATATGACTTTTTCCGCTTTGAGAATATACCATTATTTGGTCTCCATTCTTTAAATTCTTAATATTATTAAATACCTTAAAGGCTTGATTTTGAACCACCTTAAAGCCTGTAGAATGCCCGAATACAAAGATATTTCCTGAGGAAAGAGTCCCTGACCCAGGGTATCTAACTGGGGCCTTTGATAGTTCATTGTCTAGAAAAGTTACGCTAGATGACTCTGGATTCATTATTTTCGTATCAACTCCAGCCTTTTCAATTACGATTCTAACAGGTAAATCATCACTAGAAATTGTGGTTATTTTTTGTACTTTATCAGTTCCTTTTGTGAAATCAACACCAAACAAACTTGTATTTGATTGACTTTCTAGGCTCAAATTGTTGCTTGAATTACCAGAGGGTGAAACAGCTAATTCCTTTGGAATTAGGCCAAAAATCGAAAATACTACCAAGGTCGTCAGAAAAGCCAATCCAAATCCAACTATGAACAACACATCATACCGCTCCATAAGTTTTTTAGACACAGTCTTTGTCTTTGCGGTTTTACTGGTTTTATTAGCCTCACTCGTATTTATATTTAATTCAAATTGATCCATATACGACTATTATATATTAAATAATAAATATTGACAATATTGGTTTATATGATATAGTATTCAGATTATGGAAAAAGCAAAATTAGCTATTAAATCATCTACGAGAGTACTCGTAATATCATTCATTATATTAGTATTAGTATTTTTGAGCTTCTTTATGGTAAGTGTTGTTCCAAAGGTTCTTTCATCAATGGCAAATGCAACAATATCAGTTTCATCAGCATTCTTCCCTTCTGATGGTAAGGATTCTGTGACTACCTCTACAGGAAATACTTCAACAAGTAGCGGTATAACTCTAGATAATACAAATAATAAAACTGCTCCAGTCACTGACAATTCCCCTACTCCAACAAAGAGCGAAGGTTTTTTTGCAAGTCTTTTTGGAGGAAAGAAAGCTAGCGAGACACAACCAACGTTTATAGTATCAACCTCAACAAAACCTGGAGCAAATACTCAAACAAACAATACATCTAATAATTCTGCTGTAATAAACAATAGTAATCAAAAAATAGCAGGAACAGCTGGAACTCCAGATCTTGCAGTTCAAATTACATCTATTGGAACAAATAATTCTAATGGAGCTTTTGTTGCGACAAATAATTTTACAACATCAAATACCGTTGTAATAAAATTTAAAGTTGAAAACCAAGGAAAAGGACCATCAGGTCCATGGAGCATGAAAGTTAATGTGCCATCCTCAAATGCAAATGACCAAGTAAAAACACTCTCATCAGGATCAATACCCGCAGGAGCTGCTGTATCAGGTCAGGCTGTGTTTAATACTCCTGCTGCTGGACTTAATCAACAGGTTACAGTTTCAATTGATCCAAATGGTTCAATAATCGAAACTAGTAAAAATAATAATCAAGCGAGTGTTGCTCTGAACGTAAATCAGATCAATAACTATAACAATGTAAATTATAATAATAATTACAACAATAGTTATAATTATAACAGTAACTACAACAACAATTATGGATACAATAACGGAACACCGAATCTAACAATCAGGATGATAGCTGTTGGAAAAATAGATACTTACAATCAATTTACACAAAACTCATATTTAAGAACATCAGACAAGGTTGCCGTTAAGTTTGAAGTAACTAATAATAGCTCTACTTATACTTCAAGTTGGTTCTGGAAATCTCAATTAGTTGGACCAAACACATACAATAATTATTATAATAATAATTCATATTACAATGGTTATACCTACAATAGTGATGGCTCAAGATCATTCACGACACCAAACCCTGAAAGTGGACTAGCACCTGGAGAAACTAAAACTTATACAACAACATTTGATGGTTTAACTTATGGATCAAACTATATAACAATAAATGTTGATTCATCAAATAATATTACTGAGTCCAATGAAGGTGACAATACTATTAGTCAGTCATTCTTTGTGAACTACTAAACAAGGTTCATACACAACATCACTCAACAACAAAGTAAACAAAAAAATCGCATCACTGCGATTTTTTTGTTTGTCTTACAATCCCCACCATTTTCCAAAACCCTTATACATCAATGTTAGCCATCTTTGCATTCGTTTGAATGAATGTCTTTCTTGCTGGAACATCATTTCCCATCAAAGTATCTATTGTACTACTATCTTCATCAATGTCGCCAAGGGTAACTCTTTTCAAAATTCTCTGATGAATATCCATAGTAGTTTCTCCAAGCTCTTCAGCATTCATTTCTCCGAGACCTTTATATCTCTGAACAGAAATTTTTGCTAATGCTTTTTCTACTACTCCTTTCTTACCCTTAGCATCCTTGGCTCCTTTTCCATTAATAACCATGCCCATTGCATCCACTGCTAATGCGTCATCCTCTTCAGAATTTCCTCCAACCTCATCTACCCCCACATCATCGTCAGGCAATGATTCAGAACTTACCTCTACAGCACTTGGATCAACACCTTCTTTGGCAAGGAAATTATTTAATTCTTCTTGTGCATAAAAATAATGTATTTCTTTTCCCTTCTTAACTTTATAAAGTGGTGGTTGAGCAATATAAACATATCCTCCATCAATCAATGCTCTAAAATATCTAAAGAACAAAGTTAATATAAGTGTACGAATATGGGCACCGTCAACGTCGGCATCGGTAGCGATAATAATTTTGTGATATCTGATTTTAGCTACATCAAATGTATCTCCGATTCCTCCTCCAATTGCAATAACCAGATTACGTACCTGTTCTGATGCAAGAAGTTTATCAAGACGAGCACGCTCAATGTTTAGGATCTTTCCACGCAATGGAAGTACAGCTTGGGTCTTACGGTCACGTCCCATTTTTGCTGTTCCTCCAGCAGAATCTCCCTCTACAATAAACAGTTCTGATTCTTCCGCTTTTCTACTTTGACAGTCTGACAATTTTCCAGGAAGTGTCATTCCCTCAAGCGCACCCTTTCTTAGAACAGAGTCCTTAGCAGCCTTTGCGGCCTTTCTTGAACGCAAAGCCAGAATTCCTTTTTGAACGATTTGTTTAGCATCATCAGGATTTTCCTCTAGGAACATTGAGAATGTTTCGGCAAATGCAGATGACGTAGCTCCCTGTGCCTCCGTAGAGCCTAGTTTTGACTTAGTCTGTCCTTCAAATTGAATCTCCTGCATCTTAACTGAAACCACAGCAACAAGTCCTTCTTGCAGGTCATCTCCAGTTAATGAATCATCATTATCCTTAATTAAATTATTCTTCTTTGCATAAGAGTTTATTGTACGAGTTAAAGCCATCTTAAACCCAGCAACATGAGTTCCTCCTTCTGAGTTAAAAATATTGTTTGCATAAGCAACAATTTTTGAATCTATATCATCAATATATTGCAAAGCAACTTCTACCTGAACATTACCAACCTCTTTTTCTGCATAGAAAATATTCTTATGAATTGCCTTTTGAGTATGATTATAAAATGCAACAAGAGATCTAAGTCCTCCTTCAAAATAAAATGACATTGAAGGAACATTTAATTTTTGATCTTTAATAAAGAATGCATCTTCCAAAACTCTATCTATTTCTTTTACAGAAAAATCTCTGGCATCAATAACATTAATTTCTAGTTTCTTAACTAGGTAGGCTTGTTGTCTAAGACGATTAACAACCTTACTCCAATCAAAATCAATTCCCTCCTTAAAAATTTCAACATCAGGCTTAAATTTTACAATTGTTCCGTGATTCTTTGTTGTACCAATCTTCTTTACAGGAGCTCTACGCTTTCCTTGATCGTATGCCTGCATGTGAATTCCACCATCTTGATGAACCATAACTTCAGTATGCAATGAAAGCGCGTTCACAACAGAAGCCCCCACTCCGTGAAGCCCTCCAGAGAATTTATACGCCTCATTATCAAACTTACCTCCAGCATGAAGAACCGTCATAATAGTTTCAAGTGCAGAAACTTTTGTCTTTGGGTGGATTCCAACAGGAATACCATTACCATCATCAACCACTCTCACATATCCATCAGGCAAAAGAGCAACCTCAATACGACTACATCTATTAGCCATTGCCTCGTCTCTTGAGTTATCAAAAATTTCCCAAATCAAGTGGTGAAGACCTTCAGGTCCTGTTGTTCCGATGTACATTCCAGGACGCTTTCTTACAGGCTCTAGCCCTTCAAGAACTTGAATGTTGGATGCATCATAAACTTCCTTCTTAGGTTTTTTTTCTTCTTTTGCCATGTAAAAATGTGGTTTTTAATTAAACATACATCTCATTTTGAGATTATATATTATAGCGATATTCGTAATAATGCAATAATTATAGCAAAAAATAGACCTCCATACTCATTGCCAATCTATTAATATGTGATATAGTTTTGCAACCTGCGTTACAGGTCCTACTTCCCCTATGGGCACATGGACAATCAACACAAAACTAGTACTCAATCTGAGAGAACGGTGCAGGTATCGTTCTTTTGCAATAGAAAATATAATTATGATCAGATATATTGCTCCACGCTTCACGCGTGACCTCACGGCAATCTTTGTCGCAGCTGGGGTGGAGGCAAAACCAGAACACATAGCCAGACATTCCCACAATGGCTTGCAGGAGGAAGTTAGATTCCTTGTTGATAATCAGAAATATGTCTGCCTACAAAACAACGGGTCAAATGCTTTCCTAAAGAGGGGTGATGATCAAATTGAACTCATTCTTCCGGATGACGCGCCCGAGCATCTGGGGTGTACCGTACACAGCAAGGAGGATTTTGGAAAATTGTTTATAGCTTTTCTCGCAGATGGAGATGGTTCGTTCATCCATCTAAGTGAATACAACACGGACTACAAGACGAATGAGGAAGAACGGCGCTCATTTATGTTTGCACACAATGATGGACCGGTTGTGCAAATCGCCTGGAGACTAACCCCTATTTTTCCAGAAGGCACTTGATGGCAAGACGCACTTCATCCAACAACAAACCCCTTCCGTGTGACAGACGGAAGGGGTGTTTTATTATATTTTTTATCTAACTTCCCAACCTCCCCTTCCATTCATGTCCCCAGTAATGTTTTGCATAATTAAATTGATTTCTTCTTCAACTAAAGTCCTATCATCCGATTGAAAAACAAGCCTTAGTGCATAAGAAGTTTTTACAGGTTCACCTTCTTTATTTTTTGTATATACATCAAACAATCTGATACTTGATAGTAAATCTGTACCATTCTTTGTAATTATAGACTTAACAACATCAGCTTGATCAGCTTCTCCTGGAACGAACACTGAGATATCACGAGACATAAATGGGTATTGAGAATACTTTTTATATTTAACCTCCTTTTGAGTTTCAAATACAATGTCTTCTTTAGGCTCAGGTAATACATTTATGATATTTTGTAATTCTATCTCACAGACATTTCCCAAGACACTTACTCCTCCTGTTCCAATATTTGCTTCAGTAAATTTTACAGAAGACTTTAGTATATCTAAACTTAAACCAGCACTTTCTGGGCTAACTGAACTGGCAAAAAAATCGTTCTTTATAATTTGATCGAAGATCTTCTCTGCCTCTGCTTCAAAGTTATAACCCTTCACCTTTTTCGTATTAGCAATTCCAAAGGCAAGAGAAAGTCTTTCTTTCTTTCCCCCAAATATACTTCCGGACTCATATATTTTAATTGAATCTAGTCCTAATAAATCTGAATATCTTAAATTATGTTCAAGATTTTTTATAAGACCCTCTCCAATAGTATTTCTCATAAATCCCCTATCGATATTTAAAGGGTTCAATATCTCAACATCACCACGCTCTTTTAACGAGTGCGTATAAACCTCTGAAAAACCTAGCTCTTGAAACACTTTTCTGAATGCATTCATGTAATAAAAGTTCTTTAAAACAGGTCTGTTGTTTTCAATAGGTAATTCTACTGGGGAAAGGTTCATGTAATTGAGAATGCGTCCAACTTCATCGACAATATCTAATCCAATCTCTAAGTCCAATCTATATTCTGGGACTAGGATTGTCAGTCCATCGTTATCTCCTGCAACTAATTCAGCCTTAATATCACATCTTCCAAGTATTTCAATAATTTTATCAGCTGAAATTTTATTTGTTAGACCAATTGAACTATTGATAAAATCAATAGAAACATCAAGCCTTCTTACTTCCTGCGCTTCCATTTTTCCCAAAAATACATCTGTAATTTTTCCAAATTTTGCATTCGGGAAAATTGAAGCTAAAGATTCTGAAATTGCATTCATGGCAAGTGCAGTTCTCTCTGGTGTCACTTTGTTTTCATATCTTTTTGATGACTCATTTTTTATACCAACTTTTTGAGATGTTTTTCTAACAGATACACTATCAAAATTTGCAGATTCAATTATTATTTTTTTAGTATCCGCTGTAACTTCAGCCTTCTTTCCCCCCTTAACACCAGCAATAGCAAGCGCACCCTTATCATCGGCAATTACAAGAATATCCGCTGATAATTTTACCTCTGTGCCATCAAGCAATATTATAATCTCTCCTTCTTTTGCAAATCTAACATTTATTTGCCCATCCACTTTATCGGCATCAAAAGCATGAAGAGGTTGGCCTGTTTCAATCATTGTATAATTTGTAAGATCAACTAAAACGTTTATCGATCTCTGTCCCAAAGACTCCAATTGATCTTTTAGCCACAGTGGTGACGCAACAGCTTCAACATTTTCTACTCGTCTTGCCATATATCTTGGACAAACGAATCGATCCTTCCCTTCTCCAGTTTTTTCTTCAACAACATTTACACCAACAGAAAGACTGGTGTTTTCTTCATTAACTTGATTAGAAATTTTTGCAGAATCGTAAACAGGAAGGTTTGCTCTAATATTCAGAAGTGCCCCCAGCTCTTGTGCAACATATCTGTGAGAATAACAGTAGTGTGCACGATCAGGTAAAACTTTTACATCAAAAATAGTATCGCTTAAGTCTCCTGCTTTTGCAGACTCCACTCCCTCAACTTCAAAAATACCCATAGTAAAAGTATTTTCTATCGTTTTTATGTCTGGCAACGCTTGAGCGCTGTCCGTGAAATATTTTTTTAACCAATTATGTGAGATAAGCATTTTAGTATTTTAATTTTATTTTTCTTATTTTGTGTGTTTATGGCCAAAATCTGCTGATTTTGGCACAATTTTTACGCTTAAAAATCGTTTGTTCGTATTTTAAAACTGATTAACAAACCTTAAGTCCCCTGAATACATGTTTCTAATATCGTCAATTCCATATTTAAGCATAACCATTCTGTCTAATCCCATTCCAAAAGCAAAGCCCTGCCATTCTTCAGGATTAATTCCTCCGGCCTTCATAACCTCTGGTCTTACCAATCCCGCCCCACAAACTTCTAACCATCTGTCCTTCCATCTAATATCAATTTCAAACCCTGGTTCAACAAAGGGAAAGTATGATGGTCTAAAACGCATCTCTGTTCCCTCCCCAAAAAACTTCTTAACAAAAGACTCTAAAACAAATTTTAAATTTGCTAATGATACGTTCTTATCAATGTACATTCCTTCAACTTGAAAGAACTCAGCTTCATGTGTAGCGTCAGTTGATTCATTTCTAAAAACCTTTCCTGGAGCAATAATTCTAAAAGGAGGGGTGTGTGATTGCATAAATCTAATTTGAACAGGAGAAGTGTGGGTACGAGGAAGCAGACGCTCGCCAGCAGGTCCTACATCTTTCAACCAAAAAGTATCCTGCATATCACGGGAAGTGTGATCTTTAGGAACATTTAATGCGTCAAAGTTATTAAACTCTGTTTCAATCTCAGGCCCTTCTGCGACCTGAAAACCAATTTCTGCAAAGATTTTAGTTATCTCATTAATAGTTTGTGTCATCGGGTGAAGGTGTCCAATCTTTCCAGCCAAATCAAGATCTAAAACACCATCAACAATACCCTCTGATACATCGTCTGACACCTTATTTGTATTTGATTCTGTCATGTCGTCTAGTATAGCTTATATTGAAAAAAACGTTAAATCCGATATACTATAAGGAACTAGCCAACTTATGCAATATATAATTGAAATATTCAACTATTCCTCGCTGTTTTTCATTGTTTTTTACAGCGTTTTCCTAATGGTGACCCTTATAGAAAACAGAAAAAGAATTAGTGGAGAGTTTGCCCTGCCAAGCCATACAGAAACTCATGCAAGCGAATCAGACTATCCATCTGTAACTATATTAGTACCTGTATTTAATGAACAAAATACTGTTGAAAAAACCATTGAGTCATTACTTAAATTAAACTATCCTGCAGAAAAATTAAAAATAATGATTGTTGACGATGGTTCAACAGACAATACATGGAATGTTGTTAAGAAATATGATAACTATCCACAAATATTATTGCATCAAAAGGAAAATGGTGGAAAATATACAGCATTAAATTATGGTATAGCAAATTCAACAACTGAGATGATTGGCTGTTTGGATGCCGACTCAGAAGTTGACGCTAATGCTCTACTTCATATTATTCCCTATTTTGAGGACAAGAATGTTGGAGCGGTTACTCCATCGTTAAAGATACAAAATCCAGATACTATTTTGGGGCTAATGCAAAACGCTGAATATAACATGGGGGTATTTACTAGAAAAATTCTAGGATTCCTTGATGCACAGTATGTTACACCAGGCCCTTTCTCGATATTCAGAAAAGTGGTCTTTTCAAAAGTTGGAAACTACAAGCATGCGCACAATACAGAAGATCTAGAGATGGCACTTAGACTACAGGAAAGCCACTTTAAAATTGTTAATGCGCATAAAGCCATTGTTTATACAATAGGACCAAGAACTCTGTATAGGCTATATAAACAACGTGTTAGATGGACTGGTGGATTTATTCAGAATGCAATAGATTACAGAAGAATGATTCTAAATCCCAAGTATGGAAATTTGGGAATGCTTATACTTCCCGTTGCTATGTATTCAATTGTCGTTACAGTCTTTTTTCTAGGTTATTCATTTATAAAGTTGATTAAAAATATATTCGAAACGTATCAAAGAATAAACCTAGTGGGCTGGAACTTTGACATCAATGCGTTCACTCTAGACTGGTGGCTTTATAATATTCAAACAACAGCGATTGTTGGACTTGTGACCTTGGTACTTGTTATTTTTGCAATCTGGTATGGAAAGAAACTTACAGGAGTTAAGGATAAGAAAATGATAGATATAGTTTATTTTATTGTTCTTTATTCTCTAATTTCTCCATTATGGCTAATCACATCTATTTATAATACATTAAGGAGAAAGGATGCTCCTTGGCGCTAAATTTGATATAATATAAGGAACACACAAACACACCCTGAATATACTAGACTTTGAGAGTAATTAATATTAAAGTAAACAAATCATGAACGAAAAACCAATTAGAAACCCAATCGACTGGAAGACCTACATTATTTCATTCTTTATTACAGCCCTTATATTCGCGTCAGCCTTTGGTGTGAATAGTCTATTAAATGGCAAAAAGACAGCAGACATAAAAAGTGTTCAGGATCAAATAGCTCTTGATATTCTATCCTCAGAGACTCAATTTGACCTTCTAAAGGAGGCTTCATGTAAAAATGTAGATGACACCATCCTATCTCAGGAAATCAATTCTCTGGCCACAAAGCTTTCATATATGGAGGCAAACAATACAGGAGCAGAAAATGCAGAACTTGTTTATTTAAAGAAGTACTATTCCCTACTTCAGATAAAGGATTATATTCTAATGCAAAGACTTTCTGTTAAATGTGATTTTAAACCTATTTCAATACTGTATTTTTATGGAAATAAAGATGTTTGTCCCCAATGTGTAAATATGGGTTTTGTATTAACGGAACTAAGACAAAAGTATCCAGAAGTTAGAATTTATTCTTTTGATACAAACCTTCAATTATCAGCCCTTAATACATTAAGGTCTATTAACAAAATCTCAGAAACTCAACTACCAGCTGTAATAATTGGAGAACAAGCTATCACAGGCTTCAGAACATATGATGATCTTAAAAAACTTATACCAGAGTTAGAGGCCATCGATAAAACTCGTACAGATTTACAAAAGGCAAACAAGTCAAAGGCTACAACAACAAAATCTATTTTAGATAAGATAATCTAGCTTCGAACTTATCCAAGAAGGCTCAAACATGATATAATTTTTTTATGAATACGAATGTTTATAAAAAAGGGTTATTTTTTGTTGGGTTATTAGTGATGATATTTTATTTTAGCTTTAACTACCTCAATGTCAGCACCGCAATAGCATCTACAACAGGATCAGATGTGAATGCTAATTTAAACACCAAAACCAATGCCTTTGTAGCAAGGTTAAATCAACTACCCCAAGATTTTATTTTTAATATTAATCTTAAAAAAGGAGTACCTGTTTCTCCTGATGTGCAATACCTTAAATGGATTTTAAATTCTGATTCAAGAACTGCGCTAACAGATAATCCAAACAAGACGCTAACGGAGCTGACATCAGCATACGGGCCTATTACAGAGGCTGCTGTTAAAAGATTTCAGACGGTATACCGATCAGAAGTTCTAGACCCCCAAGGCATAACAGCGGCAACTGGTGTTGTCGGAAAAGGTACAAGACAAAAGCTTAATGTCCTACTTACAGAAGCAAGATTAATTGCAAATTATAGCAATTTATTGAATAAGACCTTAAACGAACAATCGTCTGTAGATAATACAAACAGTAGTGTAAGCTCTTCAGATACCGTTGATTTTAGTTATTTAAACTCACTACACTTAGATGCGATTTTAAGCAACTACTCCGGCGTAGCAACAAGTAGTACACAGTACGAACAAGCTTTAGCAACAGCTTCTTCATCTTCAGACCAAGCTATACAAGGTAGTAACTCTAGTAGCAATTCTGGCTCAGGTAATACAAATAACACAACCTCCGTCCCTAGTGATTATGGGAGCGCACAAGTAAACAAAACAACTGATCCACAAGGAATCCTTAGCAAATCACCAGGAATGGGAGTTGTCGCACCATATACATTAATGGGTGTTGTCGCCTTAACCAGTGGAGATTTTATTGGAGCTAATGTTGCATCTTATTTAGGTGGCAAAGGTGTTGGTGTAGATGCTGCAAAAGCACAAGTCTCTGATTTCACCAACACCTTAAGTAATGGAAAAGTTAATATTGGAGGAGCAAGCGGTGGTATTGGGGGAGGTACCAGTGCTGGGGGCAGTACTGGCGGAGGATCTACTGCGTCCGGCGCTGGTATTGGTGGCGTAGGTGCAGGCATTGGCATTGGTGCAGGTATTGGCATCGGTGCAGGAATTGGTGGAGCTGCTATGGGAATGGGTGGCTCAGCAGCTTCACAAACGGTAATCAGTCAATTTGGAGGTAGAGTTATAATGAACATGGTCTGTCCGTGTAGTGCAAACTATCTTATAACAGTTTATGATTTAAGTCTCATGGTACCAATAAGTTTAATATTTCAACCAGGAGTTTCAATGATAAAAAGTAATTACAATCCAACAATTGGAGAAACTGTGATGGGCGGTTATGTCAGAAGCCCTGTGCCATGTATGTTATACGTAGGAGCAGGGTGTGTTCCTTATACAACACCACCTGCAATAGGTGTAATAGATACCTGGAGAGGAATAGGTTCAACACTGGAGCCGATTCATTAGGACAGCAGATTATAGGTAAAACAAAATCCAACATTTTGGATCAAAAAAACACATACATTAATGTATGTGTTTTTTTGTTTTGGAGCCGCTTCCCAGATTCGAACCGGGGACCTACTGTTTACAAAACAGTTGCTCTACCAACTGAGCTAAAGCGGCAATTACTTATATTCATAGCTATGCAATTGCAGTACTCTATAAATCCAGTACAAATAATATAGCATATCGTCTCACCAAATACAAATTTTATAAATTGTTCTTGTGCTCCTCTATTTTGTTTAGAAACAACGACGCAGAACTCCTTCTTCTAACAACAGACTTCCCTTTTATAACATCTCCCAACTTAGAAAACTTCTTCTCTAACATATCAGCAAGTTTAATAAACAATAACTCTAGGACCTTTGCCATTCTGTGAAAGAAGTTGGCTAGTGACTCTCTTTTTATATGAACAACATTATGTCTAACAAGGTGATATTTTCTCAAAACATGCCAATCCCATTCAGGTTTACTGAATTTAACTAGACACTTCTTTCCTGAAAGCTCAAGATCCTTTGAAACAACCATGGTTGCCATGATTAAAAAAGAAAGAGCACAAATTGTATATAATATAAACATAGTGTTTACCTATCTACCAACAGCAAAACGAGAGAACTTTGAAACCTCTATTCTCTCTCCAAATTTTTGAACATACCCATCAATCAACTCTCTGATTGTCAAATCTTGATTTTTGATAAATGGTTGGTCTAGAAGAACTCTTTCCTTGAAATAAGAATCTAACTTACCTTGTAGAATCTTCTCCTTAAGTTCTTCTGGCTTTCCAACAACTTCTTCAGCAAAGATTTCCCTTGCCTTGGTTTTATCAGATTCTGCGATCTCATCCATAGTTCTAAACTCTGGGTTTGTAGCAGAGATTTGCATAGCAATATCATGCGCTAATTGTAAAAATTCTTCGTTCTTAGCAACAAAATCAGTCTCACAGCCTAATTCTACCATTGAACCAATAAGCCCGTTTGAGTGTATGTATGAGGACACAATACCAGCTGCCATTTCTCTATCTCCTTTTTTTGCCGATATTTCAGCACCCTTCTTTCTAAGTAGAATAAGAGCCTTCTCTTCATCACCACCTGCATCTTCTAGAGCCTTACGACATTGCATAATAGAGATTCCTGTTTTATCTCTTAAAGCTTTTATTTGTTCCAATGAAATTTGTGTAGACATAATTAGTATTTTATCAAATTACTTATAATAAGCCAACGAGTTAACCACAGTGACTGTTTAACAACTATCTTGCTGATGTGTGAGATGGAGAATGTGATGTTGAAGCAAATGTTGGCATAGGAGCTGGAGCAGCAACTGGTGCTACCATAGCTTTTTTACCTTCTGTGTAAGCTTCAGCGATTTTTCTTGCAAAGAATTCAATACTTGCAACTGATGAATCATTTGCAGGGATTGGATAATTTATTACAGAAAGATCACAGTCAGAACCAGTTAAAGCAATAACTGGAATCTTTTTCTCACGAGCCTCTGCAACAGCAATATGTTCCTTCTTTGAGTCTACAACAAATAATGCTGCAGGAAGAACATTCATAGAAACGATACCTGAGTATAGGAAATTTAGTCTATCAATTTGTCTATCAATTGTAAGTCTCTCACGCTTTGTGTACTTTGAAAGCTCACCCTTCTCTCTCTTGTGAGTAAGATCAAGAAGCTTCTCAACTCTTTTCTTAATTGAATCAAAGTTTGTAAGAGTACCTCCAACCCATCTACTAGCAACGTAAGGAAGGTTTGCACTATCCGCAACCTTCTTTATGATTTCTTTAGCTTCACTTTTACCTCCAACAAAAACAATTTGCTTGCCAGTATTTGCAATTTTTGTAACAAACTCTAGCGCCTTCTCTAATTGAAGTTCTGTTTTTTCAAGGTCGAATATTTCTACACGATTCTTAACTCCAAAAATAAAGGGCTTAACGCTTGGATGACGTCTTGTTTTTGTAAAACCATAATGAGCGCCAACCTTAAACATGGCGTCTATAATGGGGCTTTTTTTCTCTGGATTTGATGACATATGTGAAAAGAGTCTATCACAAAGGCTTTTTATTGGCAACTAGATAGCTAGGCCTAGCAGTAAATCAGCCTTTTTTCGCCTTTCATCGATATCTCTGACAGCCTCAACTATAGCTTCTTTATCTTTCCCTGACACAGTTTCAACAATTTTAGCAGCAATTTCTGGAACATGAGTCAATTTCTCTGCTTCTTTAATCAAATCCTCTGGAGTAGTTTCTTCCTTTAAATTTCTTGTAATCCACCTAGATACTGTAGTTTCCTTTTTTATATCAGAATAAGAACCTAGACCCTCTGACATCAAAACCTGATTGGCATATTGCTCTGAAACTCTATTAAGCTCCTCGTAAGCAGCAGATTGCATCGCCCAAGCATCTTTTTCAGGTGGCAAAGCCTTATATCTAAGTTGAGAGGCCTTATAAGCTTCTGTATAATTTGACCGATGTCGAAACCGGTCAGCGGTAACCTTAAACCACTCTTTGTCATCGGCTAAGTCCTCAGGCATTTTTTCAACAACTGTTTTAGTTAGGAACTCTTGAAAGCCATGAGAAATCTCGTGGGAGACAAGACTCATTGCTGTTGGAAGATCTACATTCTTAAGAACCGATTTATATAATATTAACACGCCGATTTTATCAGGTTCATAAGTGGGCATCCACATAGCTGATTCTCCACTAAAAACTTCGTCATACAGAACAATTGATATTTCTTGATTCAGACCATATTCTTTAGCTAGTTTCTTAACGTATCCCTCCAAAAAAGATACCTGCTGATCAGAGTCCATCTTAGACTTCCATTCTTCTCTCAAAACAAATAGCTCTTTTGGATTATAGGAATCGATTGCGGACACATTAGCACCTTTATGTTTTTTCTGTAAAGTTTCACTTGGTTCATAGGTTGAATAAATATGTGCCTCGGCATCTAAGACTTCCTGAGGCACTACTTCGTCTCCAAAACTAGATGGAAAATTCTCAACCATTTCTCGTAATTGGCTGGCTGAAAATTTGCCCTTCAACTCTTCAATTGAAAGCGCATTGATTTTACGAGCAACAGAAATAGCCTCTTCTCCTTCAAGAACATAGCTTTCGACTTTTTTAGTATCTTGATTAGCGTCAGGAGAAGGTTTGTTTTCCATATTTGTAATATTATCATAGACATTGAGGTCACTCAATGAGAGGATCATTTTATGAGGTTGATTGTTAAGTAGGCGACACAATCACAGTCCTTCAATTACTCGGAATCATTATCCGCTCCATCAGAGCCGGAATCTGTTCCGGTAGAGCCTCCATTTGCAGAGAAGTCCTGCAGGGCGTTTAGAATTGGGCCAATATTACCCAGGAATATGGACTCAATATTATGCCATGACTGCTTAATACGGTGATCTGTAACTCTATCTTGAAGAACATTGTATGTTCTTATCTTCTCAGATCTATCCCCTGTTCCCACCTGATCCTTTCTTTCTTTTGAGAATTTCTTTGCATCTTCCTCTTCCTTTAATAATGCAAGCTTTGATGTCAAAATTTGCATTGCCATTTCACGGTTCTTAAGCTGACTTCTTTCTCCAGTACATCTAACATCAATTCCTGTAGGTCTGTGAATTAGTCTAACAGCAGTTTCAACCTTGTTAACATTCTGTCCACCAGCCCCACCTGAACGTGAAAATTCCATATCAAGATCTGATGGATTAATTTCAAATTTAACTTTTTTGCGAATTGGCAAAACTGCAACAGTCACAGTGGATGTATGAATTCTTCCAGATTTTTCTGTAGCAGGAACACGCTGAACTCTATGTACTCCAACTTCCCATCGTAAAAATTTGTAAATTTCCTTACCTTTAAATTCTATACTTGCAAACTTATATCCACCTGATTCACTTTTACTTATATCAACCTCTTTCCAAATCCAGCCTTGCGCATCAGCATATCTTTCATACATAAGTGCTAATTGCTCAGCAAAAAGTGAAGCCTCCTCCCCTCCTGCACCTGGTCTAATTTCAATAATAATTTCAGAAGGAAAATCTTCTTCTTCCTCATCAGCTTTCAATATTTCAGCCACTCTATCTTCTATTCCTTTGATTTGCTCATTAAGTGTAGCCATTTCTTCTTTTGCCATTTCCATCATTTCTGGATCAGTAGACATCTCCTCTATTTCTTTTTTTTGCACCATAAGACGCTCGTATTCATATGCGAGAAAACTTGTCTTATTGTTTTGTTTTAATTCATCTATATTTTCCATGTTTGTTTAATTATAGTATATATTGCCAAAATCTGCTGATTTTGGCACGATTTTTACGCTTAAAAATCGCCTTATCAGGCAAACAAAAAAGCCGCCAATAAATTGAGCGACTTTCTTGTTGTCTACGCTATTTATTTGAAGTCTTTTCTTTTGCAGGAGCAGCCTTCTTTGCTGCGGCAGCTGCTGTAGCACTAGCTTGTCTTGCCTTAAACTTCTCAACACGTCCGGCAGCGTCAAGAACCTTTTCATTACCTGTATAAAATGGGTGGCATTGTGAACAGATTTCTATACTAACGTTCTCTTTTGTTGATCCAATAGTAAAAACGTTTCCACATGAACATGTGAATTTAGCATCGGCTGTGTATTTAGGGTGTATATCGGCTTTCATAACGGCAATATTACCCTAAAAGGCAAAATAAGGCAAGTCACGTGGTCTGCCTTAGGTCTACCCTCAGTCTGTCTGCCAGGACCATAGCCTGAAACAGGTTTCTTTAGAATTTCTTTATAGAAAACTCATGTCCATTAGGTATGATTGCAGTATGTATACTTATGTCTTTATCGATGCCTCAAATTTATTTTACGGTGGAAAAAAGTCTCTTGGCTGGAGTATTGACCATGAAAAACTGACACTCTACTTCAAAACTCGCTATCAAGCTTCTAAAATCTATTATTTTGGGGGTGTTGAAATACATGACTTTCCCTTTGACTATAACGAACATAAAACTGTCCCTATTAAGGATGTGGCCAATTACCTAGTTAATTTTATAGATATGGATTCAGTAAATATGACAAAAGAAAAACTTTTACTTATTAGTAGCCACCTTAAAAGAATACGATTTTATATAAAAATAGAAGGATTCGGCTATAATCTAGTTTTAAAACCTGTCAAAACATACAAAGGCGATAATGGAACAGACCAAAGAAAGGCAAACTGTGATGTAGATATGACTTTTTGTCTCATGCGTTACATGAATTATTTTGACAGAGTTTTGATTTTATCAGGAGACGGCGATTTTCTTCCAGTTCTTAAATACCTACGCGACAACAACAAGGAAGTCCTTATATTAGCAAGATCTAAAAGGACAGCTAGAGAAATAAAAAAGTTTGCAGGTGATAAATTTTTAGATTTCGAGTTTCTACGTACCCACATTGAATTCAATGATGACGACAAGAATGAAAATACAACAAAGTAAAAAGCACCCGCGAAGGATGCCTTTATATGTCTGGTGTGTCTATTATAACAAAAAGTAGTTTCACGTCAAGCAAAAATTATTTGGGAAATTATTATCTTTACATATTCAATTTCAACTACTTATTCTCTACTAGTTAGCCCCCAGAATATCAATATTACCCTGCATTGTAGTAACACGCCCCATAACCTGATTACCATAGAATTGATTACTTGAATTACATATTTTACCAGAATAATACCTACATGCAGCGTTCCTTTCTGCTGTATAACCTCCTGCCCCAGCTCCTAAATCTGATAAATATACAGCAGTTGCCATTAAAGCATCCTCTGGATTCCAAGGGTCAACGTATGTTTTTCCTACATTTGATGCAACTCTATTTCTATTAATCATCCATGTTGATGGAATAAATTGTGACGGCCCCATTGCTCCACCATAACCACTATTGCCGATTGGACACGATACAAGAGTTTTATATGGGTCTCTTCCTGTTTCCTTCATGATCTGTAAGAACGGAGGGACGTCACGTGACAACTTCATAAGATTAGAAACTGGAGTTCCTGATGTTTTTTTGACTCCAGCTCCTGTTGAGGAATCGCTCAAATAACAAGTACCAACATTTGAGCCCATATTGCTTTCCTGCTGAATAATTGCTAGGACAAATGCCGCCCTAACTCCAGTTTTTGACATAGCCTCCTTTGCATAAACAACAGCATCTCCAAATTTAATGGATGGTGTATCTCTCAAGGCAAAAAGAGCGTTCCTAATTTCTGTAGCACGCTTAGTTTTATTACTAATTACAGTTTTGTAATTTTGCTGTTCGTTCTTGTTTAAGCTAAGTAGTTTCTGCTTATCAGCCTCTAATTTCTTTACCTTCGATTGTTCTTGTTGAACATTAAATTTTGCATCAATTTCCAAATTGCGCTTCTCGCCTAATTGACCTTTTACAACCTCATTGCTTTTCTTTGCATCCTTCACGCTATTTAAATGCAAACTTAAAGACTGTTTAATTGCTGTAAAATTATCGAAGTCTATAAAAAATTCTGAAATATTTTTGCTACTTAAAAAAGATTCTGCTACAGACAAATCATCCAACTCTCTAGTTCTTTGAATGACCTGAGCCATAGACTCCTGACCTTTATTAATTTTCTCACCCAGCGCTGTTATTGTATTTGTCTTTACAACAATATCTTTTCCTAAATTATTTATAGAAATTTCGTGTTTTCTAATTTGGAGTTGGGCTGTTTTAATTTTAGCATCAAGAATAGCGATATCACGAGAAATAGATGTTCCTTCTTGCTGTTTAGAATCTAAAATAGCTTGCTGATCTTTAATCTCTTTATCAATATTAGTAAGCTCAGCCTGACAGGCTGCTTTTTGCTCCGGAGTTGTACAATCGACTTGAGAAAAAGATATTTGTGGAATAAAAAAAACTAAACAAAACAAAAAAATGGCTCCACATAATATGGCAACCATTTTGTTGCAAAAACCTACTTTATTACCGACCTTTCCAAACACCTTAGCAAATGACATATGTATTCCATTATAACCACTTTATGCAAAAACTCCAAACAAATACAAATAGCAAACTCCAAACAAATTGTTGTCCTAATTATTACTTTTATCTTTATTGATCTCTTTTTCTACACTATCAGCTATCGATAGAAAATCTGCAATTTCTTCTGCTGTTAGATTTCTTGGTTTAGTATCCTTAATACAAAAAACAGCTATTGGATAGCCGGTTTCATAATCATAAATTGCAGTACCAGCGTAGAATCTAATAAATGGACTTCCTGTAACCATTGGATTTTCAGCAAAACGTTTATCTTCCAAACAATCTGGAATTATAAATAAATTTTTTGAAAGAAGTGCTTGCCCGCAGAAAGAAATTGCCCTATCCCCCTCTCTGCCTTCTAGTCCTTGACATGACTTATAATATTCTTTTTTCTTATCCAAAATTGTCAATGTAGAAATTGGTACATGTAAATCATCCGTAGCTTTTTTAGTAAAAATATCAAAACGAGCTTCCGGCGCTAAGTTATCAAGAATCCCCATTTCCATAACTCTTTTTAAACGCCCATCCTCATCTGGGGGAAGATTTGTAGAAAACGCATCCATTGAATTATTCATTGAATTATTTGTTGTCATACCAATATTATATCACTTTTGTTTTTAAAAAGTATAGTCATTAGTCAGGTCGGTATACACCTCTGACTAGATATAAGAAAAACCCGCCATTAGGCGGGTTATCTTTATGTATCAGGATCTATAGTAGATTATTCAGCGTCCTCTTCCTTCTTTCCTTTCTTGTCTGTAACTTCAATTGCATCCATGTCAATTTCAGTTGCAGTCTCTTCTACTTCTTCCTTTGCTTCTGCAACAAGTGCGATAACCTCATCAGCATCTGTTATAAGAGTAACTCCAGCTGGAAGCTTAATGTCTCCAGCATGAATTTGTGAATCAAAGTCAACAAGTGATGAAATATCTACTTCAATATCATGAGGAAGATCCTTTGGCATTGCCTCAATTTCAATTTCATGAAGAACCTTAACAAGGTTTCCTCCTAGAGTCTTTACAGCCTCAGATACTCCAACGAATTCAAGAGGAATAGCAATCTCAACTTTCTTTCCTTTTTCTAGTACATAAAAGTCTACATGTCTGATTTTACCTCTAACTGGCTCTCTGTCTACATCATGTATAAGAGTGTCATGATCTACTCCTTCATATGAAAGAGTAACAACTGTTGATTCTCCAGCTGCTTTCCAAACCTTTAATAATTCAACCTCATTAACCCAGATTGGTGTTGATTCTGCCTTAGGACCATAAAATACAGCAGCGATTTTAGCATCACTTACTGTTTTACCGCCTTCACGCTTTTCAGTTATAAGCTTTAACATAGTGGGGTTATTATATATACTTTTTACGAATTTGCAACCATGCAGACAGAACACACAAGCTTTTCAAATACACACAAATTTATGCTGAAATTTGCTCTACTCACTGCAGTTCTTAAGGTATTTGAAAAGCTTTCGTATTTTGCTGCCTGCGGAGGCCCGACTATTATCAACTATTATTAGAAACAGGCCGTTTTTGGCAAAACTAAAGACCATTCATTATTCTCAATTTTTTCTCTACAACTTCAGCAACAGCATCTTCTGCAGATTTTAGATATTTATATGGAGCAACTTCATCTTTAAGTTCGGCTATGGATTTTACAAGAGCTTCTTTGTAAGCAACACGTAGCTCTGTATTATAGTGAACGATACTAATACCAGCAAGAACTGCCTGATGTAATTCTTCATCCGTTATTCCAGATGCACCATGTAATACTAGCGGAATACTCTTTCCTTCCATTCCATTTTCTCCAATCAAAGTGCAGACCTCTTTTATCTCTCTAATCCTCTCAATGTTAAGAGCTGGGTTTCCACCTTTAATAACACCATGAACATTTCCAACGGCAGGAGCTAATAGATTAACACCAGTTGCTTCAACGAAATTTTTGGCTTCTTCAGGTTGTGTTAAAGATTCAGGTGCAATATTCACGCCTTCCGGAAGTTTGTCCCAGACCTTTGATGATTGACCAATGTATCCTAATTCCCCCTCAACAAGCACTTCCCGGCCAGTTTTCAGAGAATAATCTTTTGCGTACTCCACAACCTTTTTTGTAACAGCAATACTTTCCTCATTATCCTTTGAGGCATAGTCAATAATCACAGCATCAAATCCAGCTTCAATTGCCTCAACTGATCTTTCGTATGAATAAGTATGGTCAGCATTTAAGAATATCTCAAAACCTCCACCATTAGATACAGATGACCGTTTTACAGCATCAACTAGCGCCACAGCATTTTGAATTCCAAAAAAATCGCGCTCGCCTTCCGATACTCCAATAATCACTGGAACATTTAGTTTCTTTGCAGTTTTAACAATCGCATTAAATGCCTCCAAATTAGATATATTAAAATGGCCAATAGCCTTTCCTTCTTTTTCTGCCTTATTTATTGCTTCGCTTAATTTCATACTGACATAATAACATATTCAAATTAATAAAGTTATTCAAAAAGTTATCCACATGAGGACTTATAAATCTTCATAATTTCTTTCATTTGATCCTGTATAAAATAAAGATGTTTAATCCCAAAACCGATAGAATAAGAATGCTGGCAAAACTTTTCCCCGAGCTAATAATCGAATTAAATAGAATTTTTAGCACTTCAACAAATATCTATATCGATTGGCAAAATGTCATTCACTGGCAAAACAAACTCGGATTTCATATCCATTTTGTAAGACTTAAACAATTTTTAGATTCCTTTGACTCAATTAGAGCTGTTAATATATACACTGGAACATCGGAGAGTAGCAAAGAGTCTATAAAACAAATTAGCGAACTTAGAAGTTCAGGGTATACCCTCTCTACAAAGGCTGTGAAATTAATTAGAATTTCAATAGATACCTCCAATACATCTACAAATTCTACAGTTATTTTAAGTAACTTTATCAAAAAAAATTTTATTTCCATAATGGACAGTGCGTCTATTGAGCACCTAAACGGAAGACTTACAAAACTCAACAGAGAAGGTGTTCTTTACATTGAGGAGAGAAAATGCAATTTTGATGTTGAAATAAGCAGAGATATGCAAAGGGATTTCGAAAATGGAATCACAAAAAACTACATCTTGTGGAGTACGGATAGTGATTTCGCAGACCTTATAATACAAATAGAAAAAGGTGGAGGAAAAGTATATATTTTTGCTATGTCCGGATGCATTTCATTCGAATTGAACCAGACCACAGTCACCATATTTGATATAAGAAAAATAAGAGAATTTATCTGCTGGCCAAAAGAAATTAGCAAGGAAATAAAGGATATAATCAACAGACTCTAGAAAGCCAAAAGGACTCCTTTTGGGAGCCCTTAAGCGATAGATTAATGATCTCTACTGATCATGTATATTCTATCAACATCAAGCCGCATGTCAACAGCAATATTAAATAAAAAATATGTTATAATATTTCCATAAATATGGCTTCCTTATTCAAAAAGATCTTTAATAACAAATATGACATCGTAACTATTGGCGATGTCGCTGTTGATGCTTTTATAGAAATTAATCAGGAGCAAGTTGGAAATCAGGTTAGAGAGTCGATTAATCCAATTACCGGCCACAGAGAATTAGGACTAGCATTTGGAGAAAAGATTCCTTATAAATACTCTGAAGAGATTTTTGCCGTTGGAAATAGCGGAAATGCAGCAGTAGCTTCAGCAAGACTAGGTCTAAGTACCGCGATAATAACTACAGTTGGAGGTGATCTTAATGGGCAGAAAGCAATCGAAAAATTAAATAAGGAGCATGTTGAAACATCATTCGTAACAGTAAACAAAGAAAGTAAAACAAATTATCACTACATTCTGTGGTACAAGGCAGATAGAACAATTTTAACCAAACATGAAGATTGTGACTACAAACTACCTGAGATTATTAATACCAAGTGGATATATTTAAGTTCAATAAGCGATCACTCTGTTGGTGTACATAATGAACTTATAAACTATTTAGAAAAGTACACGGATGTAAAATTAATTTTTCAGCCTGGAACATTTCAATTAAAGATGGGTCGCGCTGCATTAAGGCAAATTTATGCAAGAACAGATTTGTTCTTCTGTAATATTGAGGAAGCTGAAAAGTTATTAGAATTAGAAATCATCAAGACGAGCTTAGATACGAAAGAACGTTCACAAAATATCAAAAGGTTATTACTTGGAATACAAGCGCTTGGTGTTAGTCTTCCAATAATCACAGACGGACCAAATGGGGCGTATGTTTTACAGGAACAGGACCTTTACAGAATGCCAATTTTTAACGATATTAATCCCCCATTAGAAAGAACCGGCGCTGGAGATGCCTTTTCTGCAACCTTTTCAGCTTGTCACATGAGAGGGATGGCATTGGAAGATTGTCTTAAATGGGCTTCCATTAATTCAATGAGTGTGTGTAAATATGTAGGCTCCCACAAAGGTCTATTAAATGAGGCTCAGATTAAGGTTTATTTAGATCAGGCACCCAAAGGCTGGGGGTTGGTGAAAATGTAGTTAATTATGAGATTTCGAAGTAAATCAACACGTATTCAACAAAATTCAATATCATTTTAAATATACCCCTGTGATACAATATCAAACACTATCATGCCTACGATTCCCCTATCTTACATAAAAGAAAAATGGCAGCATGCGGGTTTTCAGAAGTATTTGAAGAATACAGGGTGGATGTTTTTTGGCAGGATATTCTCTTTGGTTATATCGTTATTCGTAAGTATTTATATTGCTAGACAGCTAGGTCCAGAACAATATGGTACGTTGAATTTTATTATAAGTTTTGTAAGTATTGCTGGCATTACTTTATTTGCCATTGATTCTTTGGTTATCAAAAAACTAAATCACGAGCCAGAAAATACTAATAAAATATTAGGTTCAGCCATATTTATAAAATTTATAAATAGTTTCTTTATAATAATTGCGTCAACAGTCTCAGCTTTATTTTTTGCCCACAACCAATCAACAACGCTTTTAGTATTAGCATATTCGACATTTGCTATATTTCAATCCTTTAATGTCATAGACTATTATTTTCAATCACACGCGAACAATAAACCTGTATCCATACTAGGTATGTGTATTAGCTTTATCTCCTCAATAATCAAACTTATAATGGTATTCCTAGGCCTACCAATTATATTCCTTTTACTATCATATGTGTTTGACAATATAATGAGTGTTATAGGATACACCTATCTCTATAAAAAATACGTGGGGTCTATTTTTTCTTGGGTACTAAAGAAAAAATTAGTTTATTACTTTATTACAAACTCTTGGCCTTTTACTCTGGCCGCAATAGCCTCTTCAGTCTATGTAAGAATAGATCAAGTGTTTATAAAGGTCCTTATGGGATCAGAATCAGTTGGTTTATACGTAATTGCCGTTAGATTTTCTGAAGTATGGTTTTTCATCTCTAGTGTAGTCTGCGCATCACTTCTTCCAGCAATATTAAATGCTCAAAAAACGAATCATGATCTATTTTTATCTAGAAGTAAAAGACTATATACTTTATTATTTTACTCTGCCTTTGCAATATCTATTTTTATTTACATATCTTCTCCGTTAATAATTAATACATTATACGGACCCGCTTATTTTCCAAGTATATTAATACTAAGAATTTACATATGGTCAATTATCGGAGTATTTATTGGAACAGCCCTACAGCAATTTCTGCTTGCTCAAAATAAATTTAAAACCATATTATTTTTAAATACAATAGGCATGATTATCAGCCTTTCGTTGAACTATATTCTTATTCCGATTTGGGGAATCAAGGGCGCTGCTATGGCAAACATAATTGCCTATACCCTACCTTTTTTAATAACTATTTCATTACGTGGAATGAAGGACCAACGCAAAGCTTTCGTTTCAGCAATCTTTAAACCATTATCATGAAAAAAGAAAAAACTAAAAAATTCATTTCAATAATATGGGGTTATTCACCTCACATGTATAGTTTTGCACCTGAGGAGAACTATCATCTTCATGCCATTAAGGTCGCAAAGGATATGGGCTTTAAAACCTATGCTATAGTTGGTGGCAGTAGATTGGATATGGAAAACGATCCTCATTTTGATAAACTCACAGAGGTTCTGGAATATAAAAATTTTTTAAACTTCTTGTATCAAATATTGAAGTTTTCTTTCCAGGGGGGCGTTTTTTACGTCAACAGCTACGAATGGCAATCTTTTGTTGTACCATTTCTTGCAAGAAAAACTATCTTTATGGCGCACACTCAACCAAAAAGGCAGACGAGAATAAAACAACTTATTCAAAATTTTGTATATAATTTTTATTCTGCAATTAGATTAAACAATGAAACTGAAAAAGAATTTTTACTTAAGGAAGGAACAAAAGGGATCAAATTATTTGTAGTACCACTGGTTGTTTCTCAAGATGTTTTTAAACTAGAAGAGACAGGAGTAGAGAGAAGGGATTTAGTTTGCTTTGGAAATGTAACCGAAAAGAAAAACATTTTGACTGTATTAAAAGCCTTTGAGTTAATAAAATCAAAATATCCCTTAATAAAAATTAATATTATTGGAAAAATTTTTGATACAAGAGTTATTGATTTTATTGAAGCCTCTGAATTTAAGAAGGATTTTATACTACAGGGTTTTTTACCAAACAAAGAGCTTGTTATGTCTCTAAACAAAAATCTGATTTATATTAATTCCTCTTTTGATGAGGGTCAGTGTGTAGCGGTTTACGATGCTGCACTGTGTGGGTGCGTACTGTGTTTACCTAACATTATGTCGTTTAAGGATGTATTCAAAAACTCATCGCTAATTCATGAAGTAAATGGTTATAAACAAATTGCCCTGAATATAGAATATTATATAAAGAATCCAAGTGTTGTTGCGGTGTATCGACAAAAAAACATAGATATGATAGAGCAAAATTATTCCATTCAATCTGTGGAGAAAGGGCTTATCAAACTAATCTCAAATGTCTAATATAATGTGTAAAAAAACTAAAACAGGTTCTCTGTCTACAGAAATCTACAAGATAATTTTTCAGCTAAAAACAAAACTTAAACCAATTGCCAAACTAATCACTAACAAGAAGATCCGAAATATAATTCTTTATGTAAACTCAAGTTTTAGTAGCTATACCTTTAAGCGAACCATGCTTAAATATTATAATGGTCTGTCTAGTTCACAGATTGATAGTGATATCAAAAAAGTGGTAGAATTTCTGAAACACAATAAGTCATCATTATTCCCCTATGAGTTTACTAAAAAATATTCAAAATTAAATGTAGAGGTATTAACTGATCTGGAAAATGGACTGAGATATGTATATCTGGATGCAAAAAAATTATATTTTAAGAGGAGCTACGATGAGGCAAAAATTAAAAGCGTCTTTTCCGCCTTATTGATGGAACAAGACCCTGAATCTCCGCATCTTTATTTAACAGAGGATTTTAACCTGTCAGAAGATGATATATTAGCAGACATTGGTGCCGCAGAGGGGGAGTTTTCTTTGAGAGTTGTTGATAAGGTAAAAAAAATCTATTTATTTGAATATGACCCAGAATCCATAGAGGCGCTAAAAGCAACATTTGAACCTTGGAAGAATAAGGTACAAATTATTGGTAAGTATGTGTCAGATGATATAAGTAATAGCCACACCACTCTAGACAACTTCTTTGCTGAGGAAAACCCCTCATTCATAAAAGTTGACGTTGAAGGCGCTGAACTTGATTTACTCCATGGTGCAAAAAAAATACTATCAAGCAAAAGCCCTATGAAATTTATTACAGCTTCTTACCATAGACATAATGATGAAATAACCTTACGCGATGAACTAATTAAATATGGTTTTGAAACAGGATACTCAAAAGGATATATGTTATCTATTTGGGATGATATACTAAAGGAGCCATATTTGCGAAGGGGCATAATAAGAGCAAAAAAATCATGATTAGAAATTACTACAATGTACTAAAAGCGATCATATCCGAGTGTAAAAACTGGCCATCTGTTATTTTTTCAAAAATACTTGATTTAAAGCTGGAGAATATTATATTAAGAAATGGAAATATTCTATATGTAGGAGATAAAATAGGTAGAGCTGATCTATCAATGTTCGCAGAAATCTGGCATGAAAAATACTACAACCCGAAAGGGTTTGAGATACAGGAAAATGATACGGTTTTTGACATAGGTGCTAATAATGGATTTTTCAGTATTTATGCAGCCAGCAAAGCACAAAAAGGTAAGGTGTATGCATTTGAACCTGTCCCCTTTTTGTCGGATAAAATAAAGAAAAGTTCAGTCTTAAATAATTTTAAAAATCTTATTATAGAAAATCTTGCTGTTGGCAATAGTAACTCTAAATGTACTTTCTATGTGTCTAAGATACATAATGGTTGTCACAGCCTATATAAACGAGCCGGTGAAATGAAAGAAATAACTATTTCAGTTATAGATTTAGAAGAATATTGTAAAAGCAAAAATATTAAAAAGATAGACTTTCTTAAACTGGACTGTGAAGGCGCGGAGTATGAAATAATTAATAAAAAAAATATCGAATTTATTAAAAAAACCGTAAATAAAATATCAATGGAGTATCACGATACTATCAACAAACATTCACACGAGGAAATACTAAAGACTCTATCGTCTGCTGGTTTTTTAACGAAAATATCCTTAGGTTATATATACGCAAAAAATGGAAACAAATAAAATCAAAAGAATAGTAATATGGGGGTTGAGAAAGAAATACCATACCCATCGTCATATACATCAAGCCTTCTACAAAAATGCAAAGAAACTTAGTTATGAAACCATTTGGGTCGAGGATGAAAAGGAAAGTCAAAAATATATACAGCCAGGAGATTTAATTATTACAGCAGACCCTGTAGGCAGAATGGTTCCTGAAAAGTTTAAAATTGAAGATTACAACCTACCTATACGAGAAGATATTTTCTATTGTCTTCATAACCTTAAGGAGATATTTACAAAACAACTTAAAAGAGAAAACTTCATTAATTTGGCCGTATATTCAAAAGGAGCTGAGGAATCAGACATTAAAATAGATACAGCAAGATATTTTGACTCAAAAACAAGGACTTTGTACCAGCCGTGGGGTACAGATCTCTTGGCTGAGGAATTTATGAAACCTGTATTTAATAAAAATAAATTTGTTTTTTGGGTCGGAAGCATATGGAATAATAAATTAGACCAGGGTAACCTAAGAGAAATTGATGAGCTAAAAAGAACACTTAAGGCAAACAAAATTAGTTTTATCAAGGTTAGATTTATTCCTGATTTATTTAATAGATTTTTAGTGAGGGTTTCCAGAATTGCGCCAGCTATTGCTGGCAAATATCAAGTTGATACAGATTATCTCCCCTGCCGAATGTTTAAAAACATATCTTATGGACAACTCGGAATAACCAATGTTAAAAAATTTATGGATATACTGGGAGATAGCTATGTTCAAGGAGAAACAATAGCAGAATTGATACAAAATAGTCTAGAGCTTTCAAAAGAGAGTTATTTTGCTATAATTAGGAAACAGCAGGAAATTGTAAAAAAATACACATACAAAGAATCGATAGAGAATATTATTAAATTTTTAAATAAATAAACATGAAAGAAGAAGTATCACAAAATTTTACAAATGTACTAAATTTTTCTAGAAAAACAATACTACAGAGGTTTATATCTCGGCCTTTTTATGTTATATACAAAGTCCTCATCTCTAAATTTTACAATTTACTTTTCGCAAATAAACCTTTTTTTGTTTCTGAGAAAACTTTTTGGGGTGACAAGATGAAGATGGTTCTTCCAGAAGACGCCTCTCTTTTCCATTGGGGGATGGTGCCGGGGGAAGAAGAGAATCTAACAAGATACATGATACAGACAGTACAAGAAGGATGGGTTGTTATAGATATTGGCGCAAATCATGGGTATTACTCATTATTATTATCAAAACTAGTCGGTAGAAACGGAAAAGTTTACTGTTTTGAACCTACACCAAGTACAACCAAAATACTTAAAGAAAATACTGAAAAAAAGGAAAACGTCATTGTCGAACAAAAAGCTATTTGGTCTAAAAATGAAAAATTAGATTTCACAGATTACGGACAGGGTTTTAGTGCCTACAATTCGTTTTTGCCAAATGTAGATTGGAAAGATACGGAAAAACCAAAGTCGAAAATCAATATACAAGTTGATGGAATAGTCTTAGATAATTATTTAAAGTTCTCTAAAATTAGACCTGACTTCATTAAACTAGACGTTGAGGGGGCGGAGCTAGATGCTCTTATAGGAATGAGAGCTACTCTTATTGCCTGTACGCCTATTATAAGTGTAGAATTTTGGGTGAATTCCTTATGGAGCAACAGAAATGATGAAATACTTAGTTTTTTTGAAAAAATAAACTATTCTGTATTTAGGATTGATGGTAAAGGTATTACAAATTTTTTCAAAGAGAACGCACATTTTGAACACGATTACACAAACCTTGTTTTCATATCCAAAAAATGAAAATCATTCAGAATCTAGTATCTGTGATAATACCAAGTTACAACACCGAGAGTTATATTTGTGAACCTATTGAATCTGTCTTAAACCAAAGCTATACCAAAATCGAGATACTGATAATAGACGATGGTTCAACTGATAATACAGAACTCATACTTAAGGATTATATAAAAAACAATCAGATTAAGTACTTCAAAAAACAAAACGGAGGGCCTGCCTCGGCTCGAAATCTTGGAATTAAAAAATCAACTGGTGAATACATTGCTTTTATAGATGCTGATGATATGTGGGAGAAAAATAAGATAGAACGTCAGCTTCAAATTATTAAAGAGACTCAATCTGACCTAGTCTATACAAGCAGATATCTAATCAATAGTAATAATACACAAAGAACATTTGATGATTTCCACTTTCAGGAATCTCTATGTGGATTAATTGATAATAATTATATAATAAATTCCTCCGTTTTATTAGGAAAAGAAGTTGTATCAAAATACTTATTCGATGAGTATACTGAAAGTTTTGCCGTTGAAGACTATAAGCTATGGTTAAAACTTAAATCACTGAACTACAAATTCACTTTTATAAATGAACCACTAACATTATATAGAATACATTCTAAACAAATTTCACATACTGCATTAAAAAATTTAATCAAGCTCTATTGGAATATATTTTTATACGGACTAGAAGGTACGAAGTCTTTTAATTATCGCGCCCTTGGACTATATAAATATTTTAGACTTACGATGTATAGACTAAAATTAACTATATCGAAATGAAAATTGCAATTCTCCACGTCTGTACAGGTAAATATACAATCTTTTGGAAAGACTTTTATTTGAGTTGCGAGGAAAATTTTGTAACAGAGGCAGAAAAACACTATTTTGTTTTTACAGATTCGCCTGAGATAGATTTTGAAAAAACAAACAAGAATATTCATAGAATATACCAGAACAATCTTGGGTGGCCCGATAATACTCTCATGAGATATAGTATATTCCTAAGGGTCAATCAGGAGCTCGAGAAAATGGATTACATCTTTTTTTTCAACGCTAACCTAATTTTTGTCAAAAAAATATCCGCCGAAGAAATTCTTCCAGCTGAAGGCCAAAAACTTGTAGGATGCTTACATCCAGGCTATTACGACAAACCTAGAGGTAAATTTACTTACGAAGGCAACCCAAAATCTACTGCTTATATAGATAAAAGTCAGGGTGTATATTATTTTGCTGGTGGAATAAATGGAGGCTTAGCAAAACCTTTTCTTGAAACAATACAAATTCTAGATATTAATATAAAAAGGGACAAAGAAAACAAAATAATTGCAAAATGGCACGATGAATCACACTGGAACTGGTACCTTAATAATCACTTAGATATTGTGAAGATCCTAACTCCGGCCTATCTATATTACAGTGAGAATAATTTACCATTCGAAGCAAAAATATTGTTAATAGATAAAAAAACACTAGGGGGACATTCTAAATTTAGAAATAAAACTGAATTAAAACTTATATTAAACTCTCTGAAGACATTTATTAAAAAAGTAATTAAATCGAATAGGACATAGAAATCAAAAAAAGTAACGCTTCAACGCTAGCAATCTTACGAGTACACCCACAGACCTTAATTTCCAAAGGTTGTTTTTTGTAACCTGCCATGGATGTACCCTATATCTAATTAATTTTTGGGGAATATTATGCCCAATATTTTTCTGTAGAACTCGTGTCCACAACTCATAATCTTCATTATGTTTAAAGTTTTTGTATCCCCCAAGCTCACTTATAGTTTTTTTTCTAAATATAACTGATGGGTGAATAAATGGATTATGAAGTAGCAGGTATTTTTTAATACCTTTATTCTCAACAGGTGGGTATTCCATACCACCCACCACTTCCCCCTTCTTATTTATTGAATCTGCCCATGACCCACAAATAGATACATCCTTATTATTTTCCATATAATCAAGAAGTATTTTGAATCTTTCTGGAAGCGAGATGTCGTCTGCATCTGCACGGATAATGTAAACACCTTGTGCAGCCTTCATCCCAGCATTCAAAGCTTTTACGATTCCTCCATGACTTAACCTAATCAAACTTATTCTTTGATCATGAAAGCTTTCAGCTATTTTTACAGACTCATCAGTGGATCCATCATCTATGATGATAAATTCAAAATCTTTGAACGTTTGGTCTAAAACACTTTGAATAGCTTCTTTGAGGTACTTTTCACCATTATATACAGGCATAATTATACTTAGTTTTAACATATCAACATTGTATCATATGATATTCTTCTTTGTTTAGTTCACATGGTGTATACTCACATTATTAGAATATATCAAAATTAGTATCACAATGATGACATTTAGTAACAACTCAGGCATGCTTGGAGACATTAATAGCTCTATCGATAAGCCAAAAATCAAGGTCCTCATAATAATCACCAAATCTAATTGGGGTGGTGCTCAAAAGTATGTATTTGATTTGGCTACTGGCCTACCTAAAGAGTCATATGATATTGAGGTAATTACTGGGGGAGAAGGATTGTTAGTGGAAAAGCTAAAAGAGCATGGAATCAAAACTATTTCAATTCCCGAGCTTGGAAGAGATGTCAGTCCCGCAAAAGACATTCAGGTTCTATTCAAATTAATATCCATTTTTAAAGAAAAAAAACCAAATGTTATTCAATTAAACAGCACAAAAATTGGAGGACTAGGTGCCGTTGCTGGCCGTATAGCTGGTGTTAAAAACATTATCTTTGTCGCGCATGGTTGGGCTTTTAATGAAAACAGAAGCTCCCTATCTAAAATATTAATCAAGATACTATATTGGGTGACGATTTTTCTTTCAAATAAAACCATTACCGTTTCAAATGGAATGAAATCATATATTAAGGGTTGGCCGTTTATTCAAAATAAAATCATTACAATCTATAATGGAATTAATAAGGAAGAATACCTACCCAAAATGGAGGCTAGAAATACTATAGAAGAAGTTTTAATGAAGGATTCAAGATTCCTATCAAATAATACATTCCGGACCAGCGACCTGAATAAAAACACATGGATCGGCACAATTGCTGAACTACACCCAATAAAAAACATCGATCTAGCAATCAGAGCGATGACAGAGATCAAGAAAAAAAGAAAGGACGTAAAATATTTTGTTATTGGAGGTGGTGAGAAGAAGGATGAACTAGACTCACTTATTACAGAACTTAACCTAAATGATACTGTTTTCTTAACCGGTCCAATTCCAAACGCATCTAAATATCTAAAAGCTTTTGATATATTTATGTTGATTTCAAGATCAGAAGGTCTACCTTACGCAGTCTTAGAAGCCGGACTTGCTGAGTTACCAGTAATTGTGACGAAGGTTGGAGGAATACCTGAGATAGTTACAAATATGGAATCTGGACAAATTATCAAACCAAACAGTGTTGCCAAAATAACTAATGCGATAGAATATTTTCTTGAACATCCCGAGGAAGAAAAAAAGTTTGCTCATGCCCTACACAAAAAAGTTTCAGACGTTTTCTCTATAAAAAATATGGTGAAAGATACATGTGTACAATTCCCCATCGACAAATCTTAAAAGTGATATAATTAACATATTACTAATTAATATAAAAACATGAAAGGATTACATATGGTTTCATTCATTCTTCTTGTCGTAGGAGGTTTGAACTGGCTCTTGGTTGGAGCTTTTAACTTCAATCTAGTGACAATACTTCTTGGTGATATGACAATTGCTTCAAAGATTGTTTATATCCTAGTTGGTCTCTCAGCCCTTGTTCTGATTTTCACACACAAGAAAGATTGCAAGATGTGTACAGCAGCGTAGGCGTATCAATGAGATAAAGGCACAGCTAATATTGTTCGATTTTAAAACACCTCCTTGCGGAGGTGTTTTACATTTTGTTTACAATAATGTAGTTTCTCCCTCCAGTCTATTAACACCTGAATCAATTAACAAAGCCTTCATTTGCGTATTAGATACAACTTAAATTCCGATGATATTCAACTTGCAAATTAAAATGCAATATCCTTGTGAGCGAATGTTCCACTATTATATCGTGCTTTAGAGGTTTGAGTACCAATCGCATCAGTACCCTTAATCCATCTTTCATGTGATAGTGTAAGGCTGTTTGATACAGCTTCATTTTTAAACAGGTCGAATTCGACCTGTTTAAAAAGAGGGTTATTTATTCTCTCCCAAATACCTAGGAATTCAATTGTAGTCTTACTTCTCATCCAATTTTTAACAACATCCTTGGGTTCATGTGGGTTTTTATAGCGAGCTATATCTGTCAGGGATATATAATCATCTCATTTACTGGATAAATTAAATGAAATTTCTTGATTATTTATTTGTATTTTTACCATATAGAAACTGTATCAAAACAAGTTGATTTAAAAATGGAAGATATTAAAAAGGCTTTTGACGAGGGTTGCACATTTGATTGTCAGGACGATAATTAATATTAGTTTCGCTTGACTTGTTTTCGGTACTTGATATTATGTAAATACAAAGTGCCGAAAGGCTCCGAGGAACCCCGTCATTTATTTGATGGGGTTTCGAATTTCAGAGAAAAGATTTGATTCTGGCTCGTATTTGCATAAAAAGTACGTCGGAAATTTCATACATCTTTCTATTTAGTCTTTTGATGCTCACTAGTCTTAACTGGGCTAGTATAGCTGATACCTTTTTACTATTTGGGTCAATGTAATTAAAATAAAAGTCAAGATTCTTCTGTTTTGTGGAAAGCGGAATAACCCAAAACATTTGATTGTTGAATTTTTTGATTATTAAAATCGGCCTTGAAAAATTAGCTCCTGTACCGTTTTGTTCATAGCCAATATTTTCCCCAAGACTAGTCATCCAAACTTCTTTCTCCTTCGGAAATCCTGTAGCTCCTTGATTATTTTCAATATAGTTCTTAATTCCATTCCATTTATCAAAATCTTTTTTCATACATAACATCAAATTTATAGCACTGACACCAAAGAAAACCCAAAGTTTTAGGCTTAATTCGCCACCGCAGCATACTAATATGTGGATAAGGCAGACGAGGCAGACCACTACATGATATAATGTACGCAATGTCAGGTAAAATTCAGTTCGATGATGAATTTAACTACAGACCCAAAAATACTACTAGGGCCGGTTATTCAAAGACCTCTAAAAAATCTAGTAATAGAGCAAAACTGAGCTTCACACAAAAACTCGTAAAAAATGGAATTTGCAAAACTGAGAGAACGGCAGAAAAATTTCTATTAACGGTTGCTGCAATATCCTTTACTGCAGGTATTATTTTTGCGATTTCTATACTCAACCCTGCCCTTAAATACAGGGTTCTATTTACTCTTGAAGGAAAACATATCTTGACTGATCAGGAAGCGCAGGATTATATTAATCACAAAATATTTGATCGATCAAATACAGCTGATACATCAACAGACCAACAAAATCAATAATAATTAATCGATTATGAAAACTCTGAAAATTAAAACCAAACAGGCAAGAAATAAGGGATTTACATTGATAGAGTTATTAGTAGTCATTGGGATAATCGCACTACTAAGTAGTATTGTCCTTTCTTCCCTCACCCAAGCAAAGGCGCAAGCAAACAATACAAAACAAATTGCAGATTATAGGGTGGTGTTGAATGCGCTGTTGCAGTTTAAACAGGATAATGGGTATTATCCTTCAAATAGCGACAACAAAGGGTATACATGTATCGGTAATTATTCAGATAATGGTTGTACGTTAACTAGTTCAACAATCGTAAACAATCCCATAATGAATGACTCACTTAAAAAATATCTTAGTTCTTATAATTTTTTAGACAAACAAGTTACTGTGAGTATGTCATCAAAATACGTTACTTTAGTGAATGACTATAAAGGTTTTGTACTAGCGTGCACTACACCCATAAGCGACACTAAATGTAGCAAAGGCAGCCTAAGATTTCCGGCTCTAAAAAACAAAAACTCCTGCCCACAAATTATGTCAGACATTTCCGCAAGTGAATTCCTAAGTGCCACAGACGAATATACATGGTGCTCAGTTGATTTAAACTAGATATTGACAGTTTCTTTAAAGCATAGTACGATATTTAGGTAATAGAACTTTGACGTCTTCGACGGACAAGTCCTTTTCATCTCTTTTTCACAGATGTGGGACAGAGAAAAACTCCAACTCCAAAAAAAAGAACCATGAAACTGCTTAGCATACTCATTGTAGCGTTCAGCGTAGTTGTGAACGTTTCCACTGCAGCCCTGACTGCATCCACTGGTGTTAGCTTAACAGCTATCAGCATTGACGACGCGTACAGCGCCGTAACACCAAGTCATATTGACGTCACAACGAGTCCGGGACAAATTTTTCTGTCTTATACAATCTCAAATACCGGATTGTCAATTACATTGAATTCAGTAACGATGGATATAACAATCAACGGACTTTCAGTTACAAGCGAAGAGTATACGACATTCGTATTGGGTTCGTCTTGGTCTCGTATAGGCACTACCACAGGTAATGCTTATGCAACAGGCCAAATGAATCAAGGTGGGACCTTGGTTGATCTAGGGACCCGTGTTGCGATAGACTCTTTTCTCTCCCCCGGCGACGTTTGGCAAGCCAAAATGACCTACGATGTCCAAGGGCAAGGTTTGATCACGTCCATTGGGACCGTGACCTACATCCCCGAGCCTTCAGTGCTTGGACTCGCGGTCATCACATCAAGCCTTTTTCTGCTGAGACGCAGGAATCGGTAAAATCCAAGTCTCAACGACCTCCGGGCGCGCAAGCGTTCCGGAGGTTTTTCTTGTCTTAGAGATACCAGTAGGCACCAGAATTTGGATATCTCTCGCGAGCACATTATGATTAACATATTATTAGCACTGTTGTATAATTAAGGAATGAGATATATACCAAAAGAAAATCAAAACATAGAAACCTCCATCTTTGCTCCACATGTTGCACACCTGAGATTTATAACTGATTTTTTGACTTCGGTCGAAAAAATGAAGTTAGACATTGAATTGCAGAAAACCATTCTACTTAATATGTCCAATTTATTAGCCAGAGACTACATGGCAAACAATGATCTTGAGAATAGATCCAAGGCATTAGGTGTTCTTGGAACAGAAATCCACGATATGATTATGACTATCGTGAATTATCAAATTTGTTTTTGCGATCAGGTTGGGGGGGATGCATTAAAATTAAATGAGTGCTACGGGGTACTAGATGATTTGAGTAAAAAACTTTATTGAAATATATCGCATTCAAATAACTTGACAATACACATGAGTAGCATATGATTCTCAACAGACAAGAACACCCTGTTTTTGACTAGCAACAACTGACCAATAGAAAGATAGCTAATATGTCCAAAGGTATTCATCTTGAAGGTGCTGATGATCGCGATGATGGTAAATTTGAAAAAGCTAGCGACTCCGGTGGTCAGCTCAATTACCTTGTAGGTGATGAGGCTACTGGTAAGCATTGCCACATGTACGACAACCATGAAACTGGAAAAAGCGGGGTTGTACACCGTAACGAATGTGCTGTCTGTGACGACGCCAAAGATCCCAGCAGTAAAACCGGCGGTGAAAGCTGGCCACCAAGTGAATCCTCAGACTCCGGAAATTCTGGTGGAAAATGATTTGCTCTACAATATCCCTAAGTGCGTTTGGTCATCCCGACCTAACGCACTTAAATTTTTCAACTAAATGAAAGGTATAAAATGTACAAATACAAAGGAAAATTTTGCTTAATTGAGGAGTTAACAACTCTCAATGATGACAGATTATACACTTTGATGTATGAGAATAGAGACGAATACGAGAAACTTATATTCAGGGAACCCATACCATGCACATATTTGGAATTTAGAAAAAAAATTGATGAATGGTTTTCACATGGGAGAAATTACCAATTTCTGGTTTACGATAAAAGTGGTCAAAGAGTGGTTGGAACAATGTTCTTTTATAACATTAATAAAGTTCCAAATACAGTAAAATGTTCTTGTTTCTTCACTCCAGAGGTGAGAAACAAAATTTTAACAATTGAGTCACTGGTTACCATGCTTGATTTTACAAGGAACGTACTTAAGGTTAATGGAATTAACTTTTTGGTATACAGAGAGAACATGCTCATGCACAAAATTGCAAATAAATCTGGGGCGACAAGACTTGTGACAGGGCAAGAAAATATAAATACCTCGAGCCTAGATATTTCATACGAATTTTCATCAAAAACACTAGATCTTTTACTTGAGAAATATGGTTCTCGATTCACAAAACTACACTAATACACCCTCCACCTTACTAAGCTGGAGGGTTGTTTTTATAGAATAATTCAAAACGATAAGCTGCAATTTAAAAAAACATAATTAGACCAACCCCTTTGCCTTCTCTACAATATCATCAACGGTCAAACCGTATTCTTTGTATAATTCTTCAGTTGTGCCGGACTGGCCAAATCTATCGTTCACTCCAATAAAAGCCATCTTAGATGGATATTTTCTTGCAAGAACCTCAGCTACAGCGCTTCCCATTCCCCCACTAATTTGATGCTCTTCAACTGTTAGAATTTTCCCATTAGACTGCCTAGCAAGCGACACTATTGCCTCCTCATCAATTGGTTTAATTGTTGCCAGATTCAAAACTTTGACACGTATTTTTAAATTACTTAACTGTTTAGCAGCCAAAATTGCATTGTATAAAATAGGGCCTGTTGCTATTATTCCGATATCGCACAGTGCGGATCCCGTTGGTGGAACCGTGGAAGTCCCTGAACCAGAAGCTGAAGGTGCAATACCTGCAGGTGCATCGCAATCAACATGATCACCCCAAACTATTTGTGCTTTCCCTATTACAAAAGGAGTTTCATCAGTTGTTATTATTGGTGTATTTTCTCTAGCTAATCTTAAATATACTGGAGTTATTTGCGATGGTGAAATGGCTGCTATTATTGCCTTTCTAGCCTCTACGGCGTCACATGGAGATATTACAGTCATGTTTGGTATAACTCGTGCAAGCGCAATGTCCTCAAGCGCTTGATGCGAACCACCATCCTTCCCAGCTGATAATCCAGCGTGTGAACCTGCAACAACAACCTTTCTGTTGTTGTAACAAATTGTGGTTCTAATCTGTTCCCAGTTTCTTCCAGGATTGAATATTGCATAGGATGCAATAACAGGGATTTTTCCGGAGGCGGCCAGTCCTGATGCGACACTCGCTAAATTTTGTTCAGCAACACCTACTTCGATAAATCTGTTAGGAAAGGCGTTTTTGAATAAATGAACTTGAGTTGACTCTGTTAGATCTGCAGAAAGTGCTACGATTTTTTCATCATACTTTCCAGCAAGCAAAAGGCCTTCACCAAAACCTTTGCGGGTAGCAGTTTTTTCTACATCCGCAGCAAAGAGTTTTTGATTTAGTTTTATGTTGGAGTTTAGCATTATTATTTCATAAAACCCTCCATTTTTTGTCTATATAGCAAGGAAGTCCAACTATTTATAAAATGGCTACTGACAGGTACCATTAACTGTATATTCTAGACCATTAATTAGAAACGTCTTACCTGAGGGACAAGTGACAGATCCAACGCCTGGACATGAACCAGCGACACCAGGAGGAAGACATGCACTTCCGTTGGACACACACACACCATTTGACTGCAATGTAGAGCCCATACCACAATCCCCAACTGGAATGGTAGAGCAAGTCCCATTAGCTGTATTCTCTAGTCCATTTATATCAAAAGTCATACCCGCTGGACAGGAATAGGAAAATGTCGTTGGTCCACAAGGTCCATTTCCTTGAGCGTCACAACCTGAATGTCCTATTTTACAAACACCATTAGATAGCTGCATACCACCACCACAAATACCTCCTATACCTCCTATACCTCCTCCTATAGCTCCTATAGTGATGCTAGCTACGCATGAATCACTATATAGGTCCTGACGCGTACCAATTGGACATGTTGCCGAATTTATACGAATACCTGTAAACAGATTCATTATAAGAGTTCCACCTGTTATTGTGTTTGTTGCAGTTATTGCAGTAGGATTTTCCCCAATACACCCAGAGCTAAATGGATCTTGATTCGCAGGGGCAACACAATTCATTCTAAGAAAACCAGTATACAAGGCCTGACAAACACCCAATGTATTAATGGCTTCTCCGTCAGCACAAGTTGGTGTTGGTGTTGGTGAGGAGGGGGTAAAAATATCAAATATACTGCCCACTACACCCCCGGTTACAGCTGGTGCCCCTGTTGTAAAACCGTCTACTGCATCTTGGGACATAGTAAGATCAGCTACAGGATTTACTCCATCAGCAGCAACAAAAGCAGGTCTTTCCGTGTCTATTTTATTACCTTTTTTAGTAGATTTTATAGCTACATTAACATCGTTAACTGCACTAATACTCGTATCACCCAAAATAAAACCCGTATTTTTATTTATACTACCGTTTGTGACAGCAATTCTTGTAGTCAAAGGTGCGTAAGAAACAAAAGTCTTATCATTCTTTATAGCCTTATAACAAACCCCTTTTCCCGTAGAATCGTCGTCATATGGATGAACTGGAACTGCTGAAAGATATTTTCCAGCGACCATGGACTGTGCCATAGCATCAAAATTCAAACATAACTGTGAAGTATGAACTGGACCAGATGCCTCAGCTGTCTTTACGAAGAATGATAATTTTTTTGACCAACTCTCATTTTTATCGACATAAGCTAGATCCTGTCCTTTGGATGCTCCAGGAGTATACCCACTTGGGTATGTATGATTATCATTATAGTAAAGCTCTGCAGCAATCTTAAATTGTCTTAAGTCCTCAGTAATTTTTGTATCATTAGCTTTCATCCTAGCGCTTGCTAAGCTATTCAGAACAAGAGAAGAGAGCAATGAAATTATTGCCATCACAACAAGAAGCTCGATAAGCGTAAATGCTCTGTTTTTACTAATTTTTTGAGTACTATTTTTAGTGTAAAATTTAAACATAATATTATTTTATTCTATCAATAAAAACTGGATTATTAACACACTTGATAATCAAGGCAAAGCTTATTAAAAAAATGACTATTATCAAAAAAAGCCACAATCTTCTTGCGGACGCTTCTGTTTTAACAATTTGATTTTTAACCAGAAAAACTACGATTGATGGGGGTGTAGAACTTTTCTGCAGTTTTGCATATAAAAATTTTCCACCAGACTCTTTTTTGTGCTTACTTTTTTCTAATTTCATAATAATATAATTATACCACCTCACAGAAAGTTATTGCAATGTTTTATGATGTTTATTTATACTTATTAACCCTATCAATAAAAACAGGACCGCCTAACCCTTTAATAAACAAATATGCACTTATAAAAAATATTAATAAAACTAGCACTAACAGCAATATCCTTGCCCTTTTCTCATCTTTTACAATATGCTTTCTAATCAAAAATAATATTATTGCAGGGGGTTGAATAGTTTTTTGAAACTTTGCATACAACAGTCTGCTGTTTTTGCTAGATTCCCCACCTTGTTCATCAAATTCAATTGACATAATATTTAAATTATAACACTATATAGAAAGTTCTTGCAATGCAACTTCAATTTGTTTTTCTTTTTTAGGAGCTCCATCTACATTTTGAATTCCGGGCGGAATTCCATGCCACTCAAATCTATTCTCCATAAAACTCACTCCCTTTCCAGGAATAGTGTGTGCAATTATCACAGACGGTCTAACAAGGTTTGTTTGTGCCTTTATTACAGCGTCATTTATTGCTTGTATGTCATGCCCGTCAATCTCTTGAACATACCAGTTAAAAGATTTCCATTTATCAAATAGAGATGCGCCTGTGGGCGATAATGGCATTACTTCTTCTGTACTTCCTCCGATTTGAATATTATTCCTATCGACAATTGCAATTAGATTTACGAGTTTTTCCTTTGCCCCAAGCATTACCGCCTCCCAGCTTTGTCCTTCGTCTAGTTCCCCATCGGACATCATGCAATAGACAAATCTCTTAGGTAGTTTTTCATAATTACTATCATCAATTTTATCAGCGATCGCCATCCCAACAGCCTGTGAAAGTCCTGAGCCAAGTGGCCCTGAGCTTGTTTGCAGTGATGGTAGAAATTCCCTATGAGGATGACCTTGTAAAATACTTCCAAATTTTCTTAAGGTTTTCAATTCTGCTTTATCAATTATTCCAGCTGAGGCCATTGACGAATATAGGACGGGGCAAATATGGCCATTTGATAAAACAAGACGGTCTTCTTTTTTAAGCAAGCTAAAATATAGTGTAGAAAATATATCAGCCATACCAAGGGCGCCAGCAGAATGACCGGATTTTGCTTCAGCCAACATCTCTATAACTCCGATTCTAATTTCTTTGGCTTTTGTTTTTATTAAAGAGATTTGATCATTAGATAATGACATACATACATTATACATCAAAATATAGCAGACCAGTTTTATTTCTCCACAGTGTTTGCCAAGTTTGAACACTTAGCACTTAATACAGTCGTTGCATTAGATCTTATAACAGCACCATTAGCATCTATTCCATTATCATAATCTAAATTACAGGACAATATATGATTCCCAACATTTTTTGGTATATTCTCAAACCCCTTTCCCCCATTTACTGTATTAGACAAAGACACACTTATTCCATCAATTGAGCATGCTTTTACAACAATTCCTGTGTAGGTTTTTTCATCTGACATAACAATAGTAGGATCTATTTGTCCAAAATATGCACATTTTTTAGTTGTTTCATTTGCCCATGGCGGATTTGATCCAAATATCATACCGCTCTTTATGTTCAAACTATCACCCAACTTAGGACAAGTTGGCGTAATATTATTTACCCAGGTTTGATCTCCCTTAAGATTTCCAGAATATATTGCTCTAACACCAAACGAGATATTTGTATTATTTAGATACTGAGAAATATCTACAGTTAGACCTGTTATAGTTTTGTGTACAGAGGTTAAATCTGTTTTATTTTTCACTTCAAAATCATAACTTATAGCATTTGGAACAGCACCCCAAGATAGGTTTGGGGAAACACAATAGAATAATGCTTGTACTTTAGGTTTATCGCTGACATTTATATTAAAGCTCACCCAATCTGAAGAAACTCCACTTACTGGTTCGGTAGCTCTTGCTTTGAAGATGAAGTCTCCTTTTGTATTCCAAGTATTTGAGGCTTGTACCTCAACACCAGGTAACACAGGATCACTAGAATAGTCTATTATACCATCATTATTCCAATCAAATTGATATACTAACTTAGTTTCTGTGGATGTTTGTGCAAAAACTTTTTTAAGAGCAAAAAATACTGATGCAAAGAATGAATCATTTTCTTTTTTTGTAACAGCAGCCAAGCTGGATGAAGCTGTGTATGTTGCTGGCACCCCAAGGGAGACATCGTGTGGGCCTGAGATGGTTGGAGCTGAAATGTTATTTCCAGTTGTAATAAAACTATTGGAACAATTATTATACTCACTCCATCCATTTGCAGTATTAAGTGTCCTTACTCTGCAAAAGTATGTAGTATTAGAAGTAAGACCTTGTATTGATACTGACCTGACAGATGACGCGTCTGTGTTTGCTGATGCTGCAACTGAATTAACAATACTTGAATCAGCAAAGGTGGAATCTACTGATATTTGTACCTGAAAATTTGTTTGAGGGTCGCCCTCAGGATCTACGTAGGACCAATTCACAGTTGCAGAAGACTGAGAGATATTTGTTACGCCAGTACAGGCAGATGTCTGTGTTGCGTTTATAGTTGATGGAACAGTTATTGCATATTTAATTGGATCAAAAGAAAATGCCTGAGCAGCACCAATACTCCAATCTGATGAACCCGAATCTGGGTCTGCAAAATCCGTATGATCTACATATATATGAAGCAGTGTATTAACAATACCAAAGCCCTTACTAGGACCTGGGAAAAAACGAATATTATCAAAATAAGAATATGCATAAGTAGGAAATAGCGCTTCGTCCATACTATCGTAATACGGTATAAAATGACTACGGACAAAACTTGTATCCATTCCTGCATTGGCAAGCCTACCAGGTACACAGTTAGGTGCTAAGCCATATCCATAGGATCGTCCTGGAGTCAAATAATCACCCTTCCAGCGCTTGTAAGTAAAATCGAACACATCACATGTTTTAATATCATTTGAAGTTTCATTCTCTTTATCAGCAAAGGATACATTAATATTTGCTGTACCAGGTCCTACCGCCGTACATTTGTTTGATATACAAGATACTACACTAGGATTATCTGAACTAATATTTGTATCACCTACTTCAATAGGCGTCCCCATTGAAAAATCGACATAAGTTGTTGAAAAATCATAGGTATCACTCGACATATATTTACTGCCATCCATATTAGTATGGTCCAATGGGTAACCTTTAAAATACCACGATCCAACAGCTGATGGCGAGGATGCATCGATAGATTCACCAACATTTAGAACATTCAAGTCTACATCACTTAGATTGATTCCAGATTTATTAAAATTAAATTCTTTTTCTACCAATCCAATAGAATCTGGGGCACCATTTGCTGAACTATCCATGTAAAAATCCAACGATGCCCTTCGGGTCGCAGCCTCTGATGTATGCGCAAACATCAAGCTTGGAATAATTGTGAAGATTATAGTAAAAATCATCGATATTAAATTTACCGACTTTCTTTTATTACTTTTAATTTTTACATAAAAAATTATAATCATGAATACAATCAAAATTAGAAAAAACAAAATAATCCAAGCTGAATTGTTATTAATTTCAGCTGGACATATCTTGGGATTAATGTCCTTACAATTGTAATTATTTTCTATTTTATCAATAATATTTCCAGCACTATCAGTAATCACTACTTCAGCCTTGAAATTTACAATATCTCTCTTACTTTTAAACCTATTAAAGATTGCACTGATACTTCCATTAATCTTTCCATCGTACTGAGTTTTAGAGATAATATTATTCTTGTCATCATATAAAATTGTGCTGATATTCACATTACTTTGTGTATCTTTTTTTGCTGCATTATTATAACAGGTAAACAATGATATATCCTGTCCAGCAACTATTGGATATGTGTTAACGCCAAATGAATTTATTCTCGGATAGTCATAGCCTGCAACCGCAAATCGTACGTTCGACTCTGTTTGAATATCAAAAACGGTTTTACTTTTTTTGTTTAAATCATTATTTGCATTTGCTTTATCTGATTTGATATTTAAGTAATAAATAGGCATATCCGTCTTGACCACCTTGTACAACAAATTAACCTTGCTGTTTGCTGAGACGGTAATATTTTCCACTTTTGAGTCTACTTTGTTTTTATCAAGCAAGTCATCCCATTTATACAAAGAGTATGTAATTGTCATTTTTTCATCCTTACCTGTTGGATTCACTAGTGGTATTGAAATGTTTGCCGAATTACTTTTGGCTATTTCTGGTATTGGTCCTATCACATTATAATCCATGTCGTTGACAGTAATCTTTGTTTGGTCCAAATATACCTGCTGAGGATTATTGCCGACAACCTTAAATCTCAAGCTTTGTGCTGTAGAAATATTTGAAAACGATAAACCTGATTGCTCAAATCGGTCATTATTATATGCATAAAATAGCAACTTATACTCGCCTTTTGGTGAGTTCAACGGCAATAAATGTGAGTAATTAACAGCAAAACTTTTACCAGCATCTAGTGTTATATTTTCTACGATATTAAAATCTTGTAACGTGATAATTTCCGATCTTAGATAATCTGGATTTGGAATATCTTTTACTAATCTAGCTCTTACAGTCAAATTAGTAATTGGATATTTATTATTATTCTTAATTTCACCACGTAAGATAACCACATCTCCAGGACTATATGTAGATGCATCTGTTGAAAGGTTTACAGCTATACTTCCAAAGGTATAGTAATCAAAACATGAAGCAGCTTCTCCTTGTTTAAAAGCCGACAAATCAACTGGTGGCACGTCAGGCTTTACTAAGGTAGAAGTTGCTTTTAGTAAAGTCGAAGATGCTATTGATAAAATTGACGGTGTAGAGGTTGCTGGTTTATGTAGTTTTTGATCAAGTCTGAATCCGTATTTATCATATATTTTTGGGTCAAGCTTTGTTTGAGCAAAAACAGAAATGTGGGCCGATATACTTAATATAATTAATGTAAGAAACAATAAAAAAAACTTTTTCATGCTGTGAATTATAACACAGTACAAAAAAAATTTTAAAAGTTATTAACTAGAAATCCAAAACGGATCTAAAGTGCTCGTAGGCATCTCTTGGTGAATCATCGCTAAAAATAGCAGAGCCAACAACCAATCTTGAAACACCAATGTCAGCCAAAGGTTTTGCGTATTCTGGTTTTACACCTCCATCGACAGAAATAATTAAATCTGGAAATTCTTTGTGAATTTCTCTAATGTAATCCATTACTTTATGATCAAATTTTTCTCCCTGAACTCCAATCTTATCGATTCCCATTATTTGCACACCATCAAGTTTAATACCGTCCTCAGCTGGAGTTGTTCCACCTGCATCAACATCATCCATAAAATTATGTAAGATCTTTATAATCTCTTCAGCACTCATATCTAGTTCAAAATCCAGAATAACCTCCACCCCCTTGTCTTTACAATCTCTCACAACCCTCTTTATAATCTCTTCAGGCTCACTCTTATAATGTATTACAAGTCTTGTTGCGCCAGCAGCAATCCACTTTGAAGCTTCGTTTTCAACATCACGTATCATTAGGTCAATTTCAAAATCAACGTCTTGCCATCCTGGTAGACCTTCTTCCTGTTTTATAATTTTAACAAAATCTCTATCTTCAGATTTTATATAAGGCCATGACTTACCTTCAGTGAATTTGCCGTCCATTGCATCAATTTGCACGAATTTAGCAATGCCATTCATATATGAAACTTTGAACGTTAAATCCTCATATGAAGTTGCCATTATTGCGGGTATGATTTCTGTTTTTGACTTTGACATTATTTCTAGTTGTTTGTTATTTTGGGGTCAGGTACCAGTAGTAGGTACTCGCAATTCAGGTCTTTGACCAGAATCACCTGACCCCATTAATTAATATAGCGTATCCTTAACTCTACCTTCAATCTCTTCTATTTGATCTATTCTTCTTACATGCCTATCTTCTTGACTAAACTGTGTTCCCAACCAAAGCCTTACTGCCATTATAGCCTCATTCTCTGAAATAAATCTAGCCCCAAGTGACAAAACATTTGAATCATTATGCTCACGAGAAAGTGTGATTATTTCCTGAACTCCTCCATAATAAACCGTAGTTCTAATATGTGGAAATTTGTTCGCAACAATCGCTTCTCCTTGACCTGATCCCCCAATAACAATTCCTCTAACTTCCCCATCCGTATACTCTGCACCTCCTGCAAGTCTTGCGCTCTCAGCTTCTGAAACAGCTTGTGCTGCAATTTGAATTATTAACGGATAATCATCATTTTCATTGTAGTCTGTTGCCCCACAATCGATAACGGTAGCTCCTGAAAAAGTTATATCTTCTATTAATGCTTTTTTTAACTCATATCCTGCATGATCAGCTGCTATAAATATTTTCATGATTTTATTATTATATTTTAGATTTTAGTTTGTTTTACTAAACTTAATTAATCCTATTTCTCACTCGACTTAACCCATCGAGAAAACGTTCTTGTTAAAACGTTCCTTGTTGAAAGAATATAGAAAATAAATGCTATTCCCCCAAATTGAATAAAGCCTGCTAAGAACACCCAAAGACCTCCATTTAAAACACTACCTGTTGTAAGACCGTAACTAAAAGAACTTGATCTTTGCATAACAGTCATAACAAATCTTCCAAGATAAGGATTATGTATTTGCATAATCAAATTTGTAAAAAGCAATGCAAAGACATTGTACAATCCTCCTGCAAGCCCGATCTCTAAAATTGTAATTTTTTTCATATTTTTGTTTTTCTACCTGATTAAATCTTTATAGGTTTGCAGCAGCTTTAACAACGTGTTTCAGCAACGCATGAGTGTAACCCATTTCATTATCATACCATGCTAGAACTTTGACTAGATTACCATTAACAACCCTTGTAAGCTTCAGGTCAGCAATAGAAGCATGGGGGTTACCAATTATATCCCTCGATACAAGTTCTTCTTCTGATGCCTCAAATATTCCATCCCATCTAGCATCAATCGCTGCCTTCTTTAAAATTTCATTCACTTCCTCTTTTGTTGTTGCTCGCTTTGCAATAAAGGTAATATCTACAATTGATCCTGTAATAACCGGTACTCTCATTGATACTCCGTCGAACTTTCCGGCAAGATCTGTTATAACTTTTGTGACAGCAATTGCAGCACCAGTTGAAGATGGAACGATGTTCATCGCAGCCGCTCTTCCTTCTCTCCAGTCTTTTTTATTTGGCCCGTCAACTAATGACTGACTTGCTGTGTAACCATGAACAGTATTTAGAATTGCAGATTCAATTCCAATAGTTTCATTTAAAATTGAGATAAGTGGACTCGCCGCATTTGTTGTACAAGATGCGTTTGAAGTCACAGGGCAAGTTGCAATGTCAGCTTCATTTATTCCCATAAGAACTGTTGCTGCTTGTAGTGCCCCAACCTCATCTTTTGTTGGAGCTGAAACAACAACTCTTTTTGCGCCAGCTAAAATATGAGCTTCTGCTTTTACTCGAGAAACAAAAAGACCGGTTGACTCAAGAACAATATCAACTGCTAATTCCTTCCAAGGAAGCATTGCGGGGTCTTTTTCTGATAAATACTTAACTTCTTGACCATTAATATTCAAAACTCCAGCGACCTTGTCCGCCTTTATATCTAGTCCACTTCTTCCATAAGCAGAATCGTATTTTAAAAGATACGCAATATTCTCAATATCTGCTAAATCATTAATAGCAACAATTTGGAAATCTGGATTAGTAATTGCAAGCTTTAGAAAAGCTCTTCCTATTCTACCGGCGCCATTAATGGCAATTCTTGTTTGTGGCATGATGTATTATCTTAATTAATAGTAACTTAACATCATTATAGCAAAGAAACCAATAGAAAAACACCTAGCCTAAAAACCTATTTACTTAATGATTTCAATTAAAGTTGACTTTGCAACAGCAGGATTCACAGATCCCTTGCTTACTTTCATAATCTGCCCCAGTAAGAATTGTAGAGAAGCTTCCTTTCCAGCCTTATACTCAGCAACTACACCTTGATTTACATCAATTATCTCCTGAATCATTTTCTTAAGAGCTTCTGGATCATTTTTTTGTATCAAACCTTCTTGTTCAGCAATCTGCTTAGGAGAACGAGTTTCATCATTAATATTTTCTACAAATGCTCCGCCCTCCGCCTGTGTACCCCAATACTTAAATAGAATATCTTTTGCAGCACGAGAAGAAAGCTCCCCCTTATCAATCATATCGATCATCTCTATAAAGAATGGTACCGAAATTAATATATCAGTTTTTGAAGACTTCTTAACTAACCCCGCGATATCTGATGTTATGTAGTTAATACCTACCTTTATTTTTTCAGGAGAATGATTAGCATTTTCTGCACCAACAAAAGAATCAAAGAACTTTCTAAAAGTATCATTCTGGACAAACATTTCAGCATCCTCGTCCTTCATGCCAAAATCCTTCTTATATCTTGCACGTTTCTCCCATGGAAGTTCTCCAATTTCTGTTTTTATTCTATCTGGTGCTAGCTCTGGAATTTCTGAAATAAAAATCTTTGGAAGGTCAGGGTCTGGAAAATATCTATAGTCATTTGAATTTTCTTTTGCACGCTGAGAAAATGTCTTCCCTGTAGTCTCATCGAAACCTCTTGTCTCTTGAACAATCTTTCCTCCTTCTTCAATTACGTCCACATGGCGTCTTATCTCAAATTCAATTGAACGCTCAACTGATCTAAATGAGTTTAGATTTTTAATTTCCGCTTTTGTTCCAAAAACTCCTTGCTCGGTTGAAACAGAGATGTTTACCTCAACACGCATCTCCCCTTTTTCCATGTTTGCATTACCAGCGTTTAAATATCTAAGTAATAATTGCAATTCTCTTGCAAATGCACCGGCTACTTTTGCACTGTGAATTACAGGTTCAGTTACAAGTTCCATCAAAGGAACACCAGCTCTATTAAAATCAACGAGACTAAAGTCCCCTTTTGTGTGACTTGAGCTTGCAGTATCTTCTTCAAGGTGAATTCTTGTAATTTTGACAGGTTGCAAAGGTAATCCACCACCAAGGTCAATGTTAATAACTCCATTTGTAATCAAAGGAAAAGCAAATTGTGTAATCTGATAACCTTTTGGAATATCAGGATAAAAATAGTTTTTACGATCCCATTCTGTATAATCTGCAATACTTGCCCCAATTGCTGTTCCAACTTTTATCACATGTTTTACAGCCTCCTTGTTTATAACAGGAAGAGTCCCAGGATGACCCATACATATTGCACAGATATTAGTATTTGGCTTTTCTTCATCAGGATCATTTTTACATGAACAAAACATCTTAGAATTTGTTCTAAGTTCTGCGTGAATTTCAAGACCGACTACCGGATAGTATGTTTTACCAGTATTTGGTGAGACATATGTATTTTCAGGCAAAATTGAGCTGTTTTGAGTCTTTATTACAGGGTCTGTTTGTGTCATATGTAGTTAAAGATAATATAAATATAGGTATTTGACAACCCGTTTGATTTGTATATAATACCAAGTATCACCTCGAATAGCTCCTGTTGCGGTTTCGTCCGCAATGGGGGCTATTCATTTATATTAATTTATCCATCTCTACTAATTAAATGCTTCACTTCTGGCAAAAAAGTTATTTTGGAGGCAAGTCTTTTGATAAGAGTCGAGCATTTTTCTTTTCCTCTAGGACTCAATACTATTTCTAACTTACCCCTTTCTTGTAAAAACTGAATGAGACATCCAAAATCACCATCGCTAGATACAATAACCATCTTTTTAAAATTATTTTCGCAACAATCCCTGGTGGCTTGTAATACCAATTCAGCATCACAATTACCTTTGATTTTTCCGATTCCATCCTGAATAGTTGGTTTAAATATCAAAGTATAACCTCGCTCTTGAAATTTTCTATATCTTTCTTCATTTCCGGGTACATATCCTATAAATACATAGGCCACTCCGACATCAAGTCTTTCTCTTAAATATGTACGTAATTTTATATAATCAATATTAAAACCTTCGGATTCACATCCTTTGTGTAAATTGGTATTGTCGATGTAAGCAACATTTTTAAGGTTATTGCGCATTACTCAACAACCTATCACATTAGACATGTGATTCCACGAAAGTTTTGATAAAGAAAAGCAAAAGATTTTCACTGCAAAAATAAAGGGGGCTAAGCACCATACTCCGCACCCACTATTTTATTATCTCTTTTATAACATCCCCTAGTCCAACACCTCCAAAATCTTCATCAATTCATCAGAAAAATGCTTGATAGCGTCCACATCGTAAACAGAAATAACAAAGTACTTCTTTCCCTCCGCTAGTTCTCCAGCAAACTTTTTCTTCATAAATTTTTCTGCAATTTCTTGTGCGTCCCCAGGTGGTAGCAAGTCTGATTTTGTGAAGATAATTATTTCTTCCTTCTTAACTAATTCCTCGTCAAATGAAGCAAGTTCTTCTCTTATAACATCGTAAATTTCTTCCATCCCTCCAATGTGTCCACCCAGATTTTCTATTTCATTTTCAATAGAAATACAGTGCAGAAGCATTTTTGTTCTTCTTACGTGTTTTAGGAATTTATGACCAAGACCCTTTCCTTCCCCTGCTCCTTCAATAATACCTGGGATATCAGCAAGAATGTGACCATACAAATCACCTAAGTTTGGCTCTAGTGTTGTAAACTGATATGCACCAACCTTTGCTTCAGCGCGTGTTAGTGAATTTAAAAGTGATGACTTACCTGCGTTTGGTAAACCAATTAGTCCAGCACTAGCAATAATTTCAACTTCAATGTGAAAATCTGCTTCTTCTCCAATCTTTCCAGGAGTATGTTCTTCTGGAGTTTGGTTTGTTGATGATTTAAAGTTTTCATTTCCAAGACCTCCATTTCCTCCCTTTAAAATCATAGTTTCTTGACCTTCCTTATCAAGTCTAAAAACCTCCCCAGTTGTAAGGTTCTTCAAAATTGTTCCAACAGGAACTTCTACATATAGGTTCTCACCATTTGATCCGTGCATACTTTTGTTTCCTCCAGCTTGACCATTTTGTGCAACGAATTCTTTTGTGTGACGATATCTAGACAGCAGCCATGAATCTCTCACAGCCTTTGCATATATATGACCTCCAGTTCCTCCGTTTCCACCAGAAGGACCACCAAACTCCTTAAACTTTTCATGCAACCATCTAACCACTCCATCTCCTCCATTTCCAGCCTTCATCCTAATTGTCATTTCGTCTATAAACGCCATATATTTTTTGTTATTATTTAAATTTAGTGGGATGGCCTACTATAGCACCTAGCCCTATATACCTACTCTTGATCAAACTCAATCTTAACCTTTTCTCTACCAGCCTCAATCTCTTTCAATGCTAGATCTACGAGTTTTAAGACTCCAGCCTTGCTTCCAGCAGCAACTAACCATCTACCTGAGGCACAAAATGTAGCATCCGGAACGCCTGTTATCTTTTGCAAATCAGCTGGATCCTTTGCTTCCCAGCTCTTTGGGAAGTGAGTTCTAGACTCATATGACCCAGATCCTATTCTGACAGCTTGGGCATTCCAACCACCCCTAAGTGAAGGATATACCATAAACAAAGGCTCTTTGAAGTTTGATAACTTGACAGGTGTCTTTTTGTCCATAATTATCACCCTTTTATCTACGGCTTTATTGTATAATTGCTCCAGCTTTTTGTCAGCCTCCACAATAGCATAACCCTTGAGAGCTGTCATTATAATCATCTTTTGGGCCAAAGGTACTAATTTAAAGAAAGTCTTGTCAAAAACCTTATTCATCTCCTGAGGTTCTAGGTTTAATCCAAAGACAAGGTCACAATCTAGTCTAATTATGTCCTCAAAAAGAAGTGGTGAGGTACCGTCTGCGAACATGCTTTTTGCAATACTTATTCCATTATCCATTGCATCGATTTGTTTAACGAACATTTTGTCTACATATTCAGCAACATCAGCATTACCTACTATTTTTTTACCAAACTTCTTCCAAACCAGCCCAAATGAAGCGTAGGGTGTTCCGTCTTCTCTCTTTCCTGCTCCACCCTCTTGATGATGGTCAAATCTCTTTCTTTTTTCATCATACTCGCGTCCTATATCCATTAGGACAGTAGCCTTGTCCATTACTTTTTTATCTAATGTTCTAACAACCCTAACAAACTCTCCATTATGCTTTTCTTGTAGCTCATTAAAGCCATGCAAAAATTTCCCCAACCCTGTCTTGTCTACTCCGTAATATAGCAACGCGGCCGCTGTTGCACAAACATCATCTGGATGAAAATTAGAGCCGTGTGTGGCAATTAAAATATGATTAGCATCGCGACCTCCAGCCTTACCTGTTTCCAGATTAACTATATTTTTTGTTTTATGTATTAATGTTTTTTTTATTTTTTTTAGTATTTTTATCATTTTTATTTAGCGATTGAGATATCCTTCATTTTATAAACCCTTATCATAGCAAACAGTAGACCTAGAATTAGCGGACCAAGTATTGAACCAACTGGTCCAAAGAAACTAATTCCTCCAAGTATTGAAAATATAATGAACAGAGGATGAATATTGACTGACTTATGAATAATCATAGGTCTCAAAAATGTTTCAATAGCATTAACAAAAATCATGGCCCATAATAATAACCCGAAAACTTGAAAAAGAGAACCATACAAAAAGGCATACAACATCATTGGCACAAAGAGAATACCAGTACCAAAGCCTGGTATGAATGAAGCAGCTGCTGCTACTGTTCCCCACATTGTTGAATTAGGAATACCAAAAATTGCGAATCCAATTCCCGATGAAACTCCTTGAATAATGGCAATTGCAATAGAGCCAAACACCACGGAATTTATTGTTACCTTCATGCTTTTGACCAGGTAATCATAAACATCGGATGAAATTGGAATCATGTCCTTTATATTCTTTTGAATAAACTCCCCGTCCTTCAACAGGAAGAACATTGATACTAATATAATCAAAGTCTTTAGGAAAATATCAAATGTACCAGAGAACAGGTTTCCTAGATTAGATATTAACCATGTATACAAATCTCCAATATATTTTTCTAAATGAACATCAATACTTGGTATCATTGATCTGAGGTTCTCATTAATTGATTGATTCAGAGTCACGATATTTGACGCCCCCGATGCTCCAAATGAACTATATGCACTTTGAGCCTCTAGAAACAGCTGATATGAAAGTAGGCCGATTGGTATGAAGATTAAAATACATGACAAAATAATAGTCATTAACGCTCCTATAGTTTTATTCTTGAAAAATAGTTTTGTAACTCTTTTAAATATAGGATTAAGCAGTACTGATAAGATAACAGCGAGTACCAATGTTGTTAAAAAAGGAAGGAGGACCAAAGCTGACAGCACAAAGACAATAGCTAAGGCTACTCCAAAAAATATTTGTGGTTTTTTATTGTTCATATGTTGATATTATACAATAAAAAAAGTTTTAGGTCTTGCGTCACAATTAACTACCCAACAAACCTAGAGTTATTTAAATAAGGGTTTCTATAACATACTTTTCAAACCATCAAAAAAAGATGTCTCTGCCTCAAACTTAAGCATCTCTTTTGCTTTTGAAACATCCGCTAAACTAGTATGTACATCCCCTATCCTAAATGGTTTATAAATTGGCTGTATATCCTTGTCCATAATCTTACAAAGATTAGACCAAAGCTCATTTATAGTTGATGGTTTACCTGTTGCTATATTGAAATAATTAAAAAGCACAGCTGGAACAGCAGAATTACTAACATCCTTAGTCATTTCAAATTCAGCAGCAAGACGTAAAACCCTCGCTACATCCTTAACATATATAAAATCACGCACAGCACTTCCATCGCCATTTATTTCAGCAGGTATGTCATTTTTAATTTTTTCCATGAATATTGGAATTACAGCAGCGTAACCGCCTGATGATGCCTGCCTTGGACCATATACATTAAAAAATCTCATTGCTACGTGCTCTACGCAAAAAATTCTAGAGTATAATTCCGCATATTTTTCTATAATAGTTTTATGTAACGCATACGGAGAGAAAGATTTCAAACTATTATTTTCATTTTGAGGTATCATTTCCGGCTCGCCATATATTGCTGCAGATGAAGCTGTAACAACTCTCTTTGCACCCATATCTTTTGCTACAACATACAATGTATTTGTACCATTTACATTTATATCATGTGACTCCTCTGGTCTTAGAATGCTATCTGGTACAGATATAAAACCAGCCAAATGTACCACAATATCCCCTTTTCTTATATTTTCAGTTAACAACGATTTGTCGCGAATATCCCCTTCGACAAATTTAATTTTTTCGGAAACATTTTCTAGGTTTTTTTTCAGTCCTGAGCTCAAATTATCTATTACAACAACCTCATAGTCATGTAAAAGAAACTCTTCTACAGTATGTGAACCTATGAAGCCTGCACCACCTGTAATTATTACTCGTTTAGACATGTTTGAAACTCTATTGACCGTGACATTTTTTGTATTTCTTTCCAGAGCCGCATGGACATGGATCATTTCTTCCAACCTTATCAGCTCCATGAGCAGAAGACGCAACAAAGTTTGCGGCATTTGATACATCACCAGAGTAAACTCCTTGAGATTGAGATTGATCCTCTAATGTATTATCAGCTCTTAATCCAACAGTCTTTACAGGTGTATTATTTACTGTTATTTCTCCACTCACCAATTGAAGCAGTCTCGTGATCTCTCCAGAAACACCAAGCTCCATATCCTTATACATTCTTAGTCCCTCAGTTTTGTACTCAACAAGAGGATCTCTTTGTCCATACGCTCTAAGCGACACACTTGAACGCAAGTACTCCATCATCTCTAGGTGATCTACCCAGAACAGGTCTATTGTTTGTAGAATTATATTTCTAGCAGTATACAAGAAAGGTTTCTCAGCATCTGCTTCTGCAAACCCATTTGCAATAGCTTGTCCTTTAAATTGAGCACGTCTATTTTCTATTGCCATTTTTTCCTCGTCTGTTGATGTTGTCAAGAAAATTGCAAGCTCTGTTTCTACTTCCTCGGGAGTTGATAGAACAATTCTCTTTCTTCTTGAATATACCTTACTTCTTTGTTGATTTAAAACATCGTCATATTGAAGAGTATGTTTTCTGGAATCAAAGTGAATACCCTCAATCTTTCTTTGAGCACTTTCAAGTTGTTTTGACACAATTCTTGTTTCAATCGGTTGGTCTTCTTCTATTCCCAATTTATCCAATGCACTGTTAAGAAAATCGTTTGCAAAAATTCTCATCAAGTCATCTTCAAAAGAAACGTAGAATTGAGTTTCGCCTGGATCCCCTTGTCTTCCAGCTCTTCCTCTTAATTGATTATCAATTCTTCTGGCTTCATGTCTTTCTGTTCCGATTATATACAACCCCCCAACTGATTTTATTTCTTCATATAAATCCTTTGATCCCGGTGCTCCTCCTAGTTTAATATCAACCCCACGTCCAGCCATGTTTGTTGCAATAGTAACAGCACCCTTCTTTCCGGCCTGAGCCACTGTTTCTCCTTCTTTCTCTGCAAATTCTGGTTTTGCATTTAGTAATGTATGAGGAACTCCCTCTTTCTTTAGAAACTCTGATAGCAATTGGTTTTTTTCAATTGAAACAGTACCAACCAAAACAGGCTGTCCTACTTGATTCAATTCTTTAATCTTTTTTGCAATAGCTCTAAACTTTGCAGCTTCTGTTCTAAAAATAAGATCGGTTTTGTCTACACGAGAAATTGCGCGATGTGTTGGAACCTCAATAACATCAAGTCCATAGACTTTCAAAAACTCTTCCTGACTTGTAAGACCAGTTCCTGTCATTCCAGCTAGCTTTGGATACATTCTAAAATAGTTTTGGAATGTGATAGATGCATAAGTTCTTGATTCTTTTTTAATTTCTACTCCTTCCTTAGCTTCAATAGCTTGATGTAAACCCTCTGACCATCTTCTACCTGGTTGAAGTCTTCCTGTTGAAGGATCAACAATCATAACTTCATTATCCTTTACTATGTAATCAACATCTCTATGGAACAATGCCTTTGCTCTAATGGCGGTTTCCATATGGTGAACATACTTAACACCACCCTCACTATATATATTAGTTACTCCAAGGCTTTTCTCTGCAGCATCAATTCCAGCGTCCGTTACAGATATTGTTTTGAATTTTTCATCAACAACGTAGTGAACATCTTTTTCTAAATGTTTTGATAGTTCTGCAAAAGTTACATATAAGTTTCCTGAATCAGCATAAGGAGATGCAATGATCAAGGGAGTTCTTGATTCATCAATCAAAATTGAGTCAACCTCGTCAACAATCGCATAATTAAATTCTCTTTGTCTTAGATCATCTGGTCTTTGTTCTAGGTTGTCACGTAGATAGTCAAACCCAAATTGATTATTTGTTCCATAAGTTATATCAGCTAGGTACGCAGACTTCTTGTCTGTTGGTCTAAGTAGTTCATAGACAATTTTAAATGCCCCGACTTCATCTTCTTTTTTCTCTAGTTTTTCTTCTGCCTCTTCGCCTAATCTTTCTACAACAGCAGCTGGATCATAAAGGTAAGACTCCCCTTCATTAACAACACCGGTAGATAATCCAAGTGCATAATAAATTTCTCCCATCCAAGCAGCATCTCTTCTTGCAAGATAATCATTAACAGTTACAACATGAACTCCTTTTCCTGAAACTGCATTCAGGTACGCAGCTAGTGTTGCCATCAAAGTCTTTCCTTCTCCAGTTTTCATTTCTGCAATATTTCCATTGTGAAGAACTAGACCTCCTATTAACTGAACATCATAATGGCGTTGACCAAGGGTTCTGTGTGAAGCCTCTCTAACAACAGCAAAAGCCTCTGGTAGAATGTCATTCAAAACAGCCCCGCCATTTAAACGGTTTCTAAACTCCTCAGTTTTTGCTTTTAACTCCTCATCAGATAAGGCTTGTATAGAAGGCTCAAATCCATTGATAATATCAACGATTTTTCTATACTTAGCCACCTGCTTTTTAGAGATGGAAAACAGATCAGATATAATACTCATATAGGGCCATTTTAGCACAAAATAGACGCCTCATAAAGGCCACAGAAAAGAAAGAGAATACCGAGCGTAAATTACTTTCTTCTTACATAAATATATTTAAACAAAATAAAAACCCCGCCTAAGCGAGGTTCTTATTAAAGTGGAAAAAATCTTTTGGATTATTTCTTCTTTGCTGCAACTTTCTTCTTTGGAGCTGCTTTCTTCACTGCCTTCTTCACAGCTTTCTTTGCAACTTTCTTAACTACTTTCTTCACAGCTTTCTTAACTACTTTCTTTGCTGCTACTTTCTTTTTTGCTGCCATATTATTATTGAAATTATTTTTTTAATGTTACACGCGCCGACGATGCACATGTAGTTAAGTTAATTATCTAACATTTTTTAATTAATAACAATTTTATTTACAAAATAATTGTGGATAACTTTTTTATTTTTATTTTTATTTTTATAAAATATTTTTTATTTATTTATTTTTTAATTTACAAAGCGTTAGAATATTATTAGAATCCAAAAATATCTAGTAACTCTCCTGAATAGTAAAACTCGTAAGACAATCTACCAAAAGAAATTTTTTCTCCTCCAATGTTTATTACAGAACCAGCAACTTCAGGATTATTTTTAGGAATAGATTTTGAAAAACCTAAATTAAAAATTGTTGAAATGATTTCTGGTCTATTAGAGATATCATAGCCTGCTCTGGACCATTGTGATTCAATCTCTTTTATAAACAAAGCTGTATATAAATAAGAATAATAATGATTGTGACTGTCTGTTAGGCGCGCATACCTATCTGCATCATTCTGAACAGTCTCATAATCCAAAAGATTTTCATATTCTTTAGAAATATAAAATTCAGAATTTGGGTTTTTTAAATTATCTTCTATTGCCTTTGCAGTATCTGGTTTAACACCACTAACTCCTAGTGAAAACTGAGATAATGTTCCTAGTATTTTCAAAGGCTCAAAAAACTTCTTAAATGTTTCTCTGTCAGAAGTAAAAAATCTTATTTGCTCTGCGATAACAACAGCAACTAAAAGACGTGGACTAATAGATGCGTCATTAGCCGCTTTTTTAATCACCTCTTTATCTTTTGTCAGAGCCGCTGTTAATGTTTGCCATTCACTTGTATTTATCCATGCAAAACTTATATCCGGAAAAATAGATTTTCTAACCTCAGTCATATTTTTTCTAAACTCTGATTCTATCTTTCCAATTATAGCTAGATTTAATCTTGTATTTTCATCACTTATACTCACGGGACTAAGACCTCTTGAATCTCCTGTTTGAGCATTTGAATCTATTGACGTGGACGTAGATGTAGAACCTGTATCTGAACCTATGAAAAACTTATTTCTTTCATCTATTGTGCCTTTAACATTTAATAGTCCAAATCGCATACCTACAAAAACAGATGCAAAAAGAAGTCCGATAATTGCAAAAATAATTATTGTAAATTCAAAAACCACACCAAGCCAGGTTTTGGACATTAGTGTGTGAATTTTGTTTCTTAAGCTGTGCGGACCAAAAAATATTGTCATGTTTATTTAGGTATTTGTGCGATTGAGAAATGACGTGCTGGTACAATCTCACTTTACCTCACCTAGATCCATCCTACTATTGAGTCTGTTGTGAGGAAGGATCCTTTCCATCTTGTATATCCTTAATATACTTATCAACGTCAGCTGTATATTCAGGCTTAAGTGCTTTTATTTTCTTTAGTTCCTCTATAGAAGCATATCTATCACCCGCCTTAAGATATATAGCAGATAGTGAAATTACAGCCTGTATGTCTTGCGGATTATTTACGATTCTTTGTTTTGCAATTGAAATTGCTTTTTCAAATGATTTTGTATCAAGTAGCGCCTGTAGGACCATGGGATCAGCCCAAACAGAATCATTTTTGAATGTTGGGTCAATCTTAACTTGTTCATTTAATAATGCATCTATGTCCCCTGCTTTATTATTCTCTATTAGACTATATGCATAATACTTTAGAGCATCTACGTTTGTTTTATCAAGTTCGTAAGCTTTTCTAAATACTTCTGTACTTTCATCTCTTCTGTTTAACGTCATTAACAATTGACCTTCCGTATACAAGAATGACTGCTTAGTTGGAGAAAGATCCACTGCTTTTTTAATTGTCTCTAACGCTCCTGCATTCATACCAAGCTTTTGTTGGAATATAGAATAGAAAAAGTATGGTCTTGGATCCATTTTTGAAGCAGCAAATTCTTTACCGTATTGATCCACTGTATAATCATAAACTTCTTTAGCAAAAGCTGGATCAGTCTTTGCGGACTGCGTAATCGCTGCGACAGAAATATCTACCAATCTCTCGCGAGCTTCTGATCTAGTTAGATTATTTGCACTCAAAACATCTTTAATTAGTCCAAATCTAACCTTAGGGTCTGCTGCTACTATCTGAGCCTTACCACCAACAAGAGTTTGTTGCTTATCTTGCATAGATTGAATTAACTGTCCACTTGAATTATATGGCGATAGAACAGCAATCCATATTACATAACCAGTTAAAATAACAGCAACAACGTCAAGAATCCAAACAGAATTACCTTTAACCAAAGGAATACTCTTTGACTCAATATTCCCTTGTCCACGAGTGTTTATAAACGCCAGAATTGTGAAGAAGAAGATGTAACTTGCAAGGTTGTCGAACACAAATATATTGTGAACAAAGTATGCAATAAGCATTCCGGTAATCACCGCCCTTTCTGTCACACTCCAATCATCGTTAATTTTTTTCCACAATGTATATATCGCAGACAAGAATAATGCCAAATATGACAGTAGGCCTAAAAATCCAGCTGCGATTAGCCAGTCAAAGAATACATCATGAGTTCTATCAAACCATGACTCTTGTGCATACATAGCTGGATCATAGTACTTTGCAAATACATAAGGAAAATTATCTTGTCCCCATCCTAACAACGGTCTTTCTTTTACACCCTCGTATGACATTTTCCAAAGCATTGTTCTTGAATGACCTTGATCAGACAGAACCTTGCTTACATCCCATGTAATAAGTTGAGCAAATCTATTCAGTTGATTGTTAGTTTTAACAAAATTAGAATTTTTATTAACTCCAAGGAAAGCAACAATGGCCACAACTATAACTAGTGACACAATTCCAATCCATCTAAATATTGGCAATTTTCTCTCAGCTATAGCCCAAATTACGGCGGTAATAAATAGCCCCGCTACTAGTCCAACAAAAGAACCTCTTGTTCCTGTTTGATACATCACAGCAAGGTTAAATATTCCTACAGCAACATAAATTAATGAAAGAAATACATCAATGAAAATAAAATTCTCGCGAGCCTTAACAGGTATTTTTCTAAGAGATAATGACATTCTTTTAATAACGTCTATCGCCAAATACATTGCAAGGAAGAAATGCGCCATTGCGTAACCTCCCAAATAAGAAGAGTTACCCAATGTTCCAAAGATACGATCATCAGCGTTCTGCATTTTTGAGAATGCATAAATACCCATAATAACGCTGAGTGCAAGCATTGTATTTAAAAACCATTTCCAAACACCAAAATCTGAAGGCGAAGCTGTTGATATTCCTTTCTCTTTTGAGGTTCTTGCAAACACATTTGAAAAAACACCAGTTGATACAATAAATAAAACAAACATTTCAGCTAGTGTGACAAAACCTTCCATTCTTTCTTGATTACTCCAAAAACTCTTCCATGGATCAATAGAGTTTATTGTTGAAGCTAGCAATACCAAAATAAAAGTTGTTGCAGCCCAAACAACAGGCGTTTTCTTAGGTAAATAGCTTCTGTCTCTGATAACCAAAGATGTATAAAGAAGAGCAATAACTAGGACTATTGCCCTGGCTACAAAACCCTTACCTGTTATAAACGGGAAATATAGAGACTCTGATATTACTAAATCTGCGAAGGGCACTAGAAAAACTAGGCCGATTATTGCGTATTTCAAAAATTCGCAAATTGAACTGTTTGTTTTATTCATAATGGCAAAAGTATATCATAGTCGTTTACCATTTTCAGGATTAAAAGCTTAAAGACACAGACTAGCCAATCTGTCTATTTGTAAAATAGTGCTAAAAATCGTACACTAAGATTATATGATAACGGTTAAATTAAAGGGCGGTTTGGGAAACCAGCTATTTCAATATGCATACGGTAGAGCTGTTTCTCTAAAACTGGAGACCCCTCTTATTCTTGACGTATCTGGATATGACAATCAGTCAGAAATAGACACTGAACGAGAGCTTCAAATAAACTGCTTCAATCTGCAGGCGTCAATATCAAATGATGTTAATGACTCCAATATTAGTCTTTTCAAGAGATTGTATGAAAAAGCAAAGAATGCGATAAAAAATACAGCTAATCCTTATAATGGATATATCTTTACACCTGAAAATCTAGACATTAAGGATGGTTCACACGTGGAGGGTTTTTGGCAAAGTGAAAAATATTTTTCTAATATTGAAACCATATTAAGATCTGACCTTACTCTAAAAGAAAAACTTGGTGAGAAAGCAAAACTTTTTAGAGATAGAATAAAACAAGTTGCTGATAACGGTGGGGTCAGCGCGTCAGTTCATATAAGAAGATGTGATTATACTACAAATAAATATGCAGCGGCATATCATGGTGCACTTGATATGACATATTATCAAAGAGCAATATCCACCCTACAAGCAAAGCTGTGTGGAAAGCAATTGGTTTTATTTGTCTTCTCAGATGATATATCCTGGGTTAAGGAGAACCTAAAGACAGATGTACCATTTGTTTGTGTTTCAAGACCAGAAATTTTAGACCATGAGGAACTTATTCTTATGGGATATTGTAATCACAATATTATAGCAAACTCATCCTTTAGTTGGTGGGGTGCATGGCTTAATCCAAAAAAAGACAAGATTGTAATAGCTCCAAAAAGATGGGTTAAGGACTCTCGTGCAAATACAAATGATGTTACTCCGCTTGGTTGGATAAAGATCTAGCCCCCCCCCTTTTTTTTTCTGTTATTAGTGTGTTTTCTTCAATCCAGTTTCTTTCAATTAGTTTTTCTACTGTTCAATATCCAATATTCTCTTTAATGCATCCGGTGTCAATTCACCATTTCTTCTATTAGAAATATTTTGTTCTGCTTCCCTTCTATTATTATTTACAGATTCATTTTTTTCAGGTTCGCTTTTTACTGATTCGTTTTTTGAACCCTGCTCTGTTTGTTTTTCTACATTTTGAATAGATGAAGAACTCTCCCCCATTACCGAAAGCAAAGCATTCCTCAGTGCGGCAACATTTTCTGGTTTGATTTCCTTTTGATTATTTTTAAATTTATTTTCAGTTGCGCCAGCTAGTGAATTCAAAGAAACGGGGCGGACGGGTTGTGGTTTGACCAATGCAGGCTGTGGCACTAATACAGGTTTAGGTATATACACAGGATGTTGTGCGATTGACTGTGTTTTTTGTTGCGGCGGCAATGAAATAACTTCATTGGCAGGTATACTTTCAGATTTTACTATTTTTTCTCTAGGTTTTTCAGCTGTCCTCTCAACATTGGAAACCACAGGTTTTTGTACCAATCTTAAATCAGGTCTATTATCATCTAATCTTTCGGAAATTGAGCTTTGTGTAGGTCTATCAGACTGTCTGCTTACAGATCTTTCACCAGACCTAAGACTTGACCTATCACCAGACCCCATGCTGGACCTACCATCATCACGAGCTCTACTTGATGTTCTTGAGCTGGATCTATCGCCATCCCTCTCGGCAACCCTATCACTCGCTCTTGCACTTGGTCTGTCATCACCTCTATCTGTAGACCCAGTAGTTATTGATGTTTTAGAAGGTGTCTTTACGCCAATCTTTTCAACGTGCCAATTTCTGATGTCTTCTTCAATTTTTTCTCTTGGGTTAGCAAATTGAGCTCGCGAGAGATTAAGAATTTCTTCAACATAGGAAACCTCCGGCTTCTTAATTGGAGCCATGCCGATTGCAGAAAATGGACGAGATGTAACTCCATCGATCATTAACTTCAAATACATTTGATATTGCTGCAGGTTCACCAAATCCTCTGCTGTAAACTCTGGTGCGTATTCCTTTTCAAAAACGGCAGCATCATAAGCCCCAATTCTAAAAGTAATCATTGTTCCTACGTTTCCAAAAACAGCAGCCCTAACTTCTTCTGGCATTTGTTCTACGTATTGATTTGCAATAGTTAAACTTAATTTATATTTTCTAGCTTCAGATAAAATGTCAGCAAAAGAGTCATTTGCAAAGTTTTGAAACTCGTCCACATATAAATAAAACTGAGGTGCTTTTTTTATATCTTCCTCTTTCAAATCAGCACGAGACATAGCTGCAAGATAAATTTTTGTAATTAACATTGCTCCCAAAAGATTTGCATTTGCCTCGCCTACTCGTCCTTTTGATAAGTTGATTATCAAAATTTTCTTATTATCCATTATCTCTCTAATATCAAAACCAGATACAGGTTGACCAATAATGTTTCTAACAAGTGGGTTACCAACAAATTGTCCAACTTTGTTTTGAATTGCAGGAGCCGCTTCTGCTGCAAATTTTTCTGTATACTTTCCATATTCATCAATCCAAAAAGCCTTAACAGTAGGGTCTGTAACATTAGCAACAATAGTGGCTCTAAATTCCTTGTCTGTAAGCATTCTGTTAACTGACATCAGTGTTGAACCAGGGTACTCCAAAAGAGCAAGCATTATATTATTTAAAATATATTCCATTCTGGCAGAAAAAGCATCAGCCCAGATTGTCTTAAACGCACTCATCAAACCATTTGCAACAAGGTGTCTCTTTGTGATACCAACATCCTCAAGAACATTAAAAGCAATAGGAAAATCAAGGTCAAAGGGAGCAAAGTATACAACGTCTTTTTTACGATGTTCTGGAATGTACTCTAAAAGTAAATCCGCAGACTTTCCATGTGGATCAACAAAGGCAATTCCTTCACCGTTCTGAATGTCTTGTATAGCTAGATTTTCAAGTAGAGTTGATTTACCCATACCTGTCTTTCCAATAGTATAAACATGGCGAGCTCTATCCTTTGCCTTAATACCAAAACGAATATGCTTATTTCTAGCATCAGTCTCTGCGAAGTATGTTACTTTTTCATCGTCTTGCATATATTAATTAATGTATAGATTACTGTATACAGTATAATGCCAAAAAAGTTTTAACGCTATGTGAATATCACACCTCTGCAAGATTCATTACTTTTAAAATTGAAATTATTTCTGTAATAGAATAGGTTTTGTACTACTATATTTATTTCCGGGGTCCCACATCATCCAACTAGTAAGCCCAGCGTCGTATGCTGCTGTAATCTGAGCCTTAACCATTGCGGGAGTATATGTTGCACCCATATTAAAATCTTGAAGCCATGGTCTTAATTTTAAAGGATCCTGACCTATTGCCTTTGCTCGTGCAACTGCCTTACTCATTGAAACAAATATAACATCATAAGGTCTGGTTGCAGGCTTTGTGTAACCGTTCCAACCTGGTCCAAAGTGCGATGGATAAACCATAGGAGAAACATAATCAACATGAGGTAAAATCTTTTCTAGTAATTGACCGATACCCAAGTCATCTGTATTTGTTGCAACCATTCCAAAAACATCAGCAGAAATTTTAGGTCTATTGTCTCCACTTTTTCTAAGCTCGCCATCCATGTAGGTAAAGAATCTCGATAATATATTAGCCCTAGTATTTAAACTTAAATCATCATATGCGATGGTAGTTGTGGAGATAACGGTAGCTTCAGTTATTGGTATCAGTTCAGTGGTAGTAGCTGCAACAGCTACAATAACAGAAGCTTTGTTGGAAATTTTAGTACCAGCTTTAGTGCTTACCTTTGGCGCCTTAACTACAGCTGGTTTTGGTTTTTGTGCAATTGGGTCATTAACAATAGCTACCGGATAGCTTAGATCCTTCATGTTTCCATCTGACGGGAATCTTATATAGTCCAGATTAACTTCATCAAAACCTATTGAATATGCAACCCTGGCAATTTTTATATTGTAATCCCAAACTTCTTTTGATCCAGCGTACATCCAAGACATCCCTTTTCTATCCTTCCAAATAAGACCATCGCTTTTTCTTTTTACAGAATATTCTGGATGTTTTTTAGCTAGACAAGAATCCTGAAAAACAGCGACTCTTGCGATTACATAAATATTTAAATCATGAAATTCCTTTATAAGACCTTTGATGTCACTAATTCTATTCTCGGTACATCCCTCATTATCAATTTCAGGTACACCTGTTTTTGCAGAAAGCATTCCTGTTGAATCCTTAAAGTCTATGACAACGGCATTTAATTCAGAATCCGCAATCATTTTTTTTATTCTATTTTTAAAATCATTTGATCCAGCAACCCAACTAGACATATAGACAGCCTTAAGTGCTACAGGTGTCTTTAAATGAGTTGCGCCGGCTTGAGTTTGTATGATTGAACTATTTGGATCAAAGGCAATAATTGACGATGAAGATGCAATGGCGCTTGCCGATAGAACCTGATTTGTATCGCTCGACGTTGAGGCTGATTGACCTAACGCTGATGCTGAAACAGAATCACTAACCTTTGCCTTCATGTGACTCGCATCAAAAGTTACAGAAAGGATATTAGGTAAAACAAACAAAACTATGGTTAATAAAAATAACCCACCTAAAATAAAAGGCACGTTCTTGCCTCCAAGAAGATGTTTAATATATTTTAGATTCTTTGAACTGTTAGTTCTTTTTTTGCTGTTCATGAACGTATAGATAAGATAAAACAGCAACTAATAAACCGAGTGCCTCAATTACTAAATTCTTAAAGCCTCCTGCAACTGATAGAAATACCGGAACCAAAGCAATAACCAGACCCAATACAATGAGAACAGTCCTTATTTTTTTCATGTAGTCAGTATAGCAAAAATTGATAATAGTTCCAATTTTAGACTATCTCGCATGGGCGATTATAAAATAACCTAGGCAACTCTAATACGTTTCGTTTATTGTGTAAAATTTGGTCCAACAATAACAACAAACTCCCCTCTTAATTTATTGCTATCTAATTTTATTCTATCAATCAATTCTTCTGCGGTTCCAACAGCACATTCCTCAAACATTTTTGTAAGCTCGCGGGCTAGGTATATTTTTCTATTAGGAGTTTCTGACTTTTCAAAATATTCCTTTAATGACTCCAGGGTTTTTTCTATTCTGTGTGTTGACTCATAAAACACAAAAGATTCCTTCTTTGCTTCTGCAATTTTATTAAATAGAGTTTCTCTACCTTTTTTATGAGGTAAAAAACCAATAAATGTAAATTGGTGGTCTGGAAGTCCAACAATTGAAAGTGCAGCAGTTAAAGCAGATGGTCCAGGTACAGCTTTGATTTCAACATCATCACCCAATACCTCTCTTACCTTTGAAACAAGCAGAGATCCAGGGTCAGAGATTGCGGGAGTCCCGGCGTCTGTAATAAGCGCCAGGTCCTTCCCTTCTTTTAACATTTCTATTATCTTATCAATCTTAGCTAATCCACTATGAGTATGAAAAGACATTGTAGCTGTTTTGATTTCATATTTATTTAGTAGAGTTCTACTTGTTCTAGTGTCTTCACATAAAATCAAATCAACCTCTCCTAATACACGTATAGCGCGCATAGTGATATCTTCTAGGTTTCCTATTGGAGTTCCGACTACATAAAGTGTTGACATAGTCTGATTGTATTACATTTTTACTGATAATCAACCCCTATGCTTTGAAAACCTTCTTTAATAATTACAACATGGTCTAAAACATGAATACCAATAATTCTTCCAGCTTGCACCAACTGCTTTGTAATTTCAATGTCCGCTGTACTTGGAGTAACTACACCTGACGGATGGTTATGTGCCAAAACAACCGCAACAGCACCATACTCAAGGGCTGGTCTAAAAACTTCTCTTGGGTGAACAATGTTTGTATTAATAGTTCCAATAGAAATGACCTCATCATGAATAACTCTATTGTGAGTATCTAAATATATGCCTCTTAATTGCTCTTTGGGTAAAGAATGCATATCTACCAAATAATCATAGGCATCTTTTGCTGTCCTTATAACAGCAAGACCGATATCATTCTTTTTATAAAGACGCCTGCCAATTTCACTGCACGCAACTATTTGACACGCTTTTCCTAAGGGAATATTCAAGTCCTGTGAAAGTTGTTCTGGATTAATTTGTGAAGACAATGCACTTACTCCATATTCCTTTACAAGACGTTTGGACATAGATAGTACGTCTTCTGCTTTTGTTCCAACATTTAGAACAATTGCAACAAGCTCTGCTAGAGAAAGTGGGGCTGGGCCGTATGCAATTAATTTTTCTCGCGGTTTTTCCTCTTGAGGTAAATCTCTAAAGCGTAAGTCATAGACACGAACGCTACCTTCCCCAGGCTCTGGGACTGATGACATAATCAGGTCTGTATCTTTAATAACATAAGGAACTAATTTATTTGATGAATTTTTCATAACCAGAATACTATAGCAAATAGTTCTAAAGTTTCTATAAAGAAATTCTAAAGAAAAACTGGAGATTTTATGTAGTGACACAAGATGCACCAGGAATGTATTTTTATATCTATTCAAAAATTAACCAAATACTAATACAAAAGACCTCATCTCTGAGGTCTTTTGTAAACATGACTTTTTATATGTTTTAAGTTTAATCCTTAAACTAGATTGTCTCTATCAACATAACATTTGACTCTTCAGTCTTTGCAAATGGCATTCCAGATACAACTACTACTCTATCCCCCTTCTTTACAAGCTTGTTCTTTGTAAGCAATGGTCTAACGTTTGCAAAAGCTTCTTCAAAAGTCTTATGCTTTGCATCCATTATTGGATAACAACCGTAAATCAGACATGCTTGATTAAACAAAACAGGATTTGGAGTTAAAACAAGAATTGGTTGATGACCTCTATTTCTTGAAACCATTCTTGCAGCATATCCGTACTCAGTTAGAGTAACAATATACTTTGCATCAACCTTCTCAGCAGCCTCCATAGCAGCAAGAGTTGTTGAATGTCCAACACCTATGTGATGCGCTTGCATTCCCCACAACATCTCTGCATGGTGTTCTGAATTCTCAACCTTAAGTGCGATAGTTGACATCATTTCAACAGCTTCAATTGGGTAATCCCCAAGAGTTGATTCCTCAGAAAGCATAACAGCATCTGTTCCATCAAGGATTGCATTGGCAATATCAGATACCTCAGCACGAGTAGGAACTGGAGACTTAATCATAGATTCCAACATTTGAGTTGCAGTAACAACTGGCTTTCCAGCTTCATTAGCCTTCTTGATAATCATCTTCTGTACAAGTGGTGTATTTTCATATCCAATCTCCACAGCCAAGTCCCCACGAGCAACCATCACAGCATCAGAAAGTGCGATAATCTCATCGATATTGTCCACTGCCTCTTGTGTTTCAATCTTTGCCATAATCATAGCTTTAGACTTTGCTTTATCAAGAATTCCTCTTAGCTCTTTAACGTCATCCCCTGTTCTAACAAAAGAAAAGGCAACAATATCAACTTTATTTTTGATTCCAAAAGCAATATCCTTCTTATCTTTTTCTGTAAGAGAACTAACCTTAAGGTATGCACCTGGAAGATTTACTCCACGTCTGCCTTTTGTCTCACCTCCGATTAGAATTTTACACTTAATCTCACTTCCCTTTATTTCAACAACTTGGAATTGTTTCTTACCATCATCAACCATTATTATATTTCCCACCTTAAGTTCTAGGTGAAGTGTTGGGTAGTTAATTGAAACACGTTTTTCATCTCCAACAATTTTCTCAGGAGTTAGAGTAATAAAATCTCCTTTTTTTAGAGTTACACGATCTTGGTAGAAATCTCCGATTCTAAACTTTGGACCAGAAAGGTCTTGCATGATTGCGCAAGGCATACCTGTTTCCTCAATAGCCTTTTTAAGGTTATTGAACTTTGCTTGATGTTCAGCAAAATCTCCGTGAGAGAAGTTCATTCTCATAACGTTCATTCCTGCCTTTAACATCTTTTTTAATTGTTCTGTCGATTCCGTAACAGGGCCGATTGTAGCCACTATTTTAGTCTTTTTACCAAGGTGCATAATGTTTAATTTAATTTATTTTTAATTAGATTCACATCCTAGCATAAAAACGCCTAAAAATAAAGGCCTTAGGGATTTAACAGAGGTTTTATAATAACACGGTCTAATAAACATGATCATGTTTTCCTAAATCAATCAGTAAAACCAATATATAACCATTCTCTTCCTTAAGAATAATTCTTAAATCAAAACCTGCCTTAATAGAGTTAAAACCATTAAGTCCTCCTTGTAGACCATGGTTTAGTAGAGATGGGTCAAAAGGATCTTTTGCAAATTTCTCCAGTGCTCTATCTATCTTATCTTTTAGATTATTACTTAGTTTTTTATATTTTTTATCATACTTATCTGTAGTAACTATCTTCATTTTTTATTGAGACCTTAGATGCTTAATTAATTCCTTGGCATTTTTAAACTCCTTTGATCTTTTACCATTTTTATAGGCATCCAGTATCTCATCCTCCTGTTCTTTTGTATAATTGAAATAACTATCATTATTTACAGGAAAAGGTATTCCCCCAGTAATGTTTATTTTATTTAGGAAAATTCTAAAAGCCGTAGGTAAATCCAGACCCAGTTTATTCAAAGTCTTTTCTGCCTCATTCTTTAACTTTGTGTCTACTCTTATTTGTACGTTTGTAGTCATACATATATTATATGCAAAATGCATGTATTTTGCAAGTATGTAAAATAATTGTATCAAACCTCTCGCTAAACCACTTACTTAAGTTGTATATATCTAAAAAACTATATCTCCTTTATCACCTTAATGTCCGCCCCTATTCCATTCAATCGTTCAGCAATATCCTCATACCCCCTGCTTATTGGGTAAATGTTTCTAAGAATAGATTTTCCTTTTGCTCCAAGCATGGCAACCATAATAATCATTGCAGGGCGTAGTGCTAAAGGGCAAACAATTTGTGCAGCCTTCAATTCTGTGGGCCCTTGAATAAAAACTCTGTGAGGATCCGCCAGGTTGATATTGGCCCCAAGCCTATTTAACTCTGTAAAATAAATTGCTCTATTCTCCCACATCCAATCATGAATCAAAGTTGTCCCCTTAGCCAACACAGCAATTGGCACAAAGAATGGCAGGTTATCAGTATTAATTCCAGGATATGGTTGGGCTGAAATTTTATCAAGTGGAGCAACTAGTTTTGATGGGTAAATAGTAATATCAACTAATTTTGTTCTACCATTCACAGCATAATAAACAGATGTCTGCTTATACTTCAATCCCATCTTTTTTAACTTAAACATTTCCAGGGCTAGAAAATCAATTGGACATCTCGTTATAGTCAGAGTAGATCCAGTTACAATACCTGCTGTAATGAACATCATAGATTCTGTTGGATCTTCACTATTATAATAATCAACATCCATATTAATTTCATCAATTCCATGAACGATTAACGTGGTTGAACCAACGCCCTCAATTTTCACACCCAAGGTTTCCAGAAAGAAACATACTTCCTGAACCTGATAGTTTGGTGGTGCAAACTGAATTGTAGTCTTCCCTTTTATTAGGGCTGCCGCCATTAATAAATTCTCGGCCGCAGTATCGGAAGACTCTGACATTATAATATGAGCGGGCGCTAGTTTTTTTGATTGAATTAGATAATGATCCTCTTTTGTATCAATTTTTACACCCAAATCTTCTAGACCATATCTATGAGCAGAGATTGTCCTTTGACCCATTTTACAACCTCCTGAGTGAGGTATTTTAAATATACTTTCTAGATGGATCATTGGGCCAATCATCATCAAGCCGGATCTAATTCTTCCTGCTGCGACCTTATCCATATTCTCCGTTTTTAACTTTTTTGGAACAATAATTTCCAAAGTATTTTTTTCAATCCATTTTATTGAAATACCAATACTTTCCATTAATTCTATAATTCTTTGAACCTCTTCAATACGAGGTATTCCATGCAGACGAGTTTTTCCTTTATTTAAAAGTGATGCACAAATAAGACCAAGCGCCCCATTTTTAGATGTATTCGTTGCGATAGTTCCAGAAAGTTTTCTTCCCCCATTAATTTCTACATCAATAGAATCTGAAATAGTCATAATTTTTCTTCCAAGAGCAATACTTATTCTATTCAATTCTTCTGTTGTCATGTTCTGTCCCCCATTCTCAATCCTAGCTACCGCACTTTGTGATGTTTTCAAAAGCTTAGCAAAATCTGTTTGAGTTAGATTTCTATCCTCTCGAAGTTGTTTAATAAAGAATCCCAAATTTTTATTACTTTCTGTTACCTTAGGATTAGTAGATACTTTGACTTTTAACTCTGTTTTGCTTTTCATATACATATATCATATATGGTATATTGCAAAAATCAATTAAAAAATCCACAGGTTACCCTGCAGATTTTATAACTTATAGATTCAAACTTGAGACTTACTTTGTGCGTGTGGCAGGACTCGAACCTGCGGCCTCTTCATTATCAGTGAAGTGCTCTAACCAGCTGAGCTACACACGCATTCTTACAAACAGACTTGTCAAACCTTTGCTGTTTGTGGTTTATAATGTATCAAATTATCCCATTAAAAACAAGTCTATTTTAAAGACTATTTTAAGAAAAACAAAGCAATAAAAAAACCCCGCTTGCGGAGTACTTTTATCATATAAAATATGTACTTTGGCGACTAAATGACAACCTCAACCGTCCTTATTATTGTTCTGTTTGGCCTGGCCTTGTTCCCAGGAGGCAGTATATTTAGGTTATACCTTCCTTATGCATTCTCGAGGCATAATCTCATTGAGCTTAATAAATTAAGTTCGATCAACCGTATTCAGCTAATACATGAAATTCATGTACGCATTTTTCAAATTGAATTGTTCCACGACCAGCTTCCGCTAGCCGTGCCTTGTTACGACTTACTCCCTGTCGATGAACTTACCGTAGGCCCGCACTAGGCGAGACTTCGGGTACTCCCATCTCCCTTGAGTTGACGGGCGGTGAGTACAAGACTTGAGAACGTATTCACCGCAGTATGTCTGACCTGCGATTACTAGTAATTCCAACTTCATGAAGTCGAGTTGCAGACTTCAATCCGAACTGGCGCCACTTTTATAACGATTTGCTCCACCTCGCGGTATTGCGTCGTGTTGTAGTGGCGATTGTATTATGTGTGTAGCCCAGGGCATCAAAGGGCCATGCTGATCTGGCGTCATCCTCACCTTCCTCCCCCGAGAGGGGGCAGTCTCGTGTGACACTTGTAACACACGACGAGGGTTGCGCTCGTTACCCCACTGAAGGGAACAGTTCAAACCACGAGCTGACGACGACCATGCAGCACCTGTCTAATTGTCTTGCGAGGGCTCCCGTTTCTGGGAGCTTTCAATTAAATTTCCAGCCCTGGTGAGGTTCTTCGTTTGACATCGAATTAAACCACATAATCCACTACTTGTGCAAGTCCCCGTCTATTCCTTTGAGTTTTAACCTTGCGGTCGTACTACCCAGGTGGTTCATTTAACGCGTTAGCTACGCCTCTCAGAGGGTCGATACTCCGAAAAGCAAATGAACATCGTTTAGGGCGTGGACTACTGGGGTATCTAATCCCATTCGCTACCCACGCTTTCGTTCCTCAGTGTCAGGAATGTGCCAGTCTGCTGCCTTCGCTTTTGGTGTTCCCCATGATATCAACGGATTTCACCCCTACACCATGAGTTCCACAGACCTCTCACACCCTCTAGTCTTACCGTTTCCTACGCACTTCTGGAGTTAAGCTCCAGGCTTTAACATAAGACTAATAAGACCACCTACGAACCCTTTACACCCAATAATTCCGGATAACGCTTGGGGCACTCGTATTACCGCTGCTGCTGGCACGAGTTTAGCAACCCCTTATTCTTGAGGTACTATCAATTACTTTCTCCCTCACAAAAGATCTTTACATCCCGAAGGACTTCATCAATCACGCGACGTCGCTCCGTCAGGCTTTCGCCCATTGCGGAAGATTCTCGACTGCAGCCACCCGTAGGTGTATGGACCGTGTCTCAGTTCCATCGGTGGGGGTCAGGCTCTCACCTCCCCTAGACGTCATAGCCTTGGTAGTCTTTTACACTACCAACTAGCTGATATCCCGCAGGCCGCTCCTTTAGCGAAAAACTTTACTCCTAAGAGACTATCGGGTATTAGCTCATCTTTCGATGAGTTATTCCCGACTAAAGGGTGCGTACCTACGTGTTACTACCTCGTTCGCCACTGGAAGAGTCTTGATGTAATCGCAAAACTTCCCGTTTGACTTGCATGCCTTATCCACGTCGCCAGCGTTCATCCTGAGCTAGGATCAAACTCTAAAATTAAACTCAAACAGAACAAAAAAAAGGACGTTTGTTGGTTGTCATTTAGTTGTCAAAGATGTCTTTAGAAATGCCTGAAATATTTTATTAGTTTTACCTAACTCAATATTCCTGGGAGATTCCTAGGACGGCCCCCTGCGATTTAATCAAATGATTTGTGAAAATCATCAGTGGCGTGGTCGTAATTATAGCCATAAAACGCTTGCCGTCAAGTCTTTTTGGATGGACTTTATGTAGAACCTTTTTTTAAGCCTAAAATATCACTTATAGCCCTACAAATAACGATATTTTAAAGATGGAATGACCTAATTTTTTCCACTTTTTTCAATTTAAAATCTACCAATTTTCTAATTCTTATAATTTTACCTAATTTTACGAGATAATTACTGCTCTAAAGTTGAAATTTCCTCGATTTCCATTTGACCACCACTCACTTGCTCTTCAGATTGATTAAGTAGAGATTTATATAAATGAAGGAATGCTAGCTCAAAGATTATAAAGGTTACAACAATTCCGACTCCCAAGGCAATTAGACCAGATAGAACTAGGAGGCCAGACAATATGAAAAACAGAAATAATTCCACCATTTTCCCCTCAGTCATCGCTCTTGATTTAGCAAAAGCCTCCCCTATCCCCATCTTCTTGTCTACAATCAATGTGGAAGCAAAACAATATCTTATAGCTATGTATATTCCCGGAATAATCAATAATATCATACCCCCTAGGACTGCAAGCGAATAAATCACGGTGACAGCTATAAGTCTCAAATATACACCCTGGGAATTGAATAGGTCAGAAAATTTTGTCTCACTGCCTTCAATAGAATCTAGTTTTATCTTTGTTTGACCTGCATTAAATAATACCTGCATCAAAAACTTGACTACATAGTATAAAATAAGCAGCATTAAGGGGTATAAAGCCTTAGTCCCAAACAAGGGATATAAAGACTCAGTTACCAACTTCTTCATATCATTAATTTTAAAAGCTTCGTCCATAACCACACCAACAAGGAACGGTACAGCTACTGCATATATTAGAATTTGCCAATTTTTCTTGAATGTCTCTAAACCGGATTTCCATGAGATCTTAACTGATATTTTATTCATCGGTACTTTAGTTAAATTAAAACAATAAACACCAAACTAATTGTTTGATGTTTACGATTATACCATATCTTCTATTGTCTGACCTCAGTTTGTCTTCTAATCTATTACCTGACCGCAATCTAATGCCCCATGCTCAATAGACTAGTTATTCTTTTGTCCCTTCCAAAAAGTAACCAAAAGTGGAGATCCTAGAAATACTGATGAGTATGTTCCCAAAACAATACCAATAATCAATATCAATGAGAAGTTTCTAGTTGCCTCAGCCCCAAAGATATATAGAGCAACCAACGCTAGCACTGTAACCAATGAAGTGTTTATAGATCTAGTGAATGTTTGACTAATACTCTTTCCAACAGTTTTATCAAATGCATCCTTATGATGATCATCTAGCTTTAGGTTCTCTCTTGTTCTATCAAACACAACAATTGTATCGTGAACTGAGAATCCAAGTATAACAAGAATAGCAGTGACAAAGAGTGCGTCGATTTCAAAGCCTCCATTCCTTCCTAGGAACACGTAGATTCCAGTTGGAACCAATACGTCATGAGCAAGTGCAATAACGGCTGACAGCCCATATTTCCATGATGAGACAGGCTTTGAAACATGTCTAAATGCAAATGTGATGAACAAAACAATCGCAAGTATAACAAAAAGAATTGAAGTCCAAGCCTTTGATTGAAGCTCTTGACCAAGAATCGGTCCTACTGTATCCATTCTTTTTATTTCTCCTTTAATGGCTGTTGATGTTGCTACACCAGAGTTATTTGAATCTGAAAAAGCGGCAACAGCAGAAGTTGTGGCTGTTGATGTTCCAGCAACTCCAGTCTTTAGACTCGCTGTAACTGAATCAATTGTACTAGATGCTAAATCGGCAGTTCTAATAATATAACCCATATCCCCCGTTGGTCTTACAACTATTTCACTTGTGACACCAGCATTTTTAACAATTGATGTAATCTCATCATGAGATGGTTTTGCGCCCTTGTATTCAACTTCAATAATTGAACCACCTTTGAAATCAATTCCGTAATTTAGTCCATATTTTGAAATTGAAAATATAGAGAATAATACTAGGAGTATTGATAACGTGTAAAAAATTTTTCTGTATTTAACTACAAACATAATATTATTTTTAGTCTTTTAAATTAGCGTCTTAGGCCATTACTGAATAAAAACTTTACAATTCCCTTGTGTTTCTTAACACCAAGTGCAAGAAGGAAAGTTCTTGAAATTGTAATAGCTGTAAACATTGAAACCAACACACCAATTAAGAATACTAATGCAAAACCTTTAATTAATGCAGATGTTGCAAAGAAATAAAGAATAACAGCAGTAATAATACTTGATAAGTTTGAATCTCTAATTGAAAGCCATGCGCGCGCAAAACCTTCTCTTATACCATCTTCAAGAGAGTGGCCTTTTGCAAGTTCTTCTCTCATTCTTTCAAAGATTAGAATATTTCCATCAACCGCCATACCAATAGATAGAATAAAGGCAGCAAGTCCAGCTGAAGTTAGAACAACCGGAATCATCTTAAATATTGCTAGCATGAATATTGTATACATTGATAATGAAACAATAGCTACAAGACCAGGAAGTCTATACCATAGCAATAGGAATATTGCGATAATAAGGAATCCCCAAAGTCCTGCATCAACACTAGCCTTAAGTGCGTTTTCACCAAGAGAAGCACCAATTGATTGAGTTCCAATAAGTGTTATAGGAACAGGTAGAGCACCATATCTTAGGTCTCTAGCAAGTGACTTTGCCTCCTCTGGAGTAAAGTTTCCTGAAATCACAGCGCTTCCATCCTTGATTTGATCTCTAATTACTGGAGTAGAAATTGGCTTTCCGTCTAGGAAAATAGCTAAAATCTTTCCGATGTTTTTTCCAGTAACCTCTGCAAACTTTGCCTTTCCTGTTTCATCAAAAGAAATTGCAACAAGAGGTTGTCTTGTGTTTGTATCAAATTGTACTTGCGCTGATTTAAGGTATTGACCTGTTAGTCCAACGTCATCATATAGCTTTGAATAGTCTACTGTAGCAGCAACAGTTGATGTTGCTTTAGCTGTTTGGTTATTTGTACTTGTTGATGTTAATAGTGAAATTAATGAGCTTGTTGCATCAACAGCATTTGCTGAAGCTACAGCTGAAGCGCTAGATGATGTAGATAGCTCGTTAAGGGCTTTTTGTAGCTCTGTAGCTTTTGTAAGATCAGCTTCTCCCACCCCCTCTTTTTGAATCTTAAATTCAAGAACTGGAGTCTTTCCTATTGTATCAATAGCACTCTTCAGGTCTGTTACACCAGGAAGCTCTACAACTAATTTACGAACTTCTTGCCCGTTAATTGTAGATTTTTCTGTTTGAATGATAGGCTCTGAAACTCCAAAGGCGTTAATTCTTGATTCAATAACCCCCCTTAGACTTTCCATTGCTCCATCAACATCCTTAACACCCCCAACGGAGCCAGATTTTTGAAGGTCTGCTTGATAAACCAAGTGTGATCCACCGCTAAGATCTAAGCCAAGTTTAAAAGGAAAATTAGAAATAAATCCTTGGCCCGGAACTTGTGAATAATAATCAAATCCTAGTACTGCGAATCCGAAGATAAGCAGTAAGATTGCGCTAATTCTGACTTTTTTCATATGATAACGCCAATTATACTCACTTAAAGAATTGTGACAAGGGTGTACATTATGCCAATAGAAGTGTTATAAAATATATTATAAAAACAAAAGCTCTGTAAAGAACAGATTGATATGGAACACAAAAAAAGCAGAAAGCCTAGTATCCCAGAAACTCATTATTGGTTCTGTCCTTATGTATAGGCCTAGAATACTTCCTCATGGACATCAAAAGACCTAAACCAACAAATTCTGTAACCAAGTGAGACCCACCATAACTCATAAATGGAACTGGAATACCAGTTACCGGCATGAGGCCAATGTTCATTCCTATATTAATTATTAAGTGCGACATAAAGAATATAGCGAGCCCAACCCCAAATAATATCTCAAAGTTTGTCTCCCCTTTTGAAGCTATATATAAAATTCTGGCAATAATTAATGCAAATAAACTCATTAGAATTATTACACCTACAAAACCCCATTCTTCTGCAAAAGCTGCAAAAACAAAGTCTGTTTGATATTCAGGAAGGAACTGTAGTCTTGATTGAGTACCATAGCCAATTCCACGCCCAAATAATTCACCAGAACCAACGGTTATCATCGCTTGTCTTGCATTATATCCACTACCCCTAACATCAGCCGAGGGAGTGATGAAGTTAATGATTCTATTTTTTTGATACTCCTTGAAAACCAGATTCCAAGCCCCAAAAAATACCAATGAACCACTTAAAAAAACTATAGCGAGGTGTTTCTTTGAAATACCAGAAAATAGAACCATTCCAAACCAAATTGCAAAAATTGTAATAGCAGAACCTAAGTCTGGATGCAGTGCCACCAAAATGAAAACAATAAAAGTATAGGCCCCAGAAACAATTATATGGCGTATATTTGCAATTTCCATATGACGTCTAGAAAAATACTTAGCTAGTAGCAATATTAGAATTAATTTTGCGGGATCAGATGGTTGAATAGAAAAAAGCCCAACATTTATCCAACTTTTTGCTCCGTTTGAAATAGATCCAAAAACAAACAGCGCAACAAGCATTAATGTAGACAAGCCGTATAAAACAACAATTACTGAAGTTCGCTTTAATACTCTAAAATCTATTTTACTTGATACAAAAAAAGCCATTAACGCAACAATTATCCAAACTAATTGTCTACCAAAATAATCACTGCTGCCAACAAAAGATTTCATTGTTATAAGCCCCGCTCCTAATATTGGCAATACAGCGCCTAAAATATAGAGATCTGGGCGCCATTTTTTCTTTGAGGATAATATTTCATCTATCACAATCATTTTAATAAAGGTTATTTGTAGAATATTTAATTTCTATAAGTTTGAAAACTAGATCTTTGGCAACAGTTCTATTTTAGAATACTTTAAATCTGTTAGATATGGCCACGTAAACACAACATCAGCCTTTCCGTTTCCTCTCAATTCATCGACTAATGTTCTTGATACCACCTTAGCATTTCCATCTACATCATATACAATTGCGACAACATAAAAATTAGTGTACGTTTTTACTGTTGTATTAGTAATCGTTGAAGTCAATGTTGGTATACCAGCTACAGAAATTATTTGATCCGATGATACTGTGACCTTTGCCTTTTCTGATGGTTTTCTGATCCATGTAACAGGAGATGTTATCTCAAAAATAACCTTACCAATTTTTCTTTGCCCAGCATCAAAAGCTTGTTCAAAGACAACAAAATTTTTCTCATTCGTAGCACTTACAACACCCTCCCTTGTTCCAAGTAAAATATTGTTATCATCAAAAACATTAAATACATAAGAAAAAGGCTCTGAAATGTAATTTAGATTTGGATTTTGAAGATACGCAACTAAATTATTTTTTCCATTAGCAATTGTAAAAGCTCTAGACCACAAAAGCAACGGTGTTCCAATTACATCTGCTGTGCAGGCCTTTGTACAAATACCTCCACAGTCAACTCCAGTCTCATCCTGATTCCGCTTATTATCAAAACAAGTTGGTGACTTATTAAAGAAGTTAAAATACAATGGTAAGCCAATTAGTGCTGATAAAATCATTACAAATGTAATACCGTAAATAAGTTGTTTTTGAATAGACCAGTTCATAAATACATTCTAGCAGAGTTAGTAACAAAGATAAACACAAGCTATTTAGAGTACGATGATTTTCTGCTGAAAATCCTCTCAGTTCGTTGCAACTCACTAGTCTCTAAATAGCTTGTGTTTATCTTTTTGAGATGAGCAACAAAGCAATACAGAAGAAATACAAAATTAATACAAAAAAACACCCACAAAATTTTCATTTCATGGGCTAGTTCTTTTAATATTTAAATTAACCGCTATGTTCTGGCGACGAGCTACTTTCCCCAACAAGTGAGTATCATCGCCTCTGGAGGTCTTAACTTCTGAGTTCGGAATGAGATCAGGTGTGGCCCCTCCGACGAGTCACCAGAACGAAACGGTCAATTTAAAGGTCTTTTCATGGTTCTATAATAAAACTTGCAGAATTATTATTTTGTAATTTAGGTCACAAACAAAAGTGATCGTGAATCTTCATATTTCCTAATAAGAATCGATTTATTAGTACACCTCAGCTGAACATATTACTATGCTTATACTTAGTGCCTATCAACGTGATAATCTCTCACGGATCTCAAACGATACCTTATCTTGAGGTTGGCTTCGCTCTTAGATGCTTTCAGAGCTTATCCATTCCCGATATAGCTACCCAGCGATGCCTTTGGCAAGACAACTGGTACACCAGAGATCAGTCCACCCCGGTCCTCTCGTACTAGGGGCAGTTCCTCTCAAGTATCAACGCCTGCAGCAGATAGGAGACCAACCTGTCTTACGACGGTCTGAACCCAGCTCGCGTGACTTTTTAAATGGCGAACAGCCATACCCTTGGGAGCTTCTTCACCCCCAGGATAAGTCGAGCCGACATCG